>Ga0302319_10010252_pt1 | contig 17902 bp, 13 predicted proteins | sample Bog_T0_2_FD_203319 | JGI IMG/M metagenome (GOLD analysis project Ga0302319, IMG submission 203319) | Peat permafrost microbial communities from Stordalen Mire near Abisko, Sweden - Bog_T0_2 | ecosystem: Environmental > Terrestrial > Soil > Wetlands > Peat | place: Sweden: Abisko, Stordalen Mire...
CGACGATGAGAAACACGGCCCACAGGCGCGCCTACTCTATTCCGAAGCCAACGCATTGCTAGACCGCATCCTTGCTGGGAATCTCATCACCGCGCGCGGCGTCTACGGCTTCTATCCCGCCAACGCCATCGGCGACGATGTCGAACTGTACTCCGGCGAAACTCGCGCAAATGTGCTCGAGCGCTTTCACTTTCTGCGCCAGCAGGCGAATCGCGAAGCGAACGAGCCTTGCCGTTCGCTCTCGGATTTCATCGCTCCCAAAGAGACCGGACTGCGTGATCACATCGGCGCATTCGCCGTCACCGCCGGCATCGGCCTCAAGGAGTTGTGCGACAGCTTCCGCGCTGCCAACGACGACTACAACGCCATCATGGCTGAGGCGCTCGCTGACCGCCTCGCTGAAGCCTTTGCCGAGTGCCTCCACAAGCGTGTGCGCGACGAGTGGGGTTACGGTCGCGACGAAGCCCTGAGCATCGACGAGCTCATCCATGAAAAATATCGCGGTATTCGTCCGGCTGCGGGTTACCCTGCCTGCCCCGATCACACCGAAAAAGGAACGCTCTGGCAATTACTCGATGTCGAGAAGAACATTGGGATGAAGCTCACTGAGTCTTTTGCCATGTGGCCCGGCTCCAGCGTCAGCGGCCTCTATTTCGCGCACCCCGAGTCGCGCTACTTCTCGCTCGGCAAAATCGACCGCGATCAAGTCGCCGATTACAGCAAACGCAAAGGCATGAGCATTGCGGAGGTAGAGCGCTGGCTAGGACCCAACCTCAACTACGACCCAGTTGAATAGACGGGTGGCGTGAATCTGATAAAAATCTGCACGAAATAAATAATCCGCGCTTTTGCATATAATTATCGCCCTTTGTGCAACAGTAGGAAATAGGCAATCAAAGAGACAGTATGAGTGGGTCCTCCTCGAACGGTCGGGGCGCGGTTACGGTCATGGCTGCGCTCCCGGCCGTTCGTCTTTTAGCTTCCTCCTGAGTGGAGCGAACCGGGGCCCCGGGCGACAGGTCTTCGTCGCAGGGGTGGGGAGCGGAATCGAAGGATCTGCGGTTGCTCTTAGCCGCAATAAGCTCACTCAGCCTCTCTGTACCGCCCCAGCTCCTTGACCATCGAGCAATGGCGCTTGAGCGCCTCGATCACCCGTTCGCCCTCTTCGGCGGATTGAATCTTGCAATCCACATAGAAGATGTACTCCCACGGTTTTCCGTGTACAGGCCGCGACTCGATCTTGGTCAGGTTGATGCCCATGAACGCCATCGCCGACAACGCCGACACCAGCGATCCGGGACGATGCTCCAGCGAGAACGCCAGGCTGATCTTGTTCGCCTCTGGATCATTCACAGCCTCGGCCGCGCGACGCACCAGGAAGAAGCGCGTAAAGTTCTCCGGATCGTCCTCGATGTCGGCTTCCAGAATCTGCGCGCCATAATATTCCGCCGCCGCCTCGCTGGCGATCCCCGCCGCGTGCCGGTCGCGTGACTTCACCAGCTGCTTCACGCTGCCCGCTGTGTCATAAAAAGCGACAGCCTCCATGCGTGGGTGCACGGCCAGAAACTTCCGGCACTGCGCCAGCGCCACCGGATGCGAAAATACGCGCTCTATCTCTTCCTTCGCCACGCCAGGCAGGCCGATCAGATTGTGCCGGATGCGCAACAGAGTCTCCTGCACCACCCGCACATCCTGGGTCAGCAGCAAGTCAAAGTGTTCCGCCACCGAGCCCGCCAGGCTGTTTTCGATGGGAATGACCGCCGCATCCGCCTCTCCGCTTACCAGCGCCGCAAACACATCCGCCGAAAGCGAACAAGGGACGATCTCCCCATCGGGCACAAGTTTCATCGCAGCTTCGTGGCTGAAGGAGCCGGGCTCGCCCTGTATTGCAATCTTCATCACATTCTCCGTTCCTCAATTATCTGTCATTTATAGTTTGTCATCCTGAGAAGTCTGGGTGCCCCAGGTCTGGATTTTCAGACCTGGGAAATCACGAAACTAAATTAATCCATCTGGGCGCCCCACCCTCGCCGCGTTCTTGTTATTGCGGTATCGGTGTCCCCGACGTGCAATTCTTGCTCGCTGGGGTGATCTATGGTGGGAAGAATCATCGCACCCACAAATCCCCCGCCACAAATCCCAGAAAAACCATCGCAATCACGCCGTTCATGGTAAAAAAAGCCGCATTCAGCCGTCGTAGGTCATGTGGCGAAACCAGCGCGTGCTCATAGGCCAGCAGCAGTCCTACCACTCCGATCCCTATCCAGCCGAGCCTCTGAAAATGAAACAGTTCCCCAAACCAAACCAGCAAACCCAGCATCGCTAAATGCATTGCCCGCGCCGTCCAAAAGGCCGCCGGAATTCCCATCGCCTGCGGCAGGCTGTGCAGTCCCGCGGCCCGGTCGTGCTCAAAGTCCTGGCAAGCGTAAAGCACGTCAAAGCCGCCCGCCCATAGCGTCACCGCTGCCGTCAGCACCAGGATGCGCGCGTCCAGCGAGCCGCGCACCGCAATCCACGCCGCCGACGGCGCCAACCCCAGCGCCAGCCCCAGCCCCAGGTGTGACCACCGCGTCACCCGCTTCAAATAGCTGTAGCCCCACAGCACCAGGAGCACCAGCGGCGCCAACTCCAGCGTCAGCCGGTTCAGTTCCGCCGCCGCCACCACAAACACCGCCGCCGCCAGCAGTGTAAATCCAAGCACAAATTGGCGCGTCAGCAATCCAGCGGGAATCGCGCGGCCTTTCGTTCTCGGATTGGCAGCGTCCAGATCCGCGTCAGCCCAACGGTTAAACGCCATGGCCGAGGAGCGCGCTCCCACCATCGCCACCAGAATCCATCCCAGCGTCCGCCACGCAGGCCGCCCGTCAGCCGCCAACAGTACCGCCGTCAGAGCAAATGGCAGCGCGAAGATCGAGTGCTCCCACTTGATCATCTCCAGCGTCGTCCGCGTCCTGGCCCACAAACTCGCCATCCTCTTCTCCCATCATCAGTTTACTTGAGGGTATCGATGAAATTGAATCGACCCTTCCTGGATAAAGCGCGGGGCATTCACACGGTTGTAGTCAGAAGGATTGGTGTTAGACGTACCTTACCGCGCGCAACTCCCTCAATCCAATAGCAATCAAGCGGCTCCTGACAGTCAGGTGCCGTATCTGTCTGGACTCACATCTTGGCATTCCCTTACAAAGTCTCTGGATTAGCGGGCGTATTGTTCGTTGGCATGAAGATTAGTTGCGCACGTTGCAGATACCAGCGCCGATCTTGGCGCTCGTCCTGAGGCGGCACAGATGCCTTGCAACATTGGCCCTTTATCAGGTTCCAGTTTGTTCTAAGGAGGCAGTATGAGAAAACTTTTTCAGTTTGCAATGGCAATGGTCTTGGTTATCGTGGCCGGCATGATGGGCAGTGTCCCTGCGTCGGCTCAAACTAGCGTCTTGGACGCTGTATTCACCACATCTACCATCACTGTCGCTAACCTGGGCTCTGAAGCTGCCTGGGCGACTGCGCCAAAGCAAAACATCTCCATTTGCGTGAATGCATCCGATACCGCGCTGGTCACCTCCGGGTGTACGGCTTCGGGTACGGTTCAGGCTTTGTGGAACGGCCCGGTGTTGTACCTGCTCTTCTCTGTCACCGATTCGAATGTATCGGCGTCCGCAAGCAGCGTGCAGCTTTACATTGACCACTATAACGACAAGTTTCCCAAGTTCGAGGAAGATGACGGCACAATCACCATCACCGCTGGCGGGACGCAAACCGGCAACAACACCAATGCCGGCCTCATGTATTTCCCCACCAACTGGTACTACCATCTGCAATCCACTGCGGCGGGCTACATCCTTAATTCAGGCAGCAACAAAGTAGGCTATAACGTCGAGGTTGCTTGGAATATTGGCGACCTCCCTTTGCAGAACGGCACGACTCTGGGCATGGAATTCGTCATCAATGCCGCGTCGTCCTCTGGCAGCGCTCAGTACGAGGTTTACTGGAACAATGGGTTCTGGAACGAAAATAATAATACGGGCACGAACGACAACACCAAGTGGGGCGATGTGCGGCTTACCGGCTACAACGGTTCCAGTGCCATGCAGCTCAACACGTTCATGTTGCAGCAGAACATCAAGAAGGCGACGCCCTCGGCCACTACCGCGCCCCCGGCGTTAGTGCAGGGGATCTGGGTGAACGAAACTCCTGTGGACAACGCCCTTGCAATTGCCAAATCTATTCTGTCCGCGGCTCAGGCAACGCCGCCGGCTGCCACGCAAGCGCAGATCGATTCGGCCAATTCGACCCTCGACACAGCCCTTCGCGGACTTCGCAGAAAAGATGCAATACATCCCGCAAGTCCCTACCCCGATCCCTACGATCTGCCTACCCTCAACACTCTGCCCGATCCGTTCACCTTCTTCAACGGCGGAAACTACATCAGCGGGACGAAGGTGCAATCTCTAGCGGATTGGACAAAGCGCAGTGCTGAGATCAAAGATATTGCTCAATACTATGAGTTCGGCTATATGCCGAATACGCCGACCGTGACCGCAACTTCGACTGCGACATCGGCTTATGGCGGTTTCAACTTCAAAGCGATTACGATCAACATGCAAGCCAATGGCAACTCCGCGTCGTTCACGCCTTATCTCTACCTGCCGACGACAGGGACGCCTCCGTATCCAGTCATCGTGTTAGAAGATATTTTTTCCAGTCCTTATTTCTGGACCCCAAACGCTGCTTTTCTCAACGGCTATGCCGTTCTCCAGATACCGGTAGCGGACTATACGGCGTATGGCTTGCCGGGTGTTGCCAGTGACGATGGACTCCATACCGGCGCGTTCTTCAAACTGTATCCATACGCGCTCGACAACGCCGGCGATGACCGCGGCGTCCTGCTTGCATGGGCCTGGGGCACCAGCCGCGGAGTCGACGCGCTGCAATATCTGGTGGCGAACGATTCGACCTATGCGGGCCTCCTTGACCTGAGTAAGCTGGTGGTAACCGGCTATTCCCGCTATGGAAAGTCCGCGCTCGTGGCAGGCATGATGGACACCCGCTTCCAACTCACCGCGCCGGGCGGATCAGGATGCGGCGGCGCATCTCCATACCGCTACGATGCCTATGGCAATGTTCCAAACCGCAGCGGGGCTACACTCGGGAATATCTATCCTTGGGGTCAGACCTCCGGTGGCGAGGTCATGGGAGACCATGTCCGGCATCAGACTCACAATTCAAACGAAATGATTCGCCGCTTCCTGAACGACACCGCGCCTGCGGCGGTCGAGCCTCGCATGTATCAAACACCTTCGTGGGGTTATGGGGATCGCTTGCCATTTGACCACCATGAAGAGATCGCGGCAATTGCGCCTCGCGCAGTGCTGATTGACGCTACGGACAACGACTATGCCGACAGTGCCGAGGGCGATGCCATCGGTTATGAAGCTGCCATGCCGGTCTACAATTTCCTTGGTGTGCCGCAAAACCTTGCCTTGGATCTCGATATGGGCGGCGGAGGCCACGGGCTGACTAATAATCAGGCGATCCACATCGTCGACTATGCCAACTTCATTCTGTATGGCACGCCGATGGCGTCGGACGTTCAGGCCCAGCTGACTACCGATCCGTATTTGAACGCCAGTATCTATAGCACCTATTACGGCGGATTTTCGACCATGATGCCGTGGGCAAGCACCATACCCCATGCCAACCTCCTCACCAGCCTCACGCCGAGCACGGGTACACTCAGCCCCAGCTTTGCTGAACTCACGACAAGCTATTCAGTCACAGTGCCTTTTGGTACTTCTGGAATCCGGATTACGCCGGTTACTGAGGCGGCCAATGCGACGATAACCGTAAACGGGCAGGCCGTTGTAAGCGGCCATCAATCACAAATCGTCAGCATCGTTCCCGGACCGAACTTGGTGAATGTTGCTGTGAACTCTGTGGACAATACCCTGAGAACTTATGCGGTCGCAGTCACGGAAACCGGAGCAACCACCACCACGTCTTTGGCCACGTCTGTGCTGAATGACAACTTGACGGCTCCAGTGACGTTTACCGCGACCGTTACCGCTACCCAGGGATCGATCCCGCCGACAGGCAGTGTCACATTCATGGATGGCAGCACCACACTCGGCACTGTGAACCTGACAGCTGCCACTGCGACAACCTCAACCGCAGCCTATCAGACATCCTCTCTGGCTGCGGGCTCGCATTCGATTCAGGCGCAGTTTACCGGATCAAACGGCTTCCTGGCGTCCATCTCCAACACCATAGCGCAGTCCGTCACGGCTCCTGCCCTCTCGGCTGCTTTCTCTCCCAATGAGATTAGTATTGCCAGCGGTTCGTCGGGAACAAGCACACTGACTCTGACGCCGGTTGGGGGATATAGCGGCACGGTCACTCTCGCCTGCGGCACTCTGCCGTTGACGAATATGAACTGCTCGTTCTTGCCCTCGTCGCTTACCTTCACAGGTACGAATGTCATTCAAACCAGCACTCTCACCGTCGGGACTACGGCTCATGCCGCGCTGCAGCATCCCGTTTTGCCTGGCTCCAACTCCGCTCTGCCGGTAGCGTTAGGATTTGCTGCCTTCCCGTTTGTCGGCTTCATGTCGCTGTTTGGACGCGGCCGCTCTAACGCAAGAAAGCTCCTCCTGCTCCTCGTCTTTGCGGTAGTTTCCTTCACCGGGATTTGCGCTATCTCCGGATGCGGTGGCAGCAGCAGTAATAATGCCACTCCGGGAAGCTATGTTGTTCCCGTGACTGTGACTGCCGGTGGCGTCACGTCTAACCTCAATCTGATCGTTGTCGTCCATCAATAAACCTGGAACCGGTGAGGGGCAGGCTCGTCTTGCTCCTCACCGGGGCCTTGCCAATAGAATCCTGTGATGGTAGACAATACCCTCATGGACTCCCTGCGCATCGACAAATGGCTCTGGGCGGCGCGCTTCTTTAAAACCCGCGCTCTAGCCTCCAAGGCCTGCGACCTGGGGCGCACCCTCTACAACGGCCACGAAGCCAAACCCTCCCGCGAAGTCCATGTCGGCGACCATCTCGAAGTGAAGAACGAGGGCGGCGACTTTCAGATCGAGGTTCTCGCTCTGAGTCAGATGCGCGGTCCGGCCGCCGTGGCGCAGACGCTCTATCGCGAGAGCGAACAGAGCAGGGAAGCGCGAGCCAAAGCAACCGCCGAGCGTAAGGCCATGCAGCAGTTCGCTCCGTTGCCCGAGCGCCGTCCCTCCAAGCGCGACCGCCGCCGCATCATCCAATTCCGCGGCAGGTAATCACTGCCCGAGCCGCCCTATTCCCAATGCCCGATCAGCAGCAAGCTCGCGGTTCCCGGCGTTTCCGTAATCGAGTTAGTGGCGCTCACATAATAGCTGTGCATAATCAGCGTCACCCGAGTTCCTCCCGTCACCGCAATGTGCACGGGCTGCGATAGCACGTAATGTGGATTGGCGGTCTCGGAACCAACCCGGCTTGCCGCAAAGCCGGTCATTGCTTCGTAGTCTCCAATTACCGTGTCGAGATACCACTCGGCTCCGGCAGGCAGTGCTAGGTCGTAATCGGCCTCGGCGAACAGATGGTCGATCACAAAGGTTCTGCCCGCGGGAATCGCGATGCACAAATAGCCCTTGCTCGCCGGTTGGGGAAAGGTATCGAACTGCTGGAATTGCTCATAGGCGCTGGGGGCCCCATCCGGCACATAGCAGGACTGCGCCTGGTCGGTGGGAATCTGTAATTGCGGGTCATTGGAGGGTGAGTTGGGGTAGCGCGAGTGGCGCGGGTGATGAACCTGTCCATAAAGCGGCAAGCAGAAGAGAAAAACGCCAACAAGAACTGTGCGAGAAAACATCTTCGTTCCACCTGAAAACGGATTGAGTTGCAACTTCACTTACTGGACGCAGAATGAAACGCGTCCGCTTGACCTCGGCATCCAAACGATCATGCCAATGATAGTCGGCGCGGCTATTGGTTCATCTTGAACAACACGTTCTGATCCCTGATCCCTGACCTCTGATCTCTGTTTCTTCACGCTTCATGCGCCGCGGCCACATGCGGCAGCGGCATCAACTCCGTCAGCGCAATCCCCGCCAGAATCAGCAGCGCGCCGCAGGCGGGGCGCAATCCGAGCCGTTCTCCCATCACCAGGAACGAAGTAATCCAGGCGAAGACCGGCTCCAGCGTCAATATAAGAGCAATGTGCGTGGGTGGCAGCACCGACTGCGCCCAGCTTTGGATGGAAAATGCCGCGGCAGTAGCCAGCACTGCTGCAATTACCAGCGCCACAGCGAGCCTCGGTGTCCAGCTAATCTGCGGATGCTCAATCAGCGGCATGCTCAGCGCCATGAAGACCGCGCAGAAGCCCACCTGCAGCAGCGCCAACGGCTGAAAGGCGATGCGCGGCGAGACGTGGCTCAGCGCTATGCAGTGCAAGGCGAAGCCCAGAGCGCAGCCCAATGTGAGCACGTCACCCAGGTTGATGGAACTCAGGTCGGGGAGCAGGCGCGCCGCTTCTCCCAAGAGTGAATTCGAACCAGAAGCTGCAATAGCAACCGGCGCGGTCAGTAGCACAATCCCGGTAAACGCCAGTGCCGCTCCCGCAAAAACATTCCAGCGAGGCAATCGTTCTCCCGGCAGACGAAGCCCGGGAATCATCGACAGCAGCGGCACCATCACCACCAGCAGCCCTGTGATGAACGCCGATTTCGAGGGTGTGGTGCGGGCCAGGCCCGTGGTTTGAAACTGGTAGCCCATGGCCAGGCACGCTCCCACCAGCGCCCCGGCTCCCACCTGCCAGCCCTTAATCGTGCGCCAGTAACGGTGATAGGCCACGCCCAGCACGGCGAAGGCCAGCGTCATCCGCACCAGGTTGAAGGCCGCTGGCGTGGCATCGGTAAGCGCGCCCTTGACCAGCACAAAGGTCGATCCCCACACGGCAACCACAAACAGCATCAGCAGGTGGGCGCGCAGTTTCATCTCTTTGGATTATTGCAGCCGAGGGAGCATTCGATGGCTGCCGTCAATCGATTCGTCTCGCAACGGCTATTGCTCCGCGGCCCATTCCACCATCGCCAGCGCCAGCAGTAGCACACGCTTCAGCCCCGTTTCGCGGTCCCTGGCCGAGTACCACTCAGCCAGCGTGTGCGCCCCGCCACCATCGCCGCCCGCGCCCATAGACAGCGCTGGCACCCCCAGCGAGAGCGGAATGTTGGCGTCGGTCGAGCCCAGCCGCAGTTCCGTGCGCAGCCCCAGATGACGGTCCACGGCTAGAAGAGCCTCCATAAGCGGCGAGTCGGCGGCCAGTTGCGCGGCGGGCCGGTCGCCAATCTTGTCAATGTCAAAATCCAGCAGGCCTCGCCCCAGCCCGCCAACAGTTTTTGCCTGCGTGTTGCAAAGCTCCACGGCATCTTCCACCACGCGATGCAGCGCCACCTCCAGCCGCACAAGATGGTCCGAGCTGGTCGAGCGAAAATCGACCGTAGCCTGCGCGCTCTCCGGAATGGAGTTCACGCTGGTCCCGCCTTGAATCGTCCCCAGATTCAGCGTTGTCCGCGGCTCATCCGGCAACGGCGTCTGCGCCAGCGCCGCCAGCGCCGAGGCAAGCGCGGCAATCGGGTTAGGCGTTCCCGCGTCGGTAAAGCTGTGCCCGCCCGGACCGGTGATGGTGACCCGGTAGCGGCGGCTGCCCAGCGCCTGCGTCACAGCCGAGTCCGCGCCCGCTCCGTCCAGCACAATGTGCGCGGCAATGCGTCCGGCGAGCGCCTGCTGTCGGTAGAAGTGGCGTACTCCGCGCAGGTCGCCCTCGCCCTCCTCGCCCACATTGCCCAGGAAGGTCAGCGGTGCCGCCAACTCCACCTTCGCCTCCACCAGCGCACGCGCAAGGCTCAGCATTCCCGCCACACCGGCGCAGTTGTCGCAGGCTCCGGGAGCGGTGAGGCGGTCCCCGTCCACAGTTGGTATCAGCGGTGTATCAGCCGGGAAAACGGTGTCTAGATGCGCCGAAAGCACTACCACCGGCCCACTGCTCTCCGGCGGCAGCTTGGCAGCCGTCAGCCAGCCAAAAACGTTGCCCGCCTCGTCGGTTTCCACTCCACTGAGTCCAATCTCGGCAAAGCGCGCAGTGAGCCACTCCGCCCGCGCCTGTTCGCCCAGGAACGGCGCAGGAATCGCCACCATCTCCGCCTGCCAATCCATGATTGTCTTGGGATTGCCATGCAGCCACGCAAAGGCGGCGTGAACCGGCCGCTGCTCAGCTAGAGCCGTCACGCGTGAGAAAGCCGAATTGTTGGAAAAGATCGCCATGCGTTGGCTACAGAGTAGCAGGGATGGCACGGGCTGAAGGCTTTCAAGATCGGTATTCAAATGCAATGGCAGCGATCCTTGAGCAATCTCGATCCTGTGTGGCTTCTACTCCGAATTCAGCAATTACTTCCTCGATGGAGACAGTTTCTCCATTTTCGATTTCCATTTCAGAGTGCTGAAGAATATCGAGAAGAATCTGAGCTTTATTTGGACCGTGAATTTCGGTAAGGATGGACATACATATCTCCGGATAGAAAAATCTGTTTTAACCGTCGGTAAGCCGTCGTAGCAGCAGCGTACGTAGATTGCGGCGGCCATCCGCAATCAAGTGAATCACGACTTCATGGTTCATGATTTCGTAGACCACACGATAGGGTTTGAAAAAGATTTGCCTGTACTCCACTTCCGTTCCTGGCGGCAGTTCCTTGACCCGTGTGCCGCGATGCGGTAAAGCCGCGACGCTCTCCGCCGTTTCGTATAGCCGGTCTAATACGTAGTCGGCTTTCTCCGGCGAGTCGTGTTCCGCAATCCAATCATAAATCTCCTGGAGATCGCCCCAGGCTGCTTCGGTAATGCGTACCGTGAAATTCATAGCTCTTCAATGGCCTGGCCAGAATGTTGCCGAGAAAGATTGCGGGTCATCTCTTCTCTTTCGTGTTTGTCGTTTTCTACTCCCTGAGATGTTTCCCGCATCCTGGCGCCGCGGCTGCGAATCTTGGCAATAACCTCGGCAAGCGGGTAGGTCTGGCCTGTTTCGATCTGTTTCTTTCCGATGGCCAGAATCTGCCACATTGCCAAAGTCTCCTGGGACGCATCATAGGAGTGAACATCCACTAGCACCGCCCGCGCCTCGCCGTTCTGGGTGATAATGATCGGCTCCCGCTCCTCGGTGATGCGATCAAGAAGCTCGGCGGCGTGTGCCTTTACGTAGCTGATGGGCTTGATCTGAGTTGAATAGCGCATAGAAACCTCCGAAAGTTCGTTATTAGTCCGAATATAGTCCTTTTATGGGGCGATATAAAGTCTAAATATAGTCTTTATAAGCAGGTTCCCCCTCTCCATACTCCACCGAAAGCAAAAACAACCCCCGCGCCGGAGCGGTCGGTCCGGCCGCAGCCCTGCTACGAGCAGCCAAAATCCCCGCAATCTCGTCAACACTCATCCGCCCACGCCCCACATCCAGCATGGTTCCCACCAAATTCCGCACCATATGGTGCAAAAAGCCGCTGCCCCGCACACGATAGACCAGCAGTTCGCCTTCAGGCCCCGGTCGCGCCTCCCAGCCAGACGAAAAAACCGTCCGCACCGTCGCCGCCATCGGCGGCTTCATCTGAAAACCCGGTCTGGGAATCGGCCGCTCATCCGGCGCTGCATCTTCATCCAGCTTCCGGCTGGCCAACTCCGGATCGGTAGCCGCAAAGCTCAGAAAATCGTGTGTACCCTCAAAAATCCGTGCAGCCCTTTGCAGTGCTTCCACGTCCATAGGCCAGCGGCAGGCGTAGACGTATGGCGCCACAAAAGGCGGGCAAATCGCGCCCCGGAAGACACTGTATTCGTAAGTCTTGGCCACGGCCGAGTGCCGGGCATGAAACGTGTCCGGCACAATCCTCGCCTCCAGGATACGAATCGTCGGCGGCAGCGTCCGATTCAGGGCGCGTTGCAGGTTTTCCGCTGGAATGGGCGCTGCCAGCGCGAAGCTGGCCACCTGGCCCAGCGCATGAACGCCGGCGTCTGTGCGTCCCGAGCCCTGGGGCAAGGGTGATTCCCCGCAAATCCGTCCTAGCGCCGCCTGAATTTCACCCTGCACGGTTCGTTCCCCCGGCTGCACCTGCCAGCCGCGATAATCGGTCCCGTCATAGGCCAGGGTCAGCTTCCAGGTCTGGAGCGTGGGCGCGGGTTTGGGGTATTCGATCACGAGAAAAGGTCTTGGCAACAGTGTACCGGCAGGTGGCTAGGGAACGAATTGGCCGCCCCGCGCGTATTGTCCCGGTAGGTGGAAGGCCGTATGCCGGGTTGCACGTTAGAATTGGTATGGGAACCACAATCCTGCGTCCGGAGAGGCGCTCCGGGCGTCTTTAAGAAGAACGCCCTACATGTCTTGGCAATTTACAAAGAGGAGCCATTCCGTTGAGAGGAACCATGCATTTGTTCGGTTTATGTATCTTTGAGCAGCAGGAGAAGGCCGTGGTCAGACGTCGTGAACAGGCAGGACGCCGTCAGGCAGGGAGACTGTTGTGCGCGGTAGCGGCGCTCCTACTGGCGTCAGCGGTGGGAATCTCTTCCGGCGTTGCTCAGCAAGTGCCCGGAGCGGGAGCTTCAGCTCCGGACAAGGCAGCCTCCGAGCTGCCCTCGGCGCCCACGGTAGTGCTGACGGAACCGGTCAATCTGCGTCCCTCCTTGCGGGATTATTCCAAGCCCGCGGGCAGGTTTCTGGGCAATCCATTCAAGATGTATATGCCCACCAGCATCGATAAGGCCAGCTTTTCAAACTCCGTGCGGCTGACTGACCTGGTCAAGGACGGCAAGATTTACCTCAGCCTTTCCGACGCCCTGGCGCTGGCGCTTGAAAACAACTTCGATATAGCCATTGCTCGCTACGACCTGGACATCGCGGATACGGATCTTCTGCGCACGCGCACCGGCCTGGCGCCGTTGGGCGCGCCCTCTGGGCTGATTACCGGTACGCTGGGCGGCTCTCCCACGATTTTGACCACCGGTGGTGGTCCGGGAGGAACCACAGTCGGCTCAGGTGGCGCGGGTTCCGGCACTGCCGGTTTGACGCTGACCACTGCTGGCGCCGGTCCCACCCCAGAGTCGCTGGAACCTTCCGTTACGGGCGCCATCCAGTTCGATCGCGCCCATAGTCCATCCACCAACTTCATCTCCGGCGGCACCAGTTCCACCAATACCTATAACGCCACCTACAACCAGGGCTTTGTCACCGGCACGGCGTTTCAGTTTGGCTTCAACAACACCTACGCCACTACCTCCAACGGCATTACGACTTATAGCCCGCAGTTAAGCTCGAACTTCAAGGCCATGGTGACACAGCACGTGTTGCAGGGCGCCGGAATCTGGGTCAACAAGCGCTATATCTACCAGGCGCGCAACAACCGCCGCATCACCGACGCCTCCTTCCGGCAGCAGATTCTCTACACCGTCAACCAGGTGGAGACCATCTACTGGGGACTGGTGCAGGCATATGAGGATGTGCAGGCCAGGGAGCGTGCCCTGGCGCAGAGCACCAAGCTGGCAAGCGACGACCGCAAGCAGTTGGAGGTCGGCTCGGTGGCTCCGCTGCAAGTGGTGCAGGACGACTCGAATGTCAACACCGATAAACAGACCCTCATCAGCGCGCAGAGCAACCTGAATTATCAGCAGCAGGTCATCAAGCAGGCCGTGGCCCGCAATCTCAACGATGCGGCGCTCTCAGTTGCCCCGGTGATTCCTACCGACCGCGTAACCATCGAAGAGATTCCTGAGGAGAAACAGCCGGTCGAGGAACTGGTGCAGGAGGCGTTTCAGCAGAGGCCGGAGCTGGAAGAGGCTGTGCTTGCGCTTCGCAACGATGAGATTACCCTGAAGGGTGCGCGCAAGGCGCTGCAACCCATATTCGATGTTTACGGTTACATGGCAGGGCAGGGAATCGCCGGCTCAATCAACTCCAACCTCGATTGCAGTTATTATGCAGCAGGACAATGCCCGACGAGCAATGCAAGCTTGCTAATAACCAAACCTGGTGTCTATTCCTACGTTGCTCCGACCACCTATGGCACGGCACTCAGCAATTCTTTCAACAACTCGGCTCCCGATAAGGGGGTCGGCTTCAGCATCTCCATTGCCCTCGGCAATAAGTATGCGCAGTCGGTGCAGGCGCGTTCCTTGATGGAGTACCGCCAGGCCGAGTTGAGGCTGGAGCAGCTCTACACCCAGATCCGCATGCAGGTGGTCAACGCGCAGTACGCGCTCATCAACGACCGCGCGCAGGTGCAGTCTGCCATCGCCGCTCGTGATTACAATAAGCAGAACGTCGATGCCGAGAACACCAAGCTGCGCTACGGCTCTTCCACCACGGCCACTGTCATGCTCCAGGAACGCGGTCTGGCTACAGCGGAGGACAACCTCATCGCAGCACGCGCCGCCTACGCCAAGGATCGCGCCGGCCTCTATCAGATGCTGGCTTCGACGTTGCAGCACTACGGCATCGATCTGAATGAGGCGGCCTCCGGCGAAATCAAGGCAGCGCCCGTCGTCCCCGGCGTTACACCAGCAAAGGACACCAAGGAGCCCACAATCGTCCCTCCAGTCATCCCGCCGGCAAACCCTCCGGCCAAACAGTAGTCGCTGTGAATTTTCCGTAACGAAAAAGCCCGGCCATCTGCCGGGCTTTTTCATCTTCTGCGCTAACTCGCTAACTTGCTAACTCGTTAATCCGCCCTACCGTTCCGCCACCAGATCCAGCAAATCAAAAAACTCCGGAAAGCTGATCGCCGCCGACTCCGCTCCCTGAATTACCGTCTCCCCCTCGGCGCGCAAAGCGGCCACGCTGAAGGCCATGGCGATGCGGTGGTCGCCGCCGGAGTCAATCGTCGCCCCGTGCAGCTTCTGCCCTCCAGGAATATCCAGCCCGTCCTCGAACTCCGCAACTTCGGCCCCCATCGCGCGCAAATTCCTCACCACCAGCGCAATGCGGTCGGACTCCTTCACGCGCAGTTCCTTCGCATCGCGAATGCGAATGCCGCCGCTGGTGAATGGACCAATCGCGGCTAGCACCGGCAACTCGTCAATCAGTTGCGCGGCCAGCGCCCCGGAAATCTCCGCCGTCCCCAACCCCTCGGTCGGCGCTGTCACCTGCACGGTGCCCACCAGCTCCGCGTTCTTCTCCTCCAAATTCAAAACAGTAACGCGCGCTCCCAGCGCCGTCAGCACATCCAGCAGCGCGGCTCGCGTTGGATTCAGACCCAACTCGCCCAGCACCAGGTTTGACCCAGGAAACAGCGCCGCAGCGCACAGAAAAAACGCCGCCGAAGAAATATCACCTGGAACAGCAGCCTCAATCGCGTGCAGCTTTTGCGGCCCGCTGATCGAAATAGAATCCAGCGTGCGCTCGACCTTCGCGCCAAAGGCTCGCAAGGCCAACTCGCTGTGGTCGCGTGTGCGCACCGCCTCGCGCACCGTGGTCATGCCTGCCGTGTGCAATCCTGCCAGCAGGATGCAGGTCTTCACCTGCGCGCTGGGAACCGGCGTGGTGTAATCGATAGCCTTCAGCGCGCCGCCAACAATCGTCAATGGCGCATGGCCCTCAGTCAGCGTCAGTCGCGCGCCCATCGCTTCCAGAGGCTTGCGAATCCTCTCCATCGGCCGCTTGGAAAGTGACTCATCGCCCACCAGCGTAAAGCGGCCCTCCTGCGGCGCCAACAGGCCGCTGATCATGCGCATCGTTGAGCCGGAGTTGCCGCAATCCAGCGGCGCATCGCAAGGCGTCACGCGCCCGCCCACGCCTGTCACCTCCACAGAACCGTCTTCCAGCCGCCGCGTCCGTGCGCCCAGCGCCTCCATGCAGCTCAGCGTCGAGGCGCAATCAGTCCCGGTTGAAAAATTCGTAAACCGCGAGGTGCCTTCCGCAAACGCCGCCAGCATTCCGTAGCGGTGGCTGATGGACTTATCGCCCGGCAGGCGCAGGCTTCCGTGAACATTCTTTGCCGGGCGGATCATGCGTTCTTCTGTCAAGGCAGCTCCATAGTGTGGATTTATTCAAGTTTAGCAACTAAGAATTGACCACTGACCACTGATCACTGTCTTATCTGACTTTCAGCACAATCACCGTTTCATCGTCAAAGCGGTCGTGCTCGCCCTGAAAGCGGCTCACGTCGGAGAGAATCGCGTCGGCAATCTCCTGCGCGGCCTGATCGCTGCGGCTGCGCAGCAGATCGGCCAGCCGCTCAGGGCCGTACATCTCGCCCTCGGCATTTTCCGCGTCCAGTATTCCGTCCGAGATAAAAATAACAACGTCTCCCGACTCGGTAGCCAGGGTCAGCTCGTCGTATTTCACGTCGGCAAACAGCCCCAGCGGGAAGCCCTCGGTGCGCACCGTTTCCGATTGCCCCCTACGGCAGAAAACCGGCTGCACCGCTCCCGAGTTGGCCACTTGCAATGTGCGGCTCTCATCATTCCACAAAGCAAACAGCATGGTCACGTACTGCGATTCCAGCTTGCGTTCCTGCATCGCGTCATTCAGTTGAGCCAGCATCGCGGCTGGCTCCGGCCTGTGCTGTGCCGCCGAGCGCATGATGCCGCTCACCAGCGCCGCAAATAAGGCTGCCGGCGCAGCCTTGCCGCTCACATCGCCCAGCACGATGGCCGTGCGCCCCGGGCCGTAATCCACAAAGTCGTAAAGGTCGCCGCCGATGGTCCGCGCCGGCAAAAAGCGCACCGCCATCTCCGCATTCGCTATCTCCGGCGCCGTCGCCGGCAGCAACCGCAGTTGCACCTCGCGCGCCATGGCGATGTCTCGCTCCAGTTGCGCCTCCTGCGTGCGCACCGCCTCGTAAAGCCGCGCATTCTCAATTGCGATGGCCACCTGCGCGGCCAGCGTCGTTAAAACCCGCTCGTGCTCTTCGTTGAAAAAGCCCACCCGAGTGTGTTCCAGGTCCAGCACGCCGATGACGCGCCCCTTGTGAAACAACGGCACAATCAGTTCCGAGCGAGTCTCCGGATTCATGGACACGTAACGCGCATCCTGAAGCACGTCGGGCACGTTCACCATCCGCCACTCGCGCACCGCCACGCCCACCAGCCCGCTGGTGATGGGCACGTTGCGCATCGGCGCCTGCGCGGAACCAAACCGCCAGGCGTAGCGCGTAATCAGTGTCTCGCCCTTCTCATCCAGCAGTAAAATGGAGAACATCTGGTAGTCGATCAGCCGCCGCAAAAGTTGCCCCACCCGCTCCAGCAGCGGGTCCAGCTCCAGAATCGATGTCAGTTCCGCGGCAATCTCGTTTAGCACCGTCAGCGTCTGTGCCTGGCGGGAAACGCGCGCATACAGTCGCGCGTTTTCAATTGCCTGGGCAATGCGCGAAGCCGTCAGGGTTAGCAGGCGCAGGTGTTCGGGGCGGAAGTAGCCGGCCTGCTCGCTCTCAATGTCCATCACACCAATCAACCGGTTCTTGGCGATCAGCGGCACCGCTAGTTCGGAGCGCACACCGGAATTCACCTCGGTGTAGTATTCCGCTGTGGTAACGTCGTTCAGCAAGACCGGCTGGCGAGTAAGCGCGACCTGGCCCACCACGCCTTTGCCCATGGGGATGTGCAACCGCTCCACCTGGATGGTGTGGCCGATCTGGAACCTCACCCGCATCTCCCGTGTCCGGTCATTTACCAGTAAAATCGCAAAAATGCGGTAGGGGATCACGGCCTGAACCAGCTCCGCCGTGCGCTTCAGCAGCGTCTCCAGGTCCAGCGTGGTATTCAAAGCATCGGCCAGTTGCATCAGGTAGGTCACATCCGCCGGTTCCACGCGAATTTCCCCCGGGTCATAATACGCTCCAGGGTTTGCCAGGTCGGCAGGACGGTAGTCGCCCTCAAACTCGGGCTCAGCGCGCGA
>Ga0302319_10010253_pt1 | contig 17901 bp, 12 predicted proteins | sample Bog_T0_2_FD_203319 | JGI IMG/M metagenome (GOLD analysis project Ga0302319, IMG submission 203319) | Peat permafrost microbial communities from Stordalen Mire near Abisko, Sweden - Bog_T0_2 | ecosystem: Environmental > Terrestrial > Soil > Wetlands > Peat | place: Sweden: Abisko, Stordalen Mire...
CAACTTATACCCGAGGGAATGTTCGACCAATGTGAGAAGAGCGGGGAAGCCACTTCGAAAAAATCTTCTCACAACCCGAAGGATCTTGTGAACACATTTCGTGCGTCGAGCGCATGCGCACCTCGAAAGGTCAACGCCCAGGCGCTCCTCAACCGAATCTCGGAGATGTTGCACCGCGCGGTAGATATATCGTTTGGCGGCCATGCCAAACACGCACTGAAACTCGCTTTGAACCCCTATCAATGGATCAGTATTGGAAAATCGGCTTCAGTCTAGTAATGGGTTTCAGAGTTGTCAGTTCCCTCCCGAAGCGGCCTAAGGGCAGAGGTCGGTAGGGCAGAGGTCGCGGGTCCGTTAAGGGTCCAATAACGGTTCCGTACCGTTCTTTTTGACGCCAAAAGTAGCCATCCGTGGCGTTTGATTTCAATAAGTTGCACGTTTCCGACTCGCCATCACGGCAGAGGTCGCGGGTTCGAGCCCCGTCGTCCCCGCCATACAAAAGAAAAGGACTTAAGCTTTGTATGGTACCCACAGTGACAATCCACAATTCAATCCACAAATCATTGCACTAGGCGATTTCCATGTCCTACTGCGTCTAAGAAGGCGTCTTGCGCTGCCTGCTTTTCGTCGCGGTCATCCTGCGTGTAGAGGGAAAATCAGAAGAAGCCGAGGCAGACCTCGGCAATTTCACTGAGCAGCAGAAAGCCCCGGCCAGCGATGGCTGGGGCTTCTTATCAGCAGGAAATAGCTTCCACTTCCTAGGATGAGAACTCAGCTGGAAATCTTATCGATGGTCAAGACCCGTATAGATCGAGCAACACTTTTCTGGTGTCTTCTAAAATCTCACCGAGCTTGTGCTGCCACAGAATTTCAAACCTCGGAAACTCGTGAATTGCATCGTTTCCGGCATGTCTGACTTTCCAGGCACTCTCAGGACGATCATCCGTAAGGAGGCCGCCCCGTTCCGCCTCTTCAAGTAATCTCTTGAAATACTCCTGACGTGGCACATTTCTTTCGATAAGATGCCACGGGTCACAGGTCCTTTCTAGCGCGGAGTCGAGGATGGCCCGGCAAAGAACAGCACAAGCTACGTCTAATCCATAGAGGTAGCAATGGTGTGCCTCCTCGAAATAACGCCTCAGTTCCTTATCCGGAACACCTTCGAGACTGATCTGCTCATCAACACGGATGACAAGGAATCTGTTGAAGCAAAGCGGATCCATATCAGTTCTTGGAGTCTGGGCGGGCAACGCGGTACATTTCTGCCGCGATGCGATCGAAGAGTGCGAAGCGATCCTCTCCCTGGACGTAGACATTGAAGTGCGATCGGTCAGGCAGGAAGATGAATTGCGCCTCGCCTCCAAGTTGCTCGAGCGTTTTTTGCAGGCTGTGGGCTGCGCCATCGAGGTAAAAGGTGTCGTCGGTTCCGACGAAGAGATGAATCTTGCCTTTCAAATCCGGGCCGATGGTTTTCCAGTTGTTCTTGAGACGTTCGACGATATCGTAGTGACTGCGCCAGTATGCGGCGACCTTGGGATCAATATGGCCGGTGGTTCGATTGAAGAGCTGGGCCGGACGGCCGTCTGGGCCGCGCGGAGAAAATACCCATTCAAACGACGCCAGCTGACCGCCGTAGTCGCCTAAAACGAGCTCTGCCTGCGCCAACTGCTGCATGGTTGCGCGCGGCTGGCCGTGATCGCGGAGCATGGGATGCAGCTTACCGTCTGCGGTGTGGAAGAAGTTTGCGTTTGGTGCGTAGAGATCGATGGTCGAGAAGAAATGAAAGTCGCTTGGATCGGGCGAAGTGGACCACGTGCCGCCGAAGATATTGGGATATCGTGTCTGCAGCCAGAGAGTGGCCCATCCTCCTGAGGAATGCCCTTGCAGAAAGCGGCCCGAGGTGCGCGCATCCATTCGATAGGTGGATTCGAGGGAGGGAATGAGCTCGGTAGTGAGCGCCGTGCCCCAGGGGCCGTTGTTGACGCCGTCAGCAAATTCATGCGTACCGGTGGGGCTGCTCTCATCGAGCAAGACCCAGATCATCTCCGGCATCTTGCCTTGCGTCATACGGTCGTAGAGGACGGGAGCGTAGCGAGCGCGCAGTCCAAATAGCGTTCCGCCAAAGCCATGCGTGAAGTAGACGGTTGGGTAATGATCGCCGGGGTGCGAGGCATAGCCAGGCGGCAAGAGCACCCAACCGCGCAGGTGAATGTCACGCCCCCAAAAACTGGAGAGCGAAGGGCTGACGAGATCGATTGGCCTGGTCGCTGCGTTGACTTCGGGATTCAGCTCAAGCGGATCCGGGGGGGCGGGAAGCGTCTGGCTCAATGTCAGACTGGGGAGAGAGCTTCCGACAATTGGCAAGTCGATGATTGCTGGAACGCTGACCAGATCTCCTGCCGAGCGACCATCGTAGTTGTAACTGTGATGTACATCGAGGACAGCCTGGACTTGATATTTCCCGTTTGGGGCTTGCGATAGCGGTGCGGGAAAGGCAATGTCATCGGCGTCGAGGTCGATGGTTGCGCCGGGCGCAAGTGTTGGTATTTCCTTCGCGGCGATATATACGCTGGTCAAGGACATCATCTGTATATCGACGGCGTCCGCTGGCTTGCCATCGGCGGGAACCGGGCCGATGAAGAGGAGCAGACGGCCCGATGCCGGGCTTTGGAAAGCATTGCTGAGGGAGATGTGGAAGAAGGAATGTTGTGGCGCTGGGGCAGATGATTGCGCTTGCATGCTTTGAAGCGAGAATGCAAGAGTCAGAGATCCGAAGATGGCAAGGAAGGTTCTCAGCGGTCTCTTATAGAGTTTGCAGGGAAGGATTCTCAATTTCGTCATTTGCCTTTCTATTTAGTGGGCAAAGCGGCGCTTCCGAGGGACGAGTTCGCAACCTGGGATTCATAGAGAGACAGAAGCCCCTGCGATGGCAACCCGAAAGCATTCACCACGCGATTAAAGCTTGCAAAGAGTGCCGCGACGTGGATCGTCTCGGCCACTTGCGCATTGTCCCACCCAGCTTCGCGCATGAAAAGGATGTCGGCGTGTTCAATTGCCTGTGAGTTCCTGTTTATCTTCTCGACAAAGGCAAGCAGCGATTGCTCGGGCTCAGAAAGCGACGGCGAATGGAGTTGGTTTTGCTGGATTGCGCACAATGTCTCGGCCGATCCGCCATTCATGCGAAGCATGAACCCATGGCTATCGGCGCAATACGCGCAGTCATTTTGCGAAGAAACCAGTGTTGCGATCATTTCTTTGTGACGGCGTGACAGGAAACCTTCAGAAAAGATGAGGCTTTCGGACAGGGCCATCATGTGCTCAAGCAGCGGAGGGTGGGTGGCGAAGCATTTGAGGATTCCAGGAACGTCGGGCCTGCCGAAGTGCGATTTGAATCGATCGTAGAGGGCAGCAACCCGATCGCTCGCGTCACCTTCCTCCACAACTGGCAGATTGGTAGAGGAAGGTGACGTCGTGGGCCGGGCAATTCGCGCAATCTGTTCGTACTCGGGAAGCGCCATGAAAGCTCCTGTTAGAAATCGAAACGCGCTGCAAATTGAAAAGCGCGAGGCCCGCCCGAGCCGAAGAATCCACCAGCCGTGCTTACCGCCGAATAGAAATTCTGCTGCACAGCCTGCGCCGGCACCGCGGGCGGACCCGGTTGTGCGGGCTGATACGGGCCGATGGAGATATTGCGTCCGGCATAGTCCGCGTTGCTGGAGCCGCGGATGTTGGTCTCGTTGAAGAGATTGAAGCCTTCCCCGACCAAGCTGAGTTTTGCGTGTTCGCCGAGGGTGATGTCTTTTTTCAGACGGAGGTCGAGCGAACTGAAGGGGCTGAAGAAGTTGATGCCGCTGGGCACTGTTTCAAGCTGGCCACCGGCATTGCAGGGGAAGGCAGCCGGACATGCTGGCAGTGCGTTCCAGCGATTGATGACCGCGTTCAATTGATTGCTGTTCTTGATTTCACGGCCGATGGCATTGCGCGGCAGCAGTGGCAGGCGCGATCCGCTGGCACCTGCATTGTTTGCCGTTCCGGGAAGGAATGTGTCGGCCGCTACACCGGAGCCGAAAGTGTAAATGGGCGCCAACGAGAAGTGCCAGGGAAGATCCGATTCTCCATAAAGCGTAAGGCGATGACGCTCGTCGGTTACGGCATATCCCTTCTCCAGGCGGAGGTTGTCGATGCCCTCCACCAAGTCGACTTGCTCGGTCGAAGACGAGTCAAGTTGGTCGTCGTCGGAGAAATCGGAGGTCTTTGAGAGCGTGTAGCTGATGTTGTATTGGTAGCCGATGTGGCCGAGCTTTGCCGGGCGATGCGCAACGCTGGCGATCAAGCCGTCGTACCATGATTTTGCCTGTGATTGCAGCAGCGTGATGTTGTCGGAGATTCCGCTGAGCGGATCGGTAATGGTGCAGGGCACGTTGTCTCCAGGGCAACTGATGTCGGGCGAGGTTGAGTTGGTGTTACGCAGAAAGTGCCCGATAATCTGGCGCGTGGCAAAGACATGCAGCCCATCCGCGGAGATCAGCCAGTTGCCGCCCACATCCTGCTGTACCCCAAGCGAGAATTGTTGCATGAGGGGATGATGCGCATCTGGTCCCATGGCCAGAATGCCGACGCCGCCGGTCTGATGCTGCCCACTGAAGGGGTTTGCCAGGGTTGGGGAACCGGGCGCAAAACTCGAGCCGGGCGCGAAGCAGTAGTTCAGGCTCGGTGGTCCTGGTATCTCGGGGTTTGTGCAGGTCGATCCAGCATATTGCGTGACTGTAAGGGCGCGATCGTTCTGCACCAGTTCCTCGGCGCCGGACTCAAGAATGATGCGGTCGTAGTAGATGCCGTAACCACCGCGAAGGACGGACTTGCCATTGCCGAACGCATCGTACACGAAGCCCAGGCGGGGGGCGAAGTCCTTCTTGTCGGGGACTTTCTTCAGGTCGATGATGTTCGCCATCCAAGTGCAGGGATGGGTAGGCAGGGAAGTCAAGCTGGGGCACGGATCATGAGCGCTGGAGTTTCCGGTAAGGTTCGAATCGTACTCCCACCGCAAACCGAGATTGAGCGTCAGATGCGGATGGACACGCCAATCGTCTTGAACGTAGCCGGCGAAGTAACTGTCGAATACCGTTGGGATTGGCACAGGAACCACCGGTGCGCTGCTCTTGAGAGCGACCGCGATCGGAATATCGAGATCGTTGACTTGGCCATCGCCGTTCAGGTCCGCAAAGCCGAAGTCGGAGGTGAGAATGACCGAGCCGGTGCCAAAGACATTGATTTCGCCGTGAGCAGTGTAGTGCTGATATTCGCCGCCGATGCGCAGCGTGTGTTTACCCAGCGACCAAGAGAGAGCATCTCGAAGTTGATACCGGCTGAGGTGTGTTTCCTGGGGAAGGTTGAAGTTCTCGCCATCTGCCAGGTCCGGAAAGATCAACTCATTGGTCAGTCCGAGTGTGGCCGGATCGGAGGTTGGCTGGCTGTTGGGATAAGGCGGAATATCGTTGAAGAAGTTGTCGTAATGGAAGGCCAGGTTGTTCACCTTGTTTGCCGAGATCGCGGTGGTGAGGCCGGCCACCAGAGAGTTGAAGCGATTGAGCGAGTTCTGGCGTTCCGCGGCGGTGAAGGCAGGAGTATTTTGCGAAGGCGTAGCCTCCGCCGTGTCCGTTGATCGATTGAAGGAATACCGCGCCATCAGGCTGGTGTGTTCGCTTATTTGGTTGTCGAATCGCGTGGACCACAGGGCATCGCGCAGCGGCGCTGGTGCCGCGGTATTGAGGATCGTATCGGTAGTGAAGTCGCGCGTTCCCGTTTGCAGCGAAGCGTTCTGATCGCGATACTCCACCGAAGTGAACAGCCATGCACGATCCTTCCGGATGGGACCACCAATCGACCCTCCATACTGTTCGCGATCGAAAGGAGGCGTGGGCAAGCTGCGGTTGAACGTAGCCGGGAGGGCTTGCAGATTCCGGTTGCGTTCGAAGAAAAACGCCGAGCCGTGAAAGTTGTTTGTGCCGCCCTTGGTCACGATATTCACAATGCTGTTGCCGGAGCGTCCAACTTCCGCGGTGAATCGTCCCGTGGCGATCTGAAACTCCTGGACCGAATCCTCAGGGAAATTCGCGAGAGTGCCTCCGACGACTTCGTCGTTGTTGTCGCCGCCGTCCACTGTGACATTGCCGCCGCGTCCAAAGCCGCCTGCGGAGCTGACTTCGAGCGTATTGGTCTTGGTTGGATCGAAGGTAGGCGCGGGACGATTGCCGGGAACGAGATACGCGAGCTCGAGGAAGTTTCTGCCATTTAGCGGAATGTTCTCGATTGTCTGCGAGGTAATCTGGCCCTGAATCATGGATTGGGTCACATCGAGACTTACCCCGGAAGCGCTGACATCCACGGTGGCTCCGGCACTGGCGATCCTCAGCTTAGCATCTAGAGTCGTCGTGCGCCCTGCTTCGATGGTGACGCTCTTGAACTCGCTGGCAGCGAAACCGGACTGCTCGATCTTGAGATCGTAGGTTCCAGCCGGGAGGTCAGGAAGACTGTACAGCCCGCTGCCATTGGTTACGGTGTCGCGGGAGATCCCCTGTGTCGTGCTCACAGCGGCCACATGAGCGCCGACGATGACCGCATCCTTCGGATCTGTGACAAGACCATTCAAACTGCCGTCCGGCACCTGTGCGTGAACCACGATTGCTGACAGAACCAAGACACCCAGGACAAGTGAGCGCACACCAACTGTTATCGACATCCGTAAACCCCGCTTTTCGAATGAAATAAGCCAGCCTGTCGCACAAATCCGCGCTGGGGTTGAAGAGAAAGCGCGCATAAATCGGTCTGGCTGGAATCGACCAACTTTATCCAAACGAATAGTTGCTGTCCTCAGACCTGAGATGGGCAGGAAGTCCAACCGAACGATGGAGGAAGCATGCGAAACTGGCCCTTGCGGCCCGATGCTGGGTCCATCTTTCGATAGAGGCACTGGCCTGACCAGCCGCGTAGGATTCCGCATGTGGCGCCGGACAGCAGCCATATGCACGAAGATTTACCTTTGCTAAACGGGCATCGGCATCGTGCCGTCCTGAATTCCTCGCGTATACCCTTCAACTTGCGGCAAAAACCTCGTCGCTCACACACAATAGGAGATGACTCCCATGCCTCATATCAAACTACCGGAAGGCTTGCCCGGCATTCGAGGTGCGATGGCTTATCGCCCCGAGACCGCGAAGCCGCTTAATCAATTGGCAGAAATCCTGCTCCACCAGCCGAACTCTTTACACGCCGGCGAGCGGGAACTGATTGCTACTTATGTTTCCTATCTCAACGACTGCTACTTCTGCCAAACCGCACATGGTGCAATTGCTGCTGCTCATTTGAACGATGACGAGGAACTGGTAAAGCGCGTGAAAGCGGACTTTCAGCATGCCGATATCTCACCCAAGTTGAAGGCTTTGCTGATGATCGCAAGCAAGGTTCAAAAAGGCGGAAAGCATGTGACCGCCGAGGATGTTGGGGAAGCTCGCGCTCAGGGGGCGACAGATGTCGAGATTCACGACACTGTGCTCATTGCGGCGGCGTTCTGCATGTACAACCGCTATGTGGATGGACTTGCCACCTGGCAGCCTCAAGGGGAAGAAGCGTACCGTCAGCGGGGAAAGAAGACAGCGCGAGAGGGGTACGTCGAAGTCAGTAAGGAATACATCCCCCAAGAGGCACAAGGGGCGCATAGCGCTTGACGCCAGCCTTAGAGATTGTTAGCCGGAAAAATCTGATCCAGGCATTGCCGTCACTCCCAGGACACAATGCCCGCATTCAGACTCACGCGGTGAGACTCAAGAGCGAAACACTTGGGTAGCTGGATGGTGGTTCATCCAGTCGAACCAATAGTCTTTGAAGGAATCCACCGGCTCGAGGCAGCGGCCGGCCAGTGGGCCATCGATGGCACAGCCCTGGAAGTTCCAATTGCTTCCGGTCTCAGCATCCCGCATAATTCCGCCGCCATCTGGCAGAGCGGAGTCAGCCGTGGAAACGAAGGTCCTAGGTCCGGCCTTGAAAGCGCGAATGGACGCGTGATCCGGTCCGACGATGAGAAGCAGGGGAGTATTGGCGATCCGGTCCTGGATGACCTTTGCCGTCAGAACTGATTTCACTGGAAATGCTTTGTACTCTCCGCCTGCCGTAACGCCAAGCATCAACTCGTGGGGCGCGATACCGGATTTGCTGGTGTCAACCACGGTGCGCGTCTTCTCAATTTGCTTCTCCCAGTCCTTGTCGTCGTATTCGCTGGCGTATTGCGCATCCGGTTTCAGAACAAGGCCGCGGGGCTCCTCCTTGCGCCATAGGGCGAAAGAAAGCTCGTCGCAATGGACCAGCTGGAGCTGACGGCCGCGAAATGGTCCGAAAATGGCGGTGCCTGTGCTCTGCTGCCAGATGCTGCCTGTCTTCTCATCCCGCATGAGCGCGTTCCCGTTGTTGATGCCCGCCAGGCGGAAGTGCAGTGTCTGGCCGTCAACCATTCTTCTCCACACCAGCCCGGTATGGCAGAGTGTGCAGTATGTGACCGCGATGGGCGTGTCGCCGACGGTGTCATTGACGATGTGGTGGTACCCCATGATTCGGATTGGATATGCGCGTGACTCGCCGTGAAGGGTGACACTCAGCACCTTGTCGTCCGAATCGACCTTAGCCGTTGCAGCAGATTCAAACTCTGGCTCAGGGTAGGGATGAAACATCATCTCGAAGACATTCACATGCGTGAGAACGGCGCTAACAACTGCCAGCAGAGAGAGCGTAGCGAGGGCGCAACGCAGCCAAATGCGCAGGTCCCGCCATGCCCGTGCGAGAGCAGCTAATGTCGCGATCGCACAGACCGCAGAGATCCATGGAGCGAGCCCGCGAATTGCGAGTGCCACGTAGAGTTGCCCGGGATCCTGTGGGCGAAAGGGCCGAATCACATACATTGGAATCGCAAGGCATGCGAATGACACGAGCAATCCCAGCAGCCCGACCCAAACCGCTAAGCGCGGCTTGCCGCTCCCGGCAATCGGCAGTCGGGTGTGGGCCATGGTGCACGACTCCAATTTGAGAAGTTATGAGAAGTAATTGGCGGCGAACCGATCCGGCGTACTTTGCCTGCGCCGAGCGAGAATGATACCTTTCACCAGGGTTCATGTGCCTCAAACCAAAGATGGAGAGATTCTATTGAAGCTCCGCTTTTGATCACGCATCAAGATCAGATGCCGAGCAAACGTAAGGCAGCTCGACCGCCTGCGGTTCCGAAGTTGAAGGGCGTAAACTGATTGCAATCAGTGTGCGAGTTGAGGGTTTAGATGCAGCAGAATTCACTCCATCAATATGTTGAACGAGTCGTCGATCTCACCGATCCAGACGCGAATCAAATCCTGAATTTCACAACCGAACAGGCACGGAGTCTTCTGCGCGATCAGCCCAGCGGCGCAATGCTCAAGGTTGCAGGGTCCTTTGCTCTGGTTGCGCAATCCGGCAAGACGGTAAGAATGGCTCGGTCACTGGATCGACCCATGCGCTATTTCCTTGCCAAGCGGTCTGAGGGGCCGATGCTGATCGTGGCGTCTCGGATCGATGCGATCTACAACTGGCTGCAACGGGAAGGATTCGGCTCGCAGTTTCACCCCAGCTACACGCGCATGGTGCCGGCCCATCATGTGGTCGAGATTCAGCTGATCGGGTGCCCTGATCCAGACCCGGTGTACACGCGATTTTTTGCGCCGGAGCTTGCCGTACTTCCTGCGGATCTTGATCGCATTGGGGATCTCTATATTGGCGCTCTCGCTGAAGAAATCTCACAGTGGCTTGGCCGCGTGCCGGCGGATGAACCGATTGGCGTGTGCTTCTCGGGAGGTATAGACAGCGGTAGTGTTTTCCTGACCACCTACCATGTTATGCGGAAGCTTGGCATGAATTTGGGCAGGCTCAAGGCCTTTGTGCTGGATCTTGGCAACGGCCCTGATGCAGCCCAGGCACGCACCTTTCTGGAAACTTTAGGGCTGGGATTGTTTCTTGAAACAATCGAGACGAGTGCCGGACGAATGGATGTTGCGGAAACCATCCGAATCGTTGAGGACTACAAGCCCCTCGACATCGAATCCGCCACGATGGCGCTGACATTGTGCCGCGAGATTCGGGCCCTCTACCCGGAGTGGAAGTACCTGCTGGATGGAGACGGCGGAGATGAGAATCTAAAAGACTATCCAATCGAAGAGAATCCCGAGTTGACGATTCGCAGCGTCATTCAAAACCCGATGCTCTACCAGGAAGGCTGGGGCGTGGGAAAGATCAAGCATTCGCTAACTTACAGCGGTGGCCTCAGCCGCTCCTATACGCGCACCTATGCGCCAGCCCATCATTACGGTTTCTCCGGCTTCAGCCCCTTCACGCGACCGAGCGTTGTCTCAGTTGCCGAGGCGATACCGTTCGTCGAGATCACGGACTATAGTGTGCCGAGGCTCTACGAGTTGAAAGGTGAGATCGTGGCACGAGGAATAGCCAGGTTGACCGGCTTCGCAATGTCCGTTTTCCCGAAGAGACGTTTTCAACACGGAGCTTTACCGGAAAAAGTCTTACGCAGCAGCCTTCCATTCAAAGAAGCAGAATACCGAAAGCTGTTCCTGTCTCTCTACCAGTGAGGTTAGCCTCAGCGTGACGACAGTGTTGAGTTCTACGTTTCCGATCCAGCCGATGCTCCGCGACAAGTGGGTTGTCGATCGAAGGCCTGCACGCAACGCCGTCGATCCATACCGGCCATATGCTTTTCTGGTGGAAGAAGAGTGTTCGGCTGAGATGGAGGTCGTCCCCGTCTTGACCGTCTTCTTGACCAACCGCGAGTGTCCGTGGCGATGCGTGATGTGCGACCTTTGGAAGAACACCCTGATAGATACAGTGCCATCGGGTGCGATTCCGAAACAGATTGAGTATGCTCTGGCGCGAATGCCGTCCGCCCAGCAGATCAAGCTGTATAACAGTGGGAGTTTCTTCGATCTTCAAGCCATACAAAAAGAGGATTATGTAACGATTGCCGGCAAAGTCGGGCGCTTTGAGCGGACGATTGTGGAGTGTCATCCATCACTTGTGTCGGAGCGCTGTCTTGAGTTTCGCGACATGCTGCCCAATCAACTCGAGGTAGCGATGGGGTTGGAGACTGCACAACCGAGTGTGCTTGAACGCATCAACAAGAAGATGACGCTTCAGCAGTTTTCCAATGCTGCTTCGTATTTGAGGAAGAATGAAATCGATCTGCGTGTGTTCGTTCTTGTGCAGCCACCGTTCATGCGACCCGAAGAGTCTTTGCACTGGACGCAGCGCTCGCTTGATTTCGCTTTTGATTGCGGCGCGACTGCGGTGACGCTGATTCCTACGCGTGGAGGAAATGGGGCTATGGAATCGCTTGCCCGGAGCGGTGAGTTTACTCCTCCGGAAATCTCAACCGTTGAAGAGGCGGCCAGCTATGGTTTGAGTCTGGGGCGAGGGCGGGTGTTCGTAGATCTCTGGGATATGCCGAATCGAAAGGACACATGCCAGGACTGTCTGGCGGATCGTGTGACACGCTTGAAGCACATGAATCTTCACCAGCGAAGCATTCCTGCTGTTCATTGCTCGAACTGCGGGGGCAAGAGTTGATGCGCAACTACGATATCGCTGTGTTTGGTTCCGGCTTTGCAGGTTCTCTGATAGCGATGATCGCAAAGCGTCAAGGCTATTCGGTGGTGATGCTGGAACGAGGCAAGCATCCGCGCATGACGATTGGGGAGTCGTCCACGCCGCTCGCAAATCTGCTGCTTGATGAACTCGCGACCCGGTATGACTTGCCGGCCATCAGGCCGCTCGCGAAATGGGGCAGTTGGCAGCGAGCTTATCCTCATATCGGTTGCGGACTGAAGCGGGGCTTCACGTTTTACCATCATGAAGTTGGTAAGCCGGATGCGCCGGATCCAGATCATGTGCGTCAACTCCTGGTGGCGGCGAGCCCGCACGATGAGATCGCTGATACCCACTGGTATCGACCGGATTTCGATCTATTCCTGGTCGAGCAGGCGCAAGCACTGGGTGTGGACTATATCGACGAGGCGACAACCAAGTGTTTGCTTGAGTCGGAAGACGGAGTCAGCTTCGATGTCGTAAGGAAAGAAGAAACAACTGGATTTCGAGCCCGTTTTGCGATCGACGCTACAGGTCCTCGCGGCTTTATGCACCGCGCTTTTCAATTGCCCGAGGCCTCTTTGCCTGGCTATCCCTCCACTCAGGCGCTTTATAGCCACTTCTCGGGAGTGAGCCTTCCGAATGCGCCGGGGGACCGCGACAATGAAGTGCCGCCGTACCCTCCAGAGCAAGCTGCTGTGCATCATATCTTCGATGGCGGCTGGGTATGGGTGCTTCGTTTCAACAACGACATCACCAGCGCAGGAGTGGCTGCGACGGAAGAGGCCGGCCGCCAGTTGCGTATGCATGAGGGCGTGGCCGCATGGGATCGCCTGCTGGATTCGATACCTGCGCTCAAAGAGCAGTTCGCAACGGCTCGGGCGGAACTGCCTTTCACCTATTTACCGCGGCTCTCATTCCTGAGCAGTCGAGTCACTGGCCGCAGGTGGTCGATGCTTCCGTCGGCCGCGGGGTTTATTGATCCCCTGCTCTCGACAGGGTTCCCGCTCACACTGCTGGGAGTAAGCCGGCTTGCTGCAATCTTGGGCAGCGGATTGGCCGCGCCGAAATTTCAATCGGAATTGCAATCCTACGCAACCAAGACGACTGAGGAGTTACTGGCGACTTCGCGCCTGATTGCCAGACTTTACGGGAATATGAGCAACTTTCCTGTTTTCAAATCGCTTTGCCTTTTGTACTTTGCCGCGGCAACCTATTCAGAAACAGCCAGACGCCTTGGGAAAACGCATCTTGCTACTTCGTTTCTGTTGCATGATCATGCTGAATTCGGGCCAGCTTCCAGGCAACTCCTTGAGATAGCGATGCGACTTGCCTCCGATCAGGAATCATCGAGATTGATAGAGGGTATTCGGCAAGCAATCGAACCGATTGATGTAGCGGGATTCAGTGACTCAAGCAAGAAGGGCTGGTATCCAGTGAATGCTGAGGACTTGCTGCAGTCTGCCGATAAACTTGAATCCACGCGAGGCGAAATTGAGTCGATGCTTTTGGCATGCGGCTTTTATCACGCTGAGGTTGGATGAGACGGCCAGCAAGGCTCAGTGCGTGCCCTGAGGCTTTGGCCCCGCAAGCTGAATAGGTTGTTGCGAGACTATGCCCTTGCCTTCCTGCAGAGTGACAAATTGATTTGGCTGGATGTCTCTGGCTGCTTCCTTTTTCCCGCTCGGCCAGACGATCTCAAGACTTACAAGCTTGTTAGAGGATGGTTTTCCCAACCCAAAGGTCAACGGCAATTCGCTCTGGGAGAGATAGCTGGAACCGCTTTTGACCATCTTGAACAAATGCAGTCCTGTATTGGTTGTTACCGTGATTCTGGCGCCGATTCCATCGCGATTGGAGCGTGTCCCAACTGTCCGGATGCGCAGCATATCATTCTGATTGCCATTGTCGTTGCGCAACAGTTTTGCTGGCCCATTGCTGGTTGTAAACACGAGGTCCAGATCGCCATCGTTGTCGAAGTCGAGGTATGCAGCTCCTCGTCCGACGATGGGTTGTCGCAGCGCAGATCCGACCTTCTCTGTGACCTCTTCAAACTTGCCGTTACCGTTGTTGTGGAAGAGGAGCGGTGGCTCTGCGTAATGTATCGTCGGTTGCACGGCGCTGATGTCGTCGGCAACGTGTCCGTTCACTGCGACAATATCCGGCAAGCCGTCCAGGTCATAGTCGAAAAAGAGGGTTCCAAAAGTGAGCGAACGAGCAGACGGCGAAGCGATGCCGGAGATGAGTGAGTTATCCGAAAACAACCCTGAGCCATCGTTATGGTAGAGAGACAGGCTTTCACTCGTGAAATTGCCAATGATGAGACTTTCCCTGCCCGACAAGTCGTAGTCTCCGGCGTCGGCGCCCATGCCAGCGCGCTTTTTACCCGCATCGCTATAGGCCACGCCAGCCTCTACGGCGATGTCTGTAAAGGTTCCATTGTGGTTGTTGCGGTAGAGCTTGTTTGGTTGGGTATCATTGGCGACAAAAAGATCGACCCAGCCATCGTTGTCGAAGTCGAGCAATGCAATTCCGAGCGACTTGCTTGTGGGATCGTATAGCCCGGCCTTTCTTGTGACATCCTCAAAGACGCCATTGCCCTTGTTGTGAAAGAGTGCCCCGCTCTGGCCCTTATAGAGTTCCGGAGTGCAATAGGACTTGTTCTTCGTATCCAGGGAGCAGGTCTGATCCGTGGCAATTGACCAATCGACGTAATGGGAAACGAACAAATCGAGCTTGCCGTCGTTATCGTAATCGAACCAGACTGCTCCGGTAGAGAACCCCGTATCCCGAACACCAGCCTTTGCGGTGACATCGGCGAATCTTCCGTTTCCCAGGTTTCGGAAGAGGTGGTTCCCGTCGAGCGCGGTGATATAGATGTCGTCATGGCCGTCGTTATCGTAGTCACCAACGGCGCAACCGAGGCCGTAGATCTCAGTTGCGAGTCCCGCTTCTTTGGTGACGTCGGTAAATGTGCCGTCGTGGTTATTGTGATAGAGGGCTGGATAGGAATGTCCAGACCCATGGCCGGCCCAGTTCCGGGAGTTAACGAAGAAAATGTCCTGCCATCCATCGCCGTCGTAATCTATGGCGCACACACCGCTGCCCATGGTTTCTGGCAAATACTTCTTGCCGAAGGCGCCAGAGTTATGGTGAAAATGAATCCCTGACCGCGCAGTCACGTCAGTAAATCGAATCGGTCCAGAGGGCCGGCCGCCATCGACCTGCGCGCTGGAATGCCGCGCGGCGACTTGTGAGCTCTGAGGTGCCTGAGCCGTTGACGCTGGCCTCTGTTCCGTGGGCTGCGACGTGCTTGCTTCAGGATGTTGGTGGCATGCTGAAACGAGTAAGAGCGCGGTTGTGGATGCGTAAAGAGCGATCCGGATACACGGCAGGAGCAATGGATTTCCTTCGTCGGAACCGATCTAAACGGTTCCGGTGTTGAGTACGTTTGGAGATCGAAGACCGGAACGGCGTGAGTTTCGAGCCATTTCAATCAGCAGCGCGACCGGGCCCGTGCAAAAGAGCGCGTAGAGCGGAGCATAGATGCTCTGGTCGAGGCGGAAGAACATTTCAACGACAGCCACTGAAAACGCCACGATGCATTGGCCAAGTTTCGATTTCACCGTTGTTTTCGGATCGGTGATCATGAAGAAAATGAACAGTTGATACTCGGGGCCGGTGATCGGAGAAACCTCAGAGAGCCACGGGTCGCCGGTGATCCACGATCGCACAAAGGACAAAAGAAGGAACGAAGCCACATAAGTAGCGCAGATATGAAAGCGCCGCGCCCTCCAGATAATGAGTGAGCCAAGCACCCAGATAACAGCCATGGCGGCTAGGTTGTTGCCCCACTGAATGCTCAAGGTTGCGACTGCGTCGGACGCGAGAAAGAGCATTGCGCAAATCCCGAAATTCGACGGATTAAAGATATGGCGACCGTTGACACGAAGCACATACTTCGATGTGATGCTGAGAAGGGCACAGACAACATAGGGCCAATATCCGGGCGCGCGAAGGAGAATGCCGACGCTGATGCCGGTGATGTAGGCGCTTGCGAGGTTTGGCCATCGCTTGAGGAGTAGGCGCCCGAGCACAAGCTCGCAGGCGATGCTTGCGACGATTGCAAGCATGGTTTTCTGATAACTCTCAAGGATGCCAAACGACAGATGGCCGATAACCAGGATCAACGTGATGAAGGCAGGCGGAATATAGGGATTGAGGTTGCTGGAGACAGGCGTCCAGCCGCGGAAGGCTGACTTTTCCGCCAGTTCGGCTTGCTGCACCTCGGGTTCTGTCGTTGATCGGGTCATTGTGGTTCCTCAATTGAATAGAGCTTGTCAGGATTGAGTGAGTCAAGCGTCTGCACCTTCCTAGAAGGCCAGTGGATTACAGCCTTTTCGAGTTGCGGGTTCTTGCCTAAGCCAAAGTGCAGCCGGCGATCATTTTGCGCGGAAAATCCGCTGCCCCCGGAGACAGTCTGGATCTGCTTCTGGCCATTCCAATCCAACTCTACCGAAGCGCCGATGGCGCTACGATTGCTTCGCGTGCCATGCAAATCAAATTCGATCCATTTGCTTTCCGGCGAGACTGTGTTCTTGTATACCAGCAACGGCCCCCGCTGGTTGGCCTCGATGACATCCAGGGCCCCGTTGATCCAAAGGTCGGCGAAAACGACGGCGCGACCGTCGTAGGTATCGGTCGCTCCGATAGCTTGAGCAACGTCTACGAACTTGCCTGCTCCATCGTTCAACCAAACGTGCTTCTGCTGATAGCCTGAAAGGCTTCTGCCATCTATCGCAGGCCAGTCTTTCGCATCTCCGATGATGGTTGAGTTGCCCCCTGCAATCTTGGTGAAGTCGTACCAGTAGCTTCGGTTTCGATCCAGGGAGACGTAGCCGTTCGTGACATATAGATCTAAATTCCCATCGTTATTCAGGTCTCCAAATTGTGCGCCAAAGCTCCATCCGCCGAGCTCCACACCCAAATCGCGGGCGAGGTTCTCGTACTGAGTCGCATCACCTTCTGTGCCTTCTTTGGGCACCCAAAGATTGTTTCCCTGAATCAATGCGCCGTCCTCCGAGATATTCGAAACGTAGACTGCGTACTTGCCCTGGTTGAAGATATCCCCGAACGACACGCTCATGCCACTCTTCGGCGCAAATCCAACCCCCGCCTGACCCCCAACTTCGTGGAAGCGTTTGCCGTCAAATCGATAAAGCTCCGAGACCCCATAGTCATTGGCAACGAATAGATCCTGATGGCCAGTTCCGCGGAGATCGGCAGCACCGGATGCAAGGGCCCAGCGGCGGCTCTCAATCCCTAGCTTCGCACTTACCTCTTCAAACTTGCCACCGCCAAGATTGTGGAAGAGATATTTTCGCCCACCGTTTTTCGCATACTCAAAACTATCTGGCATCATCCGCGTTGACTTCAAATGCCACAGGTCCACATCCTCCGAGTAATAGCCACCAACGAAGAGGTCAAGTAGCCCGTCGTCATCGTAGTCGAACCATACCGCCGTGTTGGTGTTGATCCACGGGGGGAGGCCGGCCTGTTCGCTCACTCGTGTGAAGCCTTTGCCACCATCGTTGTGAAACAACTCGGGGCGACCCCATTTGATGAGGAACAGGTCTTCATACCCGTCGTTGTCATAGTCGCCCCACACCGCTCCCATTGAGACGCCTGTGCCTGGCTGGTTCACGTCGGCGATGCCCATTTCTTCAGCCACATCTTTGAATGTGCCATCGTGCATGTTCCGGTAGAGGTGATTCTTGCTACTTTCCGCGCTGTTGGTTACGTAGATGTCGGGCCAACCATCGCGATCGAAATCAACAATGGAGACGGAGGCTCCCATGGATGCAACTTCCGGCATGATTTTAGCCAGCTTTGCATCGAGGGTTGGCGCTTGGTGAACGAAATCGATGCCGGCCGCATGAGAGACTTCTTCAAGATAAAAGCCGTGCCTGGTCAGTGCTGTTTGCCGATCCAGCGTAGTTTTGGATGAATCAGAATGGGCCGATGTATACCGCCGCATGATCGCCGGAGTCATCAGCAGACCAACAAAAAAAAGAGTGACGAGAATACGAGCTATTTGTACCTTCTTCATCTGCTTCCTTCGCCACTCAACGCTTCTGTAAAGATTCGGGGCGTGACATAGCGGGTTTGAAATGTCCGCCAATCCTCAGGATGATGCTGGTATACCCACTCGTCTTCGAGCCGGCCGGGCGGCTTGTTGTA
>Ga0302319_10010256_pt1 | contig 17893 bp, 25 predicted proteins | sample Bog_T0_2_FD_203319 | JGI IMG/M metagenome (GOLD analysis project Ga0302319, IMG submission 203319) | Peat permafrost microbial communities from Stordalen Mire near Abisko, Sweden - Bog_T0_2 | ecosystem: Environmental > Terrestrial > Soil > Wetlands > Peat | place: Sweden: Abisko, Stordalen Mire...
AATGAGAGAGTCCCTCCGGGAGAGATGGCCGAGTGGTTGAAGGCGCACGCTTGGAAAGCGTGTTTAGGGGAAACTCTAACGTGGGTTCGAATCCCACTCTCTCCGCCAATAGATTCTAAAAGACTTATAAAACGAAAACCGATCCTTACGGGCAATAGCGGGCAACGGGTCTATAATGGACTCAATGTCCCTCAATCTCTATCGTCGCCACTGCGCGGAGTGCGAGGCCCATCGTGCGCCCGATTCTAAAACGGGCGAATTTGAAGAACGGAAGAAGGGCTGGAAGCGCTGCTCTTGCTCGATCTTTGCTTCCGGGACTCTCAACGGTAAATTTAGACGACGCTCGACGGGACTCTTCGCCTGGGATCAAGCCAAGACTGCCGTTTCCAAGTGGAAAAGCTGGGATGCTGAGATTCCAGTTTTCGTTCCAGTCCCGGCACCGAAGTCTGCTTCGTTATCAAAGACCACAATCGAAAAAGCTATCAAGGACTTCATAAAGGAACATACGGGCGAGTCGGCAGATTCAACGGTGCAAATGTACGGTTACCTTTTGGATCACTTCTCCAAGGTCTCAACCGAAAAAGGCTTTATCGCACTCGAGCAATGGGGCCCCGCCGACATCCGTGAGTATCGCAAGTCATGGAACGTGAAGGCGACTACGTCGACCAAAAAGATGTCTATTCTCAAGACATTTTTCGAGTACTGCTTGACGAATGAATGGATCAACCGCAACCCTGCGCGGCTCGTACGACAGAAACATAATCGCAATGAAGACGAGGAAACAGAAAGAATTCCGTTCAGCGACGAAGATTTGGCGCGGATGTTCAAGGCTTGTGAATCCAGCTACGGAAAAGGCGAATTCGAGTATCGTTACCGCTGGACCGGACAGGATCTGGCGGACTTCATATCGGTTTCCGTCTATACCGGCCTGCGTATCTCCGATGTCGCCACCTTCAATGTGCAACGACTCTTGAAAACTGGCGAGTGCCACATTCGAACCACCAAGGTCGGAAACAAAGTCCACACGTGGATTCCGGAGTGGCTACAGGAGCGTGTCCGGCAACGTGCGCTGATGTACGGCCCTAGGATCTTTGGTGCGAGCGAAAATCCCGATACCGCGGTGTTAACCGACCTGTGGCGCCGCAAGCTCGTGCGCCTGTGGGGACTGTGTGGCCCTTGGAAAGAACGTCCTGTTCACCACCGCTTCAGACATACCTTTGTCCGCATCATGCTGCAAACGCCTGGCGTGACCGTACGCGACGTGGCCGAGTTGATCGGCGACACAGAAGAGTCGGTGCGAAAGCACTATGCAGCGTGGGTGCCGGAACGGCAGGCTCGCGTCACCAAGGTATTGAAGGATGCGTTCGCAAATAAGCCCAAGCCCACCTTCCTCAAACCGCGCGAGAATCAGGCTTAGCCTCAAACCGGGTAGAGCAGGCGATTATGAACCCGCTTTAAAACCGAATCAGGAACACTGTACGTCGAATGTGCACCTTTGGGCCCTAAAGCGAACTTAAGAACCCCTGGCTCATCCTTGATCAATTGACGCACCGTTTCACGCCCAAATCCCCAAAGGGTTACGACGTCCGCAATTCGATAATGCGATTCATCGAACGTGGAGGCCTGCCCGCCTAAGCGAGCGTACATCCTGATCGCGACGGATTCTGGAATGCTGTACGACGTGTGCGCCGCCTTCCTGCCGCGCCTGATCTTCACCACGCCCGGTTCGTCTTTCACTAACTGCCTGATTGATTCCCCACTAAATTTCAACCGATCTGCGAGATCCCGAACACGGTGGTGCTTCTGGTTATGATCGCGGCTTACCGAAAGCGTCGCCGTAGCCATAGCGCCACGAGTCGGAACAAGAATTGAAGAGCAGGTCCCCACCCTGACTAGGCAGTAAAAAGGTGCAAGCGCCCAAATCGCCAGGGCGATAAAGCAGAGAAGAAGGCTTTGTTCGACCGTACAGGCGCTCTTTTGGTCAAGCCCCTTGACGAGATCCCTCGTGTAGGACGCGAGCTGACGTAGAACCTCAGGCGTGCCGCTCCATTTCGCTTGGGAGATGTTTCTCAACTGCGCAAGATTCTGATCAATTGCCATGGGAACGGCCCCTCTGCTGACATTTTTCCAATCGTACCCGTCCGAGAGACACGAATCCAGACCAGCAGCACACTATCTAAAGGCCAAGGGAGATTTCCGGTTTGCCCGGGAATCTCCCTTGGGCTTAGTAGATCTCCTGACTGGCTCGGATTGCCACGTTAGCGCTCGCTGAGCTGTCCGATGCTCTCGCGCAAGCCGGCGAGCGGGAGGACGTCTTCCGGCTGACCATGTGCACGTTTACTCCTTTAAGCCGTACGACGATCTCTCACTCGCGCCGCCCAAACCCGTTTCCGGATTAATTCAGGACAACTGCTGGAGTTAGAATCCGCAATGGATGCTTCACGACGGTCATCCCGTTGCAAAGCTGGCTCTAAAGCTAATGGCAATGACCTTTGTTCTAACTCATGAAAAATTCCTGAGGGCACCTGGCCTGACTGCGATCTCGAAAACGTGATCTGGAGGATCGAAGCCATCGGATCACATGAAGAAGGGTCGAACTCACATAATCTCCTTGGGCATCAAGCAGTCATGATCCTGCGGCAAATTGAAAAAGATGGCTGAAGAAATGCACCTCGTGCTCCCCGGCCTCAACAAATGCTCGGCGCAACCATGAACTCCAGTTCGGTATTCAATGCTCTTCCCGACCTCGGCCTTAAAGGCGAAATGACTGGTCATGGTTGCAGGAGCGCCGCTCGCATGATCCTCGCGGATGAGGTTTCGGGAATGAACATGTGGAATTGCGGTTGCACACGCAATTAACGACAAGACTGCGGACAACCACGCGCTTTATCGGGACCACCGCACGGCAAACCTGCAATGGTGAGCCCACTACCTGGCAAAGCAACATGCAGCGCGAGAACAAGAGCCGCTCCATCGAAGCCCATATAGATCCAATTGCATCCAGGTGGACGTTGCAGCGGACGGGTAGCCCTGCCAGCGTTCCTACACGCCTGAATGTATATCGTTTCCGAACGATATTCGACTTCTGACAATTACCAATAACCTCCACGACAGGGCTTCCTGCTAGTGCCATGGACGACCAAAATCTCTTTCAGACAAAAGCATCAACCTACATCGATTCAGCGGGTTGACTCTGCTCAAGTGCGCTCAGGAGACCTGCGGCTTCCTCCGTCGACGTGGCATCTGCCCAACTCAGATGAACTGCATCCACGTTCGTTCTTTGTGCGCAACGGATGAGCTGTGCATGATCCTTTTTTCTTGTTCCTCCTGCGGTAATGTGATTTCAGTCGGGCGACGGTGAACACAAAGGAGGACCAACTTGGAAGATATCGAAAACGGAATCGCAAGAATGCCAGAGGCGATCAGGACAACCGGCAAATGCCGCTCCGCCATTTACGCCGAACTCAAAGTCGGCAAATTTCCGCGGAAGATACGGCTCGGAAGGAGAGCGATCGGTTTCTCTCGTCGGCAACTCCAGGCGTATATACGCTCCATGATCGCCGGAATTGAGTACAAGCCAGAGTAGAAAGGACGAAGCCACTATGAATACACAAGCAGAGAAGCCGACTGGTTGGCCCGAGCCCAAGAGATTGGGCGAGGACCTGTATACAGCGTCATCATGCGGAGACCGACGCACTGACATTGAGAGACAGGAAGGCGAGGGCATGGCCAAAACTCTCAATCAACTTGGCGGAGCATTTCCAAAGCGCGATCCGCTAGCAAGCGTCACAGAGCAAGACGTTGCGCCGCAGATTGCCACAGCGCCGGGGTTGTCGGACAGTTGGCCAGTACCGGAGCCACTGCCAGACAGGTTCCCAGATGTGGCGCAATTCGACCTCGAGTTGATGCCTGAGGTAAAGGAGAAGACGGCGCTCTCCCGGAGTTCGATTTACGCCAAATCAAAGGCCAGGGCCTTCCCGCAGCCCATACACCCGTCCGGTTCACGCTGTGCGTGCTGGATTGAGTCAGAAATCGACGCCTGGATCGATCAACAGATCGCAACCTCACGGGATGGAAAGTGAGGCTGCTATGACGCCAGACGAAGTCGCCCAGTACCTTCATGCACGCCGCGCCGGCCGAAACAAGTGGATGGCGCGGTGTCCCGCCCACGGTGATCGGTCACCATCGCTATCTATCAGAGCTGGTCGCGACGGCCGAACAGTAATTCACTGCTTTGCGGGATGCAGTCCTGAAGCCATCGTGGCCGAAGTCGGCTTGACGATGGCATGTCTCTTCGGCGCATCTGTCGCTACTCCCTCGCAGGTCAATCAGGCCGCCCGAGAACACACTCGCCGCATGGCCGAGGCAGAGGACCGTCGGCGGGAGCGTGGCCAGCTCATCGACCAAGTACGTCGACTGTCCAAAATCGCAGATGCACTCGGGGAGAAGTTGGCCCGAGCGGCCGAAAATGCCCCCGGGGCGGATTCTCTAACGAAGCTGTTCCACGCGACTTTGGAGCGGTTGAGAGAAATCGAAGAGGAAGTCGAGGTGTTGAACCATGCCGATCACCGCTAGCGAGATTTTCTCAGATGAGGTTGAGCCACAGAACGATCGCTCTGCGGGTTGTCCCACTCTTAAGCCGGAAGCATACTACGGTCTTGCGGGCGAATTCGTCAGAACAATTGCCCCGCACACGGAGGCCGACCCGGCGGCGCTGCTCATGAACTTTTTGGTCATGTTCGGGTCCATCATCGGGCGCAATGCCTATTTCCGGGTGGAGGGGATCAATCACTACTGTAATTTGTTCTTCGCGCAGGTAGGCCGAACCTCTAAAGGAAGGAAAGGTACCGCATATTACCGCGCTCGGGAAGTCATGAACATGGTTGACCCAGCGTGGTCAAGTAAACACATCAAAAGCGGGCTGTCCTCTGGTGAGGGTCTGATCTATGCTGCGAAATTCGAAGACACCGAAGCCGCCGATAGAAGGCTACTGATCTATCAGTCCGAGTTCGCCAACACCCTCAAAGTCATGGCTCGCACCGGCAACACTCTCTCCTCGACCATTCGGGATGCGTGGGATTCGATTCCACTGCAGACCCTGACCAAGAACGAGCCACTCCGCGTTGACGAGGCACACATCTCGATTGTTACCCATTGTTCGCGCCTTGAGCTTCGGCGGCTGCTCGATGAAGCTGATGTCGCCAACGGTTTTGCGAATCGATTCATCTGGCTTCACTGCGAACGTTCCCAGTGCCTGTCAGAAGGAGGTTGCCTTCAGGAAGCAGAGGTCCTTTCCCTTGTGGAGAAAACTCGACCATGCGTCGAATTCGCGCGAGAGCCGCACCGGCTGGAACGTGATTCCGATGCAAAGGCCGTATGGAAACCAGTCTATGCGGAGCTCGGGGCTGAAACCGACGACGAGATGGTGTGTGCCGTCACTAGTCGTGCTGAATCTCAGGTGATGCGACTGAGCATGCTCTACGCCCTGCTCGACCGCTCCAGCGTGATCCAGGTGCCCCACATCTGCGCAGCGCTTGCTATCTGGGATTACTCAACGGAGTCGATCGAGTGGATTTTTGGCGAGTCGGTGGGCGATGCCGTTGCTGATCGAATCATGGTAGCGTTGCGCGCCAATCCGGAAGGAATGACTCGGACGCAGATTTCCGAACTCTTCAGCCGGAATCAATCCTCTAGCCGCATCAACTTCGCCCTGGAAACACTCGCGAGTAAGAAACGCGCCATGGCCACGGCCTCCGGCACGAATGGCCGGAGTGCCGAGATCTGGAAGGCTATACGAGCTTAAACGAAATAAACGAAAGATGAGGACTTCTTTCGTTTATTTCGTAGAAAGGGGTGTGGAACATGCCAAGGAGAGAATCGATTCTGGAACTGGCTCAAATCGCCCTTGCCGAGGTGGAAGCGGCAAAGCCTTTGACGCCGGAAATGGAAGTAACTGTAGAATGCGACAATCTCGGTTCATGGCTCTTGTGTCGGTGCGCGTATAGAGACAATTGCTGGGGCGGGGTGGGTGCTCTGCATCTCGATTATGCGCGTTGGCGCGCCTGGCGTGGTGAGCCGCTTCCTTATACGCCCCGAGCCTTTCGAGCGGCGCTGACTGCTGAGGGGTTTCAGGTTGTGGATGCCGGGACGTACGGGACGATGGTCTGTGGGCTATTGCTTCGGTGCGATTTGATGTCATGCGGCATCGATCCGTCGCAGCCGGGCCAGTCAATCACAGTGCGCCAGAATGACCGCTGAGGCCTTCTGGATCACCTCTAAGCTAGTCGCCACCATGGCCATGTCGCCGTTGTAGGTCTTGATACAATCGGCGAACGTGGTGCCCATGGTTCGGCCGATGGCCTGGCCGACGACGAACGCCCCGGCCTCAGCCTCAGGCTTTCGAATGACCCTGGTCGTGGCGGCATGGTGGTCGCCGCGGTCAGGAGTTCATGCCCCCCCATTGGACCGATCACGCAAGTCCTCGAATTTGTATCAGCCGAACACGGCGTCGAGGAAGCCGCGGGCGAATGGCACCCGGAAGGAGCCACGGAAGCGCGTGACCGCGGCGAACCGCGGCGGCGACACTGCTTCTATGAATCGTTAACCACGGCTTCGGTGTGGCTACAGTGACTCTCCCCCTTACCGATACCGCCGAGATCCACGGTGAGACTCTTGTGATGCGGTTGCGGCGCGGCGGGCCACTCGGACCGCTATGAACATCTGGGCTCGGCACGGTCCGCGAATCGTGAGCCATTTACGTTATCGCGCCCATATCCCGCAGTCGATCTGCACCGTGTTCGTAACGCTGAAGCACGTCTGGCAATTCTCGCGAGGTTCGGAATCTCGACGAATCTGAACTTCCAGGCGGCCAATCTGATCCAAGTAGTCACTCAGTCGGAGTGACGCAGAATTTAGTTGCAAAAAAGCCAGTTACCCTCGCAGATTTGTTCCCTCACCCGTTTTCATTGCTCTTACCCTGCGGTATCGTCGTCTTGGAGAAGATGTGGTCAGGCGAGGATTGGTTAGGTGAAGATCGGCTCGGTAAGGTCCGGTCAGGCTAGGTTTGGTCCGGTCAGGCTAGGTTTGTCAGTCCTTTCAGCAAAGAAAGGAACAAGTATGCAGTCACAAACTTCAATCGATGAACAACCACTAGGTGCACTTAACCCCCCGAGCAACGGTGCTTGCGGCGTTATTGCTAACGAGCAACCGTACACAGCGTGGATAACTGTTAAGGGAAACGCCGATCTGCTGTTCCACGCCTGGAACATCGATGCCATCGAACAAAAGGCCTTGGCTCCAAAGGGTTCCGCGGCGAAGAAAGCAGACGCAGTCGAAACATACGTCTACCGTGACGAGAACAACTACATTTGCCTGCCGGGTGAATATCTGAGAATGGCGATCGCCAATGCTGCGAAGTTCAAGCAGGATCCGCGTTCTCCACGTAAATCGGCGTTCGACCTGTTCAAGGCAGGCGTGATCTCACTAACAAACATGGCGCCGATTACGACAGCCACAGGAAGTCTCGCAAACGAGTGGGACTACATCGATCAGCACCGAGTCACTATTCAACGCAGTGCTATCACTCGTCAACGTCCTGCGTTCCACAGTGGATGGGCTGCGACTTTGGAATTCCTGGTCACTACGCCGGAATACATTAGCCCTGCCCTTCTGCATGAGGTCGCCAGCTTGGCAGGCCGCCTTGTGGGTGTTGGCGACTTTCGGCCTTCGTATGGGCGATTCCAGGTGACGCACTTCACGACCGGACTTGAAAGCGAGGTGCACTATCGCCAATAACCTCCGCCTTGAAACGATTGAGGCACCTGTATTCCGGGGCTGCTGGACACGGCGCTGACCGAATTTTGCAGCGGTTTGACCAGCTCTGCCCCAGGATGCACTCCGGACTATTCCGCCAGCCCCTACAACCAACTTCCCCGGTACGGATCAATTACCGCTCACTTGCCGAGCTTCCCCTTTGCGGATTCGATTCTCTCTTCCAGCTCTTGATTGGTGCGTCGGATATCGCGGACCTTATCTAGCTTTTCCTCGATCCAGCCACGCACGCGCTCTGCGAATTCCGAACTGCGGGCGCTCGACTCCATCTCCTCGCATCGTTCGACTTGTTCTTCCAGTGATGCAATCACCGACTCATTCTTGCGATGCAGTTCGAGCCATCGCTCGACATGATCCTCCATGCGCTCGCGCCATTCCCGGTGTCGGCTGCTAGCTGTCTGAGAGGCGAGATTCCAGGCTTCGTCGAGGTTCTCGCGAATATGAGCGTACTGGTCCCGGTCGAGCGCATGCTGCTTCATCTCCTGGTTAGCGCGCTTGATCCGCTCCTTGGCGGCGCGGGGATCGCTGTGCGCCAGGCTCAGGCATTCTCCGGCAATGCCGCGCATATGATCGAAGTGGAGCTCGCACAACAAGGCGCGGCGATTGCGGATTTCGTCTTTGGCCTCGCGCCACTTGTCCCACAAGAGGTTGCGGTCTTCTTTGGTCAGTCTCCCATCGTTGCCAGCGATGGACTCGAAGAACTCGGTGGTTCCAGTAAATCCGCTCCAGCCATCTTTCAATCTCTCATTGACCAATTGCAGTCGCCGTTCGGCCTCCTGCAAATCGGCGACGTGGTTGGCGCCCTTGGCCCAGTAGTAGACTTCGCGGATATCGGATTCGATCACCGACCGCTTCACGCGGGAATTGTTGATGTGGGCCTCGCGACCACGGTCCGATTCCTGTCTCACCTCGTCACAGACGGTCTGGAAATCGGCCCAGAGCCTCTCTCGTTCCCCAGCGAAGATGGTGCGAGACGATTTGAAGAGTTCGCTGATTGTCTTGGCATGGGCGAAGAACTCCGCGTATCTCCGCTCGTATATTCCCTTGTGGCCGCTGCGCAGAGATTCGATCTCCGATTCCAGTCGGTCAACCTGCCTGCGGGATTCTTCGGCGCGTGCTGGGTCCATCGTTCAACGTACTCGGATGTGATTGGACCATTGTCAAAACGAGCCGTTCCCCAAGTCAAGAGCGACTGGGGTGAGCAGAGCTTCTTGAACCGTTTAGCCACGGTAGCCGACATTGCTGTTTGAACCTGAATGAGGGTAACGAGGAACAATTTGTCCAGTCTATTGCGAAGGCGAAGTGATAACCGCGGGGTGCCCTGTGGCAGCGTGAAATTACAATCATATGTATAGCTCTCTTCAGGATTCTTCGATCGCAGGTGTTGTCATGGCCACTGTTACCGCCGCTCCTCCTGTCACAATCCTCGAATCGATCTTGGCCTGGTCCACGGACAGACCGCTATGGCAGCGCGACGCGCTCCGCCGTATTGTCCAAAAAGGCAAACTCGATGACAGCGACATAGCCGAACTCGCCGCGCTTTGCCTAGCCGAACACGGCCTCGTGCAGCCCGGCGGCCTCGTTGCGTCACCCCTCGAGCAGAAGCATCTCCCCGCCCAACCGGGAGCCACCAACTCGGTGACCCTGTCCGGCATGCGCAATATCTCTGGCGTGAATTACCTCGCGCCCGGCCAGAATCTCACCTTCTCCGCATTGGGCCTGACCATCGTCTACGGCGCCAACGGTAGCGGGAAATCAGGCTACGCGAGGATTTTGAAACGAATCTGCAGAACCCGCAATCCGGGAGCCGAGATCTTAACCAATATCTATGAAACCCCGGGCGTTTCCGTGACTCAGCAAGCCACGATCGATTATGCCGTCGGGGTAACAGCGGAGACGCCTCTCGTCTGGAGCGATACAGGGATTCCCCATCCTGTTCTTTCCGCGGTTGGAATCTTCGACAGCTCTTGCACCGCTGTGCATATCGGAAGCAAAAACGAGATTGCGGCCCGTCCGTTTGGCCTAGATATTCCCGACGAGCTTGCGGACGTGTCGAATCGCTTAGAGGAGCGCTTTACGGGAATGAAGCGCCAGCAAGAAAGCAACCGCCATGCGATCTTCGCGGCACCACCGTGGAAGACGACCACTGCCGTCGGAAAGGCAGTAGCCGCATTGACCGCCGAATCCGATCTCGCTTCATTCCGCGCGCTCGGCCAGTTGACGGCCGAGGAGCAACCGAGGCTTCATCAACTCAAAGAAGACCTTGCTCGGGATCCGGAAGTCGCCACTCGACAGCTCCGGCTCCGCATTGGTCGCATCCAGAGCCTGAGCGACAATCTACATACCGTGAAGGACACTCTCAGCGACACCAACCTCGCGGCCGTTCAGGACTTCCATCGCGAAGCCGCAACCGCGCGTGAAGCAGCGCGCCTCTCGGCAGAGTCGTTGTTCTCCAGTCAACCGCTGGCCGGAGTTGGCGAGCCGGTGTGGCGAGAGCTCTGGGAATCGGCCAGACGTTATTCGGAAACCCTCGCCTACCGGGAACGTCCCTTCCCGCCTGCGGAGGCGGGACTGCATTGCCTCTTATGCCAGCAACCACTGACCGACGAAGCTGTCGACCGGATGCGCCGCTTTGAAGACTTCGTCCGCGATGATACCGAGACGATGGCCCAGACCAAGGACCGCACCGCTCGCGAGAAACTCCGCCCTTTGCTGTCTTTGAATCTCTTGCTCAGACAACAGGCGGCAGGCCTCGAAGAGATTGCTGCCGATGACACAACCCTGCGCAAGACCGTGGTGCGTTACCTCGCCAGTGCCCGCCTCCGGAGGTTCACGTTTATCAATTCCCTGCACTCCGCGGCTCAAGTGGCTCCTCTCGCGCCAAATCCAGCGAGCCAACTTGAGGAAGTGATTCGACGGCTCGAAGCCCGTGCGACGGAACTCGAGCAACTCCTCGATCCGATGGAGCGAAAGCGTTGCGAGCTGGAACGCGAAGAACTCGAAGACCGCGGGCATCTGGCGGCCTCGATTTCGCTCGTCGAGTCCGAACACCTCCGGCTCCTGACTCTCGCACTGCTCGAGCTCTGCGCCAAGGATTTCGGCACCGCGGCCATCACCAACCTGGGCAACAGGCTTGCCGATGACGTGGTCACTCCGCAGCTCAGGGACCGGTTCGTAGATGAACTCACGGGGCTGGTATCAAACAAGGTCCGCGTGGAGATCGTGCGCGTCGGGGGCCGCTATGGCTCTCCCCAGTACCAGGTGCGCTTCCTCGCCAAGCCTGACGCCAAAGTTCTGAGTGTGCTTAGTGAGGGGGAGCAGACCTGCGTAGCTCTGGCCGCATTCCTGACGGAAGTCGCCACCATGGACCACCGCTCCGCTCTGGTCTTTGATGATCCGGTCACTTCGCTCGATCATCGCTGGCGGAAGAAGGGGGCCGAACGTCTGGTGAAAGAAGCAGCCCTCCGACAGGTCATTGTCTTCACCCACGACCTCATTTTTGTAAACGACCTTGAAGATCTCGCACGCCAGAAAGGGGTCAATCAAGTCTCGCGGTCCGTCGATCGCGGACCCTCTGGAACCGGAATCGTCGAAGAGGAATTGCCGTGGCGCTGGAAGAGCGTCGAGGACCGACTGGATAAGCTTGAAAAACGAGCCCGTGCGGCCAAGCAGTTATTTGATGACAGCCGCGACGAGGAATACCGGAAAGACGCCATCAATATCTACAGTGACCTGCGCGCGACTTGGGAGCGAGCTCTCGAATCGGTGGCCTTCGCCGGCGTGGTGCTGCGCCACCGCGATTACATTGATACCAAGCATCTGCCGAAGACCGCGGTCGTGACCGGCTCCGACTGCCGGGCGTTTCAGGCTGGCTCCAAAAAGTGCTGCGATCTGACCGACGCGCATGATCCGTCAATTGGGCGCAACGCCGACCCTCCGGCACCCAGTGAAGTCCTCAGAGACATTCAGGATTTGAAAGACTGGACGACATCATTGCGGGATCGACAGAAACTCATCAGTTGATCTGAGGCGGCACATTTGCGCGCTCCTCGCCGCCTCAAATCCTCGTTCGGATGGGAATTGCGGTATGTTCAACCGGCTCCTAGATTACTTAACTGTGATGGCGGCCTATGTGCCCAGCGGAACTGATGGTGGCAATCGGCCCGGCGCCACAGTTCAATTGCTTTTTCTTAAGTGCGATCCCTGGGCAGTTGGTGATCATTCTTATCTGGCCAGTGCTAAGTTGGTCAGCGACTTTGCGTTCTCGTTTCATGGCTTCGGATCAGATCGACTGACCCGAGCCATGACAGAAATCGGCCTGAAACGGGTAATGGTTTAGGATGTCGAACACATCAGCGAACGCTCTACGGGCTTCCTGTTGCGTCTTTCTTGGCCGATCCGCCCTTCATTTAGCGCGCTGTTTGACCTTGGCCAAGTTGCGCGCTAGTACGCGCACAGCTTCCTCGAGCACGAGACCAGAATGCACGAGTGCGGATCTGGTTGTGCGACAACGCCAACAGCGAAATGCGTCCGTGCGTGCAAACGGTGTCGGGAGTTTCTCCATCAGGTGGCGTAATTGCGGTTTCGGCGTGCGGGCATTTCGATACACTTGCAGCGTTTAATGCACTTTGTTGTGAGTTGAATATTTCGAATTTGCGAGAGAAAAGCGCAGAAGCTGCTGGCTATAACGTCGTTGTGTCACAGGGAATTTGAGAGTTCCTGTGTCTACCGGGCCGGCGGAGTTGAGGGGTGTGGGTCCAGCACGGTCTCGTCCATTTAGGGGTGTGGCGGCGACGACTTGCGCGGGGTTCAGGGGTCTTTCCCAGCCGAAGCATCCTGTCCAATTAGAGGTGGTCGGGGCTTGGAGTATGTTGGAGTTAAGGGTCTTTCCAGGGGAACGTCCAGGGCGCAAGCGAAAGAGGGTAGGCTTGGAGGAGTATGTCAGCAATTTCAGGCTCTTAAGCGCTGAGAAGAAGTATATAGAAATCAATGACATAGCCCCAAGACGCGGCGTTCAGGACCGACCTTGAATTTCCGTACTACATCCGTACTGTTTCCGTACTGTCTCCGTACTATATCCGTACCATTTCCGCACGTAACGCGACAGGGGTGCAGTTTCTCGACTTTCTCCATATCCGTACGGTTTCAGGATTGGGTCAATGGATACATGCCCGGACTCGCCCACCCAGTTTAGGGCTGCATTGACTACCCAGTCCGGATCTTCCTCGAGCAGATCCTTGGGCAATTGGTCATCGAGAAAGCTGCTGAGACCGACGAATCAATCCGCAATTTCCTACGGAGATCGACATCCCATGAACACTTCTGGGATCTTGGGATTGGCATCGCGCACACGCAAGCCAGGGCTATTTTCGTACGCAAGACGGGGAACAGGTCGCCCTCCGCCGCGTCCTGAAAAGAGAATATCTCGCCGCGATCCTGCCAATCTGCGAGTTGTTTTCGTAACTGGTCAGCGTCAGTCAGCATGAGTTTAGCCAGATTGTCGGCCGTCAGAAATGCACCGGCGTCGTGAATCGCGGTGGTGCTCTGCTGCCTGGCAAGCTCCCAGTTCATCCCGATTCTCGCTCTTTACGGAGCAGGCTATCGCCATGTCCTCGTCCAACATGTGCGGTCAGCAGGAAGGAGGCGAGTTGGTTAAGTATCGATACTGAGGAAGAACTTGTAGTGCTCCGGGTTCTCTGGCTCGAGAGGTTCGCGTCCATACCAGGCGGTAATGACGCCATGCTGGTGCCGAACTTTGCGCGGTTTACTGTCAAAAATCAGCTGAACTGCACGCTCAACTGGAAGGCCTCGGTGCGTCGTGGTGTGCACATGCACCGTCGGGAAGCAGGTGTTTTGTCCGGCAGGTTTCGCGAGATAGTCGCACATAAAGCCGAGCTTATTTAGCTCGTTGACGACGAAGATGCTGGAGGTTGGCGAGTCAGGATCGCCGGGAAGCGGTCCGTGCTTGCCCTCGTAGAGCGCTTTCATGACGATGATCTTGAACCTATCGAAGCCCATAGTCCTCCGGTTTGTGTGTTCGCCCGTCGATGATTCTCTGTTCCAAGTCAAGCGAGTTTGCAACCTCACGAATCTTTCTGCTGACCTCAAGGTCGGTGGAAAGCCGCTCAATTTCGATCCGGCCGCGGCGCTTAAGGATCTCGTACATTGCGTATATGTCAAGCTGGTCTCCGCTGGAAATTGGGAAACCAGGGTCTTCATTTCGGTGCATGTTTATCATTAACTGTCTCCTCTTTTCGGTATTCATGTTGCGCACTCACCCAAACAGAGCTGGCCTTCTCTCACAATCAGCGCCGCTCGTGGTCAGTAATTAGCACGGAACATTCGTTGAAGATTGGCAAGCAGTGTTCGTTTCGGTGGATGGGTCAGGCGGCCGATGACCCGCAATTGCTTCCGGAGGCTTCGCTGGAGTCATACCATATTGCCCGGTCAGATCTCGGTGTTCGCGAACAATTCGGCCGAGGCGTCGGTGTCACGGGGAATTTATGTACCGCAGCAAAGTTGCGAACCGGTGACGATTCTCTGGGTATTTGGGTGGGGGAATGGTGCGTCACCGCAGGCGGAGCTGCGAGGGTTTCGACATCGGCAATCTGGGACAGTCCCTGGATCGTCAACATGGTTGCGACGTCTACAAGGACCACTGTGGTACGTCATCGCGGGCGAAACGGTGCCAGCGCGAACTTCATCTGCATGCTCGAACCGCACCGTCTGCAACATTGATAGGTCGACACGGCGTTGGAACGGTCATGGAAAGCTGTGGCAATTCCGCCCCATATTGCATCGACCCCAACGGGCTCCGTTCGCACGATGTCCAAAACATCTCAGTCCCCCGCCCCGTCGGTTTTGAGCAGGCGCACGACAGCTCAGTGAGATCCTGCCAGCACAAATGAGGTCTGAATCCTACCTTCCCTTCTGCCACCTAAATGACACGCTTGTTAAAACCATCCAGGTAGCTCCAACAGGTGGAACACTCGTTAGGCCACTTCTAGTGGATTAATCGTCCAGAAAGTCAGGGTCTGCAGGATCGACTCCACGAGAGCGCAGAAACCATCCATAGAGTAAGATGGGCCAGACGATAAGCAGCGTCGGCGCCGCCACCAATGCCAGCACCCGGACGGCGGGTGACCAGCGTAAGAAAAAGCAGTCGCGCTTTGGTGCACAAATCAAAGCCGTCACGAGAACGGAAATACAGACCGAGCAGAAGAATACAAGTGCATCTTCAACGATCGAAAATTCACAAAATCTGTCCATCAGTTCCTCCAACAAAGTAGGTAAGAATACGTGGATCAGCGTGGCCGCTGACCGCAAAGATTACGGCGGGTTATCAGTTCGCAGAAGAATCAGAAGTTGGAAAGATCAGTGATTCTGACCGCGACACCGGGTGGCGGCGAGTTTGGAGTGGGCGCTAGACTGTGAATGATGCCGCACCACTGCTGGAATGAGAGCTACGCCGCAGATGAGCTTCCCTGGGACACCGGGGAGCCGGAGCCGCTGCTAGTGGAGTTTGTGACCGCCAGGCGGGTTCACCCTGCGCGGGCACTCGAGATCGGCGCAGGAACGGGAACGAATTCGATTTGGCTGGCGGAGAACGGATTCGAAGTCCTGGGTGTCGATATCGCTCCTCGCGCGATCGAACGAGCCACGGCGAAGTTGAATGGTCGCGTTTTGCCTTGCCGCTTCGCTGCCTTGGACTTTCTGGCCGCCGCCCCGGAAGGCGGTCCGTTCAGTTTTGTCTTTGACCGCGGCTGCTTTCACGTCTTCGATGAACCTGAAGAGCGCGGCCGCTTCGCCGCACAAGTCGCGGCGGCCCTCGCGCCCGGAGGGATCTGGCTTAGCATGATTGGCTCGACCGAGGGTCCACCGCGGGAAGTGGGTCCGCCGCGCCGATCAGCCCGAGAGGTAGCGCTCGCCATCGAACCGGCGCTAGAACTGGTCGAGTTGAGCTCCACCGAGTTCCGCGACCACGGTGCGCCGGCATGGTTGTGCCTTTCCCGCAAGCGCAGGATCCCAGCGCAACCGTCCACGCGACACGAATGATGCGGGGGCGGGTGTCACTCCGATCTGGGGGTAATCAGGCTTACTGGATGGGAACTTCACAGCAGATCGCGAAGCCGCCGAGGGGACGAGGTTCCACTTGAAAATCGGAGCACGGCTGCGCTTCACGCGAGAATGGCCTCGCGATAGTGATTCCTTCCTCGGCAACCAGCCGGCACACCTGGTCTACCCAGCGTTGCGAGTTCCAGCAGAGGGCAGCATCGGAGGTTTCGACAAATTCATATTCGGGACAGCGGGGGCCGTTAACTCGCGAGCGGATATAGAGGCGCATCGTTTTCCCCCCTCCTTCTGACAGACTACGACTCCTACTGCGCCGAACATTTCTAGCTTGTGGAATTCGAGTCATTCAAGACTCATCAGAATTGAAGTCGCGGCAACGGTGTTATGCTATCCGCCGTGCCTACAAATGCGGAGCGTTTCTACACGAAGGTGTCCTCGGCGCGAGCGGTCAGGGCTTTGATTGGGCAGCCAGAAGACGCCGACTTTGATTGCAAAGAGTGGCCGACGCGTGCCGATGCGGCTCGGGGCACAATCGCCAAAGCGGCCTGCGGTTTCACCAACGCAACCGGCGGGGTGATTGTGATCGGAATTAAGGCCTCGGGACGGCGTGGGCCGGACGACCCGGATGTGGTTCAAGGCCTCGCGCCCGTCGCAGATCGCAAAGCTGTAGCTTCCGAAGCCCTCGATATTATCCACAAACTCGTCGATCCGGGGATCGAGGGCATCCAGATTAAGACCATCCCCGACGCAGGATCCAAAACGTCTGGATTTGTCCTGATCTTCGTGCCAGCCTCGGATGGACCGCCGCGAAGGTCGGTGGTCGATGGGCAATTCTACGTACGCATCGCTTCTGGAACCGTCCGTATGGCTTATTTCCAGATCGAGGAACGTTTTGGCAGAAGGCCGATTCCGAGGCTGAGTCTCCATGTCGTTTTGTCCAACATGATGATGGACCCACCAGGACATGATGGAAGTGCAATTCGGCACCTGACCTTCGGCCTCAAGAACGAGGGGCGCGGGATGGCAAAGTTCCCGGGAGTCCGTTTCAAGCGTTCGCCGGCGTTGCGACCCGACCAGTATGGAATCGACGGTAACGGCGGATTTGGCATTCCGCAACGACCCTCCGAACCAGAATGGATGGTGTTTCGCGGCGGGGTCGACGACGTCATCTATCCCGGAGAAACCCGCCTGATTGGCAAACTAATTCAGACCGCCGTGCATAAGGGCGATCGCGGAATTCCCCCGAAAGTCGCTCCCGGACAGATTGCGGTTGGATTTACTAAGGCCGAACGGCTCTTCGTTTGCGAGGCCAAGGATCTCGAATACGAGATTTCAGCAGAAGGGGCCGCCCCCGCACCTGGTGTTTACAAGCTGCATGAGGATTCGATTACCTTCCCCTTCGCGGTGCGTTAACTCGAACGAGAGGCTGCAATCCATGTCCAGTGTTTCGCGGGCGGCGGGTGTTCCGGGTTTCGCCCGGCTGCGACGCTTAGGGATGTGTGGATGGATAGAGATAGGAGGCTCGGTTTCAGTGGCCGGAGCGCGGGCGGCGGTTGAAAAGGTAATCCAGCTGCCATTCAATCTGCCAAAACGACGTTATCCATATATTCCCGTAGAGACCGGTAGATATTGTTCATCACATCCTTGGACGTGATCGGACGGGTGGATTTCGATCGGTATTCGTAAAACTCGACTACTCGCTTGTGTTTGGTTTCAATCACGGTTTGGTCTCGAGAGCCGACCTTGCCATGCGCAAATTTCAGCTTCCCCAATCTGTGCTTTGTTTCGATCTGCCACCGCAATTGAAACTCTTCCTGATCAGAGTGGGCAAGAAATTCTTCGATCTCGGGCTTCAAGGCTGGAACGGAGTCGACCAGAGAGAGTGCCCAATCGAGCTCTCCTCGGGCGGACAGCTTCTCGCACAGTTCGCCGATCTCCTGAAGTCCCTCCCGCAGATATTCGAGATCTCTCAAAGCTTCGTCCGCTCTTC
>Ga0302319_10010257_pt1 | contig 17892 bp, 5 predicted proteins | sample Bog_T0_2_FD_203319 | JGI IMG/M metagenome (GOLD analysis project Ga0302319, IMG submission 203319) | Peat permafrost microbial communities from Stordalen Mire near Abisko, Sweden - Bog_T0_2 | ecosystem: Environmental > Terrestrial > Soil > Wetlands > Peat | place: Sweden: Abisko, Stordalen Mire...
TTTTTTCCCGCCGCGAAATGTTTATCCACTTCGGGCTTCATTTTGGTTTGGGCATCAGCGATAAAACCTTTGGCCTGCTGGTTATCGGGCTGGTATTTCAAAACCTGCTGCCATTCATCAATGGCGTCGCTGTATTGGTTGTTCAGCAGATAGCTGCTGGCCTTTTCCATATGGGCATTGGTTGCCGCTTCAATGGCCTGGGCCTGACCCACCGCCGCGTTGGAGTCTTTAGGATTAATTTTGAATGCCTGCTGAAACGCGTCCGCCGCGTCATCGTATAAAGCGTTGTCGTTATAAGCCACGGCTAGGTTGTAATAGGTCTCACCCAGCGAATCCATATCTTGGTCCGCCGCAGACTTAGAAGACTCCATCTCAATGGATTTTTTATAGTTGCTGATAGCATCAGCAAAATCGCCTAGATTGTAATAAGATCCACCCAGGAACTTATAGACTCGAGCATCTTTTTGCAGTTTGACTGCCTTTTCCCAATAGTTAGCCGCGTCTTTGTAATCTTTCATTTCAAAATAGGCTACGCCCAGATTCTCATTAGCCTCAAAATTTCCAGGATTCGTTTCGACCACATTTTTTAACTCAACTGCGGCTTCCTGATAGCGCTTTTGATCTATATATATTTTCGAAAGAATCTCACTGGCCTTTTCTTTACCTTCCGGCGAAACAGTTTCATATTTCTTTAAGGATGCTTCGGCGCTCGTGTAATCCTTCAGTTGAACATAAGCGTCCGAGATTAAAAGATTTGCGTTGGGGTTTTCAGGATTAATGCTGAGGGCGTTTTTTAAATGGTCCACCGCGACCGGGTAATTATGAAGAAAGTAAGCCGAAATACCGGCGCTGCTTTCGTACATCTCTTTCGCTTTAGCGTCATTCGAGTTAATTTGCACGCATTTTTGAAATTCCGGGGTCGCCAGATCGTATTTTTGCTCGTTGAAATAGGAAATACCCAGATTAAAGTGAGCGGTTGGATCATTGGGATTCGCCTGAATAGCGGCTAAAAGGGCTTTTTCACTGGCGCTGTCTTGAGCCATCACCATGGTTGAAAAACACCCAATAACAATCGCCAAAAATCCTTTTAATATCATCTTTTTCATAGCGTCCTCTTTATTAAAAATTTCAGAGATTATTTGAAGTAGTTACATCCAAAAACAGCAATTCGTCCAGCAACTTGCCTTTTTTATCTGTTTGACGGAACCGAATCATCGTTCCATCCGTCGACCATTGCAATTCGGCAGTATAGTCAAGCTTTTGTTTTGTTTTCAATAATTGTTTGAAGTAGGCGTCGCTGGTATTGCCGGAGGAAGACAACCCGTCAAAAATCACCGGGGTTTTATCACCCGCGTTAATCAAACAAATCCTACCCTCATAAACATAGGCAATCTTGTTTCCAGCGGGATGGTAAGCCGGATGGATGCCCAGGTTGGTGCTTTTGGTTAAAAAAAGAATTTGGGTTGCCATCGTTTTGACATCGAGTTGTTCCAACTGCCTCTGTTTGCTAACGATGCGGCAATAAACCAACTCTTTCCCATCCGGCGACCAGGCCGGTTCGTAAGCGCCCGAAGTTTTGCCCAGACGTTTGAAACTGGGTTTATTCCCTTTTTGGGGAGCCTTCGCTAAATAAACATAATATTTATCATCGGATCCTTTTTTACGGGCGGCTATTAATTTTCCATCGGGAGAGGGAATGTTTTTTTCGTCCGGATTGTCTGGAGCGAATTCCACTTCATCATTTTTATTAAATAGGGTTTCGTTACTGAGTGTGATCGAATCAACGCTTGCATCAGCTACACTTTGCGCCCGATGAGCCCGATCAATTAGGTTTTGCACCCGGGTATGCGTATCCGGCAGCATCAAAGCGATGGGATAAACCTGAAAAATGTTTTCCGCTGTTTCAGCGGTCTTTTTGTAATCCCTGGCGACAAATGACGCCAACGCCGTTTGATACTGGACATCAATCAGGGGTTGAATCGCGTTGCGCAGAGGAGCGTTATCCATATATTGGGTAAAGGCTTTCTGATCGTATTCCAGCGCCTTGGCCGGATTTTTGAGTTTATCGCGGTAAAGAACCGCCATGTCCAATAGCGAGTGCATGGCTTCATCGGTTTTGGGGTATTGCGAAAGAATCATTCCATACCACAACTGCGCGTTGGCATAATCCGATTTAGCTTCGTAGTTTTTGGCTAACCGGTAATAAATTCGGGGAGCCTGGGAGGTATTGGGATGATTTTTTAAATAATCTTGATAAGCCTGAATCGCTTCCGCGTTTTTCCCCTCCCGGTCCAGGTCAGCTCCCGTCTCGATGGAGTCCGTAAAAAACTGGCAAGCTACGGAAACCCCCAGAAATGGTATCAACACAGCGATCAAACGAAATTGATTGGATTTTAACAATTTTCTCGCCCTTTCCTTGATGGTCATTTGATTAAAACCTCTATTTCCACGCGCCGGTTTTTGGCGTGGGCTTCATCCGTATCGCTCGTATCCAGCGGCATGGAGGCTCCATGACCGCGTGAATAAAGATTATCCGGAGAAACTTTTCCCTTTTCTACCAAATAACTCAGCACCGCGTCCGCGCGGTTCTGCGCGTAGAACATCAAATCCACATTCGTTCCCTCATCACAAGAGTGCCCGTCAATATAAACCCGTGAGTTTGGATTTTTACGAATCAGATCCGCTACCTGATCCAGATAGGCGTAATAGCCCGGATTAATCTTGAAGCTTTGGTAGTCAAAGGACACATAGGGAACCTTCACCAGGCCGGACAACATGCTCACCGGCTCAACCGTTTCGGATAAGCTTGGCGCCACGAACATCCGCGGCTGTACGGAAGCCAGTAACGTGGCTTCCCTGGGCGAAACCTGCGAAACCTTAAACACGGGATCGCTGGCCACAACCTGCTGGCCCGTTGCGTCCACTGTACGGAAATTATAATTCGCGTAAATACCGCCGTTGACCACATTCCCATTGCTGTCCTTACCGTCCCAGGCCAGTTCTTTGGGCGGCACGCCTTTGCCCTCATAGGAACGAATCACGTTACCCTTGGGGTCCGTAATTTCGAGTGTCCAGTTCTTGATGTCGGTCCGGGCCTGGGGTTTCAAATCAAAGGTGGCCTGTTTCAGGGACCCCGTTTGATAATTGGCAATCTGGGGATTGATTTCGATGGCCCCGATTTTTTGCGGCATCGGCGTGGCAACAGGCGTCGGCTTTTCTTCCGTACCAAAACGATATGTCAGGGAAAACCATTGGTTATCGCCCAAAATCCCCTCAGGGACGAGGGCGTAATTTAATTCAAATCCTGTAAAGTTAATGCCCGCTCCCAAGGCAGCTCCCGCGTTACCGCCCAAATCCTGATTCGAGGGGTTGAAACTATAACCAGCGCGCAAGGCCAGAGAAACATCGCTAATTTTAATGCGGCCTTCTCCCCCCGCGTGAACCACCGGATCATCCGAGCCCGATTGTTCCACATCCAGCCCCAATAAAAAATTGTTGGGTTTATCCGGCTGAAACCGATAGGCCACCCCACCCCTAAGATCCAAAGGTAACGATTCCACTGTGGAATATTGCGTAAAACTGGAGAGTTGACCCAGGTTTTGTACGGACAGACCAAGGGTAAAATTCCGATCAGTGGTGTAAAGCAGCAAGCCCGCGTCCACCGCTCCGCCCGTGGCGGTATAGCTGAGCAGGGTTGTGGAGATAAATTTGGCCCCCAAACCCACCGCCAGATTTTTTCCGAAAGTTTGTCCAAAACCCAGGTCGATAGCAAAATCATTCTCGCTTCCAAGCGCGGCTGAGGGATTATTGGTCGAATTGAACGAGGGTACCGAATCAAAAGCGCCGTTGAAGCCGATAACGCTTCCCGGACTCAGCGGAATGGCCAGACCCACGAAGTTGTAATTAAGATTGGCGAAATAGGAAACTTCGGAGGCGCTCAACTCGATATATTTAAGCGAGCTTAACCCAGCCGTATTCCAATAGGCGGTGCTGACATCGTCCGCCACGGCGGTAAACATACCGCCCATACCGGCGCCCCGAACACCTCCAGGCACTTCCAGAAACTGAACTCCCGTCGAGGTGGAACTTTGGGAATAAGAAACCGCGGGCATCGTTAAAATAAAAAAGCAAACCAGCAGGTATGGTTTAAAAAAGGATTTGTTATGGATCATGTGCCTTCATTTTTATCATTCATTATTGAAAATTATAACAAACTCATTAAAGCCCGACATTACATTTCCCGCAAACAACTCGCCTATTAGCGGTCGCGTCTTATTTCAAAACCGCGACTTTACGAATCAATCTGCCCGAAGGCTGGTCCGTAATGATGAAGTAAATGGCATTCCCCACTATCGCTCCCGATTTGTTACGCCCATCCCAGCTGAACCGGTAATTACCCGGAAGCATAGGTTGATCCACTAATTTCTCCACTTCCTGCCCCGCCATGCTGAAGATCAATACCCTCACTTGTCCTGCCACATCCACTCTCACATCCATTCCCAGCGGTTGAAGATTGGGATTAAAAACGTTCGAGTCCAGATATAAGGCCACGTTGGGCGTCGGGGTGGGCGTCACCGAACCCGTAGGCGTAAAGGTCGGGGTAATTGTAGGGGTGTTGGTAATGGTTGGGGTAGGCGTAATGGTCGGCGTGTCGGTGGGCGTAAAGCTATTGGTCGAGGTGAAAGTGATCGTGAAGGTTGGCGTATTGGTATACGTATTCGTTATGGTCGCCGTCGGGGTATTGGACGGGGTATTGGTAACCGTATTGGTCTGAGTGTTGGTAGGTGTGTTAGTCACTGTATTCGTCGGTGTTTGAGTAGACGTATTCGTAATGGTATTCGTTACGGTGTTGGTGGCCGTATTGGTAGCGGTATTAGTCGGCGTATTGGTTGGTATACCCGTCGGCGTATTGGACGGTGTAGCTGTAGCGGTATTCGTGGGCGTATTGGTCACCGTGTTAGTCACAGTATTCGTCGGTGTGCTGGTCGGTGTATTTGTCGGCGTATTGGTAATCGTATTAGTCACCGTATTCGTCGGGGTTTTAGTGGGCGTATTGCTAGGCGTGTTGGTCACAGTATTCGTAGCTGTATTGGTCGATGTATTGGTAATCGTGTTAGTAGCGGTATTCGTAGGCGTATTGGTCGGTGTATTTGTAATTGTGTTAGTTACGGTATTCGTCGGAGTATTTGTAGGTGTATTGGTAATGGTACTGGTTGGTGTGTTGGTAGGTGTGTTCGTTGGCGTATTGGTAACTGTGTTAGTCGCCGTATTTGTTGGGGTTTTGGTCGGCGTATTGGTCACCGTGTTCGTGGGTGTGTTGGTCGGTGTATTCGTCACCGTGTTGGTAACGGTGCTTGTAGGCGTATTAGTTGGAGTGTTTGTCGGTGTATTGGTAATCGTAGGCGTGTTAGTCGGGGTATTCGTGGGCGTGTTAGTTGGCGTGTTCGTGGGTGTATTGGTAATCGTATTCGTGGGTGTATTAGTTGGGGTGTTCGTCGGTGTATTGGTGATTGTGTTCGTAGGTGTGTTAGTTGGAGTGTTTGTCGGTGTATTGGTAATCGTGCTTGTCGGCGTATTAGTCGGGGTATTTGTTGGTGTGTTCGTAATAGTGCTCGTGGGGGTGTTGGTCGGGGTGTTCGTTGGTGTATTGGTAATCGTGGGCGTATTCGTCGGTGTATTAGTCACTGTACTCGTGGGTGTGTTGGTTTGAGTATTCGTCGGTGTATTGGTAATCGTGCTTGTAGGTGTGTTAGTTGGCGTGTTCGTGGGTGTATTGGTAATCGTATTCGTAGGCGTGTTGGTTGGAGTGTTTGTTGGCGTGTTGGTAATAGTGTTCGTAGGCGTATAAGTCGGAGTATTCGTCGGTGTGTTGGTAATTGTGCTCGTAGGCGTGTTCGTTGGTGTATTAGTCGCTGTGTTGGTAATAGTGTTCGTAGGCGTATTAGTCGGAGTATTCGTCGGTGTGTTGGTAATCGTATTCGTGGGTGTGTTGGTTGGAGTATTCGTCGGTGTATTGGTAATCGTAGGCGTGTTAGTCGGGGTATTCGTGGGCGTGTTAGTTGGCGTGTTCGTCAGTGTGTTGGTAATGGTGTTCGTGGGTGTGTTCGTTGGGCTATTTGTTGGCGTATTGGTAATCGTATTCGTGGGCGTGTTGGTCGGGGTGTTAGTTGGCGTGTTGGTAATCGTGTTTGTAGGTGTGTTAGTCGAAGTGTTCGTTGATGTATTGGTGATCGTGCTGGTTGCGGTATTCGTCGGCGTGTTAGTGGGTGTATTGGTTGGTGTATTTGTAATTGTAAAAGTATTAGTGACGGTATTCGTAGGTGTATTAGTAGGAGTATTAGTCGGCGTATTGGTAACCGTGTTGGTCACGGTGTTCGTTGGCGTGTTGGTCGGGGTATTCGTGGGCGTATTCGTAATCGTAAATGTGTTCGTGATCGTATTAGTCGGAGTATTCGTCGGGGTGTTGGTTGGTGTATTCGTTGGCGTGTTCGTAACCGTAAATGTGTTCGTGACAGTATTCGTCGGCGTGTTCGTAGGCGTGTTTGTCGGCGAATTGGTTGGAGAGTTTGTCGGCGTATTCGTAATCGTATTGGTTACCGTATTTGTGGGCGAGTTGGTAACAGTATTAGTCGGCGTAATAGTCGGTGTATTGGTAGGGGTAATGGTAGGTGAATTCGTCGGTGAGGCCGTGGGAGTAAGAGTAGGAGTAACAGTAGGCCCCGAAGGACAAGCAACTTTTCGAACACGGAAGTTACTATCGTCGCAAATATAAAGATTACCAGCACCGTCTAACGCCACACCCCAAGGGCTATTCAACTCCGACGTGGTCGCCGGAACCCCGTCCACCGTGTATCCAGCCGTCTGATTCCCCGCCGCTGTGCTGATCACGCCACTGGTGTTAACCATACGAACCACATTATTGCCGTTGTCCCCTATAAAAACATTTCCATAAGCGTCAACCGTGATACCAATGGGAAAACTTAACAAGGCCGATGCCGCTTGGCCTCCATTACCGCTATAGCCTGCCGCCGCCGTCGAGCTACCGGCGAAGTTTGTAATCTTTCCGGTAGTGTCGACCTTACGAACCCGGTTGTTTTGAGTGTCAGTGATATAGGCGTTGCCGACAGAATCAAATGCTACCTGATAGGGCCACTGCAATAAAGCCGAAGTCGCCGGACCGCCGTCACCTGTGTTGCCGCCTGTACCAGCTGAACTACCTGCGAAATTGCTAATAACGCCGCCGCTTATTTTGCGAATTCGACTGTTATTAATGTCCGCCACATATAAATTACCGGACGGATCAAACGCCAACCCCGATGGTTTGTTAAGCAACGCTGATGTGGCAACTCCATTGTCGCCAGTATTGCCGGCCACTCCCGAAGGACTTCCGGCAAAATCCGAAATAATTCCACTGGTGTTAATCATCCGAATTTCTTGGTTGTTTGTATCGGTAAAGTAAACATTTCCTGTGTTATCTACCACCACGTCATATGGAGTATTAATTTCGGCAGATATAGCCGATATATTGTTGCCATTAAAACCTGCGGTTCCCGTTCCCGCTATAGTCGAGATGACACCTGCCGTATTTATTTTACGAATCCGGTTATTATGCATTTCTGCAATATATACGTTCCCTTGATTGTCCGTAGCTACACCAATCGGATTATTCAGATTCGCCAAGGTCGCTTGCTGATTATCCCCGTTATAAGTACTGAGTCCCGTTCCCGCAAAGGTATTGATAACAGGAACATTCTGGCAGGGCGTAGCCTGTATCGTTGGTGTGTTGGTAGCGGTATTCGTGGGAGTAGGCGTATAAGGCACAACCGGGCAATAGCCGGCGTACATTTGAATTATTTCATTGCCATAGGTGGTGGGGGTGACGGCGGATGGGAAAGGTCCAAAAGGAAAGTTGCCATTGTAAGCTTGATTGTTGCCTGTGGGTGTCGCATAGCTAAATCCATAATTAGTACCCCCATTTGAGATCATGTTGTACATAAGCCAGTAGTTTCCGGAAGCCAAAACGGTGGGGGGAACCGAAATCGTATTCCAACCGGCAAAAGCCTGCTGAGGCGCGGACTGGGTTAACAATGAACCCACCTGACCAGCAATGTTGCTGTAAACGGCAAACCTCAACTGGGTACTGGGATCAGCGACATTAAGATAGAGCGACACCGAAGTAACCGTCGCGGCCTCACTTAAAGGAAATAGTGTGCCATTGAGGATCGATTCCCCTATGGCGGTACCAGCCCCGAACACGCTAGTCATTGAACCAAATGTTCCAAAAGCCGGCGCGCAAGGGGGCGTATCTGTTGGATTGGGTGTAAAGGTATTCTGGGGAGTCCATGTCGGCGTTGGAGCCGCGACGGTTCCACAATTGTAAACAACCCCGTTCGCACCCACAAATCCGCTAGCGTTGGTACCCGTGCCGCCTGTCCCCCCTGCGGTGTTAAAAGTTCCGGTGTAATTATTACTACCGCAAAGGTTGATGATTCCGCCGCCGCCGCCGCCGCCGCCCGCGCCGATTCCCGTGCAACTGCCCCCATTACCGCCAGCTACACTTAAGTTTCCTGTTCCGTAAATACTAGGCGCAAAAATATAAATATCGCCGCCGGCCCCGCCGCCGCCGCCGCTTACATTACCCGCGCCAGCTCCGCCAGAAGCAGCTGTAGCGAGAATCGTTCCATTAAGGGTCGCGCTTCCCGCTCCGGTGATGCTCACCGCGAAATAACCGCCTCCATAACCACCCGCCGCACCGTTTCCTCCACCGCCGCCCGCGCCGCTTGAAACCGGAGCCGAAGCGTTGTCATAGGGCGCGCCACCCGCTCCACCGCCACCGCCACCCGCGCCGCCCGAGCCGCCAAAATGCGCTCCACCGCCGCCGCCGCCTGTAGCGCTTCCTCCGCCGCCGCCAGTTCCGCCCGCGCTGGTTCCCGAAGCCCCTCCCGGCATACCAGCGTCATTCCCCAAGACAATGCTTCCGGGATTCATCACAAAATTGCCGCCGTTAATATTGATGTTAACTGAGTTGCCATTTGCCCCGGAGGCGCTGATGTTGATTCCACCGATCACCACGAAATTGCCGGTCACGTTAAAAGTTGTCGGCCCCGATATATTCATCGTCGCGGCCGACTCGATAGTCACCGCGCAATAGTTATAAGTGCCTGGACTTATGAGTTGTGAAGAAGTCATATCCAAATAGCAAACGGCGCTAGTCGGAGTTGGCGTATTCGTAATCGTGTTGGTCGCGGTGTTCGTTGGCGTATGCGTGAAGGTAGGAGTGCCGACAACACTACAAGTATCAACTGTACCATTGCCCCCGGATTGTCCTAATACAGCGCCGCTCGGCCCCGGGCCTCCTCCGAGAACATTGAAAGTACCCGAAAAATTATAACTAGTCGAATAACAAAGGTTTATTCGCCCGCCCGACCCGCCGCCGCCGCTGCCATTCGTGCCCAGAGCGTCGCTTGCGCCGTTACCGCCCTTGGTCGAAAGCATTCCTGGACCCGCGATGACCGGCGCTTGGATATAGATGGACCCCCCCGACCCGCCGCCGCCGCCGCTGCCGCTGCTTCCACTTCCGGCAGTCCCATTCGTTCCATTCACCGCGATCGAACCGTTGATCACCGCCGTGGTTCCGGCGCTTTGAACATCGACGTATAACGCGCTGCCGCCGTTACCGCCCGTTCCACCCGTTCCGGAGGATCCATTGCCGCCGCCACCGCCGCCGCTTCCCTGGAGAAAGGGTGCCGTGGCGCTATCGTAACTTACCCCGCCAGCGGTAGGTCCTCCCGCCGAATTTCCGCCGGTTCCCCCTATGGCGCCATGGCCGCCGCCACCGCCTCCGGCATCGATCGTTCCACCGCCGCCGCCTCCCGAACCAGTTCCTGGTCCTCCCGGGCCGCCCCCCGCAACGTTTGCAAGGGAAGTGATGTTTCCATTAACCACGAAGTTGCCGTTGGTCACATTGAAAGTCGTTGGACCGTTGAGCGTGAGAGTCATACCGGACTCAATCGTAACCCCGCAGTAATTGTAAGTACCCGCAGGAAGACTTTGCGACGAGGTCACGTCCAGCCCGCAACTGGTGGTGGGAGTGCTGGTGGGGGTATTGGTCGGTATAATCGTGGGTGTATTAGTCGGTGTATTCGTTGGTGTGGGAGTTAAGTTGTAAGACAAAACACGGTTGTTGGCCTCATCGGCCACCCACAAAGCCGGATCGACGCTTGTGTTGTACCACATACCGATGGGGCTTGAGAGCGTGCTGACTGCAGCAGATGATCCACCCTGGTTAGCCTGAGTCACACCGCCCCCCGGGAGTTGCCCTATGATCGAAATCGCCGAGGCGTTTTGACCGCTGACAGGTATCGGATAAAAAATCAAGATGCGGTTATTGCCCGTATCTGAGACGAAAAGATTTGAGCTCGAATCCGAACAAATACCCTTCGGCCCTTTCATCGTATTGGGCCCGGGGGTTCCTGCCTGATTCGCCGCTACGTTCGCTGGCCCATAACCATTTTGTCCAACCACAGCTAGCGGGGTCGCCGGGCTTCCCGTTAAGGGAAGGCCAAAAACCAACACGCGGTTATTACCCGAGTCTGCCACATAGGCATGACTTGAATCCGCCCACACCCCTCGGGGTTGGTTCAAACTGGTATTGGTGTTTCCCGAACCGAAACTTGACGTGGAAATTTGACCTAATACTGAAACGGGACCCTGATCATTTCCGGAAATGGGAAGCGTAAAAACAAAAACACGACTGTTCGCAGTGTCTGCCACATACAGGTAGCTGCTATTGGCATATAACCCAGTGGGTCCGTTAAATTGCGTTGAGGCCGTTCCACCATTGCCAGTGGCGAGGTTGGCTTGACCCAAAACAAAACTAGGACTGGTGCTGGGTGAAGCAGGAATACCGTTGAAGACCAAAACCCGGTTATTATTGGTATCGGCAACAAACAAATAAGTGCCGTTATAGGCAATGCCTTGAGGAGAATTTAAACCCAGGGCGTTCGTAGATCCCGTATTGTCGTTGGATTGAGTGACGCTTCCATTGGCTTCACCCCATACACCGGATGCGGCGACCCCATTTCCCACGGGGATAGAGTTATAAATTAAAACCCGGTTATTTGAAGCATCCGCGACCAAGAAGGTAGTTCCAGAACTTGCAATGGCGTAGGGATTGGCAAGCGTACTAAGGGAAGGAATGCTAGAAGGGCCGTTAACATTGCTTGAAATAAAATCTGATTGCCCCAAAACAGACCAGGCGTCTTGGTTGTTAACAAAAGCGAAAAGAAAAAAAATAAACGGAATGACAAGAAATATCAAAAAGAGAAAATAAACCGGTCTTTTCATAAGTGGCAAAATTTTATCATAACCGACAAAAAAAGACCCATTTCAAATACGAAGAAATGGGCCTTTTAAAACAGAAAAAAAGCTTAACAAGTACTATTTAACAACAACCCGCATATGCTTTGTTTCAGCGCAATAGGGTTGAGCGGAAACCTCTATCAAGTATCTTCCCTTTTGCGTTCCAGCCGTCAGGGTAACTTTAACCGATCCTGTGCTGTCTGAATTCATTTGAAAAGGCACCCCTGCGGGCTGACCATTAATTGTCCCCACCGCTGCGGGCGCGGTAAAGGTTACCGGCACATTCGGCACCGCCTTTCCTTTGTCACGAACCATCGCACTCAGGATTGAATTCTTTCCTGGCAACACAATATGGGGTGTCGATTGAAGACGTCCCAAATGTTCCCCGGCTGGCAACGTGGTAAAAGATGACGTGGCGCTATTGGTACCGTCGCAAGCGGCCATGACGAAATATTGGGTACCTGCGGCCAAATAAGGTGCGGCTGATGGAATAGTAGCCTCAAAAATAGTTCCAGGGCAGTTGCCGCTATCATCGCCTGTGCCGACGTAAACACCGTTTTGTAAATTTTGCAGGCTTGTCGCGACATAAAATTGAGCTGTGTTTTGAACGTTAAATTCAGCTTCCCAAGTAACCGTCACATCTACATCAGACGCTTCAATTTCAGTAATACTAACTGTTCCCATAATTCCTCCTTAAAATTTAAATTTTTAACCCAGAAAACCTTCGAATTATAGCATTCAGGAAATTTGCCAAGTGTTTATATTGTTCAAATTTTTTAAGGAAATATTCTCAGCCAATGTAGCCAAAAATTATGAGTCGCTTAATTAATGGAAAATGGCAACCTTACCCGTTTTCGTTGTCACTTCATAACCGTTACTCACCTGAATCACATAGATATAAAGGCCGCTGGCCACCTGGGATTGGGCATCGTTTTTCAAGAGCCAGTTGATTGTGTTTAATCCGGGGGTTCCTTCAAAGCTATTGGAATAAACTTTCTCACCCAACAAACTATAAAGATCCAAATGAATGTTCGCCGTAGAACCAAGGTTGATCATGAATTGAACCGGTTGCCCGTTCTTCGAAATATTGGGCGCGGCCACCGCGGACAATAACAACTGCGAAGGCGTTGCGGTAGGTGTGATGGTTGGGGTATGGGTCGGTGTGGCGGTAAACTCATCAGAACTTCCCACCATTATGGCCCTGGCAATCGCCGGCATGGCCCCGCCCGGTTCAGTTCCCCAAATTAAAGTTCCATTCTGGTAAAGGGTCACTTTATTCCAGGAAGTGAAGGCGGAAAAACCGCCGTAACTATAGTCGTTGGATTGGAACATCGTACTGAAGTCGTTCTTAAAAAACCGGGCTTCCACTTGAATGATGTCATTGGGGTTCACCGTAATACCGCCGATGAATTTGAAACTCATGTAATAGTTTTGACCGCCTTGAGTTGTCGGAACAAAAGAAACCACCACATCAGATGTTAAATTAGAACCGACCGTCAGGTCTCCCGCCCAATCTACAGTGCCCTGCATGGGCTGAGTGGTGCAATCGCAAGTAAACCAATAACGCATTTCCAATTGATTCAGGGATAGGGGAGTCGTGTAAGTGTTAACGAACTGTAGCCATGGAGATCCGTCAGTCACGTTGTCTCCCAAAATATTGTTCTTCAATTTCACAACGTAAGAACCTGCCGGGAAAGGCGTCGGTGTCTGGGTAAGGGTTCCTGTCGGCGTCCTGGTGAAAGTATTGGTAGGCGTGTTGGTAATGGTATTGGTCGGGGTTATTGTTGGGGTGTTGGTGAGAGTACTTGTAGAAGTATTCGTTGGTGAGTTCGTTTTGGTATTCGTAACCGTGTTTGTTGGTGTGCTGGTTGGGGTTCGAGTAGGCGTGTTCGTCGGAGTAATCGTAGGGCTGTAGGTTGGAGAATTCGTGGGTGTTTTGGTTGCGGTATTTGTGGTTGTATTCGTCGCGGTATTCGTTGGAGTTTTGGTGGGCGTATTGGTTGGGGTCGAAGTTGCGGTATTTGTCGGCGTGTTCGTAGTAGTGTTAGTCGGGGTATTCGTTGGTGTATTGGTAGATGTATTCGTCGGGGTGTTGGTTACCGTCGGCGTATTCGTGGGTGTATTAGTCGATGTGTTTGTGGAGGTATTAGTTGGTGTATTTGAAGGAGTTGGGGTAAGCACCGGCAAAGTTTTAAAAGTATAAACCGGGCTTGTAATTGTGACGCCATTATTGTTTACACCAACAGCCTGGCAGAAATATTGGGAAGAGGGCAACAACTGACCCGAACCCGTTCCAACTTGAAAAGTAACTTCAAAGCTACTATCAAAACCGGGATCCGTAGATACAACCAAACAACTATTGGGATTCGAAAGGCTAGACTCACTTAAAGAACAGTAAACCGCTCCATAATTTTCTAACACTTGATTTGAGTTGCATTGGAACAAAACACTTTGATCATAAATTTGTAGATGCAGGATACCAATCGCGGGACTATTTGGCACCGTCGTTGCGGTAGGGGTAAAAGACGGGAGAATGGTGGTCGTAGAAGTGGCCGTTGGCACAGGGACGAATAATAAAGAAGCGTCAAACTTTGCGACAAATCCATCCGTTAGGCCGCCGTTAAAACTGCTTTGAAAAGACACAGAAGTTATTGGAAAGTTCAGTGAACTTGTGGTTCCGGCCAAATATACATTTCCGGAATTATCTAAAGCCAAACCATTAACTATGTCGTTGCCATTACCGCCCAAGTAAGTGGAATACAATAAACCTGTACCTGAAGAATTGAGAATCGAAAAAACTCCGTCACCGTAATAATAATATTCAGGATCACCCCCTTGGAAATTAGCCTGGAAAGCGCCTGGGGTCGTCGGAAATCCCGGACCGGAAATCCATCCACAAATATAGACATTCCCATTCGAGTCTATGGTCATAGCATTAGATTGACCGGTTCCGCTTCCGGTTCCGCTTCCGCCCAAGTACGTGGAATAAATTAAACCCGTGCCGGTCGCGTTCAGCTTACTGACAAAAAAATCTTGATCCCCATTATAGACAGTTTGGAAAGCACCTGAACTCGTTGGAAAATCAGGCGATGCTGTTATTCCAGTCACATAGGCAACTTCGTTTGAATCTACGGCAATCCCCTCTCCAGAAGAGTATTGGGTGCCATCCAGAAACGTTGAGTAAATTATTGAAGAACCACTTGAGTTTAACTTTGTCACAAAAGCATTAAAAAATCTCGGACCCGGTTGTGTGGTTTGAAACGCTCCGGACGATGTCGGAAAATTTCCAGAACTGGTGTCACCTGTAACATAAATGTTTCCATTCTTGTCCACACAAATTGAGTTTCCTAAATCCTGTTCATTTCCACCCAAATAAGTCCCAAAAATCAAAGACGATCCCGAAGCATTTAACTTTCCAACGAAAGCGTTATAACCGCCTAGTAAGTTCGGTTGAAGAGCGCCTGGAGTCACGAAAAAGTTTGTTTCACTAGTTCCACCGGTAAAACAAACTTCCCCTGATGAGTCCAATGCCAGACTCGAACATCCCAAAGTGGCTCCATTAACAAAGGTGGAATAAACTAAACTCGAACCAGCTGGATTCAATTCAGTAACGAATCCACTGACATTGTTACCAAACGTCGTTTCAAAGGCTCCTGAAGTGGTTGGAAAGTCAGGAGAAACGGTTAAACCTGTTATGTAAGAGTTTCCATTAGAATCCACCGCGATTCCGGCTCCACTATCACCAACACTCCCTCCCAAGAAGGTTGAAAAGATTAAAAAAGTCCCAGAGGGATCGAATTTGGAAACAAAACAAGTCTGTGTATAATTGTCATTATTTAATGAGGAGTTTGCACTTTGAAACGGTTGTCCTGTGATTGGAAAATCACTTGAATGTGTTGATCCAGTCACATATGCATTTCCGCTACTATCCACGGCAATAGCATTAGCATAATCATCACCTGTCCCACCCCCCAAGTAACTTGAATAATCCAACACCGGGTCAATGATCAGCGGCTTGGTCTTATCGTAATCCTTCACATCAAACCCGACTTCCTTATCACCAGTCGTTTTATAACCAGCGGTTACGGGAATTTTATTTCCATCTTGCTCCTGATAAACAGTTGGAGCTTTAAAGGTCACTTGCCGGCCGCCAACGCTTAATTGCAAATCACCGTTGCTATCCACTGAAGAACTATCCGCACCCGTGTATTTCAACCGAATCACACCGAGGTCCGCCCCAGGCTTGACCCTAAAGTCATATTCCAGTTTTCCCTGGTTGCCGTAATAAACCATGCTGACCCCGGCATAAACTTCTCCGCTTTGAACCTGGGCATATTGGGGCACGTTGGTGATCCACTTGGTCGAATCTTTACCGATAAAGTAATTGCTGATGCCCTGAAGTTTTTGAGTGCCTTCGAAAGCGGTATCGGCATTGCCGCCCGTACAGCTGACCCGCAATACATCCGGCGTCGGACCGGGGGTTGGTTTGCTGAAGGTAGGTTTGAGTCCCTTAGCGAATTTGGCGGGAAGCGGATTTCCGGTTGAAGCGGATGGTTTCTTGAGGGTTAAAACCGCTTCTTTGCCGGTGAGAAAAAGCGAATAACCTCTACCCCTCGCTAAATATTTCACCTGAGGATCGGTTTGACCTAGATTGGGTTCAAAAGCCAAAGGCAGTTGGCCGTAAGCGGCATTCAGTTTTAATTGGGCGGCGGAATTGGAAAAAGAAGACGAAGATTTTTTGTGGGTCAGGGTTGGAAGATTATTCAGAACTGTTGCAAAGGTTAAATTAGTCGGGCCTAACAAGGTTAGGAACACACACAGAACCGCTCCCGCTTTAATGGCGATGGACTTTTTAAATTTTCGGACAGGTTTCAACCCGTGAAAATTTCGCATCGCGATGTGCCCCTTCAAGCGAATCAGAAACTGGAATCACCTTATCAATGGGGCATAAAAGGTCAACGCAAATGAAGGTAAATTTTATAAAAATCCAAGCCCTATTTTAAAAAAAGTAGGTTTATTGTCCGAAAAAAATCCATGAGGCAAAAAAAGTATATTTTTTGTCCGAAAAAATCTGCGCGGAAAGAAATTGAAATCATCGGCGTCATTTATTTTTTTTGCAGCATGTGTGTTCCGCTTTACAGGCGTACGCTAAGGTATTGGGGAACAGGTCAAATCGTGACCCTTTAAAATACCGTCAACATCACCTTCTGCCGTTTGGGGTTAAAGACTGTCGTATGGTTCGCGTTCATATCGACCAGGCCTTTTTCGCGGTCAACGGGCCTTACTATATAGAGGGCATGGGAACCCAAAGTTAATGCTGTCAATTGGGTTTCCAGGTCTTTTTGGTTCTGCGGATAGTAGGCATCTTTCTCCAGACTCCAGATCAGATCGCCCAACTTCACCCCCACTTTGTTGGCCGGGCTATTAGCCCAAAGAACTTCTACCAAACATTGGTTATTCAAGCGAATGCCTTGAGAGGGGTATGGCATTCCCGCCAAAGCGGTGTCGTGGGCCAAACGGGAGGCGCGGATAAAATATTCCACAGTTGAAACCAGATGTTTTAAATCGGCGGATGTGGAACATTGGATTGTCAGAGGTTCCTTAGCTCCCGAAACAATCAAAGAGCACTGATAAATAACTTTAGGACTTTTACCTTCGATGTCTATTTCATCCACGTGAATCATGATGATGTCTTCCCAAAAACAGTTCATCGGGATGGACCCGCTCAAACCTCCCAAGGGGTCCGTGCTTTGGTAATTGATGATCAGGTTGGTGGTGGTGGCGTTAACCGACAAGATTTTTTTGGTGTCCCTGCCAATTTTCATGGTGTATTTATCCGGGTCAATTAAATCCTGCAGGCGGCTAACTGCCATGTCGCCGCGCATGCCTTCGTCGGGCTCCAGGGGAAAATCTTTCACAAAACTGCTTACGGGAACCGCCGCGATTTCAGTATCTAGTACCGTTTGGTCTTCATCCGAAGACTGCCACGCGATGGAAGGTTGATACACCGCCGCTGGCGGTGAGTTAGGTGTTAGAAGTTTGGAGTTATTAGTTTTAGGCTTTAGATTCGAACTTCTCACTTCTAACTCCGAACTCCCCACTGCCTGGGGCGCCACTGGCGCAGAGGCTTCGGGTGCCGGGGATTCTTCAATAGCATGATGGAAATGAATCTTTGACCAAATCATTTCCACCGGGCGCATGAGGCCATAGTTAAACGTCTCCCAGGCAAACCAGCAGGCGATAAATAAACCCGCGAAAACAACCAGGGCCTTCGCGTATTTATAGAGACCCACTTCTTTCAGGACATCGATCACCAATTTCCCAACCCAATGAATGATTTTGAAAAGGGGTTTGAGCAGGGGTTTTAACAGCTTCAAAACAATCTTCACCAGTCGACCCAATAGTTCACCCCCCTTATGAAGCCATAAGAAAGCCACTTCGCCCTTGGTAATATCTTTGCCCTTTTTGATCTTGGATTTGATCTGGGCGATGACGGGTATATCCGCCAGCCAGTCCAGCATGATGGTTTCA
>Ga0302319_10010260_pt1 | contig 17888 bp, 8 predicted proteins | sample Bog_T0_2_FD_203319 | JGI IMG/M metagenome (GOLD analysis project Ga0302319, IMG submission 203319) | Peat permafrost microbial communities from Stordalen Mire near Abisko, Sweden - Bog_T0_2 | ecosystem: Environmental > Terrestrial > Soil > Wetlands > Peat | place: Sweden: Abisko, Stordalen Mire...
TTGCAAACACACGGACATTTCGTGACAGAGCCGCACCCCGTGAGGGAGCGTATTCCGCCCGGAGCAGCGACGTATAATCGAGGATGTGCCGGGGAACCCGTACGGAACCCCGAAGTTCGCGGGGATATCGACGACACATGCGCTGGCAGATCAAGTGCTTCATAGATAACTGCAAGGGCATGGTTCCCTTCCAGGACAAATTCCGCAAGTTCAAGAGGCGTCTGGTTCCCTACCGGCCCTCCCTGTCGCGGGGCGCTTACGCCATCGACGAGGGAATCGTTCAAGTTCAGTGGCTCCGGGACGCGCTGGGCACGCTGGTTGGGAAAACCATCCTCGAAATCGGCAGCGGCTGGGAGTTACTCCTGCCGATGCTGTTTTCCCTGTGCCGCGCCGAGCGTGTATATCTCACGGATTTGACAGCCTTACTGGATCGGTTCACTTTGGTGGGAGGCTTGGAAAGTTTCCGCGCAAACAGACAGCGGATTCTCGACGCCTTGCACATTCCGCCGGAGGATTTCGACAGGAAATTCGGAGGCGGCATAGAGTCGCAGGAAGAGTTTCTGAAGAGCAACGGCCTGGTCTACCTGGCCCCGTGCGATTGCCGGCATCTCTATCTTGAGGACTCAACGTTGGATGTCATTACTTCCCGCTCGGTCTTCGAGCACATCCCGGCCCCGGTAATTGAAGATATCCTGAAGGAATCCTACCGTCTGCTCAAACCCGGTGGGCTGATATGTCACTTTGTGGATAACTCGGACCACTGGGAACATGGCGACAAAAGCATATCCACCGTCAACTTTCTGCGGTTTAGCGACCGGGCTTTCCGCTTGACCTATCTGAATTCTCTGAACTATCACAATCGCCTCCGCCATAGCGAGTATGTGGAAATGCTGCGGAGACACGGCTTCGAGATTCTCCGGGCTGAGCGCATTGTGGACGCCGGCGCCGTGGAAGCACTCAAGACGCTGCCTCTGGCGCCTCGCTTCCGGGGCTTCCCGGTTGAAGATCTGGCGACCAGGGATTCGTATTTACTCGCCCGCAAGCCAGGGTAAACCGCCGGGACCTCGATCAGGCACGGGAGTCTCCGGCGGTGGCGCCGCGCTGGTTGATGCCCCAGACGAACAGCGAAGTGACACCGTAGTTCCAGACGGAACTGAACAGGACTCCGAACAATGCCGCCGCCCAGCGCGCCACGCCGGAATGGGACAGGTTCTCGGCGAGAAAGAGGTTCATGACCAGTCCGGCCCCGCAGGCCGCGTAGAAGACCGCAAGGCCGGCGGCGGCGCGCAGCCCCTTCAGCCGCCGCGCGCGGAAGGTGAGCGAGTTATTAAGGAAGAAGTTCAGCGCGATCACCAGCGACGTGGCACTCAGCAGCGCGTGGCGAAAGCTCTGTCCCCAATGAAGGAACATCTCCGTCAGCGCGAGATTCACCAGCACGCCGAATCCCCCGACCAGACCGAAGATCAGGTACGACACGGGAAGCCAGCGGCCAAGCTTCTTATCGAGCAGCAGCTCCAGGAATTCGAGACCCACCAGAGTGTTGAGTTTGGAGGTCCCGAAACGGCGGGTCCGAAACGTATAGCCGACCTCGCCGATGCGCACGGGCCGTTGCGCCGTTGCCAGCAGGTCGAGCAGAATCTTGAACCCGGCGCCCGACAACCCGTGCGCCACCTCCTCGAAGTACGCCCGCGTGAGCAGGAAGAATCCGCTCATGGGGTCGGAAACATGGCTCTTCGCGACCCATGCGGCCACGCGCCGGCCGGCGTGGCTGAGGCGGACGCGGGAGCCGGCGAAGGAGCCCATCGAGCCGCCCTCGGAATTGCGCGTGCCGATCACGATATCGAGTTGTTCGGCCTTGATCTTCGCCAGCATCTCCGGAAGGACGCGCTCGTCGTGCTGCATGTCGCCGTCAATCACGGCAAGGTAATCGGAGGAACTGGCCAGAAAGCCCTCCACGACCGCGCTGGCCAAGCCGCGGCGCCGGATGCGTTGGATCACCCGGACACGCGGGTCGGCCTGCGCCAGGACGCGTACGGCGGCGGCGGTGCGGTCCGCCGAATCGTCGTCGACGAAGATGGCTTCGTAGTCAATGCCCCGAAGCGCGGAGGCCAGGGCTCCAACGGTAGGGGCTACGTTCTCCCGTTCGTTAGACGTGGGAACTACGACGGTGAGTTCGGGCATGAAACGCTCATCTCGGGCCGAGTTGAGTGGCGGCGTCGACCTTCCAATCGTCGAAGAGCTTGCGCCCGATCATTTTTTTCGCGTCGACGTTGAGTTGGGGGGAACGTGGGCCGTCAGCCATCTGACAGCGGTAAACTTCGACTTCGCAATAAGGACCCCGGCAACGCTGGTTCGCCTCCGTGCGCAGGAGCAGACTAAAGCGCTCGGGATGGGCGGCGATCACGGCGCGCAGTTGGGCGTGATGCTCCCTGTGGTAGCTGGAAGGCGAATCGACTACGATCATCTCGACGGGTACGCTGTCTAAATACTGCAATACCTCGTCATCGCTCTTGAAACGCACCTGGTAGCCTTCGGAAAACCAGCCGGAGTGGCTCAGAACCTTGGAAGCGCGCAGCAGCCACAGCGCCGGCTGCGGCTCCCGGCTGGCCACCTCGGCAATCAGCGCCCCCTCGCCGTTGCGGTCGGAGGAGACCAGTACGACGCCGTTGGCGCCGGCTGGAATGTGGCTCAGCACAAACTGCGATACCAGCGGAAAAGCGCTGTCATCCAAGATGGGGGCGTGCATCGCGCCATACGCCTGTGCCCCCAGGAGCCCCACCCAGACCAACGCCGACACGAGGCGTGGCCTGAACCGGCCCTGCAGCCGGAGGGCCAGCGCTTCAATGCCGTGAGCAGCCAGGATGACTGCCGCGGGCACCACCGGCAGCAGGTAGCGCGCGTTGGTGACCTGAGGCAGCACGACGTGGAACAGCCAGGTCCCCACGATCAAGGAGATGGAGGCGGCAAAGATGGGCCGCACCGGAGCCTGTTTCTTTACGGCGCCCACCACCGCGAACGCGCCGCCCACTAGCGCAAGCAACAGGACGGGCGCGCCGGCAACGCTCACTAAAGCCAGAGAGTAAAAGCGGATCGCCTCGGGCAGAGTGGTGGTGTGGGAAACCAGGTCCAGCACCCATCGCATGGCCCATAGTTCCCAGCCGCCCACCAGGACCGCCACCATGGCCGCGGCAGCCCAGGCAGCCCTCCGCCACACGATCCACCATGCGCGCGATAGCACAATCGTAAGTGGGATGGCGATGGCAAGCAATACCGCGTTGTTCTTGGTGAAGAAGGCCAAGACAGTAGCCAGACCGGCAGCCAGCACCCACACCGCACGCCGCCGTTCCAGATAGATGCTCAGCGAGAACATGGCGCACATGCAAGCCAGCGCGTGCAGAGTGTCGGCCATCACCATCGAACTGAGTTCATGCAACTGTGGAGCGAGCGCGACCGCGGTCGCCATGGCGAGCGACTGCCGGAGAGAGAATTCCCTGCGTACGAAGGCGAAAAACAGGCCCACCAGAAGTGCGCCGATCAGAGACGTGAAAAACAGAACGGAGGGGGCCGAAACCGGGAATACCAGCATCCAGGCGGCGAGAGAGATGTGAAAGAGCGGCGGCCAGACCCCAAATGCGACCTTTGGACGGTGGATGTAGTAATTCAGGCCGAATTTGACGGGAGAGCCGGGAAATCCGCCGGCAACGTAGTCGCGGATCATGAGCGCCGTCAGATAGTGCGATGCTTCGTCGGCGAAGGTCCCGAAATGATCCCGCTTTTCGCCGCGCGCGGCCTGCAATCCAAGGATCAGGACCAGGGCACACGTCGTGACCAGAACGATCAATAGGATAATGGAGATCGGTCTGCGCGCCCGGGACGGGGCAGAGCCTACGTCAGGCTCGGGCATGATTTACCTCGTTTCCTTTGGGGCCGGCGTGATTGTGGGCGGAGTTACGGACCGTGGTGGCTGCAACTTTCACCCCTAGCAGCGCTTCAAACAGGCGGCCATATAGCAGGGACAGGAAAGTGAGGGATACAAGCGAGCAAATGCAGACTGAGGGCAGCCGAAACGGCCCTCCTTCGGCAGACTCCGGAGATATCGACATGCTCGAATCCATACGCCATTACAGTCTACTACAGCTTCTTTGGAACCCATGGCTGGTACGGCTAGAAGAGCCTCCGAACTCCTGAGGTCGCGCCGCAATTTCGGGTAGTCGGGGAAAATGACTGGAGCCGTTACGGGAGGACTCTGGGCCGGACTCTGCTTGAGGCCTCTATCGGAGCCGCGGCCGTTAGGGAGCGTTGGCCGCTGGCTCGTCCCCAAATTCCACGACATCGGGAGTTCGGATCCCGATCTGAAACTGGTCGGCCGCCGTCCTCACTGCCCATGCCGGGGTTGTGCAGCGGACGCCGATGCTGAATCGGCGCGGAATGGACCGGCGCGCGGTGCAATGCCAGAACTCCCGAGGTCGTGGAATTTGCAGTGAGCCCGCAGGTGGGGCAGGTGGTGCTCGCCTTCGCTCGATCCTATTCGAACAGCGGTCCTAATTCAGCGCGGGCGGGCAGGCGAGCACCGCCTGCCCCACCTGCGAAGCTCTCATTTTCCCCGCCAGGCAGAAATTGCGGGGCGAGATCGGGAGGTCTGAATGTGGGGCCGCGGGCGATCGCGGCAGGCCGGCGAAACAAGTCTGGGAGCAGCGATACGCATGGTAAACTTGTTCGGTATCGCATTCACCGCTCTGGGACCGCGGCTTCCGTGCCAGACATGAGGAACGCAACTAAATATGGGCTTAGCGGTGGTCTTGGCATATATCGCGCTCTACTTGCTGTCGCCCGGCGACATGCTCCCGGAACTAATCCCGTTTCGCCCCGTCCTGGTACTGGCGCTGACGAGCATCCCACTGGCAGGGCTGGCGCGTTTGCAGAAGCCCGAGCTTGACAAGCTGCGCGTCCAGTTCGTCCTGGTGAGTCTGTTTTTCGGTTGGGCGCTTTGCTCCTGGTTTCCCCATGGCGGAGTCGGCCGCAACCTGACGACCCTCCTCGAACTGTCGCCGAATATCATCGTGTACTTCGTGGGGGTGTGTCTCCTCGGCAGTCCGGTTCGTTTGAGCTTCTTGCGCACCACTCTGGTGCTGGTCGCGATTCTCATCCTAGTCAATGGGCTGTGGGAGATGCCTGTCGCCAGCGCCAGCGGCGCGAGCACGCCGTACGTCCTGGCAGCGCGTACCGGCATCGTGCATGAGTACGACCTGCGGATTCGCGGATTGGGTTCTCTGGGCGACCCGAACGAGTTCGGGCAGTTCCTGTTGATGATCCTGCCGTTGCTTTTCGTCGCCAAGAGAGATAGCGGCCTCGGCATCGGGTATGTGCCCGCCATACTCATCACGATTGTGTTCCTGATCGGTGTGTACTATACCGGCTCGCGGAGCGCGGAAATGGGAGTGGCGGCGCTCCTGGGGCTGTTTCTGATCAGGAAGTTCCGGACCGCTGGCGCGGTGCTTTGCACAGTTGTCGGGGGAGGCTTTTTGCTTCTCATAAACGCCTTTCGCACCCGGACGATCAGCATGACGGGGGGGATGGACCGTCTGGCTATCTGGTCCGACGGAATGGCCTATTTCAAGGGCTCTCCTCTGTGGGGCATCGGCTACGAGGAATTTCCACACCTTCGGCACATGACGGCGCACAATTCCTATTTGCTGTGCGCCGCCGAACTGGGAATAGTGGGCTTTTTCCTGTGGATGAGCATCATTGTGGTGACCCTGATCCAGCTCGGCCGCGTTCCCGATGTGGTGGGTAAATCGAATCCGGTCCTGGCCCGGTGGGCTGTGGCTGTGAGATTATCGCTGGCGGTATATTTGTTTACGAGTTTTTTCCTCTCGCGCACTTACCAGCTTCCTCTATACCTGCTGTTCGGGGTCTCGGGCTCCATTATCGCAGCGGCCGGGGGTGACGAAGCCATCCCCTTGTGGCGTACCGGCTGGCCGTTATGGTCGATGGGGTTCTGTGTGGGCGTCCTTACTTTGATCTACGTCATGCTGCGCCTGCGCATGGCGTAGCACCGTGCCCGGGGCGCCCCGTGAGCGAACTTACTCTGCGAGGGAGTTGCCACGCCCAATTGATTTCTGTCGCGCCTTGCGGGGTGCCCTCTGGGCCCGGCTCGGAAAACGCTGCGATGATTTCACGGGACTTGTTGCCGGGCCGCGCGCGCCGGCAAGCGGTCCTTGCCACATGAAGTAAGTTCAGAACTCCTGATGTCGTGGAATTTGGGATGAGCCCGAAGGTGGGGCAGGGGGTGCTCGCCTTCGCTCGATCCTATTCGAGCAGCAGGCCTAACTACTTTCTGTCATGAAACTGCCTTCAAGTGGCAAGGACCGCTTGCTTGCGCGCGCGGCTCGGAAAACGCAGCGATGATTCCACGGGACTTGTTACCGAGCCGCGACCGCCAGGGAGCGGTCTTGCCGTTACGAGCCGGAGTTTCATGACAGAAACTAACTAATGCAGCGCGGGCGGGCAGGCGAGCACCGCCTGCCCCACCTGCGACGCTCTCGCCATCGAAGGGAATGGCTCAGCCCATTTTCCCCGCCAGGCAGAAATCCCCGGCCGACATCGGGAGTTCTGAAGTTTCGCGATAATAGCCGCTCTGCGTTCACTCGACGCTCAGGGTCGCGGTGGCGGTGCTCGCGTGGCCGCCCACGGTAATCGTCAGGGGCACCGCCTTCCCTGCCGGCGTGCTGGCGGATAACTGGATATTCAGTTGATTGACGCCATTGACGAATCCGGGCGCCGCACCCGCGAAGCTCACCGTGGCCGGCACGTTGCCCACCGTCGCGGTGACGTTCTGGGTAAGGTATTCGGTGAGCCCGGTTACCGCCCCGGTGGCGCCCGGCGGGTTCGTGACGCCGCCGCCAGTAAAGTAAACGGTCACATACGAACCCGCCGCGGCCGGGTTGGCGGGTCCGTTTGGCGAAAAGTCCTGGTTGAGCGCCAGCGCCTGCCCGGTGCCCGTGGAGTTGGACGTGAAAACCCCCGGCGCGGCAGCCGCCACCGCCACGTTGAAGCTCCCGGAACCGGCGGCCGCATTCTGCACCACCACCGTCACCTGCGATTGTCCCGCCACTTCCCACGGCACCACCGCGTTGATCTGCGCGGCCCCCGCGTACAGAATGGGCGCCGCCCACGCGCCAAACGAGATCCGCGTTCCTCCCAGGACCGTGGCCACCGGATCGGTGGAAAAGGAGAGTCCCGTTGCCGGACCCAGCATCGCCCCCCAGATGGTGACCAATTCGCCCGGCGCGAGGGCGCCGCCGGCGCCACTGGCGCTATTGGTGATTGCCGTGATGACAACCGGCGAACTGCCGGCCGCGCCCACCGCCATCGAAAACGTCTGCGGCAGCGAAGCGTTGCCCGAAGCGGTGTCCGTTACCGTGATGCCGAAACTGTACTGCTTGCCCGCCGACAAAGCGATCGTGCCGCCGATGGTTCCCGCCGCTGGATCCAGCGTCAGCCCCGGAGGCAGCGTTCCCGAAGTCAACGTCCACTGCCGCGTGGCCGGGTTCCCGCCCACCACCGCAATAGTGGCCATATACGGCGCTCCCGCCGTACCACCCGGCAGCGTTGCCGGAGCCACGTACGGCTGCGTCTGCCCGCTGGTCGAAGAGACTTCCAGCATGGAATTATCCACCACTTCCAGGTCGCTTACATGGAACTGCTTGATGCACGCCAGGTCGTTATCGTCCCACCGGACGTCGGGAACTCCTTGTATGTATCCCGCGCTGCCGTGGTCGCTCATGTAGGCGCCATACTGCTGCAATGCCTGCAACACCGTCGCCGCCTGCGGATTGCCGCTCGCCGGGCAGGTAGCCTGCCAGTTCACGTTGGCTTTCAGCCGGTATAGCAGACCTTCCGGCGGCCCGCTCGACCCGCAACAACTCGCGCCCGGCCACACAAACCCGTTGGTGGGAGATGGAAACGTCATGCGCAGCGGGTGCTGCGCCCCTAGCGGAACGTCGCTATATCGCAGCAGCAGCGGCGCCATCGGTATCCCCGCGGAATCCTGCGCTCCGCCATTGCTACCCAGCAAGGACGCCACCGCGATCTCGTCGCTGTTCAGCACATAATGCGCGCCCGCCAACAGGGACCACGTGTTAGTCTTCGCCGCGAACATGCTTGGCGCCGCGGTGCTTTGATAAGTCTCATACAAAGTACACGGGCCGGTTTGCGGGCCGTTAATATCGTTCGTGCCGGATTGCAGAATCAAGATGTGGTGGTCGCCGGCCGCCTGTCCATACGAGGTCCCTTCGATCACCGTGTTGGGCCACGCCGGAAACGGCCATTGGTACGTCCCGGCTCCGTCGATCTGGGCGGGGTTTGCCAGATTGACGTTGCTCAACGGCTGATTGGCCGGCACCCGCATCCACGGAATACCGCCGGGAGATGGATAGAAGCCATGCCCAAAATCGGGGTGGATCGGGCTCGCCAGGTTGCTTGCCGGAATCTGGTGCGACGGATTGGTATCCACCGGCAGCAGGTCGATCCGCTGGTTGTAAATCGAGTCCGCCGGAAACATCTGGCAACCAGCCAGACCGGTGTCGCTATTGACCCCGAAGTTCACCGTGGCGGTGGCGCTCCCGGCGGTGGGCGTACCGCTATCGGTAACCTGTACGGTGACGGCGTACCCGCCCTGCCCGTTCACCTGGGTGGCGCTCACCACGCCCGTGGCCGGATTCAGGCTCATTCCTTCCGGAAGACCGACCCCGGTCGACGACACCACCGACCACGTGTAGGGTGGCGTGCCCCCGGTTGCTGTCAGCGCCGTGCTGTAGCCCTGATATTGCGTGGCCACGGGCACGCTGCCGGTTGTAATCTGCAGCGGCACGGAGGACACCGTGGATGTGTCGTTGGAAGTGTTCGTCTCTCCCCCGCCCGACACTGTCGCGGTGTTGGTCATGGTGGCCGGCGCATTCGCCGATACGTTTCCGGTCACGGCGATTACCGGGTAGCTGGCCCCTGCCGCCAGCGCATCGGCCCGCGCACACGTGCTGCCTCCGGCCGGACACGTCCACCCCGTCCCGGCCATCGATGCCACGGTGAACCCCGCGGGCGCCATCTCCGTTACCGTCACCGTCCCGCCGGTCGGCCCCGTTCCGATGTTGCTCACCGTGATGGCATAGGTGTCGGCATGCCCAGGCTGGTACTGCCCCGTATGCGTCTTGACGATGGTCAGATCCGGTGTCGGCACGCCGCCAGTTACCGCGATCGAAAACGTCTGCGGCTGCGAGGCGTTGTTTGAAGCGGTGTCCGTCACCGTGATGCCGAAACTGTACTGCTTGCCCGCCGACAAACCGACCGTGCCGCCGATGGTCCCCGCCGCTGGATCCAGCGTCAGCCCCGGAGGCAGCGTTCCCGAAGTCAACGTCCACTGCCGCGTGGCCGGGTTCCCGCCCACCACCGGAATGGCGGCCATATAGGGCGCTCCCGCCGTGCCCCCCGGCAGCGCCGCCGGGGCCACGTACGGCTGCGTCTGCCCGCTGACGGAAGAGACCTCCAGCATGGAATTGTCTACTACTTCCAGGTCGCTCACGTGGAACTGCTTGATGCATGCCAGGTCGTTATCGTCCCAGCGCACATCCGGCGCCCCTTGGATGTATCCCGCGCTGCCGTGGTCGCTCATGTAGGCGCCGTACTGTTGCAATGTCTGCAACACCGTCGCGGCCTGCGGATTGCCGCTTGCCGGGCAGGTCGCCTGCCAGTTGACGCTGGCTTTCAGCCGGTATAGCAGACCTTCCGGCGGCCCGCTCGACCCGCAACAGCTCGCGCCCGGCCACACAAACCCGTTGGTGGGCGAGGGAAACGTGATGCGCAGCGGGTGCTGCGCCCCTAGGGGCACGTCGCTATATCGCAGCAGCAGCGGCACCATCGGTATCCCCGCGGAATCCTGCGCTCCGCCATTGCTACCCAGCATGGACGCCACCGCGATCTCGTCACTGTTCAGTACGTAATGCGCGCCCGCCGACAGGGACCACGTGTTGGTCTTCGCCGCGAACATGCTTGGCACGGCGGTGCTTTGATAGGTCTCGTACAAAGTACACGAACCGGTCTGCGGACCGTTAATATCGTTGGCGCTGGATTGCAGAATCAAGATGTGGTGGTCGTCGCCCGCCTGTCCATACGAGGTTCCTTCGATCACCGCGTTGGGCCACGCCGGAAACGGCCACTGGTACGTCCCGGCTCCGTCGATCTGGGCGGAGTTTGCCAGATTGACGTTGGTCAACGGCTGATTGGCCGGCACCCGCATCCACGGGATGCCGCCGGGAGACGGATAAAAGCCGTGCCCAAAATCGGGGTGGATCGGGCTCGCGAGGTTGCTGGCCGGAATCTGGTGCGACGGATTGGTATCCACCGGCAGCAGGTCGATTCGCTGATTGTAAATCGAGTCCGCCGGAAACATCTGGCAACCGCCCAGACCGGTGTCGCTGTTGACCCCGAAGTTCACCGTGGCGGTGGCGCTCCCGGGGGTGGGCGTACCGCTATCGGTAACCTGTACGGTGACGGCGTACCCGCCCTGCCCGTTCACCTGGGTGGCGCTCACCACGCCCGTAACCGGATTCAGGCTCATTCCTTCCGGAAGACTGGTGCCCGTCGACGACACCACCGACCACGTATAGGGTGGCGTGCCCCCGGTCGCCGTCAGCGCCGTGCTGTAGCTCTGATATTGCGTGGCCACGGGCACGCTGGACGTGGTGACTTGCACAGGCACGGAGGACACGCTAGATGTGTCGTTGGAAGTGTTCGTCTCTCCCCCGCCCGACACTGTCGCGGTGTTGAATACGCTGGCCGGCGCATTCGCCGATACGTTTCCGGTCACCACGATTACCGGGTAGCTGGCCCCTGCCGCCAACGCATCGGCCCGCGTACACGTGCTGCCCCCGGCCGGACACGTCCACCCGGTCCCGGCCATTGATGCCACGGTGAACCCCGCGGGCGCCATCTCCGTCACTGTCACCGTCCCGGTGGTCGGCCCCGTCCCGATGTTGCTCACCGTGATGGCATACGTGTCCGTCTGCCCGGGCACGTAATGCCCCGTATGGGTCTTGACGATGGTCAGATCCGGTGTCGGCACGCCGCCAGTTACCGCCATCGAAAACGTCTGCGGCTGCGAGGCGTTACCCGAATCGGTGTCCGTCACCGTGATGCCGAAGCTGTACTGCTTGGCCGCCGCCAAACCGATCGTGCCACCGATGGTTCCCGCCGCTGGATCCAGCGTGAGCCCCGGAGGCAGCGTTCCCGAAGTCAATGTCCACTGCCGCGTGGCCGGGTCCCCGCCCACCACCGGAATGGTGGCCATATAGGGCGCTCCCGCCGTGCCCCCCGGCAGCGCCGCCGGGGCCACGTACGGCTGCGTCTGCCCGCTGGTCGAAGAGACTTCCAGCATGGAATTGTCCACCACTTCCAGGTCGCTTACGGGGAACTGCTTGATGCATGCCAAGTCGTTATCGTTCCAGCGCACATCCGGCACCCCTTGGATGTATCCCGCGCTGCCGTGGTCGCTCATGTAGGCGCCGTACTGCTGCAATGCCTGCAGCACGGTCGCGGCCTGCGGATTGCTGCTCGCCGGGCAGGTCGCCTGCCAGTTCACGCTGGCTTTCAGCCGGTACAGCAGACCCTCCGGCGGCCCGCTGCCCCCGCAACACCCCGTGGCCGGCCACACAAACCCGTTGGTGGGCGCGGGAAACGTCATGCGCAGCGGATGCTGCACTCCCAGAGGGACCTCGCTGTACCGAACGAGCAGCGGCGCCAACGGAATCCCCGTCGAATCCTGCCCTCCGTTATCCAGCGTGGACGCCGACGCCGCAATCTCGTCGCTGTTCAGTACATAATGCGAGCCTGCCGACAGGAACCACGTATTGCTCCCCGCCGCGAACATGCTCGGCACGGCGTTGCTCTGATAGGTCTCATACAAAGTACACGGACCGTTGGCGCTGGTCTGCAGAATCAGAATGTGGTGGTCGCCACCGGCCTGTCCATATGAAGTTCCCTGGACCGCCGCGTTGGGCCACGCCGGAAACGGCCACTGGTACGTCCCGGCTCCGTCGATCTGGGCGCTGCCTGCCAGATTGACGTTGGTCGACGGCTGATTGGCCGGCACCCGCATCCACGGAATGCCGCCGGGGTTGGGATAAAAGCCGTGCCCAAAATCGGGGGTGATCGGGCTCGCGAGGTAGCTTCCAGGGATCTGATGGGCCGAATTCGTATCTACCGGCAGCGGGTCGATCCGCTGATTGTAAATCGAGTCGGCTGGAAACATCTGGCAACCGCCCAGACCGGTGTCGCTATTGACCCCGAAGTTCACCGCGGCGGTGGCGCTCCCGGGGGTGGGCGTACTACTATCGGTAACCTGCACGGTGACGGCGTACCCGCCCTGCCCGTTCACCTGGGTGGCGCTCACCACGCCCGTGGCCGGATTCAGGCTCATTCCTTCCGGAAGACCGACCCCGGTCGACGACACCACCGACCACGTATAGGGCGGCGTGCCCCCGCTTGCCGTCAGCGCCGCACTGTAGCTCTGATACTGCGTGGCCACCGGCACGCTAGACGTTGTTGTTATCCGGACCTGCGCCATCGCCGCGGAGGCGACCAGGAGTAATGACCAGAAGATTCGCACCGTATGCAAAGTGTCTCACGGATACTCCGCCTCGCGCGGTTCGGAAACACCCGCTTCGGTGAACGGATTCACGCTTTCGGCGAGAATCCCCCTACTGTATCGTCTCCACCTCCGTCTTCACGCGGGCGGGATACAAATACGGCGCCACCAGACTCTCGCCGCCATCCACGCCGATGGCCTTCACGCCGAACTTCAGGTCGTCGATGGAGACATCTTGAATCAGGTACTGGGTAACCTTGCCGACATAGATTTCCTGCTCCCAATATGGCGCGTTGGTGGCGCGTATCACCACCGTATAGCCCTTGATGCCGGCATCGGGACCGGCGGCCCGCCATTGCAGGAGCGCGTCGTACCCCGATTGCCCGCGGGTGATCATGGGCGTGGGCCGCCGTGCGGCAGGCGTTGTCCCACCCGCGGCGCTCGCCGTGCCTTCCGTCGCCGCCGCGCCGGCATCGCCCCGGCCCCGTCCCGGAGCGCGCATTACCACTGGAGATTTGGGAGACAGCGCCAGGCTGGCGGCCACCACGCCGTTCACCCGCGCCACCTTGGCGGTATAGGGCACCGACATGTTCTCCAGCAGGTCTGTGGCATGGTGCTGGTTGGCGTAGATCTCGTTGGGCGTGGAAAAGCGCACCGCCGCGTAACCCTCCCATTGGAACGGCGTGTGGTCGCCGCCGCGGCCCAACCGGTCTCCCATGAAGATGGTGTTCACTTTCATGGAGGGCATGTAAAGCTCGCCGATCTCGCGCGCGTAACGCGACAACTGCTGCGAAGGCGAATCCATGGTCTCGTCGCTGTACACGCTGACCGAAGTGTTGCCGAAGCGTCCGTTGCCGCTGATGTCGGTGCCGATGATGTCGTTGTTCAACACGGCTTCAATCACCACGTTTTCCTTGTGCGCTTTGGTAGCCTGCAAGGTGCTGCCCAATAACCCCTGCTCCTCGCCCGCGAAGGCCACGAACACCAGGGTCTTGTCGAAATCGTACTGGCTCATCACGCGGGCCAGTTCCATCACGGCGGCGGTGCCGCTGCCATCGTCGCAGGCGCCGGGAGCGGGCAGAGCGGCATTCTTTTCGAAGTCGGCCGGAGTCATATTCTGGGTGGCGCTGAGCGGATTGGCGCCGGGGCCATCGCCCGCTGCACTGCTGGACGCCGCGCCGGTATTCGCGGGCGGTGTTCGCGGGGTTCCCAGGTTGAGGCTGTCGTAGTGGCCGGTAATCCAGACTTCAGTCTCCGGCATAGTCTTGCCCGGCAGCACGGCGATCACGTTGTACAGATCCACGTCCTTGAAAATGCGCTGGCCCTGCTTCTTCACGCGGTACTTGTCGAAGCGCACCTGGAGCTTGGGATTGTAGCTCTTGAACTGCTCCACGATCCACTGCCGCGCGGCGCCCACGCCATGCTCCGGATCGGCCGGGTCCGACATGGTGTTGCGGGTGCCGAAGCTCACCAGCCTGGTGATGATGGCCTTGATGCGATCTTCGGAAACCTCGCTGGCGATCTTGGCGATCCGCGGGTTGACGGCGTTCTCATTGGCGGGGCTGAATCTGGAAAAAAGGCACAAGGAGAGACAAATGGCGGCGAACTGGCGCGACTGTTTCATGGTTAGACCAATATACTATCACCGGGGGGTACGCGCCTGTGGGGGGTGCTTAAACGGTTTCGGGAGGCACGTCTCTGAACGACCGCTCCCTCGCGGTCGCGGCTCTGTAAGCACTTACAAACATTGAGACGCCATTCTGAGCCGCGCGCGCCAGCAAGCGGTTCTTAACCAAAATCCCGAAACTGTTTAAGCACCCGCCTGTGGGAGACTTGGCGCGAACGCTCCCTCACGGTCGCGGCTCGGTAAGTTGACGCGCGCCGCGCAGGAAATGCCGCGACTATGAGGGAGCGTTCGCACTTCTAGCGTTCAATCCGAGTCTCGTCATGGCATCGGGCCCGGTGACATAGAATAGTAGGTCAAGAATGCCCAATCTTCAGACGCAGGGGTCTAAACCCAACACGCCCGGACTGGTTCGCCAACTCGGATTCTTCAGCGCCACCGCCCTGGTGATTTCAAACATGGTGGGGATGGCCATCTTCACCACCACCGGATACATGGCGGCGGACCTGGGCTCAGCCAGACTGATTCTGGCATGCTGGACGGTGGGCGCGCTGTTCGCCCTGGCCGGCGCCATCAGCTATTCCGAATTGGGCATCAATTTCCCCAGTTCCGGCGGCGAGTACGTGTACCTCACGCGCGCCTACGGGCCGGAATGGGGGTTCATGACCGGTTGGGTCTCGTTCTTCGCCGGTTTTTCCGCCCCCATCGCGGCGGCCGCCCTGGGCTTTTCGGGCTACCTGGGCCACATATTTCCCCTCCTGCGGCAGGACCATGCGTCACTGGTGCTGGGCTCGGGAACCTTCAGCCTGCGGATAGGCGCCGGACAATTGACCGCCTCCGCGCTGATCGCCGCATTCACCGCCCTCAATTGCTTCGGCGTGGGACGCACCGCCAAAGTGCAGAACGTGCTGACATCCAGCAAACTCATCATCATCGTCGGTTTTGTGGCGCTGGGTTTCGCCTCGGGCAACGGCCACTGGAGCCACTTTTCCGAGCCGGCCATCCGGACCTCCACGGCCTCGTTGCCCACGGCGTTTATCGTCCAGATGCTGTGGGTCATGGTGGGCTATAGCGGCTGGAACGCCGCCACCTACGTAGCCGAGGAAGTGCGCCGGCCGGAGCGCATTCTGCCGGCCGCGCTGGCCGTCGGCACGTTGATTGTCGCGGTGCTATATGTAGGTTTGAACCTGACGTTCATTTACGCCACTCCGCTCGAAGTCATGAAACAGGGCAACACTCCGGAGCTTGCCCCCGGCGCCATTTCGGCGGTGAATCTCTTCGGGCCCAGCATCGGCGGGATCTGGGCCGCGCTGATGGCGCTGTGTCTCATCTCCACCGTGAATGCCGAGGTGACCGTGGGGCCGCGCGTCTATTACGCCATGGCCAAGAACCGTGCCTTCTTCTCCGCCGCGGCATGGGTCCATCCGCGGTGGCATACACCGGTGGTGGCGATTGTCTGCCAGGGCCTGTGCGCCATCCTGATGACGGCTACACCCTTTCCGGATCTGGTAACCTATATCGGCATGAGTCTTACGCTATTCACCGTGTTGTCGGTAGCGTCGCTCTTCGTATTTCGGCGCAAGCAGCCCGGGTGGCAGCGGCTGCGGGCGGTGGATTTTGCGTATCCGCTGATTCCCGCGCTGTACATTCTGGTGGGTACCGCCATGGTGATTTTCGGCCTGAAGGAACATCCCTGGGCATCGCTCTCCGCGTTTGCCACCATCGGCGCGGGCGCGCTGGTCTATCGCTTCGGGGTGCGTCCTGTCGCCTAGCATCGATCGTCCTACGCGTGTCCGCTACTGGGTGATCGTGTTCGCCGTCACCCTGTCGGTGGTTACGTATATCGACCGCGTCTGCATCTCGGTGGTCACTCCTCTGATCCAGCACGACCTGAGTCTGAGCGACAAACAGATGGGTTGGTGCCTGGGGGCGTTCGCCCTGGCTTACTCTCTGTTTGAAATGCCGGGCGGCTTCCTGGGCGATCGCATCGGACCGCGCCGCGTACTGATGCGCATCGTCATTTGGTGGTCGTGTTGCACCGCCGCCACGGGCTTCGTATTCAGCCGGTTTTCGCTGATGACCACGCAATTCCTGTTCGGCATGGGCGAAGCCGGCTGTTTTCCCAACCTCACCAGGGCTTTTCATACCTGGCTGCCGGCTAAAGAGCGGGTGCGCGCGCAGGGAATCATGTGGCTGAGCGCCCGTTGGGGCGGCGCATTCACACCGCCGCTAGTGGTTTGGCTGGTGAGTGTGGTGGGCTGGCGCCATGCCTTCTGGGTGCTCGGTTCGGTGGGAATCGTTTGGGCAGTGGCCTTTTGGTCCTGGTTCCGCGACGATCCCGCGCAGAATCCCAAGCTGAACGACGCGGAACGGGACCTGCTGCGTCCCGTGGCTCACAACGCCGTGGCCCACGTCAAGATTTCGTGGAAACGTCTGTTGAGCTCCCGCGCGGTATGGATGCTGTGCTGGCAGTATTTCTTTCTTTCCTACGGCTGGTATTTTTACATCACCTGGCTGCCCAAGTATCTTCGCCAGGGCCGCCATATGAACATGGTACAGAGCGCCTGGATGGGCGTGTTGCCGTTGTTCTTCGGCGGCATTGGGAACATGGCGGGAGTGGCGCTGGGCGCGCGGCTGGCGCGGGCCACGGGCAGCGTTTCACGCGCCCGGCGGTATGTGGCGTATACCGGTTTCCTGGGCGCGAGCTCGTTTCTGCTCCTCTCCACGCGATTCCAGGACCCCACGATGGCTGTTCTGTCGATTGCCATGGCGAGTTTCTGCAACGACCTGGTGATGCCCGGAGCGTGGTCCACGGCAATGGATGTGGGCGGCGTCTATTGCGGTACGCTCTCCGGCGCAATGAACATGTGGGGGAATTTTGCCGGTTTCGTGGCCCCGGTTGCGACCGGCTACATCCTCACCTGGGGAAAAGGCAACTGGGATTTGACGTTCTACGTTTCCGCCGGCATCTACCTGATGGGCATTGTCTGTTGGGCATTCCTCGATTCCGACGCCCGGCTCGCAAAGGCGTGATGCTATTTCGGGGACAGGCTACATAACCTCGAAACTCGGGTGCCGTTTTGGGGATTTCGTGGCACAGGCGCGGAATACGTTCCCTAACGGGGTGCCCTGGGCCCGGCTCTGTAACGACAGAACTCCTGATGTCGTGGAATGAGAGTGATCTCTTCGAGTCCGGGCAAAGACATTATTGGCCACGGATAAACACAGATGAACACGGATAAGACAAAAAACAAGGATTGTTCTTATCTGTGTTCATCTGTGTTCATCCGTGGCTAAATTTGTTCTGCGAAGTGGTGGCTCAGTCTGACTCCTCGGCGGCTCCAGAATGCCGGGCGACATCAGGAGTCCAGAGACTCATCTCGACCCTCTTCGCGAGCGGCATCCACCGTCCCGGAGCGCCGGGGGTGCCCCCTGGGCCAGTCTCGGCGCCGCAGACACGAGTGTCTGCGCCACGTCATGGCTCAGGCCAATTTCCCCACCTATCCGAAATCCCCGGCCGACATCGGGAGTTCTGGAATTAGGCCCGCTGCTCGAATAGGATCGAGCGAAGGCGAGCACCGCCTGCCCCACCCGCGAAGCTCTCGCCATCGAAAGGAATGGCTCAGC
>Ga0302319_10010261_pt1 | contig 17888 bp, 18 predicted proteins | sample Bog_T0_2_FD_203319 | JGI IMG/M metagenome (GOLD analysis project Ga0302319, IMG submission 203319) | Peat permafrost microbial communities from Stordalen Mire near Abisko, Sweden - Bog_T0_2 | ecosystem: Environmental > Terrestrial > Soil > Wetlands > Peat | place: Sweden: Abisko, Stordalen Mire...
GGCCCCGAAGGCACTCCCGCCGCATGGCGTCAAACGGAGTTGTCGGGTTCCGGTTGGCCGGCCAGCGCGGGCGGCCGTTTTACCGGCTCACTCATCGCCATCCCTTACGCCCTGGCCGAGGCTGAGCAAAACTTCCTCACCCCCAAGCGGGAACAAGCTCTCATTTGGGCCGATCTCGTGCCGCAAATCATTGCCGGCGTCACTGTCAATCGTTGGCGCAACATAACACCCGCTCAAATCCGTTGGGTCTCTCTGCATCTGCAGCGTGGCCGCGCTCTCCTCATCATGGCCGCTCTCAACTCGCAAATCGAAGGCCGTGTCATGGACAGCCTCCGTGGCTATCTCCAACCTGCCAGTGTGGAGTGGATTGACGATCACCTCCTCATGCCCGGAGATTTTGAAAACACCGCCGCTCATGTCCCGTCTTCGGTCCTGTACTCCATTGCCGCCGACCCGGCGCTCAAAGACATTCAGCCAGATTGGTCCTCGCTCGAAATCGAAGCGCTGGCCGCCAAGAACCAAGCCGACCTCCAACCGGCCGCCATCAGTCGTGCCTTTGGAACTCCCAAGCCCACTCTCACTCACTCCTACCGCCCGGGCCTCTTATATCTGCGGACATTCCCCGCCTTGATGGGTTACTCCAGCCGCGTCCTCGCCGAAAGTTGGGAGTCCAATAATCTCTACTACGCTGCTCTTGCCGATGAAGCGGGCGTTCCCGCCGCGCAGCTCGATGCCTACGTTCCTGAATGGAATCGCGCGGCCATCGAAAATATCTTTGCCACTCACTTGGAAGATTGGCCGGCGCTCTTGCGTTCACTCGGCGCCCTGGCCGCAAACGTAAGGCAGCACGGCGCACAAAGCGCCGCTATGAATGGAGCGGGAAACTAGGAAACTATTGTGAAGAAAATAACCGGCGTCCTTTCCACCTGTTTGTTGATCTCCGCGCTTGCCGTGGGTTTCTGGCAACTGCGCGCACAAGAACCCGAGCAACCCACCTTCCGCGTCAAGGTCGATATGGTCGTGCTCGGTTTCACCGTTCTCGACCAGAAGAATAAATACGTCAACGGCCTCAAACCCAAAGACTTCAAAATCTACGAAGACGATATCCAGGAAAAACCCGCCACCTTCGCGGAAGGTTCCCGTACTCCCATGCAAGTAACCGCTAACGGCGAACTCCGTCCCCTCACCAAACAGCAGGCTGCGGAAACCGCGTCGCCTCTCCCCGCCAATCCCGACGCCGTAGACGCCTATTCCGAAGCCACCGGCACCAACGTCTTCGTTCTCTTTGATACCAGCAATTACATGTATCGCGGCTTCGTCTACGCCTCTGACTCTATCGCCGACTTCATCCGTGGTCTCGACCGTTCTGATTCCATCGCTGTTTATACCTATAGCCGCAATCTCAACCGCGCCGTCCCTCTCAACCGCGACCGCAGCAGCGCCATCAGTGGTCTCCGCAAAGCCGTCGCCGGCGACGATTCCGCTCTTTACAACTGTCTGCTCCTCACCCTCCGCGACGCCGCCAAAATTCCCGGCCGTAAAGTCGTGATTGTCTTCTCCAACGGCCCCGACAACGCCAGCATGGTTTCTCCCGACGACGTTCGCGCCGTCGCCGAAGATGAAGGCATCCCCATCTACGTGATTTCCACTTCCGAGGTCTCGAAAGATCCCATTTCGTCCAACATCTTCAGACGCATCTCCACCAACACCGGCGGCAAAAGCTACTTCGCCAAAACCTGGCAAAAGCAAATCGAAGCCTTCGAATCCATCCGCGAAGACCTCGGCAACAGCTACACCGTCACCTACTATCCGCAGCCCAATCCCAACGAAGGCTTCCGCAAAATCCGCGTCGAACTCACCGACGAAGCCATGCGCAAATACAAAATCCGCGCCCGCCCCGGCTACCGCCCCCAACGCGGCTTCTAACCGCCCCGGCCGGTCACCGAAAACAACCTCTAGCTGAGCCCCGCACGAAGTAAGGGGTTGGTCCTACCCGTCCGATATCCTCCGCCCCGCAAGGCGGCGCGAAATGTGGATAATGGTGACAAGTAGCAATGCAACCCTTAAAGTCACTGCTCGATAGCCCTGCGGTCAACGTCTTCCTCGGGACGCTGCCCTTGCTTGGGGCCATATTGTGGGGCTTATTACAGAACGATAGACGCTTGAATGCAGTTGACCAAAGACTCGGACGAATAGAAACGCGTATGGACCGTATGGAAACGCGCATTGATTCGATAGACGCGAAATTGGCAACCGTCAGCGAACGTCTAACGAGAGTGGAAACCAAATTAGAGGGCGGCCATGTTGTCCTCAGTCGCTAACTTCCCGTTTTTGTATCTCTCTTAACCGCAAACGGCCCAAACGCCTGGCACACCGGCATCAACTGCATTACATTCACATTCATATGCGCCGGCAGCGTCGTCACCCAGTGAATCGCCTCCGCAATATCCTCTGCCGTCAACGGCTGCGTCCCGTCATACACCGCCGCCGCCTTCGCCTTGTCCCCCTTGAACCGCACCTCCGAAAATTCCGTCCCTCCGCAAAGCCCCGGCTCAATATTCGTCACGCGTATCGGACTCCCCACCAAATCCGCCCGTAAATTCTGGCTGAACTGATGCACAAACGCCTTCGCCGCTCCATACACATTCCCGCCCGGATACGGAAACTCTCCCGCCACCGACCCCAAATTGATAATGTGCCCTCGTCCGCGCGCGATCATGCCTGGCAGCAAAATCCGCGTGCAATACATCACGCCCTTCACGTTGCTGTCCACCATCGCGTCCCAGTCGTCGAGATTCGCACTCTGCGCCGGGTCCAGCCCCAACGCTCCGCCCGCGTTGTTCACCAAAACATCCACCGCCGCAAAGTCCACGGGTAATCCCGCCATCGCTTCCTCCGTCTCTTTGCGTGAGCCCACATCAAACGTCAATGGCAGGAAATGCGGACCAATCTCTTTGGCTAACTCCGCCAGCCGGCTCGCTCGCCTTCCCGTGCCAATCACCCGCGCGCCATCTTTGGCAAACTTCCGAACCGTCGCGAGACCAAAACCCGCCGTTGCACCCGTTACTAAAACAGTCATCTCTTCAAGCATAAATCCCCCAAACCTTGATCCTCGTAACCCCGTGTCACATAATCAATAGAACGATCTGCTTATGAATCATAATGACGTATCGCGGCGAGCAGTACTTCGAGCACTCGGGGCCGGAGCCAGCCTCTCTCTTGCCAGACCAGCCCTTGCGGCTAGAGGTCCGAACGATCAAATCGTCATGGGAATGATTGGCGTTGGCAGCCAGGGCACCGGTCGCCTAAAAGAATTCCTGAAGCATTCCGATGTGCGCGTTGCCGCGATCTGCGACCTCGACGAAAGCCACCGCGACCGGGCCATCGCGCTCGTAGAGAGCACCAAGGGCTACAAGCCACGCTCTATCGGAGACTTTAGGAAGTTGCTCGAGATCAAGGAAATAGACGCCGTCACCGTGGTCACTCCCGATCATTGGCATTCCATTCCAACGGTTTCCGCTTTCGAGGCCGGCAAAGATGTCTTTGTCGAGAAGCCCCTAAGCTACACGGTCGCCGAAGGTCGCGCCATGGCCGACGCTTCACTGAACTACCAGCGAGTGACGCAGATGGGAAACCACATCCACAACACCGGAGACAACTACCGGCGCGTTGTGGAAATCGTGCGCTCCGGCAAACTCGGCAAGATTACGCGCGTTCACCTTTGGAAAACTTCGCCCACTGCTAATTTTCCAGTTGTCAATCCGCCGACTCTGCCAGCCGGTTTCGACTATGACTTCTGGTTAGGTCCCGCGCCCAAACATGAATACGAGCCGTTACGCTCTCACATAACGTTTCGGCAGTTTTGGGATTATTCAGGCGGCTCATTCATTGATTTCTGGGCACACATCGGAGACCTGGCGTTTTGGGCGCTTGACCTAAAGGCGCCGACACACATTTCGTCGGTCGGCGGGAGATTCTTTCTAACCGACACCACCGAGGCCTCTGACAATCAAGAAGCGATTTTGGAGTTTCCGGATCTCCTCTACATCTACAGCTTCCGGCCAACGCCGCTTCCCGGCTTCGAGCACATGGGGAGCATAGGAGTGCTTTTCGAAGGCACGGAGGCTTCCTTGGTCGCAAACTACAGCCATCGCGAAATTTGGGCTAAAGGCAAGAAGATCGAGGACTTTCCGCTTCCAGCCCCCACCATTCCCGATTCGCCAGGCCACATCCGGGAGTTTCTCGATGCCGTCAAATCGCGCAATATGGCAACCACTTGCAACCTTCGCTATGGCCATCATCTTACGAAGTTCGGCTTGCTGTCGAACATCGCCTATCGCACGGGCCAGCGCCTGGAATGGAACGATGAGCAAGAGCAAATCGTCAACGATAGCCAAGCCAACGACTGTCTCTCCCGCCATATGCGTAAGCCGTGGAGCTTGAAGACGCAACCGCGCCCAGCCACTGTTCCACCTCCGCAACCCGGACAACCCGCGTGAAGTGCATGTGCGGAAACGAGTAAAGAAAAGGGGGACATTGCGGGGTTGCGTCCGAAACGCCTCAAACTGTGGATCACATGTTGCAGCAGTGTCCCCTTTTTCGTGCCCAGGCGCAGCCGTTATTCTTCGCCTCAAGCACGCTCTCCTCCCTACTTCACCGGCCCATCCGGATGCAGGTACTTCGCCAGAAACACATACACCTCATGCCGCGAATCGATCGCCAGTTGCGTATCCATGCGGTTGAAGTAATGCCCGCCCGGCGCATTCTCATACACCTTGTAGTCGAACTTCTTGCCCTCGGCCTTCAGCGCCTGGATCAGATGTTCCACTTCCATGTAGTTCACGTCTTCGTCGTTCGTATTGGTGTGGATCAGCAGCGGCGTGTCCAGTTCCTTCACATGGTTCACCGGCGACCGCTTCTTATATTCCGCGATGTCGTCATGCACCGTCTCGCCAATCGCGTACGGCGCCGAGTACAGCGTTCGATAGCCCTCGGTCTCATACCCCAGCCGAAGAATCAAATCGCTCACCGGCACACCAGCGTAGGCGACAGCGTAGTCATGCGGATGGGCAAAGATGTTCATCAACGTAATCATCCCGCCATGGCTCCAGCCGATAATTCCCACCCTCTTCGGGTCGAGCCACTTATAGTGGTCAAGCATAAACTTCATCCCGAGGTAGACGTCGTCCACCTCGAGTCCGCCATAGTCGAACTGCTCGTACAGCCCCTTGCCGTAGCCGGTGCTGCCTCGGTAATCTGACGCAACAACGGTATATCCCTGCTGCACAAGTTCGCGAATCAGATGCGCGTCAATCGAGGTATCGAGGCTGGCATGCACACCCTGGTGGACGAACACCACCAGCGGCTGCGGCTTCGACTTATCCAGCTTCTTCGGCGTAAACGTGTAGAGATGCAGCAGAATCGGGTTCGTCGCGCCCGGCTGCTTCGGGTGCCGCGGATGCGCCTGCGGCGGCCCGGTGTACTCATCCTTGTCAATATCCGCGACGTCGCCCAGCTTCTCATACCACAGCAAATCATCGATCTTCTTCGAGAGCGACTGCATCTCGAAGTTCGGCTCGCCGCCCATACCGCTCGCTGCCGCCGAGGGTGCCGGCGTCGCACTGGGAGCGGCCGCCGCGCCCGCGGCGCGTGCCGGTCCCGCTGCCGTCGTCGGATCCTGTGCGCGCGCCGCACACCCTGCCACCATCAAACCAGCCAACGCAAATGCAAATGCTGCCCTTCGTATCTCCATAGCCATCCCACGCTCCAAGGAATGAGCACCATTGTACTCTTTACTCGCCTTTTGCCCTAAGTTTCTTACGGGTCATCATTGTACGATCGCAGGTCAACCTGCTCTCCTGGGGCGCCGGTGCGCTGGTGGTTCAGTCGCCACCGTCTCAATCCTCACCTTGGACCCCCGACTCGCTCCTGGATGAGGACAAAGAAACGGGTTGGGCCAGCCCGCGCGCCGACCTTACGCCCAAAACCTTTGTCTTCGAGCTGGCTCAGAAAAGTGAAATTACCAGCCTCGTCTTCGACACCGCCCAAGTCGATCAGCCGGAGCGCAACGCCAAAGATCTACGCGTGGAGATTTCCGATCGTCAGGACGGCGGCTTCACAGAAATCGCCGCGCCTTCTCTCGCGGTCAGGAAGGACGGACAGAAGTTCGTGCTGAAAACGCGGCAACCGGGCGTTACTTAAAGCTCACAGTTCTCAACACCAGCCTGGGCCGCTCGCAGAACCGGCGGGTTGAGATCGTGAAGAAATAGAGCACCACCCTTCGCCAGGAAGTGAAAGAAGCTACGCTAGAGCTATGGCAAGCAGCACGCTGGTTTCCGTTGAACAGTACCTCGCGTCTGTATACGAGCCCGACTGCGAATACGTCGACGGCGAGATCATAGAGCGCAACATGGGCGAACTCGAACACGGCGGCCTGCAAGGTCTGATAGTGCACTGGCTTTTGAGCCGCCGCAAACAACTGGGAATCCATGTCTTTCCGGAAACCAGAACGCAAGTTTTACCAACACGCTATCGCGTACCGGACATCGCTGTCACCACAAAGAGGCCCTCGGGCCGCATTCTCAGAGAGCCGCCTTTGCTGTGCATCGAAATCTTGTCGCCCGAAGATCGCGCCAGCCGCATGGAAGACAAAATCGACGACTATCTCAACTTCGGAGTTCCTTACATCTGGCTCATCGATCCTCAGCGAAAATGCGCTTGGCTCTACACTCGTGAAGGAAGCCGTCAGCAGGTGAGCGTGTTAACCACCGGCAATCCCCGCATCGAACTCTCCCTTGCCGAGCTGTTCCGCGAACTCAGCGAAGAAGTCGACCCCGAGTGAATCTCTCTGCGGTACGTGTTGCTACGGATGTAATGCTGGCATTGCTAAGGTGAACCGACATGTATCTGAGCCCTCCCCGCCGACACAGAACCGCGCGCGTGAGCAAGCGCAAGAAGCAGCCCGCTTTTACCGCTGCCCAACTAACACGGTAGCCTTACTGCCTCGCAGGCATTCAGTTCTTCGATAAACCCGCCGAGCACCATGCCATGATGGAAAAGTCGCCATCATACGTGAGCATGGAAGCGAAAGCCATAGACTGGTCCGGCTGCCCCCTGATCGAATCCGTGCCTGGGCTCCCCTCCGGTGATCCGGTGTTTGTCGGTTCGCGGCTGCCGGTCTCGGCCGTCGTCGAGAACTACCAAGACTTTCTTGGTGAAGGAATGACTCCCGACGAGGCCATTGCTGAGACTCTGGAAACCTATCCTTCCACACCAGGCGGCGCAAACGCGATTCGCGCCGACCTCGACGAAGACGTACCCCATCAATTGCGAATAGCGCTCGCGCCGCGCCACGACGTCACGACAACTCCATACATCGGTTGGGCCGGGGTGAAGAACGGTGCATTGCTGAAGCTAATCGAACAGGATTGATAAGCTCCCGCGTGCGGAGCAGAGGGATAATGAAAGAGATGACCGAAGAGGACATGGTCCGGCAGTGGGCACAGACCTGGAAGGAGTACGGACCGGAACTAGAGAAGATCCGCCTTCGGGAAGTGCGGGATGCGGACAATCTCTTATCACTACAACTCCTCTCGCGAGCCTTCAATCAGGCAACGAGCGCACATCCGCCCAGGGAATCGTCGGGCCTGGTTGAAATGCAGCGTCACTTTGCGAAGTTGCGCCGGTGAACGTGATCGATCTCTTTTCACCGGCGGATAAACAGGTAAAGATCTCTCCCGCATCATCCCAAAAACGACTGCACGATTGTAATGCCTGCGGAAGCTTCAATTGTGGGTTTCCCAAAAGGAATGGTAGTTTGTTTGTACGAAGAGACGCGCTAATCTTAACAAGCTCTCGCATCGAAAATCAGAGCTGAAGGCCAGTGGGTCCACGCGTCGACGCCAATGAAAAAGAGCCACACCCGGCCATACACCATCTTCTTGAGCCACTCCAGTCGCGATACTTGGCTGGCTTCAGTTCTAGCAGAACGCCTAACGGCGCTGGGTGTTCTGTATGGCTCGATGTGATGTCTCTAGAAGGCGGCCAAGAGATACTCCGAACCATCAAGGAGGCCATCGAGGATGCCAATGAAGCGCTCGTTCTCGTTTCTCCTCAGAGTTTGAAGTCTCAATGGGTTTCTGTTGAAATTGGAATGGCTGAAGTCCTCGGCGTACGAATCACGCCGATCTTGAACCACGTCGAGCACACAGATTCCGCTCCGCTCGTAAGCAGGAAAGCGTACGATCTGAATGATTTCGATAAGTTCTTGTCGGAAGTCCGCGATAGAATAGCGTCGTGGGCTGAAAAATCCTGATGAGGCGGTACAGTCGGCGCCGCTAAATTCTCTTGCGAGGCCTTTTCCCAATGCCACCCGTTCACTCTCCACGCGACCCCTCAAAATCCCTCATGCCGCCGAAGAAACCGGCCGGCCTGCCGGTTCCGCAAGCTAAATCTTCCCGATATACCGTGTTTCTATCCCACTCAGCATTCGACAGCGAGTCTGCCAGACGAGTGGCGGACGTCATCTGCAGCAGCGGGGCACACGTAACAGACTGGCTCATTGAACCGGAAAAGCAAGAGCAAGCGGAAATCGTAGCGCGACTTCGCGAAAGCCATGAAATCGTTATGCTCGTGACAGCTCATTCAGCGATCAACCCGTGGCTGCACTGGGAAATCGGGTTAGCGGTTGGGCTGGGGAAGAAACTCACGCCCATCATCGACTGCGCAAATCATCACGAATTACCGCCCCCTTTGAGAGATGTAAAAGCCCTATGCTTGGACGATATGGAGAAGCTGCGGCACTCGCTGTCTAAACGAATTGCCTCCGGGATAGAAGAGCAGAACATGCTTACAGTCCGCAAATCCGTCGGCGGGCGCCAGCCTCGGTCGGCTTAGAATTTCCTGGGCCGTTCCCGAATTCGTCGACCCATCTCGTTATCTCGACCCCCCTTCACCCCTCCACCGCCTCTACCGGAACCCAAACCGGCATCCCCTTCTCATTCGCCGCCACGTACCCAATTGATCGCCAGGCTTCTTCGCCATAATTCACCACGTAATTCGTTTGCGCGTCCACGCTCGCCCAGGAAGGCTCACTCCGCCGCGTTTTCACATGCCAGCATTGCCGTCCACATTCTTTGCCCGTCTCCGCATCAAAAACCCGCATTGACCCGTCCTGTGAAGCGGAGAGCACGCGCTGCCCATCCGGCGACCAGGCGCAGCCATAGACAGCAGCCGAATGGCCCGCCAGGGTGAGCAGGCAGCTCGCAAAACCGCAGAGGCTCGCAAGTTATTCGGTCAACTTATTGCCTCGAAAATACTTTTCGAGGTTCAACGTTTCTCGCAGTCACGTAGGGCGGCCATTCTTGGCAGCGAGGCGGCTTTCTAGCCGCCTCCTTCGAGGTACGCGCCGACAGCCACAGCCGTGGACTGCACCCCAGTGTACTCAGATACTTTTTTCGCGATATAACCTCGCCCCTCCCAACAGGTGGGTCCACTTCCCTGGCCTGCGCTCGCCATGATCAAGAAACCCGGTATCATAGTGAGCATGGAAGCGAAAGACATAGACTGGTCCGGCTGTCCCCTCATCGAAACTGTGCCTGGGTTGCACTCCGGCGATCCGGTGTTTGTCGGTTCGCGGTTACCGGTTTCGGCCGTTGTCGAAAACTACCGGGACTTTCTTGACGAAGGAATGACTCCGGACGAGGCCATTGCTCAGACTCTAGAAACATATCCTTCCACACCGGGCGGCGCAAACGCGATTCGCGCCGTACTCGACTACCGCGCTAAACACCAGCCAGTTCTCCAGCCGTGAGGACGGTCCTCGACGAAGACGTACCCCATCAACTGCGAATAGTGCTCGCGCCGCGCCACGATGTCACGACAACTACCTACATGGGTTGGGCCGGAGTGAAGAATGGCGCATTGCTGAAGCTAATCGAGGAAGAACGCTACGATGTCTTCGTAACGGGCGACAAGAACCTGGAAAATCAACAGCAACTTCTTCAAAGACCCTTTGCGATTGTGGTGCTCTCCGCTGTCAGATGGAAAACGATCAGGGATCATGTCCCTGCAATCTCGGATGCCATCGAAGCTGCAAAGCGGGGGACAGTCACGAAAGTTGAATGCGGTCGTTTCCTGCCGAGTAAGTTCCGGCGCGACCCTCCGCGCTCCAGCTAGCCCCAGTACAGTCCACGCCGTCAGCGGCTAACTAAGTGCCAATCTCCCCCACATTGATAAATTCCCACCTGCGGAGCAAAGAGATAATGGAAAGGATGACCGAAAAGGACATGGTCCGGCGGTGGGCACAGACCTGGAAGGTGTACGGACCCGAATTAGAGAAGATTCGCCTTCGCCAAGTGCGCGATGCGGACAATCTCTTATCACTACAACTGCTATCGCGAGCCTTCAACCAGGAAACGAGCAAACATCCGCCGAGGGAATCGTCGGGGCTAGTTGAAATGCAGTGCCACTTTGCGGGGCTGCGCCGGTGAACGCGAATCGATCTCTTTTCAGTTGCCGGGACGTGCAAGACTCCTGCGACGGTCGCGCCAACAAAAACCGCCGCAGTTCCTTTACCCTTCCACCGCCTCTACCGGAACCCAAACCGGCATCCCCTTCTCATCCGCCGCAACATACCCGACGGATCGCCAGGCTTCTTCGCCATAATTCACCACGCAATTCGTTTGCGCGTCCACGCTCGCCCACGAAGGCTCACTCCGCGCCGTTTTCAGATGCCAGCATTGCCGTCCACATTCTTTTCCCGTCTCTACATCGAAAACGCGCATCGACCCGTCCGCAGAAGCGGAGAGTACGCGTTGCCCGTCGGGCGACCAGGCGCAGCCATAGACAAAAGCCAAATGGCCTGCCATGGTCAGTCGACAGTTGCCGTTGGCCGCCTCCCAAATCTTCAACGTTTTGTCACCGGAGGCGGAGAGCACGCGCTGCCCGTCGGGTGACCAGGTGCAGCGCCAGACAGAAGCCGAATGACCCGTCAGGGTGAGCAGGCAGTGGCCGCTGGCCGCCTCCCAAATCTTCAACGTTTTGTCAGCGGAAGCGGAGAGCACGCGCTGCCCGTCCGGCGACCAGGCGCAGCCATAGACATAAGCCGAATGGCCCGCCAAAGTGAGAAGGCAATCACCACTGGCCGCCTCCCAAATCTTCAGCGTGTTGTCTAAAGAAGCGGAGAGTACGTGCTCGCTGTCCGGCGACCAGGCGCAGCCCCAGAGATAAGCCGAATGGCCCGGCAGGGTGAGCAGGCAGGCGCCGCTGGCCGCCTCCCAAATCTTCAGCGTTTTGTCGTCCGAAGCGGAGAGCAGCCGCTGCCCGTCCGGCGACCAGGCGCAGCCCCTGACGTAATCCGAATGGCCCGCCAGGGCGAGCAGGCAGTGGCCGCTGGCCGCCTCCCAAATCTTCAGCGTGTCGTCTAAAGAAGCGGAGAGCACGCGCTGGCCGTCCGGCGACCAGGCGCAGTCCCAGACATAAGACGAATGGCCCGCGAGGGTGAGCAGGCGGTAGCCGCCATCCGCCTCCCAAATTTTCAGCGTGTCGTCCTCCGAAGCGGAGAGGATACACCGCCCATCGGGCGACCAGGCGCAGCCCCTCACAGAATCCAGATGTCCTGCTAGGGTGGACAGGCAGTCGCCAGTAGCCGCCTCCCAAATCTTCAGCGTTTTGTCCCAAGAAGCGGAGAGCACGCGCTGCCCGTCGGGCGACCAGGCGCAGCCACTGACAGAATCCGAATGGCCCGCCAGGGTGAGGAGGCAGGCGCCGCTGACCGTCTCCCAAATCTTCAGCGTCTGGTCGTGGGAGGCGGAGAGCACGCGCTGGCCGTCCGGCGACCAGGCGCAGCCACTGACAGCAAGAGAATGGTCCCTCAGAGTGAGCAGGCAGTCGCCGCTGGTCGCCTCCCAAATTCTCAGCTTGTTGTCTAAAGAAGCGGAGACTACGCGCTGCCCGTCGGGCGACCAGGCGCAGTCATTGACAGCAAACGAATGCCCCGCCAGGGTGAGCAGGCAGCGGCCGCTGGCCGCTGCCCAAATCTTCAGCGTTTTGTCGTCCGAAGCCGAGAGCACACGCTGCCCGTCCGGTGACCAGGCGCAGTCATTGACATAACCCGAATGGCCCGCCAGGGTGAGCAGGCAGTCGCCGCTGGCCGCCTCCCAAATCTTCAGCGTGCCGTCGTCGGAAGCGGAAAGCACGCGCCGGCCGTCCGGCGACCAGGCGCAGCCATAGACAGCAGCCGAATGGCCCCCCAAGGGGAGCAGGCAGTCGCCGCTGGCTGCGTCCCAAATCCGCAGCGTATTGTCCTCCGAAGCGGAAAGCACGCGCTGCCCGTCCGGCGACCAGGCGCAGCCATTGACGCGCGATAAATGTCCTCTTTGCAGCCGCAACTCGTCCGCTTTGATTCGCAGTTGCTTCGGTGCTATCCCGCCCTTTTCACACCGCAGCCAGTGCGTTCGAAATGTGCGAGCGCTCGCGAAATCCGTATCCTTCAATTCACACTTCCGGAACCGCGCTCCTTCCAGTTCCGTTGCTTCCCATCGCGAACCACTCAGATCGCATCCATGCCACTCCGCCCGTCCCGCGTCTGCTCCCGAAAAATCCGCTTCCGTCAGCTTGCAATTCCGCCAATACGTATTCTCCATCCGCGCCCCGCGCAAATTCACCCGGCTCAAATCCACCCGGGCAAAGCGCGGATGGCCAATCTCCAAACCAAACAACTCCGCCCCCGCTAACTGAAAACCCGCCATCGGTGTCCGCGGATAATCTTTGTAATGCGCAATCAAACTGAACCGAAACGCCTGTTCGCTCGCCCCCGCGCGATATTGGTCGCGCACCCCTCGCAATCCTTTCACCGCCGCCGCAGACGGAATTTCCAGCAGCGATTGCCCCAGAAAATCCAATGTCTCCGGACTCACTCCCCGCAGCGCCCAATCTTCAAAATCGCCCGCCTCTAGCGCCCGCCGCAAATAATGCGCCAAAAAATATTCCTGTAAGGACGTATGCGCAAATCGGAACCGGTCGCTCTTTTCATCCCGCACCAGGAAAGTCGCCGTCCGCAGATCTTCCTTCAGCAGTTCCCGCGCCTTGCCGTCATAGTGGGAAGCAATGCGCCGGTTCGCATCTAAAAAGTCCATCAGCCACTGCTCCAACTGGCTCGCCGTCCAAGCTCGCAGCCCCGCCCGCACAAGTTCCGCCGCCACATATTCCATCAACATCTGCTTGTGCTCGGGAATAATCTGATGCTTGCCTTCATCGCGCAGTAGCCACTCTTCCACCACAAACCGGTAAAGCGTCAACCCGGTCACCCGCTTCCCGTCCGCTTTCCATTGTTCGAGCCGCGGAATCTGCTGCGTAATCAAACTCAGCGTGTAAGGCCGTTCCGCCAGCTCCGGCAAATTATGCACGCTGCGGATAAACTCCCACAAGCCCTCCGGATCGGCTTCGGGAAATGAGCTCTTCAAATAGGCACGAATCTGTTGCTCGTCAAAAGGCAGCAGCAACAGCGCCCGGTAATCTTCGCCCTTTACGTTGTCTCGCCCTTCCAAACGGAAATGCGACGCCTGCTCCTTAAAAGTCCGAAAGTAATGCGTGCGGCAGGTGAGCAGCAATTTCCCGGCAGTCGATCCCGGCGGCGCCAGTCCCAAAAGCTGCCGCGTAAACTGCTGCCCCTGCTGCGTCGTCAAATGCACCAGCACTTCATCCAACCCGTCAAAAATCACCAGCCCGCCATCTCGCACCAGCTCGCGGATCGCCTTCACATCCGGCTCCGGCGCTAGACCCCCGCCTTTCCAATTGGCCTTTAAGATGCGTTCAATAATCTGGTCCAGATTCGGGCGCTCCGTCGCATATTCGCCCACATTTCGCAGATCTAGAAACACCGATTTTGGAACATCCTCACCCTTGCGCCGCCGTTCCCACAAAGCCTTCGAAAACTCTTTCGCATTCGTGGTCTTCCCCATGCCGAGTTCTCCAAACAGCGCACAATAGCGTGGCGCTTTGGGGTCCAGTACCCAATCATTTAAAAACTCCAGAACATCGCAGCGTTTCGCGGAACTCTGCGCCGCCTCCAAATCTTGCGCTAGCGAGAGCGCACTCGCGCTACTAGCCACGTAATGTTTCCCGTGCTTGGCCAGATCTTCAAATCCCGCATCTAGACTGAATTCCGGCTTCGCTAGAACTGCCGTAATCGCTTCAATCAGGCCGATCGCGAAATCATCAGCCTTACTTTTTTCGAAGCTCTTCCCGCCAAGTGAAAACTCCTTGCGGCCACCCATCCCTTTGGTATTCGCCGCCAAATTCCTTAACACCACGGGCAAAACACGGCCACTCCCGTCGTGAAATAACTTCTTCGCAAAAAACTGTGGACTGAGAAATTGCAAAGTCAGCACACAGTCTCGCAGCGCCCTGCTTCGTTCCTCGCTTGTGACTTCACCAGGCAAAATTTCCTTTTGGTGCCATGCTTTCAGTTCAGCCGTATCCAAATGCGGCTCTAACGCTTTGAGCAACTTATTGGCAAGAGCTTCGTCCTCATCGGCGGAAACAACGTAAAGCAGCTTCGGCCCCAATCGAATCGCGCTCTGCGGCAACCGTGGCTCCTGGCTCTCCACATTCGGCCGGTTATATTCCTCAATCTCATTCATGCGTATTTCGCCAGCATCTTGTGAATCTTCCCCATAAGTTCCAACGCAAAATCCCCGCGGTCGCTTTCCCGGTTACATCTCTCAAAAGGCCTATTCTTGGCATCGCGGAAAATCTGCCGGTCCTCCAGTCCTCGCAAGTTCATCGTCCCGTCCAGCGGAATCGTCCGCAGCGCCACCGGAACAACCATGTGCTTTGCCAGCAACCGCGGCAATTCATCCTTACTAATAAACGTACTCGCCAAAAACTGCGGCGATAAAAGCAACAATCCAAAATCCGCTTTCGCCAACGCCTGCTCAATCTCATCCCGCCATCTCTCGCCCGGCAAAATCTCATGGTCGCTCCAGTTTGAGAATTCCCAACCCGTGCTGGTCTTAAAAAGCGGCTCCAGAGCCTTCATCAGCTTCTTAGCCAGCGAAGCATCCGCATGCGCATAGGAAATAAATGTCGTGATCTTCTTCACAGCAGCAGAATACAACGAAGTAAATGAAGTTACAGCCAAATAAATTTGGGGTGTCATTTTCAGTCACAAACCTTCCCCTTTTTCCTCAAATATTTCTTACTCCTTGCCCCTCAATGCTTTACGCAGGCCTTGCGTCGCTCAAAAATGAAATCTTTGGTGGGTTGCCGCGCTGGCAGCGCTAGCTTCTTCTCAGGAGATATTCCTCAAATGAACTTTGCTAACGAAAATCCCGTGGACGCCGTTTCCACCCCTAACACTCCCGCAGACCGTCAAGTCTCGGAAGCTCAACTTCACGCAAACAAGCAAAACGCCCAACAATCAACGGGCGCCAAAACTCAGGCAGGCCGTCAAGCCTCCTCCATGAACGCTTTGAAACACGGCCTTACCGCCGTCGCCGCCTGCCTCCCTGGCGACAACGCTCAAGACTACCAAGACATGGTCGCCAGCCACTTCCAACGTCACTCTCCCCTCGGAGACGAAGAGTGTGAGGTAGTCCAGCTCATCGCCGATAACGCCTGGCGCCTTCACAAAGTCACCTTACGCGAGGCCGCCATCTTCGACGTCGGCCGCCTCGAAAATCTCGGTCTCTTCTTCAACGAAATCGAAAATGAGTCGCGCCGCCAAGACATGATTGACGCCAAGGTCTCCATGATCTACGCCAAAGATCTCAAAAATCTTTACCTCCAGGAGCGTCGCATCCGCGGTTATCTCAAAGACGATATGGCCCGCCTCAAAGCGCTCCAAGCCGAGCGCCTCGAAAAGCAAAAGCGCGAAGAAAAAGAAGCAATCGCGCGGAATGAGGCCGCCGTCCAACGCGTCCGCGACGCCGTCGATAAATGCCGGTCCCAAAAAATACCCTTCAATCCTCCCGATTTTGGGTTCGATTTTACAACTGAGGAATGGATTTACTTCTCAAAGCGTTTTCACGAGCATTACACCCTCAAGCACGAGTGGTTAGACCTCAACAAGACCCTCGCCGAGTACCGCGCCGGGCAAGTTGAGCCGAAAATCGCCTAATTAGGCGGTCAAAATTCAAACGAAAGACAAGGTATATACCGAAAGTGTCTCTACCCATTTCTCAACTTCACACAACCCACTGTGTTAGCCTGTTAAACGTTCCTCCGAACACGCTAAGTCCGTCGAATTTTGCGGACCGGACGACCTAAGTCATGTCGCTGCAAGTCTTTTTGCAAGCCCAAATTTCCGGAACCGAAGAGTTCCTGGCCGCTCAATCGACTGAGCACCAGGACGCCATGGCCGATTTGCTGGGCCGCTGTGCATGGCTGTCGCTTGCCTGCGAAGTTCTCCCGCGCGCCTTGCTCGCTGAACTCAAACTCTCGCACCTGTTACTGGGCTCCAGCAGCGCCGAACAGTTCCTTCTCGTCCTCGCCGAAGAAGACGTTCCGCGCGCCAACGATTTTCTAACCCTATCTGCCGAAGCCATCAGCAAGCTCTCGTCCAATGCTCTCCGCTTAGTGTGGGCCGCCACTGAAAATCTAGGCCCTTGGCCCATCGCCCGCAAACGTCTCGACGACTTACTTCTCGCCAAGAAGGTCGCGCCACTCGCAGCCGGGGCCGACCTGGCCACCGTCTTCTCTCCCTTCGCCGCCACCGCCCCCGAGCAAGGCGATTCTTATTTCGAAACATTCGCCCACGGTTTGCCCAATGCGAAAAAAGTCGGCTGGTCGTCTGATCAACCCGCTCATCTCGTTTGGGACTCAGGCGCTTATTCCTGGAACTTGAAAGAACAGTCCGGTCCCGAAGACGACGGCATCCTGTTCCCCCGCCGTTTTGCCACCGACGATTCCAGCGGCCACCTCACGCCACTGTCCGAACTCGCCACACGCGCCAGCGGCTCGCATAAATGGGGCATCCTGCGCGGTGATGTCGATCACTTCGACCTTCAACTCCGCCGCGTGAATTCCATCGAAGAGCACATCCATCTTTCGGTCATGTTCAAAGAGTTCTTCGCCGGCGAACTCGCGCTCCTTTGCACCCTGCCTGATTTCTGGCGCAAAGTCAGCATCCTCTATCGTGGCGGCGAAGATTTCGCTGTCATCGGCACCTGGGACGCCCTCGTTCCCTTCGCCCGCGAATTGCAGCGCCTTTTCGAAAAATTGGCTGAACAGAACGCCTCCATGTTCCCCAACCTGGAATCGCGCAGTATCAGCATGGCCATGGCCATCGCGCCCGAGCCCACCAGCCATCCTGCCGCTGTCTTCCAACAAGCCGGCATTGAATTGCAAGCCGCCAAAGCCAGCGAAGTGGGTGGCTTCCGCCTCTTCGGTCGAACCCTCGAATGGAAACGTCTCGCCGACGCCGAAGAGCTCAAGAGCAGCCTCATGCGTCTCGTCCGCGACTTTCGTTTTTCGCCCGACTACGTGCATGATCTGGCCTCCGTCTATCGCGAATCGTTTTCCGCGCGCGCCCAGCGTCGCACCAAAGCAGTCAAGATTGATAAACCGTGGCGCACGTTCATGCGCCTCTCCACCGTCGTGCCGCAAGGCCGCGGTAAAGAATTGAACAACGTGCGCAATGCCGTCATTACCAACCTGGTCGGCAAGAAAACCGCCGGCTTGAAGCTACGGCCTTCCGGTCGTGTTGGTTTGGAATGGGCCCGGCTCGCTGCCGGTGACAACAAATAGCTATCGTCATTTGAGGATTAGAAGTCATGCCTGAAACAGAAGAGAAGAAACCCGAAGAACGCAAACCCGGCGGCGAGAATCGTCCGCCCCGCGAAGGCGGTCAAGGTGGCCCCGGCGGCGGTCGTGGCCAAGGCGGCGGC
>Ga0302319_10010263_pt1 | contig 17882 bp, 13 predicted proteins | sample Bog_T0_2_FD_203319 | JGI IMG/M metagenome (GOLD analysis project Ga0302319, IMG submission 203319) | Peat permafrost microbial communities from Stordalen Mire near Abisko, Sweden - Bog_T0_2 | ecosystem: Environmental > Terrestrial > Soil > Wetlands > Peat | place: Sweden: Abisko, Stordalen Mire...
GCTACAGGTTAGAAGGAGTACTTCGTGGAGAACTCCACGATCCTCTGTCCATAGTGTTGTGTCGCCTTGCCAAAGTTGGCGCCTGCCTGGAGATAAGCAGGACTGTTGGCATCCCCGTAGAATCCAGCAGGAACGGAGATGTTGGTGTGATTCAGCGAGAGGTTGACGTCGCTGGTTTGGAAGGACGTCAAACCGTGGTTGAGGAAGTTGAAGGCCGCCGCGCGGAACTGAATGGACTGCTTCTGCCTGACCTTGAAGTTCTTCATCAAGGTCAGATCGCTCTTCCAGTACTTCGGGCTTGGGAAGTACGGCATCTTCATCGTTCCGTTGACGCCGTTGCCCGTAGGTATGGCAAAGCAGTTCACATTGAGCCAGACGTTCTTCGCATTGCCCTTGCGCGGATCGCAGATCAACTGCGGCTGCAACTGGATGTCACCGGAACCCAGAAGAGTCGTGTTGCTCTGACCCACTGCTCCTTGGAGCGGCTTTCCGGTTGAGTCGCGCGGACCTGCTCCGTAGACGCTGTTGTAGGAGACGCCGAAGTTGTAGCCCGTGTTCGAGGTCAGGTTCGCGCCGTCTTCAATCTGCGTGATGCCTGAAATTTCCCATCCGCCGGCTACTTCCTTGACGATGGTATTGGCTTCGACGAGTTTCGGCAGGTTGATGACATACACCGCGCTGAGGACCTGCGGACGATCCGAAGTGCTGACGCCGTAGAACTCGCTGTTGCCGTTATCCACGTAACCGTGGGTAAGCGAGCCATCGGCATACAGCTTCGAGTAGGTGTAGTTGATCATCAGCGTGGCAAAGCCGGTATTGCGCTGCAAACTTGCCTGCAGTGAATCAAACCGTCCCAGCCCGGCTTGGATAACTTCATTCATGGTTCCGTAATTCACCATGGGACGGAGCATCTGAGCGCAGTAAGTGGTGGTTTCAGGGTTGCCTGCCGGTTGGGTAACCGGGTTGCAAGGAACACCTGTCTGTTCCGGAATCAGCAACGATCCAATGGGCATCGCGTTGGTGTTGAGGGTGTTCGGGAAATTGTCGGGTAGGCTGCCCTCCAAATCCCTGTCAATGCTGCCGACGTAAGAGGCTTCGAGATTCAACTTTCCGGGCAGCTTCTGGTCGATGGTCGCGCTGTAGGTGGTAACCAGCGGATCCTCAGTGTCTCCCTCTTGCACCACTGTGGGGCTGATGGGGGCAACATTGGTGTTGGTTACAGTGCCAGCTGCCAGACTCGTCGCGCCGAAGAAGTTCGGCTTCGGCTGTCTGTACTGGTCCACGTCGTCCATGGTGCCGCAGGCCGAGTTGTTGAGGCCTCCGCAGACATTCATGTTAACGGAACCCTCGGCCACGGATTGTGCAGAGGAGTTTCCATAGCCTTCATACGTGCGGTACCACCCAATTCCGCCGCGGGCGATGGTCTTGCCATTGCCGAAGACGTCAAAGGAGATGCCGAGGCGCGGTTCAAAGAAGACAAAACGGCTGGCGGTGCCGGAGAGCGGAATGGCCGGATTCCGGAAGTGCCAGTCGATGCCTGTGTTGTCCGCCAGGAAGGCCGGGTCGTTGATGTATGTGCCGGGATTGAAGACGGCTGTGCCGTAGATTGGCTGATAGGCCTTGCCGTAGTGGTCCAGGCGAATGCCGTACTGTGCAGTCACGCGCCGCGATACCTTCCAGTTATCCTGGGCATAGAACGAGATGGTATTCACCTCTGCCTGATTAGCTGGGGGTTGAGCCTGCTCGGAGTAACCCTGCATGCCAACGCCCATCGCGGTGTCGGCGTACATATTGCCCGTGAACGACCCGCTGTCGACGCCGCCCCAGGCGCCCTGACCGTACCAGGCCCAGGAGTAGTTGCCGTTGAAGTTTGCCCATGCGTCCTGCACGTTTTCGATGTGCTCTACATAGGTTCCGTACTTCGTCTCATGCCGTCCAAAGACCTTGGTCAGATCCTCGCCGAAGGCTGGCATCTTCTTGAAGCAGACAAAGTTGGGGTGATAGGCATTGCCGATTTCGCCGAGGACGGGATAGCCCGAGCCCCAGGGAGCGATCGACGGCGCCGTGGCGTTGCCGTAGATGCCGTACAGTGTCCAGCCCGGCAAATCAGCGCGCTGAACCTTGGTGGCATCTGCCAGGATTCCGGGGTAGTTCTCATACGTGTAGAAGAACTTTGACTCGCTGGTCGTGCTGGGCGAGAAGACATGCATCAAAGTCGCGTTGATAAAATCGGACCCGTCCTGGCCAATAGTGGCCGTGGCCATGGGTACGGCGTTATCTCCGGGCTGTTTCCAGAGTCCCAGCTTCCAGTCCGCTTTCTGGCGCTCGCGGCTGTAAACCACGGTCACCTTGGTGCTGTCGCTGACATCCAACTCGACTTTGGCCATGTTCTGGTACAAATTCAAGTCCTGGGTGACGTCCTGAATGTAGTTGAACGCGACCGAACTGTCGTCATAGATCGGCACTCCATTCATGGTTGTGGGCTGAGCCTGATACAGGCCAGAGACCAGCAAGGCATGGCCGTTGGGGTCCGTGCAAACGGAGGCCAGCTTGCCGGTGGCGGAGATGGTGCAGTTGTTTACATCCGCCTTCCTGACTCCCACCGTAAAGGCGGACCAGGGTGAGCCTGTCCAGGAGACAGGCAGGGTCTTGTCCGGCATGGAGGGCGTTCCCTCGAGGATGTTGCCGCCTTCGACATTGATGACGGTGCTTCCGCCCGTGCCGTTGTAGGCGTTCACGGCGCTGTAGTCGCCGCCCTGCATGGCTGGTGTCAGCACATAAGCGCGATCGAAGCCGGCATCCTGAACCTGGAAGGCCTTCTCAAAGGACTCGAAGAAGAAGAGCTTCTGGCGGCTCTTGTTGAAGCCGGTGTGCGGAATGATGATCGGGCCGCTGAAGGAACCACCGGGATAGTACATATGAGTGTTTGGTTTCGGCACGCTGAGCCCGCCGGCTTTGACGGCTATATTGTTTTGAACTTCCTCTTCCTTTTCATAGGAGTTCAGGGCGTTGTTGCGGGCATAGAGGTGGAAGTCGCCGTGGAAGTCGTGGCCGCCGATCTTGGTAACGGTGTTGACCACCACGGGGCCCTTGGCGTTGTCAGCCGTGAAGTTCGAGGTCATGACCTTGATTTCGGAGATCATGTCCTGGTTGGCTGTGACGGGAACCGCACTGCCGACGGCTCCGGGATCAAAGGTGTGGCCGCCGTCCATGGTTACGTCAATATTCTGGCCGTTGATGCTCGCATTACCCAACACGCCGACGCCATTGGAGACATTCATCACCAGCGTCTGGTTGTCGGTGCCCGCTCTGTTCACGCCGCCGTTCGAGTTCAAGATGGCGCCGGGCATGACAGTCACGATTTCTGTCGCATCACGGCCTACCAGAGCGAGCTGCTCCAGATCGGCGCTGGAGATGGTGTAGGACTTTTCGCCGGAGGCGATTGGAGCCAAATCGGTGACAGAGGCCGAGACTTCAACCGTGTCATTGGCCGAGCCGACCTTCAGCGTGATGGTCATAGTGCGGCTTTCACCGCCGGACAGGGAAATGTTGGTAGCGTGATATCTTTCAAAGGTTTTGGCGGTGACGGTGATATCAAACGCCGCCGCGGGCAGGCCGGTGAAGGCAAAGAACCCGTCCCTGTTGGTGACCGTTTTCCGGACTTCTCCGGAAGCCGTCAGCTTGGCCGTAACGTCAGCCCCGACAACAACTGCGCCTGCGGGGTCGATCACGGTGCCGGTGAGGTTACCAAACATCGACTGCGCACGCGCCACGGGGGCGGCAAGCACAAGAAGAAGCAGGGTAGCCAATAGAGATACCGAAAGACATCTCATTCGCGTCATGGTGTATTTCCTCCTGAAAATACAGCTGGTTGTGGTTGCGCCGCTGCCAACCAGTGATCTGATTGGAGCCGCTTTCCCGCTGTACTTGGCAGCGGGATTCGAGTTGGCAAATTCCAACGCAGCGCAGAAAGAGCGCCTGAGCCACGCGATATCCTTATACTTCGTTACATCCGAAGCTGTCAACAAAAAAACGAAAGCAAGCGAAAGTCTTTTTTATTGACTTTATGCGATTTGAGTCATTAATTTTGCGTTTTTCCACCTCGTGTGTTACATTACGCATTGAATTGCCAAGGAAATAATCTCTATCGGAGGCTAGGAAAGCATACCCATGGGCACACAGATCAAAATTCTCTCTCCCTCCCAGGGAGGACGCCCCCATTTAGTAGCCGACCGGCGGCGCATGATCACCGAGTTGGTGACTGCGCGTGGAAGCATGCGGGTGGGGGAGTTGAGCAGCATCCTGGAAGTTTCCGAAGTCACCATTCGGAATGATCTGGAACTGCTTGCCCATGAAGGGCTTTTGGTGCGCGATCATGGCGGCGCCATCGCCCTCACGCACACTTCTTTATCCGTTGCCTTTGATCAGCGCGCCCTGCTCAATCTTGAAGCCAAGCAACGCATCGGGCAAGCCGCAGCCGGCATTGTTCAACCCGGCGATATCATCATGCTCGATTCCGGCTCAACCCTGATGGAAATGGCAAAACGCTTGCCGAATCTTTCGCCCCTGACAATTATTACCAATGGCCTGAACGTCGCCATCCAGGTGGGATCGCTTCCGGGTGTTAATGTGGTGCTGGCGGGAGGCAGTTTAAGCCCTGAGACAATCGGGACGGTAGGTCCGCTGGCGGAGCGCGCTTTAGGAGAATTTCTGGCCGACAAACTCTTTCTGGGCACACACGCATTCGAAGTTGAAACCGGCCTTTCTGACGTCTCGGTCGAGGTGGCGCGCGTCAAGCGCACCATGATTTCGGCTGCTAAACAGGTATTTCTTCTGGCGGACTCCGGCAAATTCCCCACGCGTGCCATGGCTCGCGTAGCTCCGCTATCGGCCATCCACTGCATCATCACAGATACCGAATTTCCGCAGGAAACAGCTGAGCAGTTGGAGGCTCAGAACATTGAGGTGCGCAGAGTATAGCGGTTTGGCCCGCTGCGCAATTGCCCAGTTTCAGAAGCAATCAGCCAGAATGACGGAGATGGAATGGGACTTGGAAAAAGTATCCGGTTAAACAGATTATTCAGTCATCCTTCGGGGCGTTTGTGTTCCGTGGCCATTGACCACTTCCTGGGCTATCACCAGGATCTGAATATGCAATCGGGGCTGCGGGAGCTGCCCAAAACCATCGCCGCCCTGGTGGCGGGCAGGCCCGACTCCATCACCATGAATAAAGGAGTCGCGCTGGGCTGGTGGGGGCCTTACGCGGGATCGGTTCCGCTCATTATGCAGAGTCTCGCGGCTCGTCCCGACGACACAGCCGACGAACTGATCGCGCTTCCGGAGGATGCGGTGCGAATCGGCGCGGACGCGTTTGCCACCTGCGCCTTTGTGCGCGGAGCCACCGAAGCGGCGCACATTCGACGGGTCGCCAACCTGGTTCGGCAGGCTGAAGTCTGGGATATGCCGGTCATTGTTCACATCTACCCCAGAACATTCGGGCCAAATGATGTCGATATCAGTTTCACTCCTGAGGACATCGCCTGGGCGGTCCGTTGCGGAATCGAGGTGGGCGTGGACGTGATCAAGGTGCCTTACTGCGGCGATGTGGCCAGCTACCGGCAGATCATCGAGAACTGCCCGGTTCCGCTGGTGGCCGCCGGCGGGCCCAAGACTGATACTTTCCTCGCCAGTTTGGCCATGGCAAAAGAGGTGGTTGAGAGCGGCGCCCGCGGAATGGTGGTTGGCCGCAATATTTGGGGCTGCCCTGAGATCACCAAGGCGGTCAACGCGTTCAAGTCGGTCATTCACGATCAGGCAAGCCCTGAAAAAGCCATGCAGCTCGCGGGACTCGGAGACTGAAATGCCCAAATCCGAGTTCGACATTTTTGGCTTCGGAACCATTGCCGTAGACGATTGCCTGTACGTCGATTCGTACCCGCCTCCAGATCAGAAGATCAGGATCAATCGTGAAAGCCGCAATATGGGAGGCCAGATAGCGACGGCCCTTGCCGCTGCCTGCCGCTTGGGCGCCCATTGTGCTTACGGGACCATGCTGGGAGAGGATGAGATTTCCAATGCTGCCAGGAAGGCACTGGAAACTGCCGGAGTGGATTGCCGGTACGTCCAGAGCGCCCCTGGTGCAGGGCCGATTCACAGCGTCATTATTCTGGACGAAAAGGCCGGTACCCGGAATATCTTCTACGATGTGAGCCGCACCGTGCCCGTGCCGGCCAGCCAGATCAGCACGGAGAAGATGGCCAATACGCGTGTGCTGCTTATTGACCAGTTTGGTCCCGATACAGCCATTCACGCTGCGCGGTGCGCGCGGCAGATGGGGGTTGCGGTCGTCATGGACCTGGAGTGGCCAGACGCACCCCGCCTGGACGAGATGATGCTCCTGGCCGATCATCTCCTGGTTCCGCGCGACTTTGCCGCAGCCTGCACTGGAATGGCAACTCCTGCACAGGCCGCTGAGGAATTACACCGCCGCAGCCCGCGCGCCTGCACCGCTGTCACCTGCGGTCGTGAGGGTTGCTATTACCTCCACGCCTCCGCCTCCGTTCAACACCTTCTCGCCCCTTGCGTGGAAAGCCTCGAAACCACGGGATGCGGCGACGTATTCCATGGCGCCTATGCCGCGGCGCTGGCGGGCGGCAAGGACGTGCTTGCCTGCCTGCGCTTTGCCTCGGCGGCAGCGGCGGTTTTCGCCACCTGTCCGAGTGGATGGGAGCACATCCCGACTACCGAGGACGTCAATCGCTTGATGACAAAGACCTACCGATGAAAGGAGATTCTTTATGAACACCGCGGAACTTGCCAACCATCTCGAAGAGGCCCTCCGGGAAATCCCTCTGTTGGATGCCCATACGCACCTTGACGCGGCGCACCTCTCAGCGCGAGGCCTCGATGACATCCTTCTCTACCACATGGTCATCAGCGATCTCTACTCGGCGGGCTGTCCCAATGGCGCCCGGCTCAATGAGATGCCCTCCCTTGAGGAGTCGCATTCCCGGCTGGAACAAGCCATTCCCTATCTGCCCAGGATTCAGAACACCTCCTGCTCCTGGATGGTGCGCATCATACTCAAGGACCTCTATGGCTGGACCGAGCCGGTTACCGCGGCCAACTGGCGCAAGCTCGACGGGCTGATTCGCGAGCGCGCAGGCAAGGCATGGGCTGTCCAGACGCTCGACCGCGCGGGCATCCAGCGCACCTGCACAGAACTTTGGCGCGGCCGCAACGGCGAGTGCGAAGAGTTGTTGCAATACAGCCTGGAGTGGGCCTTCTTCTCGCGCGGCCAATGGGGCGAGTTCGATACGGCATTGTACGAGCTGGAACGCACCTGGACTGCCTCAGCCCCCGAGCCGCCCATCCCCGTCACGCTTGGCGCGAGACCTGATGTTCCCCGCCCCATCCGCACACTCAAGGATGTGCATGACTGCCTCGATCACTACTGCGCTGTCACTCCCTACGACCGGATTCTCAACACGGCCCAGCATTTTTCCACCGACTTCGATTATCGCCAGGTTAGCGATGCGGAGATGAGCAAGGCTCTTGAGCGTCGCGCGCAGGCAGGTCCCGAGGAACGCGATATCTATGCCAACTACATCATCGAGCGGTATCTGCAACGGCTTGAGCAAAGCCATGAGGGTTTTATCTTCCAGTTCTCGCTGGGCGCAGACCCTTTGCCATTCGAGACCGCCAGCCGCATTCGCCAGACTACTCTGCGCCAGTTAGGCGAGCTCATCGCCCGCCACCCCAAGCTCAACTTCCAATGCCACATTGCAAGCCTGCACGCCAACCAGACGCTCTGCACCTTCTGCCGCGAGCTGCCAAACTTCTCTCTGGCCGCGTATTGGTGGCACAACTTCTTCCCCATGTTCATGCGCCAGGTAATGGAAACCCGCCTCGATATGCTCCCCGTAAACAAGCAGATCGGCTATCTCTCCGACGCATATTGCGCCGACTGGTGCTATGCCAAGGCGACCATGATCCGCAAGCAACTAGCAAATGTGCTGGCGCGAAAGATCGCGCAAGGTCAGTACGACGAAGAGTTGGCGCTCGAAACTGCTCGCCAGATTGTATTCGAAACGCCCCAAAGCTTGTGTGGCATGAAGCCGAAAGTGACCTTAACCGCGTAGAACGTATGCATTATTCTGCCTCCAGATCACCAGTGGCGCGGAACCATGAGATACGCATTTTGTACATGCTGACTTTGTGAGGGCGAGTTTTTCTCTAATCAGAATCCGAGACTAAGTTGTCGTATGTCATCTTGATAATTCGCAGAGGTGTCCACAACCGGTAATAACTGACGGGGCATTGAAATCCATCGAACTAAGTAACTGAAACTCCTGACTGGAGATCCGGAAAGTATGGCTGGCAGTGCAGATGTTCTTTCTAACACGCGCTTGAGGTGTGACTACAGTCTGACTGGAGTCAATGCTGCTCTGGCGGTGGAGAAAGGGCTTGCCGAGGCTGATTGGTACCAATGTGCTGTTCCGCGCGAAACCATGCGCGGCCTTCTCGTCCGCAGGGATGGGCCCGCGGTGCGCGACACCATTCTCTGGTTTGCTCTAATCATCGGCAGCGGTATTGCCACCTATGCACTTTGGGGCAGTTGGTGGGCGATCTTTCCATATGCGGTCTACAGCGTGCTTTACGCGTCGACCTCCGACTCACGCTGGCACGAATCAGGCCACGGGACAGCTTTCAAGACCGACTGGATGAACAACGCACTTTACGAGATCGCATCGTTCATGGTGATGCGCGAGTCCACGGTTTGGCGCTGGAGCCATATCCGCCATCACAGCGATACAATCATTGTTGGCCGTGACCCGGAGATCGCAGTACCCCTGCCGCCTGACTTAGCAGCCATCATCCTGTCGTTTTTTAATCTCAAAGGGTATCTGAACTATTTCAGGCGGATCGTGCAACATGCATTCGGGCGGATGGACGCCGCCGAAAAAACCTTCATCGCCGAGTCGGAGTATCAAGCGATCTACAAACGAGCACGCGTCTATATTGCTATCTATGCCGCGGTTATCGGCCTTGCTTTCTATTGGCACAGCATTTTGCCATTGTTGTTTGTCGGTCTAACTAATTTATTCGGCAGTTGGCTGATGGTGGTTTACGGCCTCACCCAGCACGCCGGCCTGGCTGAGAATGTCCTCGACCATCGTCTCAATTGCCGGACGGTGTATATGAATCCAGTTCACCGGTTCTTGTACTGGAATATGAATTACCACGTGGAACATCACATGTTCCCACTGGTCCCTTATCACGCGCTGCCCAGGCTGCATGATGCCGTGAAGGATGACTGCCCTGCTCCGTACCCGAGCCTTCTTTTGGCCTGGCGTGAGATTGTTCTTGCCCTGGCAAGACAGGTTAAAGACCCCGCGTATCACGTTCAGCGTCTGCTCCCCGCGCCGAAGGCCCGCGCGAAGGGATGCATCCGCTCCTCAGATGCGAAGGCTGATGCGGAAGGCTGGATGAGAGTCTGCAACGCAGACGAGCTTGTCCGCGCCGATGTGATCCGCTTCGATCATGGCCAGAAGACGTATGCTCTCTACCGCGACGGTGAGGGCAGGCTCTACGCGACTGATGGAGTATGTACTCACGGCAATACACACTTATCCGAGGGGCTGATCGTAGGGAACATGATAGAGTGTTGCAAACACAACGGCCGCTTCAACCTGCTTGATGGTTCACCGGCGCGAGCGCCGATTTGTCGCGGACTTGCAACTTATCCGGTTGAGGAGCGCGAAAAGCATATTTATGTCAACGTAATGCGCGCGGCGGGGGCTGGGGCACGCACGCAAAGAACCTGCCGGTTCCGGGTGATAAGTAACCGCAATGTAGCTACTTTTATCAAGGAACTCTTACTGGAGCCGCTGGATGCAGGCGAAACCATTGCCTGTACCCCGGGCGATTATCTCCAACTAGATATCCCTGCGTACGAAGCGATCCACTTCAGTGATTTCGATATTCCTGAGCCATACGCCACAGTATGGAAGACTCAGCATGTATTCGATCTGGTTGCCAGGAATTCCGAGGCAGGCCGGCGCAATAACTATTCACTCGCAAGCAACCAGCAAAGCGAGCGTACACTTCGTTTCAACGTGCGCATCGCTACACCTCCTCCAGGCCAGGACTGCGCTCCTGGCGTCGGCTCGAGCTACGTCTTCAGTCTCAGACCCGGTGATGTGATTTCTGGAATTGGGCCCTTTGGTGATTTTCACATCAAGCCTACGCAGCGCGAGATGGTTTATATCGGAGGCGGTGCAGGAATGGCCCCGCTTCGCGCCCACATCTCGCACCTTCTCGAGAATGAACGAACCGCTCGTAAAATCAGCTTTTGGTACGGCGCGCGCTCAAGGCAGGAGATCTTCTACGAGGATTATTTTCAGGCTCTCTCCAACGCGCACCATAACTTTGCCTTCCACCTGGCCCTATCGTCCCCGCTTCCTGAAGACAACTGGACGGGGCATGCCGGATTGATCCACGAGGTTGTTTTGCAGCACTACCTGCAGAAACATCCTCGTCCGGGAGCTGCCGAATACTATCTCTGTGGGCCGCCGATGATGATCAAAGCATGCACGACGATGCTCGCTAACCTCGGCATCCCGGCCGGCAACATTGCATACGACGAGTTTTAGGCGAGGCAAATGATTGCCAGAACCTCCGGGTTTCTCAATGACGGGTCTCTTGATGCACCTAAGCTCAGGGTGTATCTGAACCTCGACACGCTCGTCAATTTGCGCCCCGATAGCGCGTGGCCGGGTCTCGATGGTCTTTCCCGATACAGGTTCTTGTCAGCCGAAGGATTCGAAGGCGTTCAACTCACGAATGATTCCGCGGCCTTGGCCGATGCGCCGCTTCCTCACTGCGGCCTCGACCGTGTGAATACGCCGGCCGAAGCCGACGGTGTTGCGGCTCGGCACGCAGCGCGCGGCGATAACTGCATCACTGTTCACGCGGGGTGGGGATTAGAAGATGAAGCCGAGACATTTCGTCTCGTTGAGGCGATCCTCGCCGCTTCCAATCGCCACCTTTTGCCAATATTCATCGAGACACACCGCGCAACGATTACGCAGGATGTATGGCGCACCGTGCAGATCGCCAGAAGATTCCCGGAGGTGCGCTTCAATGGCGACTTCAGCCACTACTATTGCGGCCAGGAGCTAGTCTACGGCAACTGGAAAGAAAAGATCGACTTTATGGAGCCCATTTTCGAACGTATAGGATTTATCCACGGCCGGATAGCGAGTCCCGGATGCATACAAGTGCCTATCGATTCGGACCTCGGCGCCAAGCCACGGCAAGCTCACGGCGCACTCAATTATCTTGATCACTTCAAGGAGCTATGGATACGCGCGATGCGGGGATTCCTCCGCTCCGCAAGCCGGGGTGACGTTCTTATCTTTGCGCCGGAGTTGCTATCCGGTGCATACTATTACGCGCGGATGTTTCCGAACGCCGACGGGGATCTCGTCGAGGAATCAGATCGCTATGTTCAATCCCTTCTCATAAAAGATTTGGCCCGCGCCTGCTTCGCCGAAGCCGAACATTCTGAACTAAGGAGAGTGACGAAGTGAAAGAGTCAATTAACTTTCGCTATGTGGCCTTTCTAGCTTGCACGGCTGCGCTGGGTGGCCTGCTTTTTGGATTCGACATAGCCATCATCACGGGCGCCGGTCCATTCATCACGCGACAATTCTCGCTGAGTGATATCGGTCTCGGCTGGGCGTTCAGCTCGTTGTTGTTTGGATGCGTGCTAGGATCTTCCATCGCCGGTAGGCTTGCAGACCGCTACGGACGCAAGAAGCTGCTTATATTCGTCGCTGTTCTTTTTGCCGTCACGTCAATTGGCACTGCATTGGCGCCCAGTTTTACAGCCTTCATTACGATTCGCTTTCTGGGAGGCCTGGCGGTGGGCGGAGTTTCTCTGCTTTCCCCTATGTATGTGGCGGAAGTTGCTCCAGCGTCTATCCGTGGCCGCTTGGGGACTCTTTACCAGATGTCGATCGCCGTTGGCGTCGTCATTTCCTATGGCATCAATTTTCTTCTCCGCAATACGGGCCCAAATAATTGGAGATGGATGTTTGTGACCGGCGTCGTGCCATCGGCAGTGTTCCTGATTCTTGTTTTGCTTGCTCCGGAATCGCCGCGCTTCCTGGCCATAACCGGTAGACGGAATGAGGCTTTTGCCGTGCTTGAACGAATCGGCGGCGCAGAGATCGCTCACGCACAGATAGCAGAGATCATAGAGACCATGCACAAGGAATCGCGGACTTGGCGCGGCCTATTACGGCCAGGGGTCAAGCGCGCGCTTTGGGTCAGTGTCGGCCTTGCTATATTCATTCAGATATCGGGGATCAATACCATCGTCGACTATGCCCCCGCGATCTTTCAATCGGCAGGCTGGAAAGTGAACAGCGCTCTCGCCTTTACGTTTATGATGGGGATCTGGAATTGCCTTTGCAATCTCTCCTCATTCTGGGTGATCGATAAATTTGGGCGCAAACCACTCTACATTGTTGGGTCGCTCGGTATGGCGGCTTCTCTTGTGGCGCTTGTGGTTGTTGTTTTGGCCGGACATTTTCACGGACCCATTGTTCTCGCGATCATCTTTGCATACCTTGGCTTTTTCAATGCCTGCATGGGGCCCGTATTCTGGACACTAATACCGGAGATATTTCCGAACGATGTGCGTGGGATGGCTATGACTGTCCCTGTGCTTCTTCAGTGGGTAGCCAACGCAATGGTCGTCCTGCTTTTCCCTTATGCATTTCATGTCTTAGGAAGGTCGTCTACGTTCGGTTTTCTCGCGCTGATGTGCATTGCGCAAGCAATCTTCACATGGCTCTACGTGCCTGAGACCAGGAAAAAACGGCTGGAAGAGATAGAGGCTTATTGGATGAACCCGAAGCGAATTGCTGTGGCAACTGAAGGCAACGACTGATCGCATTTCATCGGAGCCCTCTCACTGTGAAGGACGATCGAATGTCCAGGCACGCTGGTCAAAGCAATGGAGTGTTTTGCATCGAACCTAAAACTGACTGAATCGAGGTATTGTTCTCATGGGGAAGAATGTTTTCACAAGGCTAGTTGCATTTCCTCTGCTGGCTGGTTTGGCCTGGTCGACTGCGGCGGCCCAGTCCAAGCCTGTTCCCAATCGCCAATTGGCGTCAAAGGAATTGAACCTGCGCGTCGAGAACTTATTGAGGAAGATGACGCTCGATGAGAAGTTAGGCCAACTGTCGCAGTACTCAGCGGGTTTTGCCGCTGGCCCCGGGGTATTGAATCTGAGCTGGGACGAACTGGTGGCCAGGGGGCAGGTTGGGGCGATGGCCAACGTGGTGGGTGCAGAGGAAACCAATCACTATCAGCACATTGCCGTCGAAAAGTCGCGGCTGCACATTCCCATTATGTTTGGGCTGGACGTGATTCACGGCCATCGAACTATCTTTCCGGTGCCTCTCGCTCTCGCTGCAAGCTGGGATCCGAAGGCAGTCGAACTGGTGGCGCGCACGGGCGCGGTGGAAGCCCGAGCCGACGGCCTTTCCTGGGTCTTTTCGCCCCTGGTGGACATTGCCCGCGATCCGCGCTGGGGACGCATCGTGGAGACTGAGGGCGAGGATCCCTATTTGGGTTCGGCCCTGGCCCGTGCCTGGATCAAGGGATACCAGCAGGACGATCTTTCAAAGCCCGACTCGGTAGCCGCCAACGTCAAGACATATGCCGCATACGGAGCGCCCATTGCCGGGCGCGACTACAACGCCGCGGACATGAGCGAGATTACACTCCGTCAAGTCTACCTGGAGCCATACCGTGCCGCGGTGGAAGCTGGTGCGGTTTCGATGATGAGTTCCTTCAACACAGTCAATGGCATTCCCGCGTCGGCCAATCCGTTTACGCTGACGCAGATTCTACGCAAGGAATGGGGATTTGATGGGTTTGTGGCGAGTGACTGGGAAGCGATATCCGAGTTGGTCACTCACTCAATCGGCGATGCTCCAACAGTGGCCCGCAAGGCGTTGGAGGCCGGATTGGACGCGGATATGGAAGATGGCCTTTACGCAACCGTGATTGCACCGCAGGTTCGAAGCGGGAAGATTCCGGTGAGCGTGGTGAACGAGGCGGTGCGCCGGGTTCTGCGCGTCAAATTTGCTCTGGGGTTATTCGATCATCCCTATACTACTTCGGGACCGTCCTACGATGCCACGCCAGAGCGAAGAGCTTTGGCTCGCAAGGTGGCTGGCGAGACCCTGGTACTGTTGAAGAACGAGCCGGTAGAGGGAGCGGGCAAGTTGTTGCCGCTGTCGATAAATGGCAAGACAGTGGCGCTGATCGGTCCGCTGGCAGATAACCAGTTGGAGATGCTGGGAGCCTGGGCGGTATCGGGGGATCCAAAGTACGTAGTGACGCTGCGAACCGCGCTTCAGGAGCGAATCGGCGAACGCCTGCTCTATGCCGAGGGCTGCGGGCTGCTTAGCGGCCAGGATGAGAACATCCTGAAGCAGGTGAGATTTCTTGGGCCCCAGGTGGCGTTAAACGATCATGAGCCTGTGCCGGACGACGACAAATCGATTGCCGAGGCGGTGGAGACAGCCAAGAAGGCGGATGTGGCAATTTTAGCGCTCGGCGAGCCGACCAACTGGATGGAAGGCGAGGCCGCGAGCCGGGCACATCTTGGCTTCACAGGGTCGCAAGAGCGGCTGCTTGAGGCGGTTGTGGCCACGGGCAAGCCTGTCATCCTGGTGGTTCTTTCCGCAAGACCATTGCAGCTAAAGTGGGCCGCGAAGCATGTGCCGGCGATTGTGGAAGCCTGGAGCCCGGGAATGGAGGCCGGTCATGCTGTGACCGATCTGCTGTTTGGCGACGTGAATCCTTCGGGCAAATTGCCGGCCAGCTTCCCTCGTGCGGTCGGACAGGAGCCACTCTATTATGCGCAGCTTCCTACGGGAAGGCCGGCGCATGAGGATCTGGGCCGGATGCCCCGGACGGGAGAAGAAAAATTCGTTTCTCGCTATATGGATGAAGATAATTCTGCGCTGTTTCCGTTTGGATGGGGGCTGAGCTACACAACGTTCAAGTATGCGCAGCCGACAATCAGCCGTGCCGAGGTTCCTGCGCGGGAGATCCTGGCCTCTCGGAGAAAGCATATTGCCACTGTGGGCTTGGATGTGACCAACACCGGAAGCGTGGCAGGGACCGAGGTGGTTCAGCTTTACATTCGCAACACAGCAGCGAGCGTAGAGCAGCCGGTGCGGGAACTGAAAGGCTTTGCGCGCGTCACCCTAGCGGCCGGTGAGACAAAGCACGTGGAGTTTCCGCTGGGCTTCGACGAACTGAATTTTTATAATGCGAACGTTCAGCGGACAGTGGAACCTACGACTTACAAAATCTGGGTGGGAGGAAATTCGCTCGCTACGGCAGAGACGAGCCTGAAGGTGGTGGAATAGCCACGCGGATGAATTATTCGAGCACGCAGCATATCTGGAAGAAGTTGCCGAGAGGGATGGCTTGCGCAAGTTCAGATAGCAGCACAAATCGAGCCACGGACGTTCAATTCCCGGAGTCCGCACGTAACATCAAGGCTCCCTTCGATGCAATTGTGGTTGTCGGGCTGGTTGTGGATGCCTCAGCAATGCCCCGCAGTGTGCGCGTCGTTCATTCGTATAAGCCTGACTTTGACGCCAAGGCGCTTCAAGCCGTCAAAGAGTACCGCTTTGCGCCCGCCAAACGCTGGTAAAAGCCGGTTGCAGTCGCCGTGACGGTTGAAGTTCAATTCAAAACGGATTGAACAGATTTGTTGGAGCTTTGCGAAGCGGGAATTCCATGCTGCGCCAAGAGTCATAGCGTGGATTGTTTTCGCCTTCAATGTTTTCCGAGCAGCTTGCAAGCAAAAATCGCTTTTTAACCCCGGCGTCGATGCAATAGAATCCATGGGGACGGAAGTTCGCGTCTGGAGTTGAGTTTGTCCTTCGATGCAGGAGGTTTTCATGCGTTTTACAGCATTTGCCGCACTCGCACTTGGCGTGGCCACGGTGGCCGCGGCGCAAACCGCCGAGGAGGGCGCGGCGGCGAATTGGAGCTATCAGGGAAGGACCGGCTCACTGGTCTGGGGCAAGCTGAGTCCGGACTACCAGGCTTGCAGCAAAGGCCATGAGCAGTCGCCCATCGACATACATGGCGCGCGCCTGAACACGGCGCTCGCGCCCATCGAGTTCCACTACATTGCCGGGCCGGTGACGCTGGTCAACGACGGCCACACTATTGTGGCGCGCGTGGACCCAGGCAGTTTCATCGTGGCTGGCGGTGTGCGCTATGAGTTGGTCGAGTTCCACTTTCACCACCCCGGCGAGCAGACGGTGAAGGGCAAGCTGAGCGACATGGACGTGCAACTGCTGCACCGCAGCGCCGACGGCAAGCTGGCCGTACTGGAGGTGCGGCTGATGGAGGACGCCGGGAATCCCAACGCCGTGCTCTCCGCGTTATGGCCGCGGCTGCCCCGGAGCGGCGGAGCAAGCGAAAGAGTGACGGAGATGGTCAGTCCGGGCGGCCTGCTGCCGGCCGATCGCGGCTACTGGACGTACACCGGCTCACTGACCGCGCCGCCCTGCACCGAAGGAGTGCGCTGGTATGTCTTTGAGCAGGAGTTGAGCCTGAGCCGCGACCAGTTGCGCGCCTTCGCGGCCCTCTTCCCGATGAACACCCGCGGAGTGCAGGAGGCGCACGGAAGGCGCATCGAGGCCAACGAATAAGCTCTCGCTCTGCCCCGGCCGGCGTCCGTTGTACAACCGGCGGCCCGATGCGCTATCCTGAGGATGAATCCATGATCTTCTCCCGCGACTACATTGGGTATCTCGCCCGCCGAACCGTCAAGCACCTCATCGACGCCAAGATGATCGCCACCAGCGATGTGAAGGTGTGCGAGGCGCGCGTCGCCATGGGGCTGACCGAGGAATTGTCCCTTGAAGACCGCATCAACGAGGAGGTGCGCGTGATTCTCGACGCGTATTCCGAGGAGATGCGCAAATCCGGCGCGCAGTATGCCGAGATGTTCAAGAAGGTAAAGACCGAGCTGACCAAGAAGTACAAGGCGGTGCTATGAGGATCAGCCCCGACAAGCTGAACAAGCTGGCCCACACCGTGGCCGACACGTTGGCCGAGATCGACGAGGTCGGCTTCCTCGAAGACCGCAACACCATTCGCCAGGAGGCCAAGAAGGCGCTCACCGCCCTGCTCACCCAGGAGGCCGGCATCGACCTGGCCGCGCGCACCAAGATTGCCTCGCAGCGCAAGGTCATCATGGAAGGATCGCAGGAGTGGGAGATCCTCTACCGCAAGTACTACAACGACGAAGTGCGCAAGCTGGGGATCTGAGTGGTTTGGCGCTCCTTTGGCATCGGTGCGGATTTTTGTTAGAGTAGGAAGAGTGGCCGGTAACGGCTGCCCCCGCAAGTGTGTGGCGCTATCGTCTAGGGGTTAGGACGTGAGATTCTCAATCTTAAAACCCGGGTTCGATTCCCGGTAGCGCTACCAAAAACATTTCCTAGAGCATCCAAAACAATCCGCAAATCACACAAAAACAATAGACTTAGCATCTTATGTGATCCCATAGGATGTACTTCTATCCCTTGACATCCGGGGGCAAGTAGGGGCAACATTGGGGGCAGGTGAGTTTTTCACCGTAAGGAGTTGCCCCATGCCATTGACCGATGTTGTAATCCGCAGCGCCAAGCCAACAACGAAAGCCATTAAACTCTACGACAGTGGTGGGCTCTATTTGGAGGTTTCACCCTCTGGCGGCAAATGGTGGCGGCTGAAATACCGCTTCAACGGCAAAGAAAACAGGATTTCCCTCGGCGTATACCCCG
>Ga0302319_10010267_pt1 | contig 17877 bp, 20 predicted proteins | sample Bog_T0_2_FD_203319 | JGI IMG/M metagenome (GOLD analysis project Ga0302319, IMG submission 203319) | Peat permafrost microbial communities from Stordalen Mire near Abisko, Sweden - Bog_T0_2 | ecosystem: Environmental > Terrestrial > Soil > Wetlands > Peat | place: Sweden: Abisko, Stordalen Mire...
TTCAGCCCTCGGCTATCGCACTCCAAGGGAGTTCGCTCAAGCCTTTCAAACTACCCAACCCTCACAGTTGGCCGTGGCGTAAATCGCCCCCTCAGACCAAATCGGCAAGATATGGCAAATCCGGATCAACCGGCAATATCGCGTCCGCTTCACTTGGGATGGCCGCGATGCACACGATGTGGAAATCGGCGATTTTCACTAAGCCTAGACCACAAAAGGGCAAGCGCACCATGAAAGACACGACCATCAAGATTAAGCCGACTCATCCCGGCGACGTCCTGCGTCACGACTACCTTGAACCGCTCGGTATGACGCCCAACGCACTTGCGATCGCGATTCGCGTGCCGGCATCGCGTGTCGGCGAGATCGTTAACGGAAAACGTTCAATCACCGCACCCACCGCGATGCGCCTTGCGCGCTACTTCGGCAGCTCCGCTCGATTCTGGATGAATCTTCAGTCTTACTACGATCTCGCGATCGCGGAGGACGAACTCGCGGGCGATGTCGAGCGCGACGTCCAGCCGCGAGAAATGGCAACGGCGTAGCCCGCCTTCGCGGTGTGCTTCCGATCACCGGCTGAGCCAATTTGTGAAATGTCGGCGAATTGTGAATATCAAATAGTGTCTATCCCGCTCGGTTTCGATCTAATCGCAAAAAACGGGTGGGGCCTTGACAGGTCAAAGAAGCGGTGAAGGCACTTCAAGAACTCGGCCTAAGCGAACGCGTGGCTACCTTACGACTTTGCGATGGCCTCACTCACGGACAGATCAACGGTAAACCTCTCGTGTGTTACGCTCGGAACAATTCTGCCATGTTCCCCGCGCTCGAGGTGCACGATGCCATATCCCTCCATCGTGCGCAACGTACGAGACAGGTTTGACTTTTGTCGTCCTGTTAGCTTGGAAAGTTCGTCGATCGAGCCGGGCCGTTGCGCGATGATGACCTGCAAGAGTTCACGATTGCCGGCAGACAACACCTTAGCGACCGACTCAATGGACGGAAACCAAACTTTGGGCTCGTCCGGCTGTGGTTTGTGTTCGCCGCGTGCAATCGCCATCGTCCGAGCCTTCGCCCGCTCGTAACTTGCAATCCCGATTCGTAGCGTATTCATCGATCTACACCTCTCTCGTCCAGGACCGCGTCGACTTGCGTCCAGAACGCCTCTAACAGCGCAGCAGCGTCGGAATATTCGTAGGGTTGGGCCCGTCGGCCGGCGTGCCGGTGGTCTTGAGCTTCGCCCCACTTTTGCAGGCGACACGGGGTGAGCATTATCGAATCCTACAAGCCGCTCGTTCCCCGGCCCGTGAAGCGTAAGGGAGTAAGACACGCCGTGCGGTTTGCCGGGCGTCGGCGCGACCTTCCAGGCCTCGAATTTTACCCAGTATTCCCCGTCCTCAGAGATGACGAGCACTTCTCCAGCGAGATCGAGTAGCCGGTCAAGGCTAGGGTCCGGCGTCGCCACGCAGAAAGGTTATCACTAAATGATAACCATGTCAAAGGAAGGTAGACGCGCCTCTTATTCTAGAGGAGGGGCTAAAGCGCAGAAGACCGTTCGCTCACGGCACCTACGGCGATGCGCCTCGCGCGATACTTCGGCAGCTCCGCCCGATTCTGGTTGAATCTTCAGTCGTACTATGATCTCGCGGTCGCCGAGGACGAGCTCGACGGTGATGTCGAGCGCGACGTTCAGCCGCGAAGCGTGGCGACGGCGTAGACAAGTGTTACGTTAAGCGGTCCCGCAATCAGACACGCTGATGGCGAAACGAGCGATACTGGACGGCCTGATCACTGATTGCACAAGTCCGTTCTGACCTTCTAGCCTTGTCGTCCTGAGCGTAGCACACGAAGTGCGCCCTTCGACTTCGCGCAGGACAGGCTCTGTCGAAGGACCGCCGCAATCCGGAAGATCGGCGAAAGAGCCTGGCGTAACGGCCTGGCTCTTTCTTTCAATTCTCTCGCGGCGTTGATGCTAACGCACGTTGCAGCCGTCTCGCCGGAATCCGGTCGGTTCCAATGCAACGGCGACTTCGGCAAGTGAACCGTCGGCGTCCAGGACGAAATCTGCGTCGTCGGACATGTAGGCCTGCGGGGCATAAAGAGCGGCGGCGCTCCCACCGGTGAGCACCGCCGACATCCCATGCGCCTCGAGGGCCGCCGATACGGCAAAGCAGACGTCGGCAAGCGTCGACTCTTGAGTGATCACAAGCGTTTGTTCCGGCGGCGCGGGCGTAAGCGGCGCGACTCTTTAAGCCGCTGGTATTCCGGATAACCTTCCGCGAGGCGCAGAAGCAGCGCGCGAAGCTCTTTAACCGCCGGAAAGAGCGGATTGAGCGTCACGGCCCGCACGACGAGCGGGCGAGTTGAAACGAGCCCGTCGTCCTCGATCTTGTCGAGCGTCCGCTGAACAGACGAGATACTCGACCCAAGGTATCGGGCGAGCTCGGCCGGGTAGGTCTCCTCAAGCACCGCAACAAGCATCAGGAGCGCCGTGCGCATCTTGCTTCCGAAGAGTGCTGGAGCGGGCAAATCCCATTGCTCGTCGTTGAAAGTTGATGCACCGAGCGGCATATTCAAGTACCCCTAGTGGTATACTATACAACTCTCATCGGAGTACTTCAACTCATAGCGCTCCTTGACTCCCTGAAGAAGTGGTCCTATAGTAAACTGAATGGTTGACTATGGCGCCCACCTTGACCGCGCGTTTGCCGCTCTCGCCGATCCCACGAGACGCGGGATGATCGAGCAACTTAGCCGCGGGAACCTCACGGTGACGGACCTTGCCCGACCCCTATCGATCACGTTGCAGGGCACGATCAAGCACCTCGACGTGCTCGCCGCCGCCGGCCTCATAACACGGCGCAAGAGCGGCCGGTCGGTGGTCTGCAGTCTGGAACCTCAGGCCATGGTCTTCGCGACGTCATGGCTCAACGAACGCCGGCTGGTCTGGGAAGCCCGGCTCGATCGCATGGCGTCGTACCTCGACACACTTCAGAACGGAGCAGCCTCGTGAGCGAGCAAGCGACGCCCGACTCCGAAACCCCAACCATCGAGCTCGCCCGCGTCTTCGATGCTCCGCTCGCGCTGGTATGGCAGGTGTGGACGGATCCCGAGCACGTGAAGCATTGGTGGGGGCCGCACGGCTTCAGCACACCCTTGTACGAAGCCGACCTGCGAACCGGCGGAACGATGCGCTACCACATGCGCGCGCCCGACGGTACCGTGTTTCCGAGCGAAGGCCGATTCGAGGACGTCGTGCTGCACGAACGGATCGTCGTCGTCGGCACGGTGGAGATCGCCGGAAGCGTTGTTTTCACGGCCCGCACTGAGGCGCGTTTCAGCGAGGCGAACGGACGCACGACCGTCGAGATCCGGCAGACGTACACCAACGTATCACCGATCGGGCAGCAAGCAATTCAGGGTGCGCCGGAGGGTTGGGCGCAGCAATTCGAACGCTTCGACTCGTATCTCCACTCGCAGGCTAGCTAGCATATCTGCGGATAGTGGGGCGGAGAAATGACGGAAACGGAGCGCCTTCTCGTTCTCGCATCGCGCGAACCTGTAAGGACGCAACTCGGTTTACTGAAAGCAAAGGGCCGAGGGAGAGCGCCAAAGACCGGCTTTGAGGAAATCGATCGAAAGGTCTATCAGCTCGATGACGGACCGAGGACGATCGTGGCAGAGCGGTTTCAGCGAGGCGGTAAGGATCTGGTGCGGCTGCGCCTCGACGGGGTCGACGATGGCATGTATGAATTCAACGCGAGCCGCTGGTTGATCGGGGAGATGCTTGGATACGCCGTCATGTTGGCGCTATGTGCTGCCGGGGTCGGCATAGCGTTCACGCCGTGGTTTCAGGACTTATGCAAGGTTTTTCGAGGAAGCTCAACATAGCCGGTTAACTCCTAGCGCGAGATCGGAGGCCGGAGATGTCGAAGGCTCGTTTTTGCTCCACGGTTGTGCTCGCCGGCGCGTTAATCGCCGCAGCGTTCGTCCCACAGGCGGCGGCAGCCGACGATGCGCTCAGCGTGATCGGCGGCGCGAACGCCGCATCCTTTTTCGAAGTCCTCAATAACGTAGCGCAGATCGCGGGCTTTTACGCGCGCGAGCACCTGACCGTCACGACACAGTACGCCGGCAGCCCCAACATCGCCGCGCAGCTCTGCGCATCCGGAAAGGCGGATATCTGCGGTCAGGCGATCGAGCCGCTGTATCTGGGGTACCAGAAGGGGCTCCGCCTTCAGGGATTCTTCGCGCGCGATCCGCAGAACGACCAGATCCTCGCTGTTCTCGACGGTAGCCCGATTCGCACGCTGGCCGATTTCAAGGGCACGACGATCGGCGAATTCGTCGTGGGCAGTCCGGGCGAGCTCTATGCGAATTTCATGTTCGCCGGCGCCGGCTTGAAAAAGGGCGACGTGACCTACGTTCCGATCGGCTCGGGGGTGCAAGCGATCCAAGCCCTGGTCACGGGCAAAGTCGCGGGCGTGGCAGACCCGTATCCGGAGCTCGCGTCATACGAGGTCGCTGCCGGCATCAAGTTCCGGTACTTCTTCAACCCGCTCATCCGGGACATCGGCAATACGGCCTACGCGGCGACGCCCGCGACGATCGCGAGCAAGGGCGATTTGCTCAAGCGCTTCGCCCGGTCCCAGGCGATGGCCGCGATCCTGATTCGCGAGAATCCGCATCTCGCGGCACGCTACTTCTTGCAAGGGGCGCAGATCAAGATCACGGACAAATCGCTGGCCGACGAGACGCGGTTGCTGGAACTCGACAGCGATCAGCTCCCGGGCTCCAATCCGCTGAGCATGCGGATCGGTGCGCTGCCGCTCTCCGGCATGACTCTGTACAGCAAGTATCTCTTCGATCAGGGCTTCACGAGCGAACTCGTGCCGGCGACGGACATCGTGACGAATCAATTCATCGAGTACGCCAACGACTTCGATCACAAGGCGTTCATCGATGAAGTCAAGCGGATGCGCTAGCGCGTCGCGTGGAAGACTACTCGGCACAACTCGCAGCCTTCGCGGCGGACTTTCGGCTCGCGGACGCACCCGACGACGTGGTGCGTATGGCGAAACGCGCGGTGCTCGATCAGTTCGGCTGCCAGATCGCGAGCGCAACCCTGCCTTGGAGCCGGCAATTTCGCGACGCCGTGCTCGCGACCGGTACCGGCGGCAGCACGACCGTCGTCTATCACGGCGACCGCGTCAGCGTCGACAACGCGGCGTTCCTCAATAGCGCGTTCGGCCACGGCAACGAAATGGACGACGCTAGCGTACGCACCCCCTCGCACTGCGGCGCGGTCGCGGTCCCGACGGCGATCGCCCTCGCCGAACTGCGGCGCGCGTCGGGACGCAGCGTGCTCGAAGCGGTGATCGTCGGCTACGAACTCATGATGCGCATCTCGTACGCGACCGAGCCGCAGATGCGCCGCCGCGGCCATCACAGTCCACCGGCGATCGGTCCGTTCGGCGCCGCCGCGGCGGCCGCACACATCGCGGGTCTCGACCGGTCCCAGACGCTGAACGCCATCGCGATCGCCGGTAGCCACGCCGCCGGGCTCGCCGAGTACACGCGCGGCGGCGGCTCGGTCAAGCGCATCCATTGCGCGATTCCGGCCATGGCCGGCCTGCGCTCTGCGCTCATGGCCGAATACGGCATCACAGGCCCGCCGACGGTGCTCGAAGGGGAACGCGGCTTCTGCGCGGTTTTCGCGGGCACGAGCGACCTCCCGCAACTGACGCGCGGACTCGGGACCGACTACGACATCTTGCAGACCGGCTTCAAACGCTTTAGTTGCGCGTTCGTCACGCATACGTCGCTCGAAGCGATGGATGCGATCTGTGCGCGCGGCAACCTAACCGCCGGCGACATCGCGACGGTGACGGTGGGCGTGAACTCAGACGCGGCGAAGCACTTCTACGCGCGTCCCGGGCCGCCGCCGGACGTCCTCGCCGCGCAGTTCAACATCGGCCACGCGCTTGCGATCCGGCTGCTCCGCAGCGGGAACGGCCCGTGGGATTGGCACGAAAAAGATCTCGCCGCACCCGACGTGCTTGCCTTCGCCGCGCGCGTAACGTTCGGCGTCGATCCGGTTGCCGACGCCGAAAAGCACGACAACATGGGCGCGCTCGTCGGCGTCACGACGTTCGACGGCCGTACGTTCGAGGAGCGCGTGCGCTACTCGAAGGGCCTGCCCGAGAATCCAATGAGCGACGCCGAGTTCGAAGCAAAGTTCCGCGAACTCGCCGAGCCGTTACTCGGCGCGGAGCGCTGCGGCCGCATCATCGCCTGGGTCGACGACATCGAGCACCACGTCGACGCCGGCACGGTCCTGCCGCTACTCGTCCGTTGAAGTAGCGCGGCTATGTACGCGGCATGAGGACGACAAGCTTTATGTCTCTGGTGGTGGCTAACGTGAACGTCACTTGATCGAATTCCCGCGGGCCGTCAGCAGGGTGATTGAAGCGGCGTAACCCGCCTTCCCGGCTCACGACCGCGTGCTCGTTCCAGGCTTGGCGGAAGAACGGACTACGAGCGGACAAGTCCTCGACCAAGTGGAGCAGCTGTTCGTCACCGACCCTGCGACTCGAGTCGGCGCGAAATTCTGCGAGCACGCGCAACGCGCGATTCGGCCAGTCCGAGATGAGCTGTTTCGCGGCGTCGTCGAGGAAGACGTATCGCAGCAGGTTGATGCGTTCGCCTTTCCGCCACCCGACAAAAAGATGTCCTGCGCCGGCGTTCAGCGCACAAACGTTCCACTCGCGATCGAGAACATAGGCCGGTGTCGATAGGGCATCGACGACGCTCTGGAGTGCGACGCGCCCTTCGTCCGAACGTTCCGTAGCGACGGCGTCGGGGTCGTGCATCGCGGCGAGCTCGAAGAGGTACCCTCGTTCCGCCGCGGAGAGTTGGAGGGCGCGAGAGACGCGGGCAAGCGTACCGCTCGAAACGGAGACATCGCGCGCTTGCTCGAGCCACGTGTACCACGTGACGCTGATGCCGGCCAGCTCGGCGATCTCTTCGCGACGAAGGCCGCGCGTCCGACGGCGACGCGAGGACGTCGCGTCCTCCGGTCCGGGTGTCAGGCGCGCCCGGCTACTGCGAAGAAAGGTCGCAAGTTCTTTGCGCTGGGATTCGGTCAGCTCGGCCATTACATTTTATCCCCGTATAAATTGCGGTCTGGAACGCACCGCGCAGACTTCGCTATTATTGCACCGGACACCATCGCTACTTCCGGAGGGCACATGGAGAAACCCGATCACGATACGCTCGTTGTGGCACAATTTGGTGCCCGGGCCGCCGCCTACGTCGCGAGTCCGGTCCACGCGCAGGGCGACGACCTTCGGGACGTCGCCACGCTCGTCACAGGGCATCGCAGCGCCAGGGTTCTGGACCTAGGCTGCGGCGGGGGACACGTTTCGTTCGCGGTCGCGCCGCATGTCGCCGAAGTGATCGCCTACGACCTCTCGGAGGAGATGCTTGGCGCGGTCGCGGCTGAGGCAACGTCGCGTGCGCTGCTCAACGTTTCGACGCGGCGCGGTCAGGCGGAATCGCTGCCGTTTGAAAGCGGCGACTTCGATTTCGTGCTCACGCGCTTCAGCGCTCATCATTGGTACGACGCGCAGGCCGGATTGGCGGAAGCGCGGCGCGTTCTCAAGCCAAGCGGTACGGCCGTGTTTATCGATGCCATCGCGCCGGCGAACGTCGTGCTCGACACGTTTCTGCAAAGCGTCGAACTCTTACGGGATCCTTCGCACGTTCGCGACTACACCGCGGATCAATGGCTTCACATGCTCGGCGCGGCCGGATTCGCCGTTACGCGCTCGACGCAACGTAGGCTACGGATGGACTTTGCGTCCTGGATCGCGAGAATGCAAACGCCTGAGGTGCGTAGCAGCGCCATACGCTCGCTTCAAGAAAGCGCATCCGCGCCGGTCGCGGCCTATTTCGAACTGGAGCCCGACGGGAGCTTCATGCTCGATACCATGGCGATCGAAGCCGGGCCCGTGTGATCAGGCTGCGGGCGAGCGCAAGAACGTGAAGCGCGTTTCGCGCCGGATGCGAAAGCCGAGCTTCTGATACAGTCCGATCGCCGGGTTCTCCGCGGCGACGTGGAGGAACGGCTGCTGGCCACGACAGCGAATGCGCGCGGCGATGTCGAGCAAGAGATACGCGCCGAAGCCGCGACCGCGGAACGACGGGTGCGTTGCAAGCGCGCTGATCTCCGTCCAACCGTCGAACCGCATGCGCGTTCCGGCAATGGCGACCAACATCCCGTCGTGGCGAATGCCGCGGTAGTCGCCGAAGGCGATCGTGCGCCGCTCGAACGGCCCGGGCCGCGCAAGCTCAAATAGTGCAAAGATGTCGTCGACGTCGCCGGTGCCGAGGTCGTGTACGCTCTCCGCGGCTGGAGGCGCCGGCGTTGAAGTGACGTTCTCGCCCGTCATCTGGTAACCGTGGCCGACCTCCTCGACGACCCATTCGCTTGGCGGAACCATCTCGGCCGGCGTAAACGCGACTTCGCGGTCGGCCCCAACCAGCGTGGCCATTTCCGCCCAGTCGGCCTCCGACGGCGACGAGCCGAAGGCGGCGAACGGCGAAATGTCGCGATGATATGCTGCGCTTCGCGCCGTCGCTACCCCGAGATGCCGTTGCCGTCCGGTCAGCGAGCGCCACACCGCGTCATCGAGTCCGCGATCGTCACGCGAGAAGGTTGCCACGCACCCGAATTCGTCGCCACGCTACACGGTCACTCCGCGCCCGGCCACTGTGGCCCGGTATACGGAAAATACTGCGGGCCCCGAGCGGCTCCAAAATATTCCTGAACGTTGCTGCTCGCCCCAGCCGTGGCCGCGGTTCCATTGCCGTAATTCGTCACCCATACGTTTCCCGATCGATCGATGGCGATGCCGTAGGGTTGATTTCCCGTCGCATACGTACGGATTAGGGAGCCGGAGGAACTCAGTTCCGTGACGCTGCTAGTCGTGAGATTCATTCCCCGGTTATAGCCGTTCGCCACCCAAACGCTCCCGGCGGAATCGACGGCGACAATTTCAGGATAACTTCCCGCGACATACGTGCCGATAGCGGTGCCGGCAGAACTCAGTTCGGTGACGTTGCTCTCACCCACGGCCGTCCCCGGCGTTCCATTGCCTTTGTTGACGACCCATACGTTGCCGGCCGGATCTACGGCTAAGCCTTCGGGATGACTTCCCGCAACGTAGGTCCCGATCGGGGTGCCGGAAGGACTCAGCTTCGTGACGTTGCTGTCCGTCAGACCCATCCCTACGGTACCGCTGCCTTTATTCGCTACCCAGAGGTTTCCGGCGGCATCGATGGCTATGCCACCGGGAGAACTCCCCGCAACGAAGGTGCCGATCGTACTACCGGAGGGGCTCAGTTCCGTAACATTGCTCTGACCCGGCGCCGTTCCCGGGGTTCCCGCGATGTCGGAGGCCGCGCCCCAATTCGTCACCCAGACATTGCCGGATGTGTCGATGGCTATGCCTCCGGCGGGATAGCTTCCCGCGACGTAGGTGCCGATCGTCGCTCCGGCCGGGCTGAGTTCCGTAACGTTGCTCTCACCAGCGCCCGTCCCCGCGGTCCCGTTGCCGTAATTTTCCACCCAGACGTTTCCTAATCGGTCTATGGCGATGCCGATGGGTCCCGTCCCCGCAACGAAGGTGCCGATTGTCGTGCCGGAGGGGCTCAATTCCGTAATGTTGCTCTCACCGGGGGCCGTTCCCGGGATCCCGTTTCCCCCATTCGCCACCCAAATGTTGCCGGCGGCGTCGATGGCATTGCCAAAACAAAAGCTGCCGGCAACATACGTGCCGATCGTTGGGGAAGGTGGGTTCACCCCGCCGCAGCCGGAGAGAGCGAACGGAAGAACGACGAGAAAGCGATGGCTGCGAAAGGCGCGCGCGAGCGTTCGAACCATGATGCACGACCAGTACAGAGAAGTCCGGAACGCGCCCGTGGAGCTTGCGGATGGGGAAAACCAGCCACGCCGCACCACGGGGGCACTACGCTTACCGCGTTAGTTTTAGACCCTTACCCCGGGAGCGGCCGTGCGAATCCGCGGGAGGCCATCCGTGCAGCGCGAAGGGACCGCCCGGGACACTTCGCAACGACGGGAGGGCACGGAACATGTCATTGAAGATCGGCGACCAACTGCCGGATGGCGATCTTAAAGAGACCACGGAATTCGACTCCGCCACGCAATGCGCGATGGCACCCAAAGATGTCAAGGTCGCCGATGCCGTGCGCGGCAAGAAAATCGCAATCTTCGGCGTACCGGGCGCGTACACGCCCACGTGTTCGGCGAAGCACGTTCCCGGTTATCTGCGCCACTTTGACGACCTCAAGAAGGCCGGCGTCGACGAAGTCTGGTGCGTGGCTACCAACGATGCGTTCGTCATGGCCCACTGGGGCCGCGAGCAGAAGGCCCTCGGCAAGATTCGTTTCGTGGCCGACGCGACGGCCGACTGGTCGAAAGCTCTTGGGCTCGAGATGGGTGGTCCGGGGATGGGGACGCGCACGAAGCGTTTCTCCGCATTGGTCGACGACGGCCGCATCGTGCAGTGGAACGTCGAGGAACCCGGCAAGTTCGAAGTCTCGAATGCCGAGACGCTGCTCAAGCAGCTGGCGTAACGCTCAGCTGCGGCGGACTTGCGAGACGTCGCGGACTGCGCCGCGGTCGGCGCTGGTGGTGAGCGCCGCGTAGGCTTGAAGCGCCGATGAAACGTAGCGGTCGCGCTGCGCGGGCTGCCAGGCGGCGGTCCCGCGCGCGTCCATGCGCTTGCGGCGCTCGTCGAGTTCGTCGTCGCTGAGCGCGACGCGCAGGACGCGGTGGGGGATGTCGATGCGGATCAGATCGCCGTTCTGGATCAACCCGATCGCGCCGCGATCTGCTGCTTCGGGCGAGATGTGGCAGATCGAGAGCCCCGAACTGCCGCCGGAGAAGCGCCCGTCGGTGATCAGCGCGCAGCGCTCGGCCAGCCCCTTCGATTTGAGGTAGCTGGTCGGGTAGAGCATCTCTTGCATGCCGGGCCCGCCCTTCGGGCCTTCGTAGCGAATCACGACGACTTCGCCCGGCTTCACCGCGTCGCCGAGAATGCCGTCGACGGCGTCGTCCTGGCTCTCAAAGACGTGCGCGGGCCCGGTGAACTCGAGCAGCGACGCATCGACGCCGGCTGTCTTCACGATCGCACCGTTGGGCGCGAGGTTCCCGAAGAGCACGGCTAAGCCGCCGTCTTGGCTGAACGCGTGCTCGACGTCGCGGATCACGCCGTACGCGCGGTCGCGGTCGATGTCATCGTAGCGTTTGTTCTGGCTGAAGGCTTCGGTCGTGCGGACGTTGCCCGGTGCGGCAGCATAGAGCGTCGTCGCCGCATCGCCGTCGCGGCGCGCCGGTGCCATCACGTCCCATGCGTCGAGCGCCGCGCCGATCGTCGGCGCATGCACGGTCTTCGCATCACGATGGATCAAGCCGGCGCGGTCGAGTTCGGCCACGATGCCGAGCACGCCGCCGGCGCGATGCACGTCTTCCATATGCACGTCGGATTTCGACGGCGAGACCTTGCACAGGTGCGGCACGCGGCGCGAGAGGCGATCGATGTCGGCCAGCGTGAACGGCACCTCCCCTTCCTGCGCCGCGGCGAGCAGATGGAGGATCGTATTGGTCGAGCCGCCCATCGCGATGTCGAGCGACATCGCGTTCTCGAAGGCCTCGAACGTGGCGATGCCGCGCGGCAACGCGGTCGCGTCGTCGCCCTCGTACCAGCGGCGCGCGAGGTCGACGATCACCCGGCCGGCCTGCAAGAAGAGCTCCTTGCGATCGGCGTGTGTCGCGAGCAGGCTGCCGTTGCCGGGGAGCGAGAGACCCAGCGCTTCCGTCAGACAGTTCATCGAGTTCGCGGTGAACATGCCCGAACACGAACCGCACGTCGGACAGGCCGAGCGTTCGAGTACCGCCGCGTCGCTGTCGCTGACGCGCGGATCTGCCGCACCGACCATTGCGGTGATCAGGTCGGCGCGCTTCGTCACCCCGGCGGTGACGAGCTTGCCGGCTTCCATCGGGCCGCCCGAGACGAACACCACCGGGACGTTCAAACGCATCGCGGCCATCAGCATGCCGGGCGTGATCTTATCGCAATTGCTGATGCAGACGATCGCGTCGGCGCAGTGCGCGTTCACCATGTACTCGACCGCGTCGGCGATCAGTTCGCGCGACGGCAGGCTGTAGAGCATCCCGCCGTGTCCCATCGCGATGCCGTCGTCGACGGCGATCGTGTTGAATTCCTTGGCCACGCCGCCGGCCGCTTCGATCTCGCGCGCGACGAGTTGCCCCAAATCCTTGAGATGCACGTGGCCCGGAACGAACTGCGTGAACGAGTTGGCAACGGCGATGATCGGCTTGCCGAAGTCGGCGTCGGTCATTCCGGTGGCACGCCAGAGCGAGCGGGCTCCGGCCATATTCCGGCCGTGGGTGGTGGTGCGCGAACGATAGGGTGGCATAACCTATCGCCGCTGCGGTACGGCAAGTCCCGGCCCCTGCAGCACGGCGGCCCCGGATTAATGGGTACAGCGTACTCCCACCCGGGAGAAGGCAGCCGTTCATGAACACCGCGACCTCCAGCGTCAGTGCGATCTTTGCCTCGCGCGAAACGGCACGCCAAGCCGTCGCGTCGCTGCACGCCCATCATTTTCGTAGCGTGTGGTCCGGCGTCACCAGCCTGACCGAACGAGACGGCGGCGCGGAAACGGTTGCCATTGAGGCGCCCGGATTCTTTTCGCTGAAGTCACAGAGTTTGGTCGACGCCCTGGTCGAACACGGCGTCGATGCCGAAACGGCTCGTGGCATCGAGCCCATCATCGCGGCCGGTGAAGTGATCGTGATCGTCGATCCCGGCGAGCGCGACGCGAGCGAAGCAGCGCGACTGCTCGAGGCCGACGGCGGCGAACTCTCGGAAGCGGTAATGGACCGCGGTACGCCGCGAGCCGGCGCAACCACGTTTTCCGCAGCGGATCGCGTCCCCGAGGGCATCGGCGAAGACGACGATGGCATCGTCTATGTTGAGGAGATCTTCTACCTGACGATCCTCGAGTGAGCACGTGACGTCGGGCGGCACTCGCGGCGAGCCGCTTGCGCTTGGGGAACTGGTCGCCCAGAACGATCCCTAGGCTTCGACTTCTTCCAGTTCGACCGACGCGTCGTGCGGCAGCGGCGTACGCATCCGGCTGACGTCGGGTAAGCCCATCAGCACGATCTCGGATGTTTCAGCGGCGGTGAACGATGCGTTCTCGCCGCTATCAAGGTAGAGCGCGGTCATCGCGCGATAGGCGTTGCCCTCAGCCGTGCCGGTGCCCGAGAGCACGAAATAGATGCCGCGTCCGCTCGCCGCCAGCGTCGCCCCCGGCGCAAGGCGAAAGCTGCCGGCGCGAATCGCGCAATCGGTGAACGTGCCGTAGGCTTTCTCTTCCACGCCCGGCGCGCCGTCGACCGGCATCCAGCGGTAGTTGTCACCGTCCATCAAGATCGGATCCGCGTACTGCGGTTTCGGATAGACCATCGGCCGCTTGTTGGCGAATTCCCAACTCGCTTGGAAGCTATCGAGCGTCTTGCGGTTCGTCACGCCCGGCGTCGGCGGCAAACCGTCCTTGCGGAAGAACACGCCTTTCTCGAAGTGTCCGAACTCCTTGAGCGCCGCATGCGAACCGTAGAGCTGCTCGGGGTCCAAGTAGCCGTTGCCGCTGGGGCCGCCGAACTGCACGACGCCCACGACGTTGGGTTCGTCCGAGGACTGCGGACCGTAGTACGCGCCCTCGGGAAAATAGCCGAGCGTTCCCGGCTTCATCACGCCGTTTTTATCGAACTTGCAGTCGCCCACGAGTTGAACGCGCCACTGGTCAAAATTGTGGTGGTGGCGCGGCGAGAAGAAGTCGCCGGTCTGATACGCGAGGATGAAGATGAAGTTGCCCGGGCCCGGATCGCCCTGGAAGATGTAACGCTTCTCGAGCGTCCCGGAGCGAACGCTTTGGGTCGCGATCTGCTCTTGTTCGTCGCCGTGAACGAGTTTCATGATCGGGTGCTCCTTCGAAATCGTGACCGGGCAGGAAGGTTCTTTTCTCCGGCGGCCGGGCCGCTCCCGGCTAGTGCGTTGACCGAGCGCGCTCAATGAACGCGCGGTGGTCGAAGTCGTTGGCGTACGGGATGAACCGGTCCGTGACGACGGCCGAAACCGGCACGACATGCGCGGTCAGCCCGTTGTCGTTGATGAACTTCGTCAGGACGTTGGCGCTACGGGTTCCCAGCTCGCCGACCTTGTTGCTGGTCGGGATCACACCGGGCAAAATGCCCTGCCCGATCTGGAGCAGGCGAACTTCGTTCCGCAGCGCTTCAGGCGTCGCCTGAACGCCCGCGCCGTGGAGAAAGTCACGCGCCGCAACTTGCGGATTCACGCGTATGAAGATCGACGATTCCGCCATCGCGCGCGTGAAGCGCTTGAGCGCATCGGCCTTGGTCTCGATCGTCGTGGGCGTCGCGCAGAATCCGACATCGCTGATGTCCTTGAGGATCGGATTCCAGAAGTAGCGGAACTTCAGGTTCGCGACGTTCTCGTAGATCAAGAGCTCCGCATACGGAAACGACGCGCCGGCGACTTTCTTGCCGGTGAGCGCCGCGATCGCTTGCGCGCCGGAGCCGATCACTTCGTAGGAATAGTCGCTGCTCTTCAGACCCGCGCCGCGCAAGGTCGCGTCGGTCGAATACTCGCCGGGACTGCGCGGCGTATATTCACCGAGCGTCGTCCCCTTGAAGTCGGCCGCGGTGTGGATCGGACTATCGGCGAGCACGGCCAGCACCCACTGATACTGCGGGTTGCGGTTGAAGAACGCCGTCAGGCGCAGACCCTTCTCGTAGCCTTGGATGATCGGCTCGAGGCTGGTCGAAACGATGTCGCCCTTGCCGCTCGCGACGAGCTGCGCCGCGTTGCCGGGGTTGTTGGCGAACTGGACGTCGACGTGCAGGTGCTGCTCTTTGAAGAAGCCCTCCGCTTCGGCGACGTATTCGAGGATCTCGAAGAATCCGGTCTGATTCGCACCTGCGATCAGCGTCAGCGATTCATCGCTTTGCGCGGGCGCCGGTACCGGGACGGCAAGTAGGGCAGCGAGCGTGAGAGCCGCGAGAGCGAACGGGCGTGAATGCATGCAGCCGGGTCCCCCTTCTGGCCCGGCCCGTTCGCCCCGCCCCGCGTTCTGTCATCCCGAGCCCTAACTGCCGCCGGGGTTCGTGATGAGCGAGGCCGTGGAGATCGTGACCGCTCCGTCGTGGGCTAAGGCCCGGCCGGTGAACTGCGTCGACGATGTCAGCGTGACCGCCGTTAATGCGAGGACGTTCCCGTAGAAACTCGCGCCCCCAAGCACTGCCGAGCTGCCGACCTGCCAGTAGATGTTGCAGGCCTCCGCGCCGCCGGCGAGGATCACGTTGCCGCCGGCTGAGCCGTTGAGGGTCGTGGTGAGCGCGGAGCCCATCTGGAAGACGAACACGGCTTGCGAATTGCCGCCGGCATCGAGCGTGAGGTTCCCCGACGCGATCGCTAGCGTCGAGGCCGATGTGTAGACGCCCGGAGGCAACGTGCCCACCGGGTGACCCACAACGCTCGCCTGAGCGAGGTCTTGCCCGCCCGGGAACGTGGCCGTCGGGGCCAATCCGGCGGCGGTATTAAACGCGGTGGTCAGAGCATTTTCCGCTGCCAGCGGCACCGCCGGCGTATTCGTATATCCGGCTCCCACCGCGTAAATCGCGCTCGGCCCGTCCGTGATCGCTCCGGGCGGATAGAAGCCCACGACCGACGTCCCCGGCGAGACGCCGATGAGATCGTCGTTGTGACTGCCGGTCACCGCGCCCGCAGCATAGCCGACGACGGTCGCCCCGGTATTCGTGACCGTCGTGCCGGCCAAGACGACGAACGGCGCGAGCGCCGCGCCGAGTGGAATCGAACCGGCACCTTGGTTGCACGAGAGCGTGGACGGGGGCGGAGTCGCCGCCGGAAGCACGGCTCCTCCCGGGAGCGCGAGGCCGCCGGCGACCACCGCTCCGGGGCTTCCGTTGAACGCCGGGAGGTTGCAATTACACGCACCGCATGCCGCCAGCGAAATCACGGTCGCCAGCGCCGCGAACCGCGCCGCGAAGAATGAAGGCTGGAGCATCGGTATCATCGTTGTCCTCATGATCGCTTAGAGCTTCACGCCGAGGCCGAGATACGGGCCGGTATGAATCTGACCGATCGGTGCGTTCTTGGTTGCGGCGTAGTGGTCGCCGGCGTACCCGCCAAAGAGATACACCGGCGAGTGCGCGACGTCGAGCGCAGCGCCGATGTCGTACTTCACGATCTGGTACTGCTGCTGATACACGGTTCCGGCGTTCACGCTGCCCACGCTCGTGACCGTGTAGTTACCGCTCGCGTTTGGATAGTAGAACAGGGAGCCGTAGAGACTGAAGCCGTTCCGGAGATCGGGGAGTTTTTCGATTCCGGCACCGAAGGCGTTCAGCTTCGGGTAGCCATAGTTGTTGGCGGTATGCAGGTAACCCGCGCCGACGTAGATTCGCGGCGCGGCGATGCGATATTCGACGCGCGCGTCGAAGCTGGTTTGCCGCGCCAAAAAGGCCGGCGTGTATGCGGTGCCGCCATCGATGGTCGCAAACTGCGTATAGTTGTTGCCGACCGCGTCGACGGCATTGCGGCTGGTGTCATAGGAGTCTTGGCGAAAGTCCGCTTTTAGCGCGAACGGCGACGTCTGCGGCGCAAATGCCGCGTTCAGGATATACGTATCGCAGTATCCGCCGGCGACGAATTCGTTGTAGTTCCCCGGCGTCGAATACGCCGCTTGGACGAAAGCGGTGTACGAGGCGACCGTGGGCTCTGCCGTCGGAATCGGCGGCGCGATGGCGGCCGGTACGATGGCCGGCGGCGCGGTCGGCGCGAGCGTCGGCGGTGCCGTCGGCGCGAGCGTCGGCATGGCTGTCGGCGCGAGGGTCGGCGGAGCGGTGACCACCGCGAATGGGATATAGCGCACCACGACGATCTGCCGGGTGGGGAGCCACTGGACGTAGGCGCCGAGCGCTTCGGAGATCACGCGAACCGGGACGAGCACGCGTCCTTTATAGAGAATCGGCGGCACGTCGAGCGGCCGCGATTCGCCGTTGATGATAACCTCGGGCCTGCCTAAGGTGACCGAAACGCTCGCTCCGGGCTTCACGGCCGTGACGGTCTGGTTGTCCGGCGAAACCGAAACCGTCGCGCCCATCTGTTCGAACATCGCGCGCAGCGGCACGTACATCTCGCCGTTTTTTACCAAGGCGGCCAGAACGCGCCGGTCTTTGAGGATATCGGGCGTGGCGTAGACCGTGTGGTCGTTGAAGATGATCGGAATATCACCCGACGGCGGCGAGCCGAAATCGGCGGCTTCCATCGCGGTTCCCGATGTGCCGAACGAAAACGCGAGGAATGCCGCAGTTCCAATAAGTGAACGTGGGGTCATGTATGTGCCGACTCTCGTGACGCCAAGCAGCGCAACGCATGAAATGGCGCGCATGGCTTTCAGGGCTAGGAAGCTAATGAAAGCCACCGTGCAGCGTCTATACCCAATCGTTCGGAAGAGTTAACAATGCGACGGGAGGTCTCTCCCGTTCGTCCGCGCGCCGAGCAGCAGCGGCGCAAGAGGTAACGCATGGAACGTAAGAAACCGTCCGATTTCCCGCAAGGGCTGTTGGATCTCTTTCAGCTCTACGTGCACGGTGAAATCAGCCGCGCGACGTTTCTGCGCGACGCGCAGCGGTTCGCCGCCGGCGGGCTGACGGCGGCCGCTTTG
>Ga0302319_10010271_pt1 | contig 17875 bp, 10 predicted proteins | sample Bog_T0_2_FD_203319 | JGI IMG/M metagenome (GOLD analysis project Ga0302319, IMG submission 203319) | Peat permafrost microbial communities from Stordalen Mire near Abisko, Sweden - Bog_T0_2 | ecosystem: Environmental > Terrestrial > Soil > Wetlands > Peat | place: Sweden: Abisko, Stordalen Mire...
GGAATATTTTTTGGGAATCTGTACCGGACAATCCACGGCAGCGATCATCCCCGTCCACAATGAGCGCCACCACGCGCAAAACCATACCGAACAGGATTTTGTCAGGAGTTCGCTGGTGAATTTTCGCAGAAACTGGTTGAACCTGATCCTATTTCCTTTCGCCGTCGTCCGGTTGGTGCACCGAACGAAGTCAGCCGACATACTTCGTTGGCGAACGGAAAAGCCGGCGTTATATCGTCGCGTCCAGCGGGAACGGCTCGTGGTTCTGGTGTTTTTCATTGGCCTGTTGCTTTTGGACTGGCGATCCACCCTGATTTATTTTGGCGTACCATGGTTGTTTGCCCAATGGGGAATCGTCACGATCAATTTGCTCCAACACCAGGATTGCGATCACGATTCGGCTTTTAATCATTCGCGGAACATCACCGGGCGATTCATCAACTGGCTGTTCTTGAACAACGGCCTCCACACCGCGCACCATTTGCGTCCAGCGATGCACTGGAGCCGGTTGGCGGAATTTCATCGCCTGCATGTTGAGCCCCACATGCGTCCCGAACTGAACCAACGCTCGCTGCTGGTCAGCATTTGGAAGCAATTTTTCCAAATTGGCGAAAGGAAAAAGTCGTGAATGTTTTTCCACGCGTTACAGCGGCCGCACCGGACCAGGTTGATTTTTCCCGCTGGTTCATGCCCGAGGAATTGACCCCGCTTTATTTTACGCCCGCGTATGCCACACTGTCAGCGGCCCGGAAGTTGCGGTACAACCAATTGAACGCGCTCTATTTCAACGAGCAAACCATGTTCTTTGAAAAAACGCTGGCGCGAAATGTTCTTGGCTGTTTTCTGAAGCGGCCCCTGCCGGACGATTTGAAAAGCGGCTTGCAGCAGTTCCTGGCGGAAGAAGAGCGGCATTCTGCCATGTTTCTGCACCTGAACCGGTTTTGCGCGCCGGAAATCTATACGCACGCGGACTTCCATTTCATTCAAGTTCCGCGCGTTGCGGCAACGTTGCTGGATGCACTTTCCAAACGGCCCGATTGGTTTCCTTTTTTGCTGTGGTTGATGCGTCTCCAGGAAGAGCGGGCCTTGTTTTTTGGCCGGGCATTTTTGCGAATGGCCGATTTACTGGAGCCGCATTTTGTTGCCGTTCAACGGCGGCATGTGGCGGATGAAATCGGCCACGTGCGCTGGGATGACGCCCTGCTGGACTGGGTCTGGCCGAAAGCCAATCCGCTCCTGCGACGCCTTAACGTCCATTTCCTCGCCTGGATGATCAACGAATATTTTACCACGCCGAAGCGGACCGCCATAAGGGTTGTAGCAGCGTTGGTCCAGGAATTCCCGCCGCTGCGGCCGCAGTTTCCCGCATTCTGCCGGCAGCTCCGGGCTTTAAAAAACGACTCGGTCTACCGGCGCTCCTTGTATTGCGCGGATAATGTGCCGATGACGTTTAAGCGTTTTGACTCCTGCCTGGAGTTTAAGTCGTTGGTCAAAGCCATGCCGGGCTATGCGCCTGGAACTCATTAATGAATCCTCCGGCATATCCAATTCCCGCTCGGCTGAATCTTTGCCTCTCGGCGTTCGTCGTGCTGGCCTGCACCGCGTTGCTGTGGGCGTCCGGTCAGGTACAAAGCTGGTGGGCAGTGGCGGGCATCGCGGTGGCTTACGGCTTGGTGATGAACACCGGGTACGCCCTCTGCCACGAGGCTGAACATGATATTCTTCATCCCAACCGAACGGTCAATGATGTGGCCGGCATGATCGTTACCCTCTTTTTTCCGGCCTCGTTTCAACTCCGGCGCCAGGGGCATCTGGGCCACCATTTGCGTAACCGAACCGACGACGAGGCCTTTGATTTATATTTCGAAGGCGAAACCCCGGTTTGGAAATGGCTGCAATTTTACGGAATCCTCACCGGCTTTTTCTGGCTGATGATCGTCCTCAGCAATTTGATCGCCGTGATAAATCCCAAATGGCTGGCGATGAAGACCAAACTCGACCGACCAACCGCCGCGCTTCAGGAAACGCTCAATCCGAAATATTTCCGACTCATACGAATCGAGACCCTGTTGGTTTTTCTGCTGCACGGTTCCATGATTTACTTCTTCAAAATCCCGGTTCTGCATTATTTCGCGGTGTTGTGTGGATTTGGATTCCTCTGGTCAACGCTGCAATACATCCATCACTATGGAACGCCCCGCGATGTGAACCGGGGCGCGTGGAATGTGCGGACGTGGCGGATTTTCGATTTGATCTGGCTGAACCACCATTGGCATCTGAATCATCACCTGTCACCGACGGTGCCTTGGATATATTTACCAGGACTACGACATGAAGATGCCAGGCCAATTCCTTTTTGGATCGCCTATTTTCGCCAATGGCGCGGACCGCGATATACCCGCGAACGAATCAACAATCGTCATGCTGGCAAGTTCGTCAGATAACCTGGCCGCCGAGCCAAAGGTGGTCCGGGCTGCCCTGAATTCAACGGAAGTCTGTTGGAGCGGGCGGCTTTTGCTGCTGGCGTTGAATTGCGTGCCGATGACCCACGTTCTGATTGTCGTTGGCCTGTTGGTCATTCGCCATGGCGGCTGGCCGGCCCGGATTGGAGCCGGGCTGGCTGCGCTGTACTTGCTGCCGCCGCTGATGGCGCGATTGATCTTGTTTCCTGGCACTTTTCCACAGGGACGTTTTGCCATCGGCAGCCGGCCGTTTTTTAGATGGTGGAGCTTGTTTCAGCTGCAAATTATTTTTTGTCGGCTGCCGGCGTTGGAGGAAATCCTGCGGCTGGTTCCCGGCCTATATTCATTTTGGTTGCGGTTATGGGGCGCCCGAATTGGCCGGCTAACCTATTGGTCGCCGGGAACCACCATTACGGACCGTTCGTTCCTGGCCATCGGCAATGACGTCGTTTTTGGCGCGGGTGTCCGACTGAACGCACATGTTTTGGCCAAGAATCAGGATGGCCAGATGCAGCTCATTTTGGCACCGGTGAATGTCGGCGATCGTGCTATCGTCGGCGGTTATTCTCTACTAACGGCTGGGACCATGATTTCGCCCGGTGAAATCACCCGGGCCTGCCTCCTATCGCCGCCATTCTCCGTTTGGAAGGATGGCAAGCGTATCAAACATGGCGAGGAATTTGAATAACGCGCAGAACAACACCATTGCCGGGCTGGCCGGTCGCTTAAAAACCGAGCTGGCGTTGAAGCTCGGTCTGGTGGTGATCCTGTATCCGCTGGTGTTTGTGCCGTACTTTTTCCTGCAACGGCATCATTTTTTCCCGGCCAGCACCATGTCATTGGGCTTGTTCGACCGGCTTATCCCATTTTCGGATCAGGCGGTATGGCCGTATTTCTCCATCTACCTGTTGTTGCCGATCGGGCCATTTTTCATGGGCCGGCGAAATCATCTTCTTCGCTACGCCGCCGGAATTGTCCTGATGAGCTTCATTGCCGACCTCATTTTTCTTTGCTGGCCGACCTTCTGCCTGCGACCCGCCATTACCGGCGTCAATGCTGTCTATCGACTACTGATAGCCGTGGACAGTTCTTTTAATGCCTTTCCGTCGTTGCACGCGGCTTTTGCTGTTTATTCGGCGTTGTGCGCCGGACTGGTTTTGCGCGAACTCGGGAGTCATCGCCTCTGGCGATCGGGGATTTGGATTTGGGCCTTATTGATTTTGTACGCCACTCTGGGCACCAGGCAGCATGTGCTCGTGGACATCATTGCGGGAAGCGCACTGGGCGCTGCGGCTTACGCCGCTGTGTTTACACCGGGGATTTCCATTTTCAAAAGCAAAACCTCGTTGCAAGCTGTTGCCCTCGATCTGAACAAAACACAAGCAAACATTAAATGAAAACCAGCCAGGTACTCCTATTTTCGATTGCCGCCGTTCTTTGCGGTTGGAATACCATTGCTCGCGCGGATGATGATGGCGATCGCGCCGCATTAAGGATGATCCGAACCAATTACGAAGTTGCCGTCAACTCAGGTGACCCGTCGAAGATAAAAGGCGATTTGAGCAAGGATGTGACCGGCGTGATGGTCACCGGCAAGGAAGTCGAAGGTTACGACGGTCTGGTGACGTATTGGAAGGAAGTCCAAGCGCTCATCGGCACTGGCGGCACGTACCACGTGACCGTCAACGTGGATAAAACCGACTTGCTTGGCGACGTTGCCGTCTCACGCGGAACCACCGACGAAACTGTCCGGCTGCCGAATGGCAAGGAATTGGATTTTAACGCCTTCTGGACGGCGGTGTGTCACAAGGAAGACGGCCAATGGAAAGTGTTCCGGATGGAAGCCACCTTGGACCCAGTTCACAACGTGTTCGTGACATTGCAAATAAAGAGGGCCAAGTTAATTTACGGAATCGGCGGTCTGCTCGGCGGAATCCTCTTCTTTCTGGTCATTCGGCTATTTTGCTGCCGTACGTGGTGCAAGCCGGGCCAGTCTCTTCCTCCACAGCCTCCCGCCATTTGAATCACTGGGGCATCCTTGGCATGGGCAGCCCGCGGACACAAAAAGCTTAATCCATTAAGGGTAGGGCTTGCCCTGGGTAAATTCAGGGTGAGATGGTGACTCTTGGTTTTAACAATCCCAGCTTGATAGAAATTTTAAACCATGGCTTTGCGAGGCGAGGTCAAGACCGAAGTTGGCGATTATTAAACCAACAGACAATTACTGAAATGCAAAATGGTATTACAAATGACAAACACCAAAGTTTATCTTGACCTGTTTGGAAAACATCAAAAAGTTTGATGAACAAAATGCCGCTGATTAGCGAAAGGACTACGCTACCAATCGCACAGCCCATTGAAGTCCGTTTGAAGTCATCAACCAAAGACCAGGCAATTAAGGCCATGATGGCGGACAATATCGAGACCGGATAAAATAAGAGCAACTCAATTAAACCGCTGGGGTTGTTAGTATACATTTCAAAGTGATTAAGGCGCGCTGACCTGCTCAAATGATTGCAGTCCTTGCAGCAAGTTTTGCTTGGGGTCAAACTCAATGTTCCGGTCGTTGGGCGTCGGATTCAAGTAATAGCGGAACTGCATAAAGTCACCATAGATTTTGCCGTAATGTGTGCTTAAAATGTTTCCCTGACTATCAAGGGCGGTATGCACGCGAAAGTAGTAAATTCGATTCGGATCCGGCATTTGCGTTTGCTCGTATTTTGGCTGATAGCCGTCAATCGGCGCTTCACGTGACGACAGCAAATGGCTAACACCCAAATTCCAGTCCCTCGTAAATCCTTGGATGCCATCCCCCCGATTGGGAAAGCTTACAGTAAAAGTGTAACCGGATTTGGCATCCGGGTGCTTTTCGGTGAATAGAAAGTCTGCATTGACTCCCTTTCCGTAAGGCGCAACCCAATCACCGGAAGTCAAATCATAGCCGATGCACTTGTTGTATAAGGGGAATGCTATGCTATCAATTTGCTTTGCATACATCGCAATGGGCCTGCCATTGTTTTTGAGCAACAGTGTGAAAGATGGATGTCGGTTCTTTTCGTCAAAATAAAATTGGTGACCGATATGAGTCGTGTAGTAGCCAGCCTTGTCGACTGTGACTCCTAAGTCCGAGGAACTATCTGTGTGGGATGCTTTGAACATTCCATTGGTGTCCGTCATGCCTTTAACTTCGCTATACGTTTGATCGCTCAAATTAGGCTCTGTCGGAACGGAATATTGAACTGAAACATTAGCCCCAACAATGGGATTACTGTCCTCGCCAATGACCTTGACGGTTGCCGTCCACTGATGCTGGCCAAATTGAGCAGGCAAAGTCGGAGCTTGGCCTAAAACAGGACGATTGCTCAAAAAAACATATTTTGATAAGAATAGTATCAATGATAATTTCAAAAGTGATTGAGATTCCCGGTGGTTGCAAATGTGTAAAACACTTGATGAGCGTGTGTTGCAAGGTGAGGCAAACGGAATGCTGAATGGCCAGAAATCCTTGACCTGAGTGAACACTTTTTCCAGCACACTTCGCGGGGGATCGCCGGTGTACATTCGCAACACCTCTTCGCTGCTCCGCTGGAATAGAAATTTTATCATAAGTATTGGTTCGAACACACTGGATTTAGCCCCGGCTGTCACGTCCATGTTTTCTGCCTCGGTGTCGGCATCAGCAAATTGCGGACGCGCGGTAATTGACCAATGTCTGTCATGACATACTGTTATTGAACAGACTCAAATCGCACTAAGCTGTCGCTATACCATTGAAATAGTCACGGGGCCTCGTCACCAGCCGTTTTCAAGGGGCGTTGTGGCTTTATGGATGATGAATCAGTATACTAATGACAAATATTAGCTCGACAACGAATAAAAATTATAAACATCTACACTGCCAAGGTTTCCCAGTCGGTTGTTCCAAAACAATGTGCTGCGGGCGTCGTTGGTGGGGAACAACTTATACCAATCGGCTGCAAACAACCGGTTGCTATAGCCTGCCCAGGTGGAAAACGTCATAAATGACTCGCTGGTGCTTGCCGGATCAATGGCTTCGATTGGCACGGCAGCGTCCATCATGAAGTACTGGCTGATGGGCGCATGCCAATCGTTGATGGCGCTCAAGGTCAACATATTTCCAAGACTATGCGCCGCCGCCACCACCGGCCCGGAGTTGGTCAAACTGGTGATAAAATTCGCCAGCAACGGCGCTGTATTGAACGCATCCACCACATTGGTGTGGTAATTGGGTGTGAATTTGTCGCTAATCTTTGAATCCGCCCCTTCCCATGTGACTGCCCAAAATCGGGCATGCGACCCTGACCAATACATGCGCTTGTACATGTCGGCGGCCACGCCACGCGATTCATTGGTATTCACATTGTAGCCATGCATGAAGACAAAATTCTTCTCAATTGTGTCCGGCTCGTTGGGCACACTGGCATCGGTCAATCGGTCTGGTACGGTTACGGGTGCCGAATTCAGATACATAGTTTTGTTGCGGAACATCTGCTCCACACCAGAGATGCTGATCGACAGTGAAGTTTGGGCGATCTGGTTGGTGCCATGGTAAATAGTCAGAACCAACGGCTGGGTCGTGTTGGTCGCGGCCTCAACCAAAATGATGACGCCATTGTTGGCGGCAACATCGTTGACAAAGTTGTTCGGACTGGTTATCGCGCTATCATTCAGCACGATACCAGTGGGATAAATCGGCCATGCTATGGCATCCGCGAGGGCGCCGGATTCATTGGTATCCCACAAATAATTCATGTAGTTCGTTGGCGTCAGGTCGGTATAAACAAAGCGCAGCGCCCTGTCGGCCTGGCTCAAAACAAAATGGTAACTGGTGTCCGTAACACTGATTCCCGCGCTAAGTGCATTGCTCTGGAACAGACTGCCGAGGTTTAAATAGACCGAGAAGTAGTCCACCAAATCACGACGGCCATGCACGGAGTAGGTATGGTCAAAGACATAGTGAACTCCAGTGGTAGAAAACGCAGGTACCGATGCTAATCCTCCAAGCATGTTGGCATCCTCGTCAGCGTAAGGCAGGTATCCGGGAACGCCGAAGTCGCCGCCGAAGTCGCCGCTGTCCTGGTTGTCATTGACCCAAAAAAGTCCCCGGTGCCTTTTTTCACCAAAGGCAGTATTCCCAATGGCTTCCGACGATTTTCCGCCCCGTCCTGCTTTGTTGCATGACGGGCGGGAGCCTTTCTGACGGCGGCACTGTCGGAGCATTTTCACCGGGGGCCAGCATAAGCGATTCGCCTCCCCCCGGCTAATCGAAAAAACACCGCTTTCATTGATTCAATCAATGAAGCGGGCGGCTCATTCCCGTGCGGCCTTGCGGCGTAGTTGCTGCTCCCTGGGGTGGAACTTCCGGTGCGCTTCTTTCAAGTCGGTAATCGTCAGCCGCAGGTAACGCTCGGTGGTCGCCAGCGACTTGTGCCCCAATATCTCCTGCACATGCCGCAAGTTCGCGTTGTTCTTTAACAGGTGGGTGGCGCAACTGTGCCGCCACAGGTGGCAGGTGACATGCTTTTTGAGCCGGGCCTGCCGGACGTACTTGCTCATGAGCCGGTCAATGCCATGCACCCCCAGCGGTCGCCCGGCCTGCAACGAAACAAACAGTTTGTCCGTCGTCCGGCCGTGCAGCAGTTCCGGGCGGATGGCGTTCAAATAGTTTTCCAGGTGCTGGCAGGCAATGCGGCTCAAGGGAACGACCCGGTCTTTTTTGCCTTTGCCGCGATTGACCCGCAATAGCTCCTCCTCCAGGTTCACGTCCGCCACGGCCAGATTGCGCAACTCGGATTTGCGGATGCCGGTGGCGTAAAGCACTTCCAGCAACGTCCTGTCACGGTAGCCGATGAGCGTCTGCGTGTCGGGCATTTCAATGAGCTTGCGGGCCTCCTCCGGCGTCAGGATGTTCCGGGGCAGCGCGTCCGGTTCCCTGGCCAGCCGCAACCCCTGCGCCGGGTTGTGCGCCAGATACCCCTCCCGCAGCAGGAACGCAAAAAAACTGCGCAGGCTGCTCAAGACGCGGTTTTGGGACGCCACGGTGCGGGCCGTGCCCCGGTTGGTCGGCTGGTAAAAGAGCCAGCGTTGAAAGTCGGTCAGCGTCGCCGCCGTGATGGCCGACACGTCGTTGATTTTCACCTCGGTTAAAAATTCGCCAAAGCGGTTAAAATAGGTGGCCTGAGTGTCCATCGTGCGGACTGAGTAGTTGAGCAGTTCCAACTGCTGCCGGTAACGATGGCACCAGGTCTCGTAAGTAATGGGTTCGGGGTTCATGGGCTTTTCAAGGGTGGGCTTGTTTATGGCCGATGTGCATATCTGCCGCCGCCTCGCGGCTGAGTCCGGGCGGCGTGGCCGTGCGCCGTGCGCCGGGATGGGCACGCTGCAACGTTTTCTTCAAATCCGGCACGCTGACGCGGGTGTAAATTTCGGTGGTTTTAAGCGATTTATGGCCCAGCAACCGCTGCACATAAACAATGTTCGCCCCGTTGGATACCAGGTGCGTCGCGTAGCTGTGCCGCCAGACATGCGGCGAGACGTTCCGGCCCAACACCTGCCGGGCATGTCGCCGGACGATGGCGGCAATGGCTTCCTTTTTAAGCGGGGGATGCGGCTGGATGGGGGAGAGCCAGAGCGCGTCCGTCCAGCCGGGATTGCGTCGGGCTTTGAGCCAGACGCTCCGGGCTTCCTTAAGATATTTGCCAAGAGCTTTGCCCGCCGTCTGGCCAATGGGCACCACGCGTTCCTGGCCACCTTTGCCCCGGACACGCACCAAGCCGTGGCGGATGTCCACGTCCGGCACGGTCAGTCGGGCCATTTCCTCGCGGCGGATGCCACTGGAGTAAAACAGTTCCAGCATAGCCTGGTCGCGCCGTCCCTTGGGCGTCCCGTCCGGGGCGCTCAACAACTTGCGGACTTCGGACGGTTGCAACAAACGCCGGGGCAGACGCCGCTCCGCCTTGGGCAACGGCACGGCCAGCGTTGGATTGAGCAAAATTGCGCCAGTGTTTTCCAGATGCGCAAACAACTGGCGCACGCTGCCCACATAGGCGCACACGGTGCCCACGGCATGACCCCGCAACCGTGCCCGCTGATAATCCGCAATGGTGTCCCGGCTGACTTCCCGGAGATCCGCCACGCCGCTGGTTTCCAGCCAGGCGAAAAGGTCGCCGATGGCCTTGCGCCGGTTGTCCACCGTGGCCGCTGAGAAGTGGCGCACCCGCAGCATTTCCAAAAAATTGGCCAGCACCATTGAGTTTTTCACAAGGTCATTTCCTCCCGTTGATGGGTTTTTCCAGTATATGTTCCCCCAAAAAAGGCGCGAGGTTCCCCGCCGGTTTCATAAAACGCCCGTTGCCATTGGTCAAAACCGGGTTTTCCACCTCGCAGGTTGCCACCTGCGAGGTGGGTGCGAGGTGCCCGTTTGGGGGTGCGAGGTGGTCATTTTGACCTGCGAGGTTGCCCAAAACACCCGCGAGGTGCGGGCCGCTCGGGCCAATAAGCTGCGCTTCCTTCCGTACTTGTTCCACTGACTTGATGCCCGCCAAAAACCGGCCTTCGGCCTGCTCTGGTTCATATACCAGCCGATACTGATAGGTCTGGCCAACCGCCCGGACAGCGGCACGACATATTCCATTTCCACCAGTTCATCGAGGTGCGTCCGCAACCGGGTGTCACCCCACTTGAACGCCTCCCGCAACTCGCGCCGGTTGAAGGTCGGCGCATTATGGCCGGTGGCGCTGCCACCACCCACTTTTTGGCCGGTCGTGCCTGGATCGGTTTTGGTAGTCACATACCCGGCGATGAGCCGCAGCAACTCCCGGCCTGACCGGGACAAGTCATCGAGGCTGACCGACGGCGAAAGGGCAAAAGGGAGGCGGCGGGCGGGGCGTTTGCAGCCGTCCAGCCCCCCAAAGAAACAAACTTTTTCTCGGCTGGTCGGCGGTGGCGCTGCCAGGCCCGGCACGGTGGCGGACGAGAACCAAGCAAACGGCGGGACATGAAGGGCGTCCCCCTTTCAAAAAACGCGCCATGACCAAAACAACCAAACAAAACCTCTGCCCCCGGCAGGGCCGATGAACCAATCAAATTTCCTGCCGGTGATGGAATGACGGACGGTGGATGATCGAGCCGCTTGGTTGACCGGCAAAAGGCGGGGGCATGGCTGAAAAAGCCCGAAATATCCTGAACCAGGCCGAAGATCAACCACTTGTGCCGCCGCTGGTTTTCCGGCGGCAACGGCTAAGATTGAAGAGTGTTGAAAGGCGTTTAATTGCGTTTAACGAAGGCGTTGAACGGCGTTTAGCCGCGTTGAAACCATCAACGCCAATCAACAGTTTTCAACACCGGCTTTTGCCCCCGCCGTTTTCCTCAACGAACTCGTTAGGGGATGGTGTCTATCCGCAAATCAGGTTTCCAATGTGTTCACGGCAGCATTATTTCCGGGCTGGCCGGTATGTATGGTTTGCCGTTTCCAGGACGTGATGGGGTTGCCGGGCCTGTCTCTTCCTGTCTGTGGTTGCGGGTGGCCCATACGGTAAACCCAGCACGGTTAGCGATTGTCTGGCAACCTGTCTGCGGCTCATTGGTGACAGATTGGCGGGGCCTTGGCGGCTGGCTTGGTTTGGGGCTGTCGGGGTTGTTTCGCGGTCATGGGCTGTCCGTAGTCGGTGCCTGGCTGTGGACTGTTTGCGGACTGTCCTGGAACTTGGACTAACCTTGACCGTGGACAGAACATGGACAAGGTGGCGGACTGGCCCCGGTCGTGGACTGGACACGATCATTGCCTGTCCACGGACACGGACTTTCTGCGGACACTGCCTGTCCGTTGCCTGGACGCGGACATGGACTGGACACGCTCGCAGACACGGCTACGAACTTTGCCCGGACATGCCGCGTCGATTGCGTGTCCAAGTGGCGGACACGAAACACTTCCGTGAGGAAGGGGTAGGGCTTGCCGTGCATCAAATCCGCCTTGGGGTCATCAATCATTAGCACCATCTGACGGATTTTTGTTTTGATCGGGACTTTGAGATACATTCCTTCCTTTCCTGATGGGCCGGAAGAGAATGAGCACGAAGCACCATCCCAGCGCGATGAAAAATCCAACCACAACCGGAGCCATTAAATTGCCGGAACGGTCGCCGCCTCCAGTTGCTTCCCCAACACCTGCGGCCGTCATGAAGCAGCCGCCTTCATAAACAAGCCCGCAAAAGGCACCAATAAAGCACAACCATCTCACTAAATGAGATCGGCGAACGAAAGTGGCAAACAACAAAAAGCAGAAAGCCGCGACAAACCCCCCGCAGAAAAACAGGAAAATCAGGATTTTCTCATTCATGCAGCCACTACGGGGATTGAACCTGCTCATCAAATGGTAAATTTCCAAGCAGATTCTGTTTCGGGTCAAACTCCACGTTCCGGTTGTTTGGCGTGGGATTCAGATAGTAGTTAAATGCAATTCCGGCACGCGGTGCTTTTGTGCCGACCAAAAATCTCATGTCGCCTTGTATCTTGCCATAGAGGGCACTTTGAATGTTGCCGTTTGAGTCCAAAACCGTGCGCACGCGGAAAAAGTATCCAGAGGCCGGTTCGGACGTTTCAGTAAAATTGTGATAGCTCCATTTCAATGCGGATTGATAACCCGTTTCCGCAGCGGAATGCGGCATCAACAATGAACTGCCGGTATCGGGAGCGGGCGGTACAACGACAACCCCGTCACCGACGTTGGGGAACGTCAGTTCCAAGTCCGCATCAAATTCCTGCGGACTGATGATTTTGCGATGAACGGTAAAAAGCAGGTCGGCGGTTTTCCCTGCTCCATACGGCGCAATCCAATCTCCGATCATCAGATCAAAGCCGACGGGTTCGTTTTCCTTTGGCATTTTGATTTCCTCCTTCTTCGCGTACATGGCTATCGGGTCGCCAATTTTTTTGAGTATCAATGTAAAAGAAGGATTTCGTCTCTTGTCATCAAAATAAAATTGCCAACCACTATGAGTCGCGTAGTAATCAGCTTTATCAATAACGAGCCCCAAATCAGGCGAACTGTCCGTATGTGATGCGCTGAACACCCCGTTGGTATCGGTGAGTCCTTTGATTTCTCCGAATGTCGGATCACTTGATCCAGCCGGAGTGGGAACGGTATATTGAAGCGAGACATCAGCCGCAGCAATGGGGTTGCCGTCCTCGCCAATGACCGTGACGGTTGCTGTCCATTGGTGGGGGCCAAATTCCGGAGGCAAAGCGGGAGTCTGTCCAATAACACGACTATTGATTAGAGCAGCAAAAATCAGAAAAAGAAATACGATTGAGTTTTTCATAATTATTTCAGGTTGCCGACGGTTACCATTTTGTCGAATAGATGGTAGGTAAAAGGGTAGGCCACCGCCTCTACATCCGAATGATGCCATTCACCGGGCGCTTTAGTACCAGCGGGATACTTTGCTGCGCCACGACCAGGGGGCCAAGCATTTTCGCAGGTGGTTTGCATATCAAAATTTCTCGTTCCACCAAATTCGAGGTCGAGATTAGTGTCCGCGTTCGCTCCAAGCGGCAAAGTGAGGCAGGGAACTGCGTCAGACAAGATGCGGTTGCGGTTGTTCTGCGCGTAGCTGCTGGCGTAGCTGCTGCCATACGGAGCTTCCAGCGCCAAGTCGGCGTTGTACGGGAAGAGGGATAAACTGGGTGATCCCCAGTTAAAGAATGCGTTCGTTTCGAGGTGCCCGCTGTTAAACAGTAGTTCCGCATCCGATGGATACATATGATCGCCAAATATATCTCTGTCATAATAGGAATTGAACTGCCAGCCGCCATGATCGCTGCTCAAAAGTCCGTTCGCCGACATGAGCCCTTTTAACTTTTCCTGCCAAGCCCATGTATTAGCACCCTTTATGCCTTGTAATAGCGCCACGCCTTGGCCGTAGGCGATTGTGAGCAAGTAGGCCGGGGGATCAGTGGGATAATCCCGCAACACTTCTTCGCCGCTGGAATAGAAATTATAAACGCTGGCGTTTTGCAGGCCAGTTAACCGCCCGCTCCAAGTCAGCGTGCTGCGGCCGTCATTCGTGGTAAACATGGTGTGCCATCCGCTCGCCCATAAACGGCTATCGTAATTTGTCCAGGCGGAAGGATACATGTCAGGATTCCGCGGCGCGTTGGGGTCAATCGCCTCAATGGCGACCGCCGCATCAATCATAAAGTACGTGTTGATATTTTGATTGGCGCAATCGTTCAGAGTGCTCAAAACCAGCATGTTGCCCAGACTGTGGGCGGCTACCACGTTTGTGCCGCTCAGGCTGTTGATGAAGCTGTTCAACAGCGGGGCGGTGGCAAAAGCATGAAGAATGTTTGTCTGCAAGTTGATCGTAACAGCGTTGGCCACTTGCGAATCAGCTCCCGTCCACGTCACACCCCAAAATTTTGCGTGCGAGCCGGACCAGTACATCCGCTTGTAGATGTCGGCATTCCAGCCACGCGCCTGCGCTGGATTCACATTGTAACCATGCACAAAAATAAAATTCTTATCAGTGGTATCCGGCTCATTCGGCACGCTGGCATCCGTCAACCGGTCGGGAACTGACCCTGGTTGGGGATAGACCATCATGGTTTTGCTCCTAAACATCTGTTCGACACCGCTGATGCTTAAGTAAAGTGACGCTTGCGCAATCTGGTTGGTACCGTGGTAAACGGTCAGCACAAGGGGTTGCGTCGTGGGGGTCCCCGCTTCCACCAAAATGATCCCCTGATTATTTGTGGCAATTCCGGCAATAAACGACTGCGGCAACGGCACGCCGCCGCTGGTGATGGTCGTCAATTGTGCCCCGGCAGTATTGCCCACTCCACCCGGATAACCGCCCAGCAGGCGGGCTTCGTTGGTGTCGCGCAAAAAGTTCATGTAGTTGGTCGGCGTCAGCGTTGTGCTGGTAAACCGCAGCACGCCGTCAGCCTGGCTTAACACAAACTGCCAGTTGGTGTCCGTGACGCTGATTCCGGCGCTCAGGGCGTTGCTCTGGAACAGGCTGCCAATGTTCAAATACACCGGGAAGAAATCAACCAAATCACGCGTGCCACGGATTCGATAGATCGGATTCAGGTTGCCGTCATAACTCCAAACGTCCATGCCATCTCCCAAGTGGCCAGGCAGGCCGGGGATTCCCCCGTTGCCGCCGTAGTCCCCTGCATCTTGATCATCATTGACCCAAAATCTAAAAGGTTTACTCTCCGAGACGAAATCGGATCCTTGGTAGCTGAAATCCATTATCCCGTCATGGTTGGCATCCACGTTCAGCGAAATGACGCGCACCACGCCCGTTCCTTGTACGCCGGTGTTAATGTCGGGCATCGTGACCATCGCCATGGTCCCCGGCTGCGTTGGAAAAAAGTCACCGTAGGGCGAGACAATGCCCGTGGTATTGGTTGTCACCACCCCGTTGGTCATGACAAAAGCGTTGGTCACGAAATACTGGCCAAGGTACGCATACTTGCTCGAACTGCCGTTTTGGAGCGAGAATTGTTCCCAGCCGCCAATGACAGTGGGTGTTCCAACCGAGGTAATCATGATTCCAGTTTGATTCGTACTGGCGAAACCGGTGCTTGATGGCAACGGGTAAGCTTGGAAGGGCGTGTTGGTTATCGAGTTTGGCAGGTCTGTTCCCGGCGTGTTCACTGGCGCGAAATAATAGCGAACCAACTGCAAATTTGGATCAGCGGTCTGGCTGAAAAAACAATCTACGTTTGTCAACCCGGTGGAACTGCCTGGAGCGACCGTTATTACGTTGAATTGATTCACCAAAGCAGTTTCAAAAAGCAGTCCAAACAGGTTGTGTGTGCTGCTGGATAAAAGGAAAAATCCACTGCTTTCGGCAGCACCTACATCAGAGAGATTAGTCAAATCCTGTGAAATCCAATACGGCTCCCTCATGCCAAGCACGGCTGGTGCCGGCACATTTAATAAATTTGTTTGCCAGACAAATTCCGAAGGGCCGTTATAATTTGGATCGTAAAGATTTTGGTGCAGCTCATAGTTTGCTGTGATCGGCCATAGATCGTCCTGTTTTGTGTATTCAAAATAATCGACGTTAAGTTCAATCTGGGTGGAATTATGAAAACAACTGCTTTCCACATAATTCGAGTCACCGGGAATATTGTTGGAAGTGGTATACGGAAAGTCCAATTTAAATTCCCAAAGCGGCGCGTTTAGCTGGCTAATGGTTGCCGCGCGGAGTTTGTACAGTAAATTTTGCTTCAAATGCTGTTGCCCATCCACAAAGCATGGCGCATCGTCGGGCAACAGACCCGCTTGGAAAATGTTACCTCGCGTATTGCCTGATCCTATTGGTTGAACAAGAATAAACTTAACCCATCCGAGATCAGGCACATTGTTGGTTGTAATGGCATCAGGAATGACATAAGTGCTGTTGGTCATACTGCCGACCGGAACATCTATTTCTCCAAGCAATGGATCACCATACGGTTCTTCATTGTTGGAATAAATTGCTATATTTGCCCAACCGACCGCAATATATTTAACATTGGCCGGGACACTTGAAAACATCAATTGCCAGTGGCCAGACGGGTTGCGGACCAGCGAGGCAGAAATGCAAAGGCTTGGATCAATAGTGGGAGGCGATTCAACCAGTTGTGAAGAATCAAACAGAGAAGCCGTGCCCCCCGGATAAACTGCCGCGATCTCGTAGCGGTTATTTAGACTGTTGGCACTCGTGATCGCGCTCGCGTCTTGAAATGAAGTCGTGTTGGGCCCGACCGTTGCTATGGATGAGTAGCTGTAATTGCCCGTGCTTGGGTCCAAAGTGCCACGCTCAACATTATACTTTGTCACCGCTCCTTGTGACGGCGTCCATGAAAGCACCGCATTGGTTCCTGTTGAATCCACGGACGCCAATAGACCGCTGGGCGCAGGTGGCGTCGCGCTGACCATTGCGGAGGAGGCGGCCGACAAGCCGCCATGCGGGAATATCGCCTGAATTGAGTATTCCGTATATTGTAAATTGAATGAGCCGGTATTAACGGCATTAGTGTTTTCAAACGATGTTGCGTTGGCAACGACATTGAATTCAAAGGCGTTTGCAGTGTCTGTTCGATTGATAATAAAACCGGTAACCGCCCCGGTCGGAGCATACCACGACAAAAACACATTCGTTCCTGTCGCATCCAAGTAGGCGACAAATTCGCCCGGCGCAGGCGGACCAGTATCAAAATACCAGAGTGCGGCTTGGGACAGACTGCCGTCAGCATAAACCGCGAACACGCTGTAAGCATCGTAAAGGCCGTCACCTGAAACATCAACGCCGCCAGCTATTTCAAAGATATTCGTGTTGCCACTGACTTCGCCGATTTTAAGATAACCATAGTCGTACGTGGTCGAGTCATACGTTCCGCCAAAAATGACGTAATTTATTGGTGTTCCTGGTGCCGGAGTCCAAACAAGAAAAAGGTTTGTTCCCGTTGCATCGGAATATCCGTAAAACCCGGCAGGTGCGGCCAAGCCGTTTGTGGCACCGATATTGACGGATGAAGTAACCAGTGCTGACTGTCCGCCGCCTGAATAAACCGCCACCACACCATAAAGGTCGCTCCAATTGTCAGCATTTGCAATCGCGCCGGTGATGTTTAAAAAGGTCGTATTCGTGCTTACATCGGCAATTTGAAAATAATTATAGGTGTAGTTGTTGGGGTCGTATATTCCGTGCTCAATGAGGTAGTTTGTCGCGGCGTTTGATGTTGGCATCCACGCAAGCAACACGTTCGTGCCCGATATGTCTGCAAAAGCATAAACATTCGTTGGCATCGGAGGGCCGTAAGGCGGTCCGTAGTTGCCCTCACTGGCATACCACCAAACTTGCCAGAAATTTGTGGCCGACAAATTGTTGCCAGGATAAACCGCCTGCACCGTGTAGAGATCATTTTGCGCATTGGCATTGCGGATGACGCCCTGATCGACAAAATATGAGGCATTGGAAGCCGTCAGAAATTGGGTGTAGGTATAGTTGCCGGTAAGGGTGTTTTGGATTCCCCGTTGAACCAGATAGCCGAGCACGGGTCCCGGTGCGTTGCTCCAATTCAAAACCACGTTGGTCCCGGTTGCATCCAGGCTTCCGAAAAAATCTGGTAACGCATTGGGATTGTAGTAGTTGGTTGGATTTAGCCCCATCTGGAATTTCTCTAAATTGCTGAACCCGTCGTTTGCCGCGCTGGTAGTGGGGTCAATCCCGTTTGTCCCGAAGTATTCAATCTGCCACCAGTCCGCGATGCCAATATTAAACGAGTCGATCCATGAGCGTATCCGGAGAAAAAGCATTGACCGGTTGCCCTGATTCAAACTAAACGGCGTCCAGTTGGTCAACTCCGAACCGTAAATGAACCCCTCAGATTGC
>Ga0302319_10010273_pt1 | contig 17872 bp, 16 predicted proteins | sample Bog_T0_2_FD_203319 | JGI IMG/M metagenome (GOLD analysis project Ga0302319, IMG submission 203319) | Peat permafrost microbial communities from Stordalen Mire near Abisko, Sweden - Bog_T0_2 | ecosystem: Environmental > Terrestrial > Soil > Wetlands > Peat | place: Sweden: Abisko, Stordalen Mire...
CTTTCAGCCGGAAATGCAGTTTCGCCGATCACCATGGCAGCCTGCCGGACCCGGGGACGGGCTGGGTCGAAGGCTTGCGCCATCAGGAGATGATCCCGCGTGTAAACCAAATATCCCGGCGCCGCGAAGATCGCCGGGACATCCAGCAGACGCTCAGCCTGCTTTGACTGCAGCGATCCCAGATAGGTTCCGGTACGATCCGGCTTGGCGCTGACAACAAAGTACAGGAAGTGCTCGCCGTCCGGCAGGAATTGGGGCCACCTGTGGGCCACTTCCTGCTCCTTCGAATTCAGCGTTGTTACGGGAACCGGAGTACCTCCTGATTCAGGGACTGAATAAAGGCCTGAGCGTCCCAGCGCAAACAGCACCACACCCTTTGAGCTCCAGCTTCCTCCCGACGTGTCCGTACCGGCAGACGTGATCAACTGGACGGCCTGATTATTGACTCCGACCCGTTTGAGTTGTCCTCCGGCTGAAAAACCGATGAACTGGCTATCGGGCGACCAGAAAGGCCGGGAGGCACCCTCCGTTCCGGGAATGGGCCCGGCTTGCCCGCTCGCGAGGGTTTGAAGCCATATTTCCGCGACGCCCAGGCGATCATTCTCAGCCAGCAGAAGCATGTAGCGGCCGTCCGGTGAAAGAACGCCGCCCGAGATGCGGCTGGTTCCCTTGGGAGCCCCGATAGAGAATCGCATAGGTGGGACTTCTACGCGGACTGCTCGATGCAAAGAAAACGATTGCGGCGCCACCACCCGGATCACGAGGACGGTCACCGCAACGAGCAGTGCTCCTCCCAGCCAGTACTTCGAGCCCGTGAAGCCATGATTTTTCTGTCGAAAGTACGGCCGGGTCCCGAAACCGATTATTCCCCTGCTGGACGCGCGAAGCTCCGCAGGCGAACTTGACGCGGGTGAGGGAGAATCAAGTGCCGCATTGGACTCTGAATCCGCAAACTGAGGATCCGCAGGAACTTCCACGACTGGGGCGATGAATCGATACCCCCGCCGCGCGATGGTCGCGATGTGCTTTGGATGCGCGGTATCGTCTCCGAGCGCCTTGCGAAGGATTGAAATCGTCTGGGTGAGGCTGTCCTCGGTAACGGAACAGTCGGGCCACACAGAACGCAGCAATTCATCCTTACTGACTGCGCGGTCGTGGTGCTCGATCAAAACCGCCAGAACATCAAAGGACTTTGGCGTAAGAGTGATGAGGTGATCCCCACGCCAAAGCTGATAAGCTTCCACATCCATCCGATAGTCATCGAAAACATATTCGCGCACAACCACGCCTGAAGTCATGATTTCCGTTACGAAACTATATACATCGTCTTGAATTGAAATACAAGGGCCACAATCCCCGCATAATCGGCCAATTCCCCGCAGAGCCCGAATAACCCGTTTAAAAACAATTACCTCAGAACTTTCAGGGTAAGATCGGCCACGCTTGAGCCCTCCCTCAGGACTCTCAATGGGTGTCGGGAATAGTCTACACGATTATTCGGAAAACTTTGCGGTTCGCAGCATTTGTACGCCATGCAATCACGAAGCTTGGCTCGCATTGCGGTAACGAGACGGGGATGGAGGACATCAGGACATTGCTGGAAAATGAATTACTTCGCATAGTAGGGTCGGGAAGGAATGCCGCTATCGTGGCACGCCGTTATGGTCTGGATGGGAAAGGCAGAAGGACCCTTGGTCAAATCGGCAGCGAAGTTGGATTGACTCGAGAGAGAGTGCGTCAAATCGTCGAGAGGGAAGCGACACTCCTGCGCACTCAAAGGATTGCGACCCCCATACTCGATCTGGCGATACAGACTGTTGCTAATCAGTTACCGGCGACTGCGACACAACTTGAAACCGAATTGCAGTCCGCAGGCCTCACCTTAACGCCATTTCAACTGGAGGGACTGGTCTATGCCGCCGCATTGTTCGACCGGGTTCTCCCATTTTCTATTACGCGGGTGCGAGGAGTCTGGATCGTTCATCCCGAGAGCGCTTCTTCGCTTAACACAATCGACCGCCTGGCCAGAAACTCGATCCGCCGATGGGGCGCCACGACCATCTCCGAGGTTGCGTCGCTCACTGGCCGAAGCGCGTCTGCGCGGAATAATTGTGCTCTGGTTGCGAGTATATTGACGTCTCAGAAGCGCTTTCATTGGCTTGAATCACCTGATTGGTTTTGGTTTTCCCATGTCCGCGCCAACCGGCTCATGCGTCGAATAAAAAAGATAATTTCGGTTACAAACCCAATCGATGTTTCAGCTCTCAGGACAGGTATTGCGAGGGATTACAGGATGGCTAGTCGGGTTCCGCCCGTGCCGATCCTTCTCGAATTTTGTATCCAGGCTTGCGGTTTGCAGCGATCCGGAGATAGCGTCTACACAAATCAGCCAATCAATCTCCGCCGTGCTCTCAGCGTGGAGGAGCTTTGTCTGGTCAACTTGCTGCGCGATTCTGGCGGGACCATGAGCAGAGTCGAATTAATGTCGGGTTGGGTTAAGCGGAACGCAAATCGAGCGACTCTTCACCAGATGTTATGTTATTCCCCGATCATCTCCCGACACGCTGACGGCATTTACGGACTAGTGGGAGTTCCTGTGGCGAGCCGAATTTCACGACAAGCCGCGTTGCTGCCTGACAACTCCCGACGGAGGGAAGACCACCTGATTGGTTCAGGAGCCGATAACGGCGTTGACGTTTTCGATGCCGGATCCGGCTCGAGTTCGGCTGAGATGGCAGATCGGCAAACAATCAATGTCGGTAGCTAGACCATCGCTGGAGCGGGCTTTGCTCAATACTCTCGGAACGGGTAGGGACGCGTGCATTGTGGCCAGCTATTACGGCTGGAATGGGGGTGCCGGCCAAACCCTGGCTGCGATTGGGAGAGAGCTCGGACTGACCAGGGAGAGGGTACGGCAGATTGTCAGCGCGCAATCAGCGGCGCTCCTCTCCGGAACGACGCCACCGCGCCTCCTCGAGGTGGTTCTGAACGTCGTCGCGAGCCTTTTGCCGGCGTCCGCAGAAGAGCTAGAGACGGCTCTATATGCCGACGGCCTGATCTCAGAGGGATTTCGGATTGAGAGCCTCGCCGCCACTGCAGAACTGTTCGGCTGTACAGTCCCGTTTTCCATTACCCAGGTGGAGGGCGTTCCAATTGTTCATCAGAGAAAATACTCATCGCTCCACATCCCGGCACGTCTTGCCCGGTGCGCAACGCGGCAGTGGGGTGCAACTACGATCTCTGAAGTTGCCAGTCTGGCAAAACGATTCGGATCTGGATTGAGCAGTCCGGATCTCGTTGCCAGTGTTTTGACCTCACAAACCGACTTTCGCTGGCTCGATCGGGAACTCGGGTGGTTTTGGCTGTCAGCCGTATGCCCCAACCGCCTGGCACTCCGAGTCAGAAAGATTTTATCCGTGGCGAATCCGGTAGAACTTTCGGCGCTGAGATCAGGTATCGCCAGAGATTACAAGATGAAGAGCAGAATACCCCCAGCGCCGGTCTTGCTGGAGTTCTGCCAGCAGGCATGCGGCTTAAAGCAAAATGGTGACACCGTCTACGCGGACTGTGTACTCGACTTCCAAATGGCCCTCAGCCCGACTGAGCGGTATGTCGCGAAGCTGTTGCTCGATCACGGCGGATTCATGAGCCGGGCCGAATTGGTTTCAGGCTGGGCCAAAAAATATCAGAATGAAAGGACTCTCGACCAGCTTCTCTGTTATTCCCCGATCATCGCGAAGCAATCGCCCGGCGTTTACAGGCTCCCGGGATCGACTCCACGGCGCAATCAGGCAAATGCGCTCAGGGAGAATGCCGCATAGACTCTCTGCAGAACTTACTCATACACACCCAAACACGATATGTCCTATCCCACTACTGATATTCAATCCGGCCGCGCCACGCGTCGGGCGTTTCATCTCGCGGTCGTCTACGTATTCGGGGCAGTCATCTCGCTGCTTCTGGCGATACCGACATTGTTGTATCTGCTGATACCGCCGCGCCTGCGAGCGGGATCGAAATATATTGAGGCCGGCGACGTAAGTCAGCTCACGGCTGGTGCTCCTGTCGAGATGAGTTTCCAGGAGAACCGTCTGGACGGCTGGAAGCTGATTACGGAGAAGAAGACCGCCTGGGTGGTGAAAGAGCCGAACAATCAGATTGTGGCGTTCGGTCCGCAATGCACGCACCTCGGCTGTGCTTATCACTTTGAAAATTCGCAGAACCAGTTCGTCTGTCCGTGTCACAACTCCGTGTTTTCAATCGACGGGAAAGTGGTATCCGGACCCGCGCCGCGTCCTCTCGACCGGTATGAAACCCGCGTGCAGAATAACCAGCTGGAGATCGGCCAGTTGAAAACGTCCGAGCCTGCCTGAGGCGAATCCCATGAAGAAAAGCTTCAGCCAGTTCATCGAAGAGCTCGATCACCGCACCGGCCTGCACACCGGGCTGCGAAAGTTTCTGTACGAAGAGATTCCGGCCTCGAGCGGCTGGCATCAGGTGTTCGGCAGCGTGGCGCTGTTCCTGATTTTGGTGCAGTTCTTTACCGGCGCGATGCTGGCGTTCAACTACGCGCCGACCCCCGGCGATGCGTACAGCAGCCTCCGTTACATCCTGACCGAAGTCACGGCGGGACGCTTAATGCGCGGTCTGCATCACTGGGGCGCCAGCATGATCATCGTGATCGTGGTGCTGCACATGGTGCAGGTGTTCCTGTGGGGCGCTTACAAAAAGCCTCGGGAAGGCACCTGGATGGTCGGCGTCATTCTTTTATTGCTGACTCTGGCGTATGGTTTGACGGGATATCTGCTGCCGTGGGACAACCGGGCATACTGGGGCACCGTAGTAACCACGCAGATTGGCGCGACGGTGCCTTTAATGGGGCCGTATGTCAGTCGATTGCTAGGGAGCGCAGGTGAAATCGGGGTGGTGACTTTTGCCCGTTTCTATGGCCTGCACGTGCTGCTGCTGCCGCCTGCGACCACGCTGCTGATTGTGCTGCATGTGTTTTTAGTGCGGCGGCACGGAGTGGCTCCGGCGCCGGGCGATGATCTGAAGCCGAAGAAGTCGTTCTTCCCCGAACAGGTTTTCAAAGACACCGTAGCGGTGTTCATCGCGTTCGCGATTCTGTTCACGATGGCGCTGGTGGTTCGGGTACCGCTGGAACGGATGGCGGATCCGACGGATACGACGTATATACCGCGTCCGGAGTGGTACTTCCTGTTCCTGTTCCAGACGTTGAAAGCGTTCGAAGGTCCGCTGGAAATCGTAGGTACGGTGATCCTGCCGACGGTAGCGATTCTGGCATTGTTGGTCACGCCGTTTATCGATCGCGGCAAAGTAGTGCGGGTCCGGCAGAGAACGCTGGCATTCGGCGTGGTGCTATTGGCTGCGCTCGGCTGGGGTGGCTTGACGGCTGCGGCCATCAAGTCGACGCCTCCGCAGACGGCTGCCTCGTCGATTGATTTTTCGGGTCCGACGCAATGGATGGAGCTGACACCGGCGCAGGAAGCGGGTATTGCGTATTACCGGATGGAGAGCTGTGGAACCTGCCATAACGTGGTGGGTGGGACGGCGAAGACGGGTCCGAACCTGGTGAATACGGCGAAGCGGCATGATGCGGCATGGCTGATGACGCACTTCAAGCAGCCGTCGGCAGTGAGTCCGGGAACGGCGATGCCGCAGGTGAATCTGACGGATGCGCAGATTCGCGATCTGGCGGCACTGATGCAGGCGCTGACGCCGGATAACGCGGATGTGATCGATACGGCGCCGCAGTTTGTGGTGGAAGGCGCAACGTTGTTCCAGAAGAGCAACTGCGGCGCGTGCCACATGGCGAACGGCGTAGGCGGGAAGATCGGGCCGGCGCTCAATGGGCTCTCGGCACGACGGACGGAAGCGTGGGTGACCGAACATTTTCAGAATCCACGGAAAATGTCGCCGGGAACCTCGATGCCGCCTTATCCGTTCTCGAATACGGATATGCAGAACGAAGTTTCGTATCTGTTTACCCTGCCGGATAAATAAAGATAAATAAAAAGGAGAAGTACAGATGAAGCTTCCATCGAAGCGATTGATCAGCAGCGGTGCGGTCGCATTGGCGATTGGCATCGTAGTATATGGGACGAACTATACCCGGCAAACGTCGATCGCTTCCGATCATGGAAATCAGCGGCCTTCGTTCGGTTTCCGCCTTCCCTTTGAAGGTACGGCTTCCGCTCAAACTCCGGGCAGCTCGATCACCCTGCCTTCCGAAAAGTACTTCAAGAACGTCAAGGCGATCACTGGTGTTCCCGTCGACGAGTTCATGCAGGAGATGGGCCTCTACTCCGCCGCGCTCAGCATGTGCTGCGGCGATTGCCACGTAGGCGCCGGTACGGATAATCCCGATTGGGCCTCGGACAAGAATCCTCGCAAAATAATTGCGCGCCAGATGCAGTTTATGGTGAAGGCCATCAACAAAGAGCACTTCGGTGGAGGAACGACCATCACGTGCTGGACCTGTCACCGTGGCGGCGGCACCCCGTCGCAGACGGCTTCCATCGACATGGTCTACGGCGATCCGATCGTCTATCCGTCGGACGTTATGCGGAAAGCTCCGGCCAACACCGGCGTACCCACTCTGGACGATATTTTTGCCAAATACTATAAGGCGATCGGCGGCGCCGCTAACCTGACTGCGCTGAAGAGCTATACGGCCAAAGGCACCAGCAATTTGTACGGTGAAGTTAACAACGATCCGGCCGAAGTGTTCGCCAAAGCGCCGGGTTCGCTCAGCGTGGTTGTCCACCAGAAGGGCGGCGATTCGGTTCGCACCACGGACGGAACGCATGCCTGGGTGAAACTGCCGCTGACCGTAGTGAAAGAATATCCGCTGACCAGCAGCCTGCTCGAAGGCGGCAAACTCGACGCTGTTGTGGCTTTCCCCGGCCAGATCCGGACGCACTTCCCGGACGCGAACTGGAGGGTGAGCTTCCCCACCACGATTGATGACAAACCGGTGTGGGTGGTTCAGGCTTCCGGCGCAGACGGCCTTCTCGCCAGCTTCTATTTCGACAAACAGACGGGACTGCTGACGCGATTTGTACGCATGGTCTCGACTTCACTCGGACGCGTTCCCACGCAGATCGACTATTCGGATTACCGTCCGGTAGCCGGTGTCATGATGCCGTTCAAATGGACCTACGGATGGATCAGCGGACGTGAGCAGTATGTGATGAACGAGTACCAGCCGAACGTGGCGATCGATGCGGCCAAGTTCAGCGAGCCGATATTGGTAACCAAGTAACCGACGCGGATAAAGGACTAATACGGAGGCGGGCCGCAGTCACGGGCCCGCCTTCTCAGCGTGCCCCAAAGTCGAGCGGTTCCGCTTCCGAAAACGAGCACTGAGGGGCACATTGTGAGCCTCCCTGGGGTTTAGTGGGGTCGTCATATGTAGGCGGCTTTTTTGCCAGACAAACACTCACCATCGCCCGTTGCCTCACTTGCAAGTGAGAAGTCTGCGACCCTGATGGCGCAACTTCGCGCTGTCTGGCCGGAAGTGGAACGGGTCCTGAACGTCGACCACACGCTCCGCGTGATTCACCGGCGGCTGAACCAGATGGGCCTCCCGATCACCTATCGGCGGCTGACGGTTTACCGCGGACGCCTTCAGCGGGAGAAAGAAAAGAGTGGCCAAAGTCTGGCCAAAGCCCAGACGGTCATCCCGCCGATTGCCGCCGCGAAAGATGGTGTCTCCGGTCCCAGTTCAAAGACATTCGATCCGTTAATTAACTTCCGGGAGCAAGAGAAGAAGCGCGTCGTTTGGCAATATCCGTCAGGACCTCCCGACGAAAGGAAAAAGGGAAAGCAGATTCCCCATCTCCGCGTGATGGGCCTCAATATCCGGTTTCTGGAATCGGATATTGAGCCCTTCCGAGCAACTTTCAAACAGGAGGTGGTATTTGGCAAGACCGAGTAAACATGACGGAGTTGTATATCGACGCATACAGAAGACTGGCAGGACGCGCAGCGGCAACTGCGCGAACGGTTGCACGCCAGAGACAACAACACGCTCGCCACGGTCCGCAGAGGCGAGCAACTTACGTTCAACGAATGGGCGGACTTTTTTGTCGAGAACTACTCGAAGCCGCCGATTCGCGCAGAGAAGACGCACGAAGTGAGCGACAACGCCCTCAATACCCTTCGCCCGGTGTTCGGACCGATGAAGCTCGTGGAAATCGACGCGACGGGGATTGAGGTACACCTCCGAAACCGCCTCAAGCAACGTAGACACGTGCGGCGGAAATCAGGGGCGATCGAACTCGGACTGCTGAAGCCGGCGACGGTTCATCAGGAGTTTCGGGGCCAACCCGTGTGCCGCTGTCGAGTTCCCCGTAATTTTGAAGGGACTGTTCCGGCCACATTACGTGACGGCGTCGGAGCAGCAGACGATTGAGCAACACTCGTCCGTATCCTTCGAAACATGATCCGGATTCTTACCGAGACTCATTGGCTCGTCGGAAAGGCAAAAGGGACAGGACCAGATTACGGTCCTGTCTTCCTGGCCGGCTTTTCTCTCCCCTTAATCCGGAAGCCCGCACGCGCTGTACTCAGGCGAGTTTACCGGGATGCCTGAGATAGCTCTTGACAATGGTATCGGCCGCGCGCATCGTCAGCGCCACCACGGTCAACGTCGGATTCTGAGACGGATTTTGGGGGAAAACCGAAGCCCCCGTCACGAACAGATTGGAAACGTCCCAGTGCTGCAGATGCCGATTTACCACACTGTTCTCCGGTGACGTTCCCATGATGGTGCCACCCTGAACGTGCGTACTCTGATAATTGATGACGTTGTAGTGGCCGGCCGAAGGCGTCGCTTCGTCGTATCTCACGCCCATGGCTCTGGCAATTCTCGCGCTGGTCTGTGCCGCAAAATCGTGCTGTTTGTGCTCGTGTTCCGTGAAGTCGAGCGTAAACCGGAGCAGTGGGTCTCCGAATTTGTCTGTGTAAACTGGGTCCAGATCCATGTAGTTCTGCCGATATGCCAGGTGATCGGCCGATAATCCGATGATCGCATTGCGGTCGCGCCATTTGAGCGCCGCGCCTTTCCAGTCCGATCCCCAGGTCTTACTGGTCGTGCCCGGCGGTATGTTGTCGAACGTGGCAATCGGACGGCTGCCCGTCGTCTGGCACGTGAGCATGCCGAATCGCAGAATGCCTTCGTCCCCTTTTAGCCCGTGGTCGCCATCGAAATCGGAGATCCGTATGGCGAGCGAGCCCGTACCCATGAATGAGTTGAGGGGCTGGTCGAAATACATCCGTGTGTTGCCTTCAATCTGATGCGTCAGATTTCGGCCCAGCGTGCCTTTACCTGTCGCCGGATCGTACGGGACGCCGATTTTCGACAGCAGAAGCAGCCGCGTGTTGTTAAGCGTGAAAGTAGATACGATCACCAGCCCGGCGGGCTGAAAGAACTCTTCCCCGCTCGCCGTCGTATACTGCACGCCCGTCGCTTTGCCGTCCTTGTGAATAATCCGCCGCACCCAACTGTTGTTGCGCAGCTCGAATTTTTTCCGCCCCTGCAGAACGGGCATCAGCGTGTTGGTGGGCTGCGCCTTCGCACCGACCATGCAGCCGAACCGCTCACAGAACCCGCAGTATGCGCAACCCGCGCGAGAGACGCCGTCGGGATTCGTATATGTGGCACTGAGATTCGCGGCCGGCATCGGATACGGATGCAGGCCCAGCTTCTTCGTTGCTGCCTCGAAGAGCGTTGAAAGATAGGAATCTTTGAGCGGGGGCAACGGATACTCGTTCTGGCGCGAGCCCTCGAAAGGGTTACCACCTTCAACGATCTGGCCGCGGAGATTGCCAGCCTTGCCACTCACTCCTATCATCTGCTCGGTTCGCCAGTAGTAGGGCTCGATTTCGTCATAGGTCACGCCCCAGTCCTGAACGGAAAGAGTTTCCGGCAGTTTCGACGCGCCGTGTTTCTCGGTGAGGTGAGTGCGAAGAACGAATTGATCGGGAAGAATCCTCCACGCCGCTCCGTTCCAGTGCTCGCCCGCGCCGCCGGTTCCGGATCCGGGGAGAAATGACCCGTACTGCCGAACGGGGACAGCACGGTCGCGCATCGAGTGCCGGTGCGTAATGGTCTCATCAGCGATGTTCTGCATCATGCGCATGCGGATGGCGTAGTCCAGCTCATCCATCCCCAAGGCATAGTCGGCCAGCTTTCGCGGAATGCCGCGTTCCAGCACGACCACGGAAAGGCCAGTCGCGCCAGTCAGTTCCTTCGCCATCGTGAGGCCGCTCCAGCCGCCTCCAACAATGGCCACATCCACAGGCTTTAGAGTTTTCACAGTGATAGTGATGGGATTATAGTCCGTCCCCATCTGGAATGACAAGACGCTATCTGGTACAACGTTCTATAGCTCAATACGAACTCTCCTGATCCTCTTTTTTGCATCCAGTTTGTCTTTGCCCAACTCGACGGCATCGTCGACATCCATAGTCACGCCGACCCCGATTCCACGCCGCGCAAGATTGACGTTCTGGAACTGGCGCGGCTCGCCCAAAGCAATCGCATGTGCGCCGTGGTTCTGAAAAACCATTATGCTCCGACCGTTCAGCTTGCTTACACGCTGCGTGAAGTCGTTCCCGGGGTCGAGCTATTCGGCGCCAATGCGTTGAATCGTTCCGTGGGCGGCGTTAATCCGGAAGCCGTGGCGCAGGCGGCCGCCTTCAAAGGCAAGTATCCGCGAATAGTCTGGATGCCGACCATCGATGCGGGAAACAATGTGCGGGGACTTAAGGAGAACCGGCCTTCGGTGCCTGTAAGCCGCGACGGCAAACTGCTTCCCGAGGTGAACGAAGTGCTCAAAATCATCGCCCGGGAAAACATCGCTTTGGGAACCGGCCATTCCACCCCGGCGGAAGACCTCATCCTGATCGCGGAAGCATCCCGGCTGGGCGTCACGAAGATCGTTGTCACTCATCCCCTGTATTCCACGGTAGGTATGTCTATCGAACAGATGAAGCAGGCTGCGCAGATGGGCGCTTATCTCGAATTCTGTGGTAATGCCTCGCTGCCGACGGCTGTCGCCCCCAACAGGATCACGTTAGATGACTACGTGAATGCTATTCGCGCCATAGAAGTCGACCATGCCATCCTGTCGAGCGATCTGGGAACCGGCTAACCCCGTCCATACCGAAGGCTGGAAGCTCTATCTGGCTATGTTCCGAAAGACCGGGTTTACGGAGGCCGAGATCGAATGGCGTAGAGCCTAGAAAAAGAGTGTCCAGCCGGGAATCATCGAAGCCTTCTCCGATATAACTGCCCGTGGCGACGATCACTCGTGAGAGGTTCTCGGTCTCTGCAAATTCCTGTGCCACCCTCGCGCGTTGCTTCGATCCCATGCCTCCTTTCAACACAAATACCCGCTCCGTGTGTTCCCGCAGTCGGGCACCGAGCCATTCGACGTGATCGGTCCTCCCGGACAACACCAGCGGTGATCTTCCATTCGCCACCGCCTGCAGTACATCCCGGACAATCTGTGAATTTCGTTCATCGTCAACGGCGATAGCACCGTACAACTCCTGGATGGTTGGTGCTTCCTCTCGCGACCATCTGACACTCGTCATCTGCGGTTTCACGCGGTGCTCGAACGGGCTCGAATCAACCTGAGACCGAACAGGCAGGTTGAATCGAATGGGGCCGCACTGCATATAGATGATCGGATGGTGGCCATCTTTCCGAATTGGGTGTGGCCGTTAATCCTACGACGTATTTCGCCTTCACCTTTCTCATCACCTGTTCAAACGTAACGGCAGAAAGGTGATGGCATTCATCAACTACGATGTGGCCATACTCCGCAACGAAGTCCTTGGTTTCACCTTTACGATGCAGGCTCTGGATCAGAGCGACATCAATGTTTCCCGTTCGCCTGGACTTTCCTCCGCTGACCTGGCCGATCTGGTCGATGGGGAGGTCGAGGAACGCAGCGAGCCTTTCGCGCCATTGGTCGAGTAGCTGGGCTCGATGCACGAGAACCAGAGTATTCGTTTTTCGCGCCGCGATTAGATAAGCTGCTGCTACAGTTTTCCAGAAAGCAGTTCCCGCGCACAGTACGCCTTCGTCGTGCTTCAGGATCTTTGCGACTGCGTCCGGCTGGCGATCCCGCAGGTTGCCGGCGAACTTGACATCAATCGCCTTCCCGGCGTACCGTTCGTCCTGCAGGTCCGGCTTGATCTGGTGATGCCGCAGCAAAAGCAAGACCTCATCGAGAAGACCACGCGGCAATGCGAGGAATTGGGGAAAGTCCTCGACGCAGCAGATCACCCGCGGCTTGTCATAAGTCGGCAACCTCATTGCCTGAGCCTTGTAGAATTCTGGATTCTGGAAAGCGGCGAGCCTGATGAGCCGATTCAGCATCGCCTCCGGGAGTCCGGTCTTGTCGACGAACAGGAGGTTGCCCCGAACGATCCGAACCGTTGCCGGAAGCGGGCCGGGAATCGGTTTCTTCGGCACCCGTCGGGATGGCGGCAACAGCCATGGATCTTCGAGGGAATCTTCATCGACCAGACTCATCCGAACGCCGACTACATTTCCGATTCTCTCGACGCCACGAACGATTCTTTCGACAGCCAGTGGTTCCATCCTTGGGATGCTCGCCAGATAACGCCACTGATCCCGGATTGGTTCCAGCGAATCGTCGAGAAAAACGCTGTAATCGGACCTGCGCGGGATTTCTTGCAAAGGAAGTGCTATGAGATTCCCGAACCCGCCCTGCGGCACAGTGTCCTGATTGGGAAACAAACGATCATATGAGCCGAGTCCCAGTTGATGACGGCGCTCCATGGTCCTGGTCAGCAGCGCCGCCCCCAACCGCCGCGCAAAAGTCGCGGCGACCTGAGCAGCAAAGAAGACCCATACGTGCGCGCCGTTACCTGAGCGGGAGGGCTCCAGTGCCGCTGGAACATCGTATTCGCGACAAGACTCGATGAATGAGGCGGCATCCTGTTTCCACGTTTTTTGATCGAAATCCACCGCCAGGAACCAGCAGGTTTCGTCGGGCAGCAACGGATAGACGCCAATTGTGTTCTTGCCGGAAAGATGATCGTGAATGGCCTGATCGGTCAGCGGGAGCAGTTGGCGCGTGGCCTTATCCCGCTTCTTCCACTCAGATTTTGAAACTCCGCGCAGTGCGTTCCAGTCGCGAATGCTGGCCGGAGAGTAGCCCGATTTATCGCCAGCCTCCCACCTTATGGCGAAAACATCTTCTCGCCCGCGAAAGAGCGATCGGAACAGCGATATCTTTTCCGGAATCGATAGTTCGGGTGCGGCTCGGGCCGGGACGGCAGTCGGAACGCTGTGATCGGGAGTAGTTGAAGAGTCTCGGGCGTGTGACGCAGGATCTGAACCCAGGGTCTCCAATTCAAGGCTGGTCGGCTGCCTGCTCAGGAGTTCGCGCAATCGCAGATTCTCTTCGCGCAGCCGTTCGCACTCGTCAGTTACGCGCGCCAGCTTTTCCGAAAGACTCTCAAAGTCATCCACCATTAATCATTATGGTCGCGGTGGACATATCGATGATGTTCGGGGCCACGCGCTGCGGTCGACATGATCCCGGTCCGGCGTGTCTATGCTCCTTGTGTGCAACAACTCAACGTAACGCATACAACACGAAGTGGTTTGACCCTCCCAATATGCGCAGGCCAGGTACTTCGCAGAGCGACCTTTGACTCTGCAAGCGAGGATCTCGACGCGAAACCTATCGTCCGCGGTCCTGTGAACGATCTCGATTGCCCGTCCGATCGCCTTTCTTCTGCTCCTCCATTTCGGAGGTGCCCATTTCGACGGCGGTTTCTCGGAGCGCAGTCTGATATCGTCCCAGCCAGCCGCCCCACCCATCTTCGGTCGGTATGCTCCCGCGCTTGCGAGACTCGAGCACGATCTCACTGAGATGGTGCGGATTCTTTAATAGTTTCTCCGCGTCACCCAGATCGCTGACCTCCAAGATCGCGGTGGCCAATAGCTTTCGCATTCGTATGAAGGAATTGGTCCGAAGTTCACCCCGGCTGCGGGCCTCTTCCATCTCCGACGTGTACTGGATGAAATGGACCTTGGCGTCCGTTCCTTCGAGCATCAGATAATTGCGGCCCGTTTGCTCGTCCTGCCCGTGAACGAGCACCCTGCCCTCGACCGAGGTGACCTGCCTGAGATCGAGCACTTCAATCGGTAGACGCTCGTCTGACATCAAGGCGCCGTGTGCTGCCAGCGTCCTTTGCCGGTCTGCGGCTCGCTGCATCGCCCGGAGAACCCGCTCGATATCCCGGCGCAAGCGCCACGTGCCCGACCCCGTAGATTCTGCGAGGCCCATCTGGCGAAGCACGACGAGGCGTGCAATGTCGTGTCGTGTACGAGACCGCGCAGTTTCGCTCGCCCCAGTCTGCGCGGGATTCCGCGAGACCATGAAATACTCCGACCCCGAGTCCGGAACGAATTCCTGCACGTCCTTCAAGAGCCTGCGGTCGATCGAGGTGAGTCTCTTCTCAGTGACCTCGCGGCGTTCCGCCTCGATCCCGTCCAGTTCCGTGCGGTATCCCAGCTGGCGGGTACACAGGTCTGCCGCAATACCCCGAATACCTTGCTGAACATACTCGCGGCTTAAACGCAGAGTCTCGCCGCTATCTCTCACACCTCGAATCACCACGTGAACATGCGGATGCTCGGTGTTGTGGTGCTCTGCCGCTACCCATTCGAGATCTGTTCCCATGTCCTTCTCCATCTTGCCGAGCAGTTCGCGCGTAAGCCGTGGCAGATCCACTCTGTCACCGAATTCCGGAGATACGATAATTTTCCACATCTGTTGATCGCCCGCCGCCTGCCAGGTCTCAAGTTTCCCGGCAATGTCGACGGGTTCAGTCTCCCGGCTGAATCCGACGGCCTTGGCGTCGTTCTCAAATGCGGCGCTCTCACGCGCAATGTAGCGCCCGTGCGCCTTCCACTGTCCTCGGATCTTGTTCTTCAGGTACGTTACGCGGATAGCGCAACGCTGGTGGTAAGGGCGCATCGCTTTCCCTTTTCCGCTCGGCGCGCGGTTGCCTCTCATTCGGCTGCTGCGAGCGTAATGCATGAGCAACTTGAATCCGTGCGACCACGCTGCGCCTTCATTCCGAGTGACGCGGGGCTTTGGTGGCCGGAGCCGGATTTCGCGTTCATCGTCAGTTCGTGCCATGGTCCACCAGATCCTGCATAGCGGCTCGCGCATCGCCAGACATCGCCTGACCGGCGGCCTTGACGAGCCGCCCGTAGCGCTCTTTCGCGCGGGCGATAGCCTGTGATCTGGCTTCGGGCTGCGGTTCCGGTATGCAGGCCAGAGTCGCCTTGGCGAAGGCGTCAATCAGCGCGTATAACGCCTGCTGCCCCCGACCCACGCGGAAGATATCGCGCGACACACGATCAAAGCCTGCTCCAATCCGTTCGTCAGTGCAGGTCAGCTCGACTCGTCCATCCAGCTCGTTGCGGATCGCAGCACGGATAAACGCGCTGGAATTTGCGTAGCCCCTGGTCTTCACTGCCTCCTCAACCTGATGCTGTTCTTCTCGTGTGAGCCGGACGGCGACTCTGGCGTTGCGGGATGTGCTCGCATGCTTCATAAAAAAGGCCCTCTACAGATAAGGGCTGAGAAAGGCCTTTTTGGACAAATTTCTTCGCTGTAATCCGCGCGTCGAACATCAGTCGAACACGCGGGGCAGTTTGTCCCACGGCGGAAAGTACTGACCGCACACTCGTTGCGAGTGAAAAAACCCCAACCCGTTCGACAATCCCTTTATGTTCCACTACCCGGTCTTTGCTGCCTTTTTGGACTGCTGATTGGTTGCAGACGGTTGCCGTTGACCCGAATCTCGCCCGGCTGTTGCAGGCTGTTTCGATCTGTTGCGGATGGTTGCTAACAGATATATTTGCAATTTTTGTCCAGAAATCCCGTTCTGGGCCCTTATATGTAGAGGCTTCGTTCTGGCAACATCAGCGAACTCCGCTTTGCCGCCACGGAAAAAAACGAAATCCGACCTGGTCAATCTTCGTTCGCTGCCCGGTGTTGAGCCTGCAACCAGCACGGGCAGAGTTGCATGGATCTGGTCGGAGATCGAGGCCGCTTTGGCTACGGGGAAGAAACTGCGCGAGGTTTGGGAGGCTGTCCACGCCGATGGTTTCGACATTCCCTATCCGCAGTTTCGGGTTTACGTGTCCCGGATTCGGAGCAGGCAATCCCGCCAGCGTCGTTCAGAACCCTCACTGACACCGCGCGCCGCTGCCGACTCCAGGGCTGAACCGCAGCCCCAGGCTCCGGCTACAGCGGACCCCTTCAGCAATCTTCGCGAGCAGCGGGAGAAAAAACAATCGGACGGATTCACCTACGATCCGTTCTCCATTCAAAAGCAGTTGATCGATTGATAAAGGAGCGTTTCACATGGCAACTACAGAAAACACAAAGTCCAAGAGCAATCAGGTTCATCTGGTCCTCCAGGGCAAAGGCGGTGTCGGGAAAAGTATGATCTCCGCCATTCTCGGCCAATACTTCCAGCACAGGAAGACCACGCCGCACTGCTTCGATACAGACCCGGTAAACGCGACATTCGCGCAGTACCAGGCACTGGGAGCCGAGCATATCAATGTCCTCCGGCGCGGCGCGATTCACGACAAGCGGTTCGATGAACTCTTTGAAAAGATCTGCCAGATCGAAGGCGTCTGCATCGTGGACACCGGCGCTACAACCTTCGTTCCCCTGTGGAACTACATTCTCGAAAACGACATCCTGTCTTTTCTCGCCGGACAGTCACGACGAGTTTTCGTCCATTCCGTGATCGTCGGCGGACAAGCTCTGACCGACACCCTGAACGGCTTCAAACGTCTTGCTGAAACCACAACTGAGAAGAACGTGATCGTCTGGCTGAACGAGTACTTCGGCGAGATTTCGAAAGATGGCAAGTCTTTCGAACAGTTCCGGGTCGCCGAGGAACAGGCACATAAGCTCCTTGGAACGGTGCTCATTCGGGAGCGCAACCCAAACACCTACGGCGACGACATGCGCCAAATGTTGTCGAACCGACTGACGTTCGAAGAAGCCATCCGGCTTGCTGAATTCTCCCTCGTCTCGAAACAGCGTCTGACTATCATCCGACGCGAACTCTTCGAACAACTCGACCAGATCGAAATGGAGTGACGCCATGCCAAAAGCAATCAGCTTCAACGTGCAACGTCTGATCGCAGAAGTAGCGGCACAGCATGGGCTGTTTCTTAAACCCGACGACGCAGCCTTCGCGCTCGTAACGATGAACCGCCTGGTGCTGGAGGAGTCGCTCGAAGCGATTCGCAGCCGGGTCGCGGAGGACCTCGCACAATTCCAGGCAAGCGCGCAATGGGCTCACAAACGCGCCGAATCGGCTATCGCGGAGGAGGTCCGTCGTTCGACGGCGGCCCTGCGCGACGAGATCCAGAGAGATATTAATACCGCTCGTTTGAGAGCAGTGGAAATCGTTCAGGAAGTCAAGACGGCCTACCAGCAACCCATGTCCAACCGGAAATTCACCATCGTGGTGCTGGCGGCCCTGCTCCTGTTGCTTTGCGGAATCTGGGTCGGCAAGGTCACCGCTGCATGGTGGCCGGTTTAACAAACGGAGATTGCTATGAGCACAGCCACACTGTTCACACCCGCGAGAGAAGACCTACCGCTCACGGTTCGCGCCGCCGCGACCTACCTTGGTGTCAGCCCCCAGACGGTGTATCTTTGGGTTGAGCGAAAGCAGATTCCCCATCTCCGCGTGATGGGCCGCAATATCCGGTTTCTGAAATCGGATCTTGAGCCCTTCCGAGCAACTTTCAAACAGG
>Ga0302319_10010281_pt1 | contig 17865 bp, 13 predicted proteins | sample Bog_T0_2_FD_203319 | JGI IMG/M metagenome (GOLD analysis project Ga0302319, IMG submission 203319) | Peat permafrost microbial communities from Stordalen Mire near Abisko, Sweden - Bog_T0_2 | ecosystem: Environmental > Terrestrial > Soil > Wetlands > Peat | place: Sweden: Abisko, Stordalen Mire...
GCCCCTGAGGTTTTGCATGGCATACGCCGTTGGTGGCGAGAAGGGGGAGACCTGTGGTGCCGGCAAGGGCGGCGAGGCGCTGGTTGAGGATCTTTTCGCTGCGCAGGAAGTGGCGCTGGATCTCGATGAAGACATTGCCGGGGCCGAAGATGGCGGTGAGACGGTGAAGAAGGGCGATGGGGGCGTGGGAATCCTCATCGCTTGTGGCGATAAGGCGATGGAGCGGGCCTTCTTCATCGCCGGTCAAGGCGACGAGACCCTGGGCATGAGCGGCGAGTTCCAGCCACGTGACGGAGGAGGCGGCTTTGGTGCCGCGGAGCTTGCCGATGGTGAGGAGGCGGCAGAGGTTTTGGTAACCGGTGCGGGAGAGGACGATGACGGGGAGGACGGAGGCGTCGTCGAGGGTGATCTCGCAGCCGATGATGGGCTTGAGGCCAAGCTGGCGGGCGCGGGCATGGAAGCGGGGGGCGCCGTAAACGCCGTCGCGGTCGTGGAGCGCAAAGGCCGGGAGGCCGAGCTCGGCGGCGGTGTCCGCGAGGGACTCCGGCGAGGATGAAGAACGGAGGAAGTTGAAGGCGCTGCGGGCGTGGAGTTCGCAGAAGGGCATGGGGCTTGGATGTTCAGTCGTAGATGCCGTCTATGTACCAGGCGTTGTTTTGGTGGAAGAGGCGGTAGAGGCGGCCGTCGGCGGACTCGACTTCCCACTCGGTGCGCTCCCACGCGTGGCGGTCCCACCACTCGCCGGAGATGATCCAGGGGCCGGAGGAATCGCCGAGGGGGGCGCTAAAGTCTTCGATGACGAGGGAGGCGGGACGGTGGTTGAGGGTGAGGACGTGGGCGGGACGCGGGGGACGGAAACGGCGGAGTGCCAGGCCGCGGGGAGGCGAAGATGACCTGGAAGGTGTGGGGGCGGCGTGGAAGGCGGGGGAATCGAGATGGAAGGCGTCGGGGCGGAAGGTGTTTTCCTTTACGGGAATGCCGGCACGGTCCGCGCCGATGAGGGCGGAGAGACGGGCGAGGGTCTGGTGGAATTGATTGGGATCGCGCAGGGAGGTCTCGAAGAGGCCGAGCTGGTCCTTGACGGGCTTGCATGGGCGGGCGGCGAGGTGCAGGGACTTGATGGGATGCGGACTCTGGAAGCTCTCGAGGTGGGTATGCAGCATGCGGAAGAGGGTCTCGACGTCGCGCGTGGGAGAGGGGATGGGGAAGGCGCGGATATAATCGGGGCCGGCGGTGAAGCCGATACGGAGATCGAGGGCAGCGACGACGAGCCATGCGGCGGCGAGGCGATCGGTAATGCAATCGAGGAAGCGGCGGATCATGAAGAGGAGGGGCTCGAGGAGTTCGATCTCGGCCTCGAATTCCGTCGCTTCCTCGAAGGTCTCGGGCGGAGAGACGAGATCGAGGAGGCGGGTGGCTTTTCCGGTGATGCATTGCCAGTGGGTGAGGCCTTCCTGGCCGAAACGGGCGGCGATGCCGTCCGGGGGCAATGCGCGGAAATCCCCCAAGCGGCGGATGCCGAGGCTGCGCAGGGCGCGGAGGAACTCCGGGCTGGGAGCAAGGGCGGATATGGGAAGGGCATGCAGATCCCCGGACTCGGTGACGTGGAGGATGGGGCGAGCGTTGCGCGCGGCAAGGAGGGCAAGACCGGGGGTGGCGGCGATGCCGATTTTTGCAATCAGCTCCTGGCGGCGAAGCTGTTGGATGAGGGTCTGTGCGGTTTTTTGAAGGGCTGATGCGGGGAGACCTTTCCAATCGACAGTGCAGATGCCATCGGCGGTGGCCTCGATGCACGGGGATGTGCAGGCGGCGCACTGGAGGAGGGCGGCGGCGGCCATGCGCTCCTGCTCCGGGCAGCGGTAGCGGACCTGCAGGGCAGGGCAGCGGGCAAGGCCCTGGGTGGAGGTCATGCCAGCGCGGATGCCGGCACGGCGGGCAGCGCGGGTGAACTCGATGATGCGGGCAGGCTTTTGGCCCTCGTCATCGACGATGGCGACGGGCTGGTCTCGCAGCGCAGGCTCGTAGCGCAGGGAGGACTGGATGTGGAAACCGGGGATGTGAAGAGTGGAAAACACGAAGAGATTGCTGATTTTAGGTTTGGTGCTTACGCCATGTTTGCGGAGGAGGTGTTGGGGTGGCGGATCAGGTGGAAGTGCATGGTGGGGAAGAGGGAGGCTGGCGGGGTATCGAGGTCGGGGAGGTGGAAGGTGGCTTGAAGCTCGATGCGGTATTGGGCGCTGGTGACCATGAAAAATGGGGTGGCAATGAGGCAGGCGACGTCGCTCTGGGCGGTGATGCGCTGGAGACGGTACCAAGTAGTGTTGGGGATTTTTTTGAGATCGGCGCGGAGGCTGCCGCGGAGATCGAGGAGGACGATGGGGAGGTTGCCGTCGCGCAGGATGAGATCGGCGGCCTTGAGGAACTGGGTGGTGTCGCGACAGCGGACCCAGAGGATGTGGGCGAGGAGGGCGGCATCGAGGGACTGGGGGTCGAAGCCGTCCGCGGCATCGATGAGGGCGATGGGGCGGTGATCGAGGGCCGAGGCGCGGAGGACGGCATTAAGGATGGTGAGGCAGCCAGTGGAATCGGGTGGGGTGCTGATTTCTGTAAGAGTGCCTTTCCAGAGGCCGCCGCCGAGGGCCTCGTCGAGGGGGGGGACACCGGTGGAAAAGAAGAGGCCGCGCCGTGGTGGGGAGGAGGGGAACCGCTGGGCGAGGAGTTCGCGCAACTGAAGGATGGTGGCGTGCGGCGGCATGAGATACCGATGAGGTTACGGCTTGTGAAGAAAGTGTTCAAGTGAACACTAATATGGGACGGAAAAATCCGAACTCGCATTTGAGGCCTGCCCCGTCCCTACTTGCCCGCAAATCACCCCGGAAACCGTGAACGAACCCTCCGGATTCGAAACAGTCGACCCCGCGCCGGACGATGAACCAGCCGATTACAAGCAGGCCAGGATCTGGTACCTGATCGTAAACGGGCTCGCCTTCGCGGCGTTCATCGGGGGGGTTGTCTGGGCGGACCACTATCAGGCAGTCATTTGGACAATGATTGCCCTTCCCATTCTGCCCGTGTATGTCCTGCACCGATTCGACGGAATCATAAAGCTCACCGCAACACGGGGGCGTGGAGGACAAGCCTCTGTGGGACTGGGATTGGTTGCTCCGGCGTTCATCTTGGCCATGCATGGCTTTGCGGACTGGGATGTATTGAACTGGGACGATTTCTGGCTACCGTGCGCATTCTTCTCCCTCGCGCTTGCCGCTTTGCTAATCACCTATGTCAAGGAGATGCGCCGGGATGCCGCGGGAGCCGTGATGTGTTACATCTGTTGCGCGGCATACGGTTATGGGGCTGCACTTGATGTAAACGGCATGCTGGCCACCGGCGCCGCCACACCCTACCCCGCGAGAATCGCAGGCCAATACACTGAACCCGGCAAGAACTACCAAACTAACTACTTTTTCACGCTCGCACCATGGGGTCCCCGGCTGGTGGATACGAGGGTCCCTGTGAGCAAGTCCGAATATGACCACCATGCTATCGGCGATACAGTGAACGAGTGGGTGCGTGTAGGAGAGTTGGGCATTCCCTGTTACTTTATGAGGGAACCGGCTGGGAAGGGGAGAATTCTGATTGAAAATGGAACGCCGAATACGCGGGGCTGAGCTACTCGCGTCCGGTTGACGCTCGCGGGATCCCGTTGGAGGCGCGGGAGAATACTGGGGACGTAGCGGCTGCAAAGGCGGCGCTTGCGGATGGCGAAGAGCCAGTACCGTGGGAAAAATTGAAGGCGGAATTGGATGCCGTACACGGTCTCGATTGATCCAAAGCCCGAACCTTGTTAAAGACCCCACGACCGGCGCCTTTGCCGGCGCTTACGAGAGGCCATCGAAGGCGCTAATACGACTTGGCCCAGAGGACCCGTTTGCCGCTGGGTTTGCCGCAGACTACGCATTGGCCTTGCTCGGGCTGGGCATCGAAGGGGATGCAGCGGATGGTGACCTTGAGGTCTTCCTTGATGACTGCTTCGCACTCGCGGGAGCCGCACCAGTGGCTGCGGGCGAAGCCGCCGTGGATCTCCGGGCGGGCGGCGTTTGCCGGGGTAAAGAAGGCGCAAAATTCCTCGCGGGTATCGATGGGGCAAGTGTTGGCGTCGCGGTAGGCCAGGGCGCGCTGGTAGAGGGTGTCCTGTATGGATTGCAGGATGGCGGGAAGCTGGGCGGCCGTGTCGGCGAGGGTGAGGAATTGTTTCTCCTTGAGGCCCTGGTCGCGGCGGCTGAGGGCGACGGTGCCTTTCTCGATGTCCCGCGGGCCGATCTCGATGCGGACGGGGACGCCCTTCTTGATCCATTCCCAGCTTTTCGTGCCGCCGTGCAGGTCACGGGCGTCCAACTCCACTGAGATGGGCTCGCCGGCATAGGACAGGGCGCGGAGGGTCTCCGCAAGGGCATTGGCAGCGGCGAGGACAGCATCACGGGTCTCGGGCTTGGGCGTGATGGGGAGGATGACGACGTGGGCGGGGGCGATGCGGGGGGGGACGATCATGCCATCGTCATCGGCGTGGGCCATAATGGCGGTGCCGACGAGGCGGGTGCTGGCGCCCCAACTGGTCGTCCATGCGAATTCCTGGGTATTCTGCCGCGAGAGAAACTGGATGCCGCTGGCCTTGGCGAAGTTCTGGCCAAGGAAGTGGGAGGTGCCGGCCTGGATGGCTTTGCGGTCCTGGACCATGGCCTCGATGGTGAGGGTGCGGACGGCGCCGGGGAAACGCTCGGACTCGGATTTCTCCCCGGGATAGACGGGGATGGCGAGGAAATCGCGCGCGAAGGTGGCGTACACGCCTAGCATCTTCTCAGTCTCGGCAACGGCCTCGGCCTCGGTCTCGTGGGCGGTATGGCCCTCCTGCCAGAGGAACTCTGTGGTGCGCAGGAAAACGCGGGGACGCATCTCCCAGCGGACGACATTTGCCCATTGGTTGATTAGAATGGGAAGGTCGCGATAGGACTGGACCCACTTCGCATACGTGGCGCCGATGATGGTCTCGCTGGTGGGGCGAACGATGAGGGGCTCGGTCAACGCCGCGGAGGGGGCTGGGCGGAGACCGCCGGCGCCATCGGACTCGAGGCGATGATGGGTGACGACGGCGCATTCCTTCGCAAAGCCCTCGACGTGCTCGGCTTCCTTGGCCAGGTAGCTGAGGGGGATGAATAGAGGAAAATAGGCGTTGCGATGGCCGGTGGCCTTGAACATGCGGTCAAGGATGCGCTGCATCGACTCCCAGATGCCGTAGCCCCATGGCTTGATGACCATACAACCGCGGACGTCTGAGTTCTCCGCAAGATCCGCGGCGCGGACCACCTGCTGGTACCACTCCGGGAAGTCCTCGTCGCGGCGGGGGGTGATGGCGGTCTTCTGGGCGGTGGGTTCGGTCATAAAAGGGGGTGCAATGTTGCCGTGACGCGGGGGAAAATCAATCGTTTGCAGAAACGGGAAGATGTGGCAGATTCCGGACCGAGAACCCCAGGGCATCAAACTGACGCCTATATGACAAAAACGACGGATTACAGGGTTCTATTCATCTGCACGGGGAATTATTACCGCAGCCGGTTCGCGGAGGCAGTGTTCAATCATCACTCGGAGGCGTTGGGATTGCCGTGGCGCGCGTTCTCCCGTGGGCTTGCGATTCACTTGGTACCGCCGGAATATTTGCTCTCGCCGCAGACACAGGAGCATCTGAATGCGCGGAGAATGGAGCTGCGGCACACGGCCCCGGGACGGCAGCAATTGAGCGAGGAAGATCTGACATCGGCTGAGGTGGTCGTGGCGCTGAAGGATGACGAGCACCGGCCAATGATCCGGGAGATGTTCCCGGCATGGGAGGACCGGATCGTGTTCTGGGACGTGGGAGATCAGCCGTTCGTGAAGCCGGAGGAAGGGCTGGGGGCGATCGAGAAGCTGGTGGAGGCGTTGATTGAGGAGCTCGGTGGGGTAGAGCTGGAGGTGGGGTGGGCGGCGTGAGGTAGCTGCCACCTTTCTCCAAAAGGACCGAAACGACCAAAGCGTCCTAAAAAAGAGGGCGCTCTCTACAGCGCCTCGAGGAATGCGCTGTAGAAGCGGACGCCGAGTTCCAGCTCGGCGATGGAGATCCATTCGTCGTTAGTGTGGGCCTGGGCGATGAAGCCGGGGCCGGCGGCGACGGCTGGAATGCCGGCCTCTGCGAACACGGCGGCGTCGCAAAACCATGGGGCGCCGGTGAGGCTGCCGCCGTTTTTGACCAAAAGCTGGATGAGGGGGTGGGTCGGGTCGGTGTTGAGCGGGGTGGATTGCCAGACGGAGATTTCGAGGCCGGGGCTGGCTTTTTGCAGGGCGAGGGCGATCTCGGCGGGGTCCTGGCCGGGGATGGTGCGGGTGTCGACTTCGAGCTCGCAGAAGTCCGGGACGATGTTGGTCTTGGTGCCCCCGCGGATGGTGCCGGCGCTGATCGTGGGGGAGCCAAGGACGGGATGACACTGGGCGGCGAGAGCCGGGGCGATCTCGTCGCGGATGCAGCGAAGGACGTCGGCCATCTTGTAGATGGCGTTCTCGCCGCGATCCGGTGCGGAGGCATGGACGGCGCGGCCGGTGGTGCGGAGGTTGAGCCAGAAAGCGCCTTTGTGGGTGTAAACGATATCGCGGCCCGTGGGCTCGCCGATGAGGGCAAAGTCGGCGCGCTCCTGCTTGACGAAGGCGCGTGCGCCCTCCTGGCCGGCTTCCTCGCCCATAAGTCCGGCGAACCAAACCTCGTGGCCCAGGGAAGGGATGCGGTCGCGAAGCTGGCAAAGGCTCCAGAGCATGGCGGCCATGGTGCCCTTGGTATCGGTGGCGCCACGGCCCCAGAGTTTGCCGTCGCGGATTTCGCCTCCGAAGGGATCAATAACCATGCCGCCGACGCTGACGGTATCGAGGTGGGGCGCGAGGACGACGCGTTTCTTGCCGGGAGCGTTGGAGGGGAAGCGGCCGAGAACGTTGGGGCGGCCGGGGGCGACCTCGCGGAGTTCGACCTCGGCACCGCAGTCCCGGAGGAACGCGGCGACGAACTCGGCGCAGGCTTGCTCGCCGGGATGGTCAATGCCTGGGGAGCCGTGCGGGTTGACGCTCGGGATACGGACGAGGGCCTGGAGCAGACCGGATACCGAGGTGAGTTGCATGACCGGGAGTTTAGGGGGACGGACGGGGATGGGGAATGGGAAAATGGAAGGGCGTCAGACGCGAAAAGTGGGCCCTATGAATTTATAGGGTCTTCGGCTGGCGCGGGGAACGAGGAGCCCCTAAGCGGCCAGGGCCTGGCGGACGTTCAGGTACCAGTCCACGAACTTGGGAATGCCTTCCTTGATTTGCGTGGTGGGATTGTAATCGAGGAGGGCGCGAGCCTTTGAGATATCGGCGTAAGTCAATGGGACGTCGCCGGGCTGCTCAGGCATCTGGTTAATGACAGCTTTTTTGCCAAGGGTTGCCTCGATTGCGTGGATAAGTTCGGTGAGCGTAGTGGTCTGGCTCTCGCCCAGGTTGAAGACGTCGCAGAGCTGGCCTTCGTAAGTCAAACAGGCCATGACCCCCTGGATGATGTCCTCAACGTAAGTGTAATCGCGGCGGGTGGAACCATCGCCGTATTGGTCAATGGGTTTGCCCTCGTGAATGCAGTGGGTGAACTTATGAATGGCGAGATCCGGGCGCTGGCGCGGGCCGTAAACGGTGAAGAAGCGCAGGTTGACGGTGCGCATGCCGTATAGGTAGGAGTAATTCGAGCAAAGTTGCTCGGTGGCAAGCTTTGTTGCGGCGTAGGGACTGATGGTCTGGGTGAGGGCCATATCCTCGCGGAAGGGAGCGGTCTTGAGGACGCCGTACACCGAGGAGCTGGAGGCGCAGATGAAACGGGAGACGCCGGCCTGGCGGGCGGCCTCGAGTAAGTTATAGGTACCGGTGATGTTGGTATCGATATAGAGGCGCGGCTCCTTGATCGAAGGGCGGACGCCGGCGCGGCCGGCGAGATGAATGATGGAGCCGTAGCCGCCGGTGGAGATGATGCGATCCACGGCGGCAACGTCGCGGATATCCGCCTCATGAATGCGGATGCGATCCCGGACGGCGCCCAGGTTGGCCCGCTTGATGAGGGGACTGTAGAATGCGTTGAAATCGTCCAGAACGTCGACGTTATGGCCCGATTTGAGGAGGCGCTCGACGAGATGGGAGCCGATGAAGCCGGCGCCGCCGGTTACGAGTACATTCATGTCAAGGAACGCTAAGGGGGAAATCCGAAATTCGAAACCAGAAATTGGAAGGATGGAAAGCGAAAAAGTTCAGGTTCAAGGCGGAGACGGGGTCAGTTCCAGGCGGTAGCCGACACCGTGGACGGTAAGAAGATGGCGGCAGTCGCCGGGCGCGGACTCGATCTTCTGCCGAAGGCGGACGATGACCTGATCGAGGGTGCGGGTGGTGCCAAAGTATTCGATGCCCCATACCTCATCGAGGATCTGGTTGCGGCTGACGACCTCGCCAGCGCGGCGGAAGAGGAGGGCCATGACTTTCAACTCCCGGCTGGAGAGGTCGAATCGCTCGCCAGCCCGTGAGCCGCGCATGGCGGCAACGTCGATCTCAACCTCGCCGAAGGCGATGCGGCTGGGGGTGGAAGGGGCGGACTCGGCGGGGCCGGCACCGGAGCGGCGAAGCAGGGCGTGAACACGGGCGAGGAGTTCGCGGACGCCGAAGGGCTTGGTGACGTAATCGTCGGCGCCGAGTTCGAGACCGAGGACCTTGTCGATTTCCTGACCCTTGGCGGTGAGCATGAGGATGGGGAGATCGAACCGGGCGGAGCGGGCGTCCCGGCAAATGTCGAAGCCGCTTTTTCCTGGAAGCATGATGTCCAGGATCATGAGATCGGGGCGGCGCTGTTTAAGGCAGGGAAGGACTTCGGAGCCGTGTGAAACTCCGATGACCTCATAGCCTTCGCCTTCCAAAGCATCGGCGAGGCCGAGGCGAATGTGGGGATCGTCTTCGACGAGAAGGACTTTCTTTTTCATAAGGGGGCGGGAGGTTGATCGCACGGGAGGCTGAGGGTGAAAATGCTGCCGCCGCCCGCTCGGCGCTCGCAGCGGATATCGCCGCCGTGGTCGCGCGCGATTCGTGCCGCAAGGGTGAGACCGAGTCCGGAGCCGGGGACGCCGCTGGAAAGGGAATCGTGAGCGCGGTAGAAGCTCTCGAAGATCTTCTTCTCCTCGCCAGGGGGGACCCCGGCGCCCCGATCGAGAACCGAGATGCAAATATCGCGATCCTTGATGCCCGCGCGAAATTCGATTTCCTTTTTCGCAACGGAGTATTTTTCGGCGTTCGAGAGAAGATTGACTATGACCTGGACGACGGCATCTGAATCGACGAGCGCCCACCAGGGGCCGGGGCCGATTTCGGATCGAGTTTCGAACCCTTGGGCGCGGAGATGCTCGGACTGGGCCTGCCAGAGACGCTCGATCTCCGGATGGATGTCGATGAGGTTGCGAGCGTATTGCTTCTGGTTGCGCTCGAGTCTAGCGAAATCGAGAACGTTATTGATCAGGCGGGTCAGGCGCTCGGCCTCGAGGCGTATGATGCGAAGGTAATCGGCGGTCTTTGCCGGATCGGTGACGCGGCGCTCGTGGAGCAACTCTGCAAACATGCGAATGGAAGTGAGCGGGGTCTTCAGCTCGTGGGAGACGTTCGAGACGAAGTCGGTTTTCTTTTGCGCAAGGCTCAACTGGCGCCTGGTATCCGCTGCGATAAGGAGGCTGCCCCAAGCGATGGCGCCAATGGCCAGGCCGACAAGACCATAGAGGGTGAGGGTAATGAGGTGGGCGGATTGCGAGACCGAATCGGGATGGAGCAGGTAGAGGGCCGCTTCCCAATGCGGCAGGGTCTCACCAATCTCGGTGGCGACGAAGGGGGTCTTCCACGAAGTGACGAAGCCGGGAACCGAGAGAGCGACAGGGCGGGCGCGATCATCGAGGATGGCAAGGCAGGCGGCCCGGGAACTGTCGCGGGAGGGCTCGGAGGAAACGAAGGGATCGAGGCCCGGACGAATGGCCTGGAAGAGTGCCGAGGCTTTTATCTGTGCCCCAAGGATGGTTTGGTCGAGGCTGGCGGGCCGAACCCAGAAGACAACGACCAGATCATCCTCCACGAAGCGGGCCAGGACACCATCGTGCCCATCGGCCACCAACTGGCGGAAGCGGGACGTTGCGAAATAGAGCTGAGAGACGGGAAGCGCTGGAGCAACCGAGTTCTGATTTTGCGGGTTCACGGCGCGTAATTTCTGAGCAACGATTTTTGCGGCGGAGATGTTTGCCTTGTCCGCATCCGCGTCATCCTTGTACGTGTCGGCCAGGGCGCTGCCTTCCGGAGCTTTCGCGGAGTCGAGCGATATCCCGCCGCTCGGCGCCGCAGCCATGGCGGCGGCCCGGGATTGGGCGGACCCGGCCAAGGACGGCGCTTTTACAAGATTGCCCTGCGAGGTGCCGGAAGACTCTCCCGGTAACGGAGCCTGGTACGAGTTCTTCCCATAGGGCTGGTACACTTCCGCGGCTGCCTGATTGCCAAGGAAGGGGCCGTTCTCCCGGAGGAAATCCCGCGCAGCGGCATCGGATGCGGAACGGACCCTGGGAGAGATGACGACGCCGTTTTGATCGACGGCAAAGCCGATGCAGTCGCGAGCCCACTCGCCGGGAAGCAGCCTTGAAAAATCCTGGCCCAACTCCTCCAACCCTACGCGAGCGCGGAGGCGATCCACGGCATCGAGGAAGGAACGCTGTTCATCCGCAAGCAGAGCGCGGACTTTTTCGGCGAGTTCATCGGTTTCCTTTTGCCGGAGTTCGACCTCCTGCTGCTCCATGATCATGCGCTGGCGGCCGGCGGTCCGCAACGCCAACACTCCTAGCAGCAACGCCGGAGCAAAGATGGCCAGCACGAACACGAGCGCGAGTTTCTTCAAGCTTGGCTCACGGTAACGGAATGGGGAGGAAATTCGAATTTCGAATTTTTCCCCCATTCGCCCGGCCTTACTGCTGATCCTTCTGGTTCGCCTGATTGTAGTTCTCGTATTGGAAGGCCTTGCGCTGCTCGTTGCCCATTGGAGTGGCCGCGTCGAGCTGGCCGGCGACGGAACCCAGGACCCCGGCCTCGGTGGCCAGCTTGTCGTTCTTCAGCACGGGGGCGAGCTTCGCGTCGGCGCTGGCCTGAGCTTTCAAGACATCGGCCGCATCCTTGTATTTGCCGGCGTCCTGCAGCTCCAGAGCCCGCTGGCGACTGGCGCTATTTTCCGCTAGGGCGACCCGTGTCGCGACGGACTGATCGACGGATTTGTCCGCATCCGCTTGCTGGTTCGTGAATTTGACGGTGGCCACGGCGTCGGCCTGGCGGTCCTTGCCATCGCCCGGCGCGGTGTAGGCCACGTGGACGCGGCCGATTTCTGCAGAATCGGCCCCGGGGGACACGACCCGGCACCGGACAAGGAGGTCGCGGTGCTGGGAGGCGTAAAAGGAGCCGAGGTTGACGGTCGCCTTGTTGCCCTCGAAATGCACGTCGGGCATGCCGACGATCTCGATGGGCTCGACGCCATCGGGCAGCTCGATAATAACGCGAAGGTTCTGGGCAACGGCGTTTTTGACCTCGCCGAGTTCCTTCTCAAAGACACCGGGGAGTTTTTCGGCGTCCTTGACGTAGTAATAATTTGCGCCGCTGGCCTCCGCGATGGAGGCCATGACGTCTTCATTGTAATCATCGCCCAGACCGACCGTCGTGACCGAGGATCCTTTCTCACGGAGAGCCCGACCCATGTCGGCGAGCTCGGCTGGGGAGCTGGGGCCGACATTTGCGATGCCGTCGGAGACGAGGATAATGCGGTTGACGTTTTTCTCGTCGAAGTATTTGGCAAGCTGATGGGCGCCCTCCTGGACGCCGGCATACAGCGCGGTGGAGCCGCCGGGGACGATGCCGTTGACGATCTCCTTGAGCCGTTCCCTATCCTCGACGGGCTGAGCCGGGATGAGGACATCGACCTGATCGTCAAACTGGACCAGGGAGAAGATGTCGCTGGGCTGCAATTGATCGACGGCGATACACGCCGCCTGGCGCGCCTTTTCGATTTTCGCGCCCTCCATGGAACCGGAGTGGTCCAGGACGAGCGCGAGATTGATGGGGGTGTGCCGGGCGGAGGTGGAATCCCGCCCCTCCAGATTGACGTCGAAAATGACTTCGGCGTTGTCCGACTTGAAGACCTGGTCGCGTTCGGGCGAGACCCGGAGGTCGAGAAGATCGCTATCGGCAAAGGCCGTCGCGGCAAGGGTGAGCGCGCCCGCGAAGAGGGCGTGGAAAATGATTGTCGATTTCATGCGCCCAACTTGACACAGGCGAGTGCGCGAGTTGTCAGGATGGCGTAAGGGGGTTGTAAAAGAAATGTGACAAGGTCCGGGCGACAAATCGCGAGTTGCGCCCAGACCGCCGGAAGTCCGAAATTGAAGTTAAAGCACGCCCAGCGCCCGCGAGACTGATTCCGAGTTTACACGCCGTCTCCGGCTACGGCTTGAGTTCCTGGCCTGTATTGGCGTCGGCTATGACGTATTGCTCGTGATGGAAGGCGGTGTCCGAGCGGAAAGTGAGACGGCCGGCATATTTGCGCTCGATCTCGATGAGGAGATCCTCGTCCTGCTCGCGGAGGCGCTGGAGAACGTGGGGATTCACGGTGACGCGGATATCGTGGACCGTGTCCTGGTACTTCCGCATGACGGCGTGGAGCTCGCGCTGGATCTCGACGCTCATGCTCATGGAAGTCTTCACGCGGCCACGGCCGTTGCAGTAGGGGCACGGCTCGTACACGGAGCCGCTGAGGCTCTCCTGGGCGCGCTGGCGGGTCATCTCCATGAGGCCGAGTTGGGAGATGGGGAGGACGTGGGTCTTGGCCTTGTCGCGCTTGAGACGGTCCTTCATGCGCATGAAGACGGCCTGCTGGTCGCGACGGCTCTTCATGTCGATGAAATCGCCAATGATGAGGCCGCCGATGTTGCGGAGGCGCAATTGGCGGCAGATCTCGTCCGCAGCCTCCATGTTGGTCTGGAAAATGGTCTTCTCGACATCCTTGGCGCCTTTGTTGCGCCCGGTGTTGACGTCGATGGCGATGAGGGCCTCGGTCTCGTCGATGACGATGTAGCCGCCGCACGGGAGCCAGACCTGGCGGTGGAAGGCGTCGTCAATCTGCTTCTGGACGCCGAAGCGCTCGAAGATCGGGGTGGGCTCGCTATACTGCTGGATGCGGCTCTTGGAACGCCTGGATATGCTGCCGACGAGTTCCTGCATGCGCTGGACGGCGTGGGAGTCGTCGCAGATGACGGCGTCGATTTCATCGGTGAGGAAGTCGCGGACGGTACGCTCGATGAGGTCGGGCTCGCGGAAGACGCAGACGGGGGCGGGCTTCTCGGCGACCTGGGCCTCGATGGCACGCCATTGTTCGACCAGGAGGCCGAGGTCGCGCACGAAGTAGCGGGCGCGCTGATCCTCGCCGGCGGTACGGACGATGACCCCCATACCCTCCGGGACATCGAGCTCGCGGAGGATCTTGCGAAGGCGTTCGCGCTCCTTGGGGTCCTCGATCTTGCGGGAGATGCCGCTCTGGTCGGAGTAAGGCATCAGGACGAGATAACGCCCGGCGAGGGAGATATTCGTGGTGATGCGGGGGCCCTTGGTGCTGATGGGCCCCTTCGTGACCTGCACAAGCACCTCCGCTCCAACGGGATAAATTGAAGGGATATCCTTGGCGGAAACGCGCTTCTGTTGTTTCTTGCCGCCTCGGTCCACCTGCTCGATACCGCTGTCGAGGGCTGCGGGAATGGCGTCCCAGAAGTGGAGGAAGGCATTCTTCTCGAAGCCGATGTCCACGAACATGGCCTTGAGGCCGTGCTCGATGTTCTTGACGCGGCCCTTGAAGATGCTGTTGACGATATTGCGATCACTCTCGCGCTCGATGGAATATTCCTCGAGGCGGCCGTCCTCGAGGAGGGCGACGCGGCGCTCGAGGCGCTCTGAGTTGATTACAAGTTTATTGCCTGTCTGTTTGGTCAGGCCGAGGATCCGTTTGACTCGATCGATCATGGAAAATGGGGTTCTGATAAGGGGGTTGTGATGTTGGTTTTGCGCGCCGGGGCGGCGTGGCATCACTGGTCCATTGTGATAGCTAACCCAAACAGCCCCAAATCAAAACTCAAAACACAATCCTCGCGCGCGAGGCGAAATCCTCCAGAAATGCGGAGCCGGATGGTGGTGTTGAGCAGTGAAACAGGCGGGCGGTCAGGATTTGGTAAAGGAATCAAAATGGCCAGTGAGGACGCTGTCCGGAAGGTTGTTGCGGGTTTGGTTGGTTGGATTGATGCGGATGAAAAATGCGGTCGAGGAGGCTGCGATGGTCCGGAGCGGGCGTAGCGGTCTTGTGCGCAGCGGCGCGCTTGACAGCGGCCTTGACGTTGCCGCCAGCGTCGGCCTCGGCCTTGATATCGGGAGCTGCGCCGCCACCGCCCATCTGCGGGGCAGCGCCGGGGGAGGTATCGCCAGGAGCGGATTCGTCGCCGGCGGAGACGAGGGCCGGGGCGTTATCGGTGTAATCGGGAAGGGCGTCGATCTCGTTGAAAGGATGGGGATTGTCGTCGGGCTTGAGGGCTACGAGTTGCGGGGAGTAGCTGCCCTGATCCATCGCGAGGATCTGGGAGAGAATGTGGGCGGCGACGGGGCCCGCGACGCTGCCGCCATGCTTGCCGCCCTGGACCATGGCGACGACGACGTACTTGGGATGATCATACGGGGCGAAGGCGCAGAACCAGGCGATGGTTTCCTTTTTGCCGAGCTCCGTGGAATCGGCAGTTCCGGATTTGCCGGCCACGACAGTGCCGGGAATCTGAACCTTGGCACCGGTGCCGCCGCCGCCGGGGCCGCTGTGCTCGTTGACGACCTCCCATAATCCCCTGCGGACGACCTCGATAGCGGCGGGCTTGACGAACTGGCGAAGGTCGCCGCGGATGATGGGCTTGTCCGGGACGGCGACGCTGCCTTCATCGTCGAGGGTGGGGGTGCCATCGGGATTGAGGACGGTTTTGACGAGGCGAGGGCTGTAGCAGACGCCCCCGTTGGCGACGGCTGCATAGGCCATGGCCATCTGAAGCGGGGTGGCAAGGACGTAACCCTGGCCGATGGAGACGTTGGCGGTGTAGGCGGGGCTCCATTTTTCCTTCGGGTAATGCTCTTTCATCCACTCGGGGCCGGGCATGATGCCGCTCTTTTCGTCGGAGAGGCCGATGTCATAGCTTTGGCCGAGGCCAAGCAGTGCGCCCATCTGGTCGATGGCGTCGATGCCGGCGGCGTTGCCGTATTGGTAGAAAAAGCAGTCGCAGGAGACCTTGAGGGCGTCGGCGAGGCCGAGATCGCCGTGGGAGCCGCCCTTTGCCGCGATCCAGCAATGCATGGGCTTGCCGCCGTAATTGACGAAGCCGTTGCAGACGTAATGGGAATCGGCCATGCCCTTGGTGAGGCCGGCGAGGGCGGTGACGATCTTGAACGTGGACCCGGGCGGGAAGCCGCTGACGGCGCGGTCGACGAGTGGGCGGGCGAGGTTCTTCTGAAGCATGCCCCAGTCCGAGCCGGATACGGAGGGGATGAAGATATTGGGATCGAAAGAGGGAATGGAGGCCATGGCGAGGATGTCGCCGTTATTGGGATTGACCACGACGGCAGAGGCGCGCCCGAGAAGGGGTTGGCGGAGCGCCTGCTCGGCGATCATCTGGATGCGGGCATCGATGGTGAGATAGACGTTGGCGCCGGGCTTTGGCTGGATGGTGCGGACTTCGCCCTCGATGACACCCTTGACGCTGCGCTGCATGACCCGGACGCCGGGGGTGCCACGGAGGTACTTGTCCATGGCGAGCTCGACCTGGGATTTCCCCTCGACGTCGGGCTGGTAGAAATTGTAGTGGGAAGCCTCCTCCTGGTCCACATCCACGGGCATGCCGACATAGCCGAGGAGATGGGAAGCGAGGGCGCCGTAGAGGTATTGGCGGACGGGTTTGAGGCCGATATTGACGCCTGGAAGGCCAACGTCGTGCTCGGAGAACTTGGCGAGGGTGGGGAAATCGATGTCCTCGAGGTAGGTGAAGGGGATTTCCGAGTCGTTGCGGAAATGGGTCTTGAGGCGCTTGGCGTTGTAATCCTTCGCGAGGTCCAGGTTCTCTAGGCGGGGGATGACGGCGGAGTTGACGATCTGGACGATATCAGCCTCGGTTTTGCGGACCTCCATGCCCCGCTGCGTGCCGGCGTACTGGATCATCGGGGCCTGGCCGCCATTGCGCTCCCTGAAACCGCGCACCATGTCCGGCAGATAGAAGTCGACCTCATAACTGGCGCGATTCTGGACGAGCGGGATGCCGTTGCGGTCGCGGATTTCCCCCCGGACGGAGGGGATGCGGACGGTGACCTCGGAGCGCTGGGCGATCTTTGCGCTGTAAAGGGCGCCGCGGGCAACCTGAACCCACCAGAGCCGCAGGACAGTGGCTCCGAGGAGGACCAGGATGAAAAAGCCGACGACATAGATGCGCAGCTCGATACGAGGCCCGCGCCTGCGCCTCCGGCGCATGGATGGGGATCCGGGAGCCATGGCTAATCCTGCCGGGCCTCCCGTTCCTCACGCGGCGGGATCAAGCCAAAGCTAAGGGCCAGCCAGTGTAGGACGAGGAAGAGGATGGGAGAGACGATCATCGCGGCGAGTCCTTCGCCGCCGATGCGCCACCAGATAATTTTTGGAAAGAGGAAACCGCCCCTGCGAAAAGTGATCATTAAATACTCGGACAAAACAAAAATGCAAAGGAGCGGCCCGGAGAGGAGACAATGGATCTCCCAGCCATGGCCGCGGTGGAATAGGGGCCGAAAGCCGCTCATAATGGCTCCCAGAGCCGCATAAAGGATTATCGACCAGCCCAGGGAGATTTCAACATTTCCATCGATGACCTGGGTGGCGACGAGTGCGTCCCACATGAAGCCGCCTGTAAATGCGAGGAAAAGCATGCCGGGCGGCGGGACTGCCAGGGCGGCGTAGAAGAAGACGAGCGGCAGGAGCATGATCCGGGCACCGTAGGGGAGCGACGGCAGATACTCCTGAACAGCCAGGGAAACGAACTCCGCGAGGACGAGATAGATATAGATCACTTGCCTCCCCCGGTGACGATGAAGACATCCTCGATGGTCGTGAGATCGACCGCGGGAAGAACGCTGGCGACGCCCTCGAGGGGCTGGACCTCGAATTTCCTCACCTGGCCAATGAGGACGCCGGAGGGGAAGACGCCGCCGACACCGGAGGAGAAGACTTTCTGGCCGGGCTTGAGGTCAGCAAGCTTCGAGAGGAAATTGAGGCTCAGATCCGGCGCGGAGGCGGAGGAGGTGCGGGTGCCGCGCACCATGCCCCGCTCGCGGGTGCCCTCGACCGTGGCGGAGACGCCACAGTTTTCATCCGAAATGAGGATGACCGTGCTGGCATCGGCGGCGACTACAGTGGTCTTGCCCACGAGACCATCCTCGGTGAGGACCGGTTGGTCGGGCTGGACACCATCGTTGGAACCCTTGTCCACCTTGATGGTGCTCCACCAACTCGAGGCGTCGCGGGCGATCACGCGAGCCGGGACCAGCTTGAACGCGGAACGCTGCCGATACTGGAGGGCGCGGCGGAGTTGATTATTTTCCGCGGCGAGGCCCTGGAGCGTCTGGTCGGTGGCTTTCAGTTCCGCAAGCTTTATGCGCAGCTCCGTGTTCTCGAAATCGAGTTCGTTGAGTTTT
>Ga0302319_10010283_pt1 | contig 17862 bp, 18 predicted proteins | sample Bog_T0_2_FD_203319 | JGI IMG/M metagenome (GOLD analysis project Ga0302319, IMG submission 203319) | Peat permafrost microbial communities from Stordalen Mire near Abisko, Sweden - Bog_T0_2 | ecosystem: Environmental > Terrestrial > Soil > Wetlands > Peat | place: Sweden: Abisko, Stordalen Mire...
TCGCCGAATTGAGCCATCCCATCGAATTCCCATAGGTGTTCGATATCTGCTGTAGCAGTAGCAAGTCGGAAGTCGGAGACAGAAATCGCGAATAGAGCATTCTGGGCGCGAGGATCATCTGGTGCACAAGGTTGTACTGCTGCTTGGCGACGTTGTAGGCTTGGAGCGCTGTGGTAGCAATCTTGACGGTGTTGGTAAAGATTTGCTGGCCCTGCTCGATCTGCTGGAATTGGTTGGAGATAGATTGTTCTTCGTGTTCGATCTGCGTAATGGCGTGAACCGACTGCGTAGGATCGTAGACGATACCGGAACCGAATTGTGCGTGCGCAGCGGGTTGTAATGCCGCAGCGAGGCCGATAGAGAGTGCGGTAACGATTAGATTCTTCACTTTCTTGTCCTTTCGTCTGCGGTTGGTATGGCAAGCTCTCACAGCAATACCGCCTTACTGCTGTGCGGCAATAATTTCCTTCTGAATCTGTGCGAGGCGGTCCGCTTCAGGCTTACACCGCGCGTCTCGTTCTTTTTTCTTGGCTTCCAGGGCCGCTATCTGCTCCGGAGTCAGCTTTTCTCCTGTCAGAAGTGCTGATGATCCGCCGGTCACTGGGTCAATGCAGTCCTTGGCATAGGCCGGGTATTCGGCGTTGTATTGATCCTGCAACTGTTTCACCTTTGCCGCTCTGCTCTGACAGCCGGCAAAGGTGAGAGTCCACAGAACGAAGAGGGAAAGAGCAACTTTTCGCATCGAAGCCTCCTTAAAAAGTCTGTGGAATAGTGTGGTTCGAGTACGCAGGAAGAAGCAAGTCCTGCGTGAAATAGACTTTCACGCGATGTCCTTCCCGGATCGTGATCGTGGGCGGTATCTGAATGAAGCGGTCAAGGATAGTGGCTGCAGACTGCGAAACACTTCCTGCAGCCCCGTTGGTGAACGCCTGGGAGCCGCTTGTGGTAATAGTGCCGCCACCCTGCGTGATTTGGCTCGCTCCGGCGACCACACCCAAAGCGATCGAGGTGCCGAAGATCTGAAGGTAGTGATTATTGACCTTGTCTTTTAGCCCTTGCTCCCCGATCTGATCGAGACCCTGAAACTGGTCGAGATCAACGGAGTAACCGTCCGGCATGATGAGGCGGTGAAAAACAACGGCCATTCGCCGCTGTTGGCCGAAGCCTACGGCTCCAATCTTCTTAGCCTCGCCCAAGACGACCGTTCCTTCGGGAATGATCACGTGTTGATGGTCATGTGAGTACAACGGATTTGAGACAAGTACCTTGACCGGCCCCACGGCGTCCCCATCTAGGCGGTTCATCAGAACGGTGTCAAGCACTGAGCCTTCATAAATTAGATAGGGTTGGCCGGTCGCTGAATCGACATTGGCCTCAAGCGGACGTTTATAGCCTCCTGGCGTGTCTTCCTGTTTTCTCTCAGCTTCTGGAGCAGCGAGGCTACTGTTTGCCTGCCGGTCAGCGGGGCCATATTGGGCAGGCATCGCCTGGCCTTGCTGTTGTTGCGGCTGTACGGCGGAGCCGGAGTACACAAGGTTGGAGGCGAAACGTGAGTTGTCCGCTCGTTCACGCTCTTTCGCGGCGATTAGCTGCGCCTGCTGTTGTGTGGGCGTTAGCTGCATCTGTATGTCGCCCTGCTGCAATTGAGAGCATGGCTGGCCCGGAACACAAGAGGCAGCAACGCCGGTCGGGCCATAGGCCGCGGCGGCTGTTCGCTGCGCGGGCGTCGCAGACGCAAGCGCTGGATCTCCCATCGCAGCAGCGGCCATTCTTGCCTGCTGCTCTTTCTGACGTTCGGCCTGAATCTGGTTTTTCAATTCCTGCACGTTGCTGTCGGTGTTGTCCTGCAACGTTGGTTGCGGCGGCTGACCTTTCGCGCTGGCCTGTTGCGCAGGCGTCTTCTTGCCGGAGGAACTGAAGAGCGCCGCTACAATCACGAGCAATACCGCACCCAGATAGACGAAGGTCTTGAGGTTTTTCTGCAAGACTCCTTTTGGCAGCCCCAGATTGCGGCGCAACGTGGGATCGCCTTGCGGCTCGGTTTGGGCGTCGGTGCGGGGAGTAAAGATATTTTCTGTCATGGCGGCTATCCCTTGCGCGTAAATTCCATTTTCTTTTTGCCCAGCTCTACATATCCGCTGTCCATGATCTTCGGGATGATGTACGTCCCTTCCCGGAGGTCGTATGTGACGAGGTTTGGCTTTCCGTCTTTCATTTCATACACGCTGAACTTTTCAGGGGCGTTCGTCTTGATGTAGGTGAACTTGTCGTCGTGATAGATCGACTGGATATCGAAAGGAGCTTCGTTCGCCTTGTAGACATAGTCGAACTTGAGCTGCGTCGGATAAGCGCTCTTGTACTCATCGACTGCCTGTTCTACGTGTGATTGAAGAGCAGCAAGCTGCTGCCGTGATTGTTCGAGTTGGGCGGCGGGCACGAACTGCGGAGGGCCGCTCGCGGCCACAATGGCGGAACGGTCGGCAGGTTCGACGATCACTTTTAGGTCAGGGCTGGTGGCAGGCGTGGAGCCCGAGATGTCTTGGAGTGTGAAGCTGTAGATATTTCCCTTGTCGGTGATGAGGTTCAAGTTGGAGCTGATGCCTTGCTTCGCCGGATGCACAAAGCAAAAGTTGCCGACCACATCGACGATCCAGAAATCTTTGTCGCCAGTGGCTGCTTCCATGATCTTCTCGGTCGTGGGCAACTCGATTAGGGTTGTATATTTCACCTTGGCGCGGATCGGGACGATGTCCTGCGCGTGATACTGCACCGTGCGTGCGGAATCTTGTGCCAAGACGCTGACGGAAGGGGCGATCAATAAACAATTGATAATAAATTTCAGATGGTTCACAGCTTTTCTCCTTTGTGTTTCGTTGTAGGGGTTGATCCGGCCAGCGCACGCGGCTGGAATGGGTAGTCTTCCGCGAGATGGCGAAGCCCGTCTGCAAAATCGAAGCGGTCGAAATATTCCTGCTTCTTGAGGTTGTCGCGAGCATTGTTGGTTGCCATCCAGTGCGAGACCGAATCGACGTTCAAGTGCACTTTCTTGGAGGTCTGCGCCTTGCGAATCAGCATTTGGCCCGGCGGAACAAGGCCGTCGATAAGGTCCAGTTCCGTGTCGTTCAGATGAAATGCCTCTCGGTAAACGTCACGGTTCATGTCCGGGTTGGCGAGGAAGATCTTTGTCGGGCAACTCTCGGCCACGATCGCCAGCATCCCCGATTCCTCAAGTTCTTTGATGGATTGCGTCGCCAGGATCATCGCGGCGAGGTGCTTGCGCCAGGTCTTCTGCGCCTGCACTACATAATTGCGAATGGTCTCGTTCTTGATGAAGAGCCACGCTTCGTCGAGCAGGAAGAACTTGGGTGTGCCGAGGTTCTTCGGGTCGGTGATTTCATTCGATGCCCGATGCAAAACATAAAACAGCAGTGGTTCCAAGACTTCCGGCGCATCATTCCAACCGTGGAAGTTGAAGGTCTGGAAAAGAGAAAATGAGAGCGTGTCCTCAGCGTTGTCGAAGAGGAAGCCGTACTGTCCACCGCGGGTCCAGCGGTGAAGGCGTTCTTTTAACTCGCCGATGATATTGCTGAAGTTTGAGATCGTGCGCTGGTTGCGCTCCAGCACGTAAATCCGCTCGATCGCATCCCAGAGCCGGCGTTCTTCTTTGAAGTCCAGACGGTAACGCTGCTCGTTACCCTCAATGAGCACGCGGAAGAAGCTGAAGAGAAACTGCAGGTTCTCTTTGGTCTGAGGCAGCGAGAAGGGGTTGATGGTGAAGTCTCGCGCTTCCTGACCCACATTGAGATACGACCCCTTGAATATCGTCGTAAGCGACTGGAAGCTGCCGCCGATATCAAAGATGAAAGTCAGCGGCTTGTACTTCTGCGCGTTCTGCAGCAGAAAAACGCAAAGATACGACTTGCCACTGCCTGTCATCCCGAGAATCAGCGTATGGGCAACGTCGCGGGTGTGCAGGTTGAGAAAGTAGGGCGTGCTGTTGTCGGTTTCAACAACTGCCAGGTACTCCGTGCCGAGATGCGCGTTCGTTTTTTCACCGGGAAGGATGGTGAACAGAAAAGACAGGTCGGCGTAATTCGTGTTTAGCAGATACAGTTGGCGGAGATTGAGCGCATAGTTGCCCGGCACGGTTGCGAAATAAGCGTTCAGCTGGTTGTAGGTTTCCGCGAACAGATTGCCGTCGGCATTGGTGAAGACGCCAGTGAACTCGGCAACGAGCTGATCGAGTTCCGTTCGTGACCGGCCATACAGCACAATCGTGAGTGAGAAATCTCCCAGCGATTGACCGTCACCCAGGGCGCGAAGGCAATCCCCAAGATTGTCGATGTCGGCCTGCTTGGACTCGTCCACCAGCACGTCGCGCGGGTTCGTCTTGGCGGCGTCGTTGCCCATCTGCGAGACGAATCCCGTCTTTGACATATTGAAGTGGCGGCGGCGCTTGTTCACTTCTTTGCGGGCCTTGTCCGCGGTAAGCGGCGTCCACTCCGTGACGACGCAGAAGTTAGCCGGAATCTTCAGCAGCGCATCGAGCACGAGGGGGCGCGTTTCTGTGACGGCTTCTTTCATCGTCAACACACGGACGATGTGATCGCCTACCCGCAGATGATCGCGTTCGGCTTCGATGTCGGAATTGACCACCTGATAGTCGAGAAACTGGGTGGACTGCGGCTTCCCGGCAACACGCCGGTCGCCATAATTGAGCAAGCGGCGGAAAAACGTAAATTGCCCCTGCCGATTCAAGATCTCGACTTGCATGAAGTCCGCAAGCTGCCGAGCGAATGCCTGTACGTGCTGGTCGAGCCGTTGAAGATCGCCCTCGATATGCGTCTGCAACAACTTCTTCATGCTGTCGTTGGTGAACTGCGATTTGAGTTCGGCAATCGCCCCCTCTGGATCGCGTAAGAGGCGAGCTAGCGCCGTGCCGACGCCGGTTTTGGATCGGGAGCCTTCGAGCAGGATGCAGTAGAAGATTTCGACCTGATAGAGGTGCTCCCGCTTAGCTTCGAAGAATTTTCGCCGCTGCTCGATCGCTGCTTCCACTATCGGGTCGTCATATTTTGCGAACGGTATGTCGGGTCGATTCGATTTGAAGAGGTATTGGTATACATGGAACCCTGGGCCAAAGGCTTTCAGCGCCGCTTCCAACCGCTTCACCGCATACTCTTGTTCGGAGCGGTCAAGGCTTTCGTAGTCCACGCCGGGAACGCTCAGAACCATGCCTAGATCGCCACTTTTGGTAAGGAAGGCTGTCTCGTTCCAGAAGCCGTAGAGGTTGATGTGGTCGTTCAGAGACGCACTCTCTTTCCACGGCTTGATGACCTTGTCGAGACGCAGCATCACATTACCTCCACGCGGGGAACTTGCTGCTTCGCGGCGTCGTAGCGCAGCTTGTAGCGTTCGGACTTTGCCAGGATGCGGAGGAACGCCGGATCGCTGTTCGTTACCCAATGGCCGAAGGCAAAGCCGCCAATGAAGACAGCGATGCCGGCGAGGATGGAATTGAACAGGTTGAAGGCCCCTACCGCGCTGACGCAGACGAAATAGAACAGCGTCCGCTCCACGCCCAAATAGGTGAGTGGCTTGTGCAAACTCTTGAAGACTCGATTTGTGCGGCGTTTATCCTGTGCTTTGTCGGGCATGTTGTTCTCGTTTCAGCGTCGCTCGCAACTGGGGCACTGGCAGCGCGATAAACAGCCGCTATACTCCCCACAGCCAACTCAGAACATTCACAGCAAGGACGGCAATACCGGTTCCGGCAGCAACTCCAGCGAGTGCCTTTTTTGCGCCGGGTTCGCCGTGTGCGAAGCCGTAGCCACCGATCACGATTGCAACCAGACTTGCAACCTTCGCAATGGTTCCTGTGAAGAGACTCTGGATGGCAGTAAAGCCGGTGTCGAACGGCGAACCTTGTGCCAGCGCTCGCACGGGTATCAAAAGAAGTATGGCGAGGAGAGCAGCGGCCGGAAGCGCCGACTTCGATCGAGCGACTTGCTGGATTTGGCGGACGAGACTGGCTGAAAACCAACGTGTCATTTGCACCTCCCGCAGCACCTTGAATCGGCTGCTTGTGGCGCAAACGTAACCTGACTGAATTGCGATGTCCAACAACTTCTCGTCCGCGTGATATTCCTGCCAGGAATAACAGACGAACATTAGTGCTCGACCAAGTAGATCGCGCCGCTCGACGCCTCAGGTGGGGAAGAAGGCTTTCTTCCGAGACAGATTCGCTTGCCAAGTGTGCCGCGGATTACGGCCTACGCAAGACAACGAGTTATCAAGTCCCAAGGTGGGTTGGTGGTAGGACGGAGCTGTAGTCATCCCGGCGACTTTTCGCGGAAGTGTCTACCGATGAAGCACTTGAGCCATCGTTATCTGGGTTAACTCAGCAATTCCTGGCACGATGCTACATAGCCCCGAAGCAATTGTCTCAAGGAAGAGTGAAATTACGATTCGACTTGGCGCTGTCTGATATTCCTGGCAGGAATATCACGCGGACGAGAAGTTGTTGGACACGACTGCAGGAATGGAGCAGATTGCTTAACATCACCAGCCCTGCGAAATTTTGGCAGTCACGAATAAGGTGCAATATGCGAAATGCTATTTCGCTTCAGCCTACGACGGACAGTGAATCGTTGAATGATTGCAGCGATCCCTCCAACGCCGATCTCACGGTCGTCCTTCCGTTCCAATCACCAAGGGGCCGGGTTGAATTCGCGGATCAACGTTGCCGTCGGCAACTCGTCAGCACCAAAGAATTGTCAGAGATTTGGGGCGTCCCGGAAAGCACTTTGCGCTACTGGCGCTGTGCAGAGATCGGCCCTACCTACGTGAAATTGGGAGGACGAATCAAGTATGATCTTGCTGACGTAGAACGTTACGTCAGAGCCAACAAGCGAATGCCGTCCGTGCGGGCACATGGAGGCTAGAGCAATGGCTCTGCACAAACGAGGCGGGATCTACCATTACCATTTTTGGGTCGACGGTACGCGCTACCGTGGATCTACCAAGAAAGCTAACCTTGCGGCGGCCCGGCGAGTGGAATCGCTGCTGCTCGCCCAAGCCGAAGAGAAAGGAGATGTGGTTCTCAGAAAGCGCAGCCCACTGTTGCGTGATTTTAAGATCCGGTTTTTTGAATGGGTAGAAGGCAATACGACACTCAAGCAAAAGACCAAGGACTATTACGAAAACGGCTGGCGGTTGCTTGAAGAGACCGACGTAGCAGCGATGAGGCTCAATGCGATCACCAAGGATGATGCTGACCGGCTCACTTTCCCAGGTGGTCCGTCAAATCACAACAACGCCTTGCGCACCCTGCGGCGGATGCTCGGAAAAGCCGAAGAATGGACCATTATCAAGGCTTCTCCAAAGATCAAACTCATGCAAGAGCACGCACGGGAGCGCGTCATTGACGCCGAAATAGAAGCCAAGCTTTTGCCTTTCTGCAAACAGCCGCTTCGCGATGTGCTGATGATCATGCGTGATTCGGGGATGCGAAACCAGAAGGAAGTTTTCCGAATGCGCTGGGAACACCTGGACTGGGGCAACAAACGATACTTCGTCTACGAGAGCAAATCGCCCAAGGGACGAAGGTTTGTGCCAATCAGCCCGCGGGTTCGACAGGCACTTCTGGCACGATACTCGGAGCAAAAGGAAGGATGGATCTTTCTTTCCAAACGCGCCGGGGATGGGCATCTCACAACGGTCGCTAAGCAGTTCGAGAAAGCCAGAAAGGAGGCCGGGTTGCCAAACGACCTCGTCCTCTATTGCGCGCGTCATGGCTTCGGAACTGAGATGTACCGGGCGACCAAAAACCTGTTTGCGGTCATGAACGTCATGGGACACACGACCGTGAGCACAACCATGAAGTACCAGCACCAAAACATCGATGAGGTGGCCGCAGTCGCCAGCCATCGAGTGCAGTAAGGACACAAAAAGGACACAATCGGTGGGGCGAGGTTCAGGCCGAGGCTGCCAAGTTACTGAAAAGATGGTGAGCGCGGTAGGAATCGAACCTACAACCTACTGATTAAGAGTCAATCCTCGGTATCGCTCGAATCCTTCGTTTCAGCATTCTTTATCAACAACTTGCCGAATTGATGTGTTTACGGTGTGCCGTAAAGTGTGCCGTAACCTTATTACTAGGTCCCGGCCGTGGCGGAGCCGCCAGGCTGATTGAGAGCTCGGCGAACAACCTCGACCTCGGGATGCTGATACCGCATTGCAGTCTTCACATCCTTGTGCCCCATCGCGAGCATGACTGCTTTCAGGTTGCCGGTTTGCTTCAAGACCCTAGTGCCGTAGTCATGTCGGCCACAATAGAGAACCAACTCTTCCGGAAGACCAGCTTTTCCCCTGGCCTCCCGAAAGCGATTCGCCATCGTGGTGAGATGACCTGCCCGAGAACGCTTCGAGGGAAATACCCATCCCTCACGCCTGCCTGCGCAACGTGCGCGGAGCAGGTCTAGTGCTCGGTCGCTTATCGGCACAGTCCGCCTTCCGTCAGGAGTCTTGCTATCGGGAACAAAGACGACTCGATTGTTCCAGTCGATATTCTCGATGCGCATCCGGTAAAGCTCTCTTTCGTTCCGCATTCCCGTATCTCGCATCAAGATGACGATGTCTCGGAAAAGGAGAAAACCACGCTTCCGCCACTTGCAAGAAGCAGCGGCGGCGAGCAGATCCCTTTCTACGGCATCATCCAACCTCGAGGACCGGCCATACTCCTTCACCAGCTTGAATTTGGGAACGCTCCGAACCAGTTCCCACTCTTCTGCCTTGTGAAGCATTCGACGCAGAGTCCGAAGAGCGCAATTCGCGTTGGAGGCAGACCCATCGAACCGCAGCGCTTCGACGTCATCTTTTTTGATTTGGTTCAGCCTCATTCCCGCTACCCGAGCCTTCGTCAACAACCGCCAACCACTCGCGTAATACAGTTTTGTCTTGCTCTCAAGATCTACGTTTGCAACCCACTCCAGAAAGCGCCGCGAGAAATCCCGCAGCGTCGGAGCCTTCCTGTCCAGTGGGTCGCTGCCTTCGAGTGCCCGTGCCAGTTTCAGACCAGCGATTTTTGCTGCCCTGGTTGCATTCGATTCCTTGGTCGATCCACGGTAGCGGTGTTCGCGCACCGTGAAGTCGTACCAATAAAAGTGAGACTTTGCTTTCTTAAACAGCTTCACGAGTGTCCTCCATTGCAGCCCGCACGGAAGCAACTCGTGTGTTCTTCTGAATATATTCCAGAAGAACGTTGACATCATAGCTGACGCGACCTTGCAGTTCTATCCAATTCGGCCCGACTCCCTCAGCGCGCCAGCGCTTCAAGGTTGCCGCTGAGCGTCCAAGAATCTCAGCAGCGTTGCGGGTGTTAACGAGATGAGGCATGGCTGGTTTTTTCATCGCGATGGGCTGGGACATGTTTCACCTGCTCCTCACCAAAGTCCCGTACTCCTCACCCACGCCTTGGTCTTGGGGGCGGGAAGAGGCAGCGGGCTTCGGGCAACGACATTGCGCTTGACAATAGCGCACTTGTACGCTTAGAGTCAAGATGTATCGTTACATGTTGCCTAGAGGTAAGAGATAAATAATCTTATGGCAGAGACAGAGAAAACAGCACCGACGCAACAACCCGTGATTTCCATTCGCATCTCCGATGCCCTGCGCTCCCGGCTCGACAAGCTGAAAGAAATCATGGCCCTCAAGACGGGCGGCCCCGTGTCCACATCGGAGGCGGCAAAGCAGCTGCTTGAGTCCGCCCGAGATGACCGTCTTGAGTTGGTCAATCTGCTCTTGGAGCCGACCGAATCCTTGCTACGAATTCGCGGCAAGGCCGACGCCCGACTCTCGCTTTCGCAGGCGGAATGGACGATGGTGGCCCACTACTGCGCGCTGGGCGCGGAGTCGTTCGCGACTACCGCCCAAGGCCAGATTTCCTTCGAGTCTCTGGCCGAAATCCTTGAGGCATTCCTTGCGGCTTATGCCGTCGTGCGCAGGTCGAAAGAGTCCCCGCTGGACTTCCTGTACCTGATGACTCTTCCGGGGGACAAACAGGCCGAAGCAAAGGCTGAGGACATTGGAAGCGACGACGTGCGCCGGGTGGTAACCAATACGCTCCGAATGCTGAGGAACCCAGCCCAAAGGCGGCGCAAACCAATCCTCGCCGTGCGCAATCTCTATACCCTTCTCGACCAAGAGAAGTTCTCGAATATCGAGAAGCTGAACGAGGCGCTCTGGCCGCACTGGTCAGCCCTTTGGAAGGTGTGTGCGCGCGGCCACTATTTCCTTCATCGAAAGCCCCTGCGCGAGAAACCGCCAGCGGAGACCGAGGACGAGGATTTTGAGCTGGCGGTGCAACTGGCATTGCCCTCGTTCGAAGAAGGCGGATACCGCCTCGATTTGGTTCGGGAAGAGGGGAACGATTTCTCTCCGCGCTTGCAGTTTCCGGGAGAGCTTACGCCGAGCTATCCGGTGGTGGGATGCCCGAGGATTGCGGAGTTCCGAAGGATGCTCGAAGAACTGGATTTGGCGCGTGATCTGTGCCAATGGAAAGGCCACTATTTCTACGCGCACACGGCGATCTTAGACAACGAGGAACGGGGCGTGTACTTCTTTGCGCGGGAGAACGGAATCGCTTTCAGATTCCCGGTAAAACACTGGCAGTCGATCCGCAATCTGTTTCGGCGTGCATGGCAGGCCCCCGAAGTGATCCATACGTGGGAGGCGCAGGTGCTCGAATATGGCGAGCTGTGAGAGAAGCGATGCTTTGCGCCGGAATCTGGACGCGAAACGGAATTCTGAGCGCGCTACGCGGGCGTGGGGAGTGACAAACGCTGCTTTGCAGCGGGAGAAATGTGGACACGACACCCCCAAACGGGAACTGCGGAGCAACGGATTGGCGGTTTGATGTTTACGCAGGTTAACGTTCACGGTGTCAGCAGATTGGATCAGTTTTTGAAAATGTTCGTGGTAGCGAGCGATGACTGCATTTTGCGACAAATTGCTTTTGGCGTCGATCAGGTAAACGCGTTGAAGCGCAAGGACTTTCTGTAAACCAGCATTTCGCCGCTTGACGGCGGCAGAGCAGGACGCAGTATGGGCAACAAGGCGGTTTCACCAAGGAGTATTCGTCGCATTCAGGCCGCTCCACAGTCCAGTCTGCCATTTGGCGAAGAGGCGAAGCCCGGATTCCGCACAAAAACAGCCGCCACGCGGCTGACTCCCGACGAACTTTGCGAGATCGAAACTGCCTCCGAAGGCGCAGGACAGGCGCTCTCCGAATGGCTACGCGCGACCGCTTTGCACGCCGCGCGGCAGCGTCCCGCCGACCCTGCGGAACTGGTGTTGGCCGAGGTTTGGGCGCTACGTTATGCCCTCCTGAATCTCTTCCATGCTGGCGCTCAGGCGGCATCGGAAGGTAGGCAAATGTTGCCCGATTCCATCCTCAAAATCCGCGACGAAGCCGATGCGCGCAAGCTCCAACAGGCTCGTAAATTGCTCGACGATTTTCTCGCACCGCAGGGCATGAAACGAGGACGGAAACCATGAATGACATGCCGTTTCCGAGACGTTTTCCGTGGCTGCCTGCGATGGCAATACTGGCCTTTTCCGGGGCGTTGTTTCTGTGTAATTGGCTGGTGTGGACGCCCATGCAACGCTACTACCTGGGAACCTATTTGAGGTGCGCTTTGCTCGGAACTGACCCGGCTTCGAGTACCGAAGTCCGATGGTTGTACAAGACCGCACCGCACAAGCAACAGGAATTGGCTACGGATGCCGACGTGGTTCCGGCAACTGCGGGCGACGACCGTGGAATCCCGATGCAGCTTTCGCCAGCGGCGCGGCAGGCCGGTTGGGCCGGCCTGCTACAGGGGCCGGATGAATGGCTCCAAACCGTCAGACTCCAACCGTTTCTTGAGGCGCAGTTCTATGACGGAAAGAGCTTCTGGAGATTGCTGTTAACGCCCCTGCTTTGGGGGGTCGCGATGTTCTTTTCTCTGCTGGCGATGGGAAGTATATTGCGGAGCCTGAACGCCTATGACCAGTGGGATTTGGAGAGGATCGAATGGGGCGAACCTCCGACAAGTTGGCCGCAGAGATGGAGAAAAAAGATCGGCAGAACGCGATTCGGACTGCCGGGATTTGCGAGGCGGAAGATACCGGAGATTGCACGGAAGGCAACGCCACAAACACAGGCCAGCATTCACTCCGAGTCGTCGAAGAAGCCGATCCAGCCGGTGCTCCCGATCTTCGGTGCGACCATCATTGCCGTCGATGACAGACCTAAAGAGCGGGCTGCCTCGAAGGAGACGAAGAGAATCGAATGAGAGGAAATCTGCCGAGAATGCGTTTCTGCCTCATTCATGATTGGCGCCGTGACGGTTCCCCGTGCCGTTGAGGAGTGCTTATGCTTACGATCTCGAAACCGCTGTCCGCCAGTCAGGCGCGTACATACCATGCGCGGGAGTTTGCCGCGCAGGAACAGAACTATTGGAGCCGCGACCAGCAAGGCCACAGCGAATGGCAGGGCAGGCTCGCCGAGCAGTGGGGCTTGCACGGCGCGGTCGGCTCCGAACATTTTGCGCGGTTGAGCGAAGGCCAGCACCCGGAGACTGAGGCGCAGCTTGTGCGTCATCAGACGGCCAAAACCTACGAAGGCAAGTTTGGCAAAGAGATCACGAGTGTGGAGCATCGCGCCGGATGGGACGCGACATTTTCCGCGCCGAAATCGGTTTCTCTGACTGCGCTTGTGGGCGGCGATGACCGAGTGCGGGAAGCGCACCGGGAGAGCGTTCGCGTGGCGCTCACTGAGTTGGAGCGATACACACAGGCGCGGATCGGCAATGTCCATGCCCCGGAGACAACAGGGAAATTCATCGCCGCCACCTTCGAGCACGATACGGCCCGCCCGGTGGAAGGCTACGCCGCGCCTCAGCTCCATACTCATGCGGTGATCTTCAACGTGACTGAGCGGGAGAACGGCCAGACCCGCGCTTTACAGCCGCACGAGATGTTTGTGTCGCAGCGCTACGCCACAGCGGTTTACCGATCAGAACTGGCGCTGCGTCTGGAAAGGCTGGGCTACGAGGTGGAGCGCGGCAAGTACGGACAGCCCGAAGTAAAAGGCTACACGAAGGAGTATTTGGAGGCTTCCAGCCCGCGCCGGGAACAGATCAAAGATCATCTCCGAGAGCAAGGCATCGACGGGGCGGCAGCGGCTCAGATCGCGGCCCTCCATACGCGCGACCGCAAGGAACTGCTGTCACTTGAAGAAGTCTTACATCGGCACCGAGAGCTAGCCGCACAATATGGACATCAGGCGGACCGCGTAGTCGCCCAAGCGCGTGAAAACGGGCAACATCGAATGGAGGACCCGGAGATGCAAGCGCAACGGGCCGTGACCTGGGCGCGCGACCATGTATTCGAAAGATCGGCTGTGCATGATCGCCGCGCGATTCTTGAAGCGGCGCTCGGGCGCGGCATGGGAGAAACCACGTATGCCCAGATCCGGCAGGAGTTCGAGCGCCGGATCGAAACCGGGGAGTTCCGGGAAGTCTCGCAAGTTGGGGCTGGCAGACAGTACACGACCGCTGCGATGGAACGTATGGAGCGCGAGATTGTTGGCCGGATGCAGGAAGGCAATCGGCGCGACTACAGCGATCCCATGCTGGTCTCGCCACAGGTGCGTATCTCTACGGAAGACCGTCACCCGGAGTTGAATGCTTCGCAGCGTCGGGCGGCAGACGAAATCTTTCTCTCGCGGGAAAAGATTGTCGGCTTGGATGGCATTGCAGGCGCGGGCAAGACGACAACTTTGTCCTTCATCCGCGAAGGCGCAGAGGCCGAGGGCTACAAGGTGGAAGGCTTCGCGCCCACGTCTCGCGCGGCGCAGAAGCTAACCGAAGCAGGCATGGAAACTTCCACGCTACAAAAGCATCTGGCGCGTGGGCAGGAGCCAGACACCGGCGAGAAGCGCTTGTATGTGCTTGACGAATCCTCGCTGGCATCGACCAGACAGGTGCATGAGTTCGTAAACCGGCTCCATCCGAATGACCGTGTGTTATTAGTCGGTGACCGGCGACAACATGAAGCTGTCGAAGCTGGACGACCCTTTGCACAACTCCAGGACGCCGGCATGAAGACGGTGAAGCTCGAAGAGATCGTGCGCCAGAGAGACCCGGAACTGAAACAGGTAGTGGAGCAGCTTGCGCGGGGCGAAGTGCGCGAAGCGATTCAGAATCTTGACCGGCAGGGCCGAGTCCATGAAATCCCCGGCCACGACGAGCGCATCGCAGCCATTGCGAAAGAATATGCAAAATCGCCGGAGAACACGCTTGTCGTTTCGCCCGACAACCGCTCCCGCATGGAGATCAACGAGCGTATTCATGCGGAATTGCAAGGCCGGGGCGTTGTCAGCGGCGAGGAGCACTGCATCCGAACGCTGGTGCCGCGCCAGGAACTGACCGGCGCGGACCGGACTTGGGCGGAGCGGTACGAAGTCGGCGACGTGCTGCGCTACGCGCGCGCGTCGAAGGAAACGGGCATCGGGAAAGGCGAGTACGCACAAGTGAAGCGCATCGACGCTCCGAACAATCGGCTGACGGTTGAACGACAGGACGCCACGGAGCGTACTTACGATCCACGCCGACAGCGGGGCGTCTCTGTCTTCCGCGAGGAGATGCGGAGCTTTTCCGTGGGCGACCGCATCCAGTTTACCGCGCCAGCAAACGACCTAAAACTCGCCAACCGAGAGTTGGGAACAATCGAGAGAATCGACGAAGGCGAGCGGCTGAGTCTGAAAATGGACGGGGGCCGAGCCGTCGAACTCGATCCGCGCAGGCATCCGCATCTCGATTATGGCTATGCAATGACCAGCCACTCCAGCCAGGGGCAGACTGCCGACCGCGTTCTCATTCATGTGGACACCGAGTTGGTCGCGAAGGACCTGCTCAACAGCCGCATGGCCTATGTCTCCGTCTCGCGTGGACGCTACGACGCGCAACTCTTTACCAACGACCACGAGAAACTGGGCATGGTGCTCAGCCACGATGTTTTCCACCGGAGCGCCCATGTGCCAGAGGTGAAGCAGGAGCAGGCAATTGCGCCGCAGCGGGAGATCGGACTACGGCTGGAGCATGGGCCAGGCTTCGGAATTAGTATGTAGTGGCGCGCCTCCTAACGTAGGTTTTCGGTTGGATGTGCTTACTACCGGTAGAATGGTTGTCTGTAGGGAGCTGGTAATGAACGGAATTTCGATAACAGCATTGGTCAAGCAGCAGGTGATCATACCGCATTCCGATTTCCCCAACCTTCTTACGGCACACCTCAATCAAAGCAACAGAGGGCCAAACGGCACCATTGCGCTTGAATCTCGGGGATTTGCGCTGCGTACAAGCTCTCTAAGCTCCCAAATGACATGGGCCGGCCTTGACGCCTTCATAAAGGACGTCTGCCGCTGGGGCGATTATGCCGGCATTTCTGGTCGGGTTCTGAAGAGCAAGAACAACGCGAGGGCAAAGATTGAGGGTAAAGTAGGCAACGCGATTCTGCAGCTCAACTCCACACCGCCCGATATCGTTGGCGCTCTAAGAAGCATGATGGAAATTAAAGGACTTGGCGTCTCGTTCGCGTCAAAGCATTTGCGTTTCTTGTTCCCCGAGTATTGTCCCGTCTTGGATTCGATCCTGTCGAGCCGGTTATTCTATGAGCTCTCGGCGGACGACTACGGAAGATTCGCCGCCGCATGCAGGGGCATGGCGGACGAACTCAACAGCGCAAAGATCGAATCACCCTTAAGAAAACCGTGGCGGCCGAGTGATGTGGAGGCAGCGCTTTACGCATGGATAAACGAATGGAAATGACATGGCCGCGGGTGCCGTTGTTTCATGCATCCGTAACCAAAGGCAGGTGAAAAAGGCATGGGATCGGGCGCTTTAATCCTCTTCTGCATTTTGGCTGGTTTCGCGCTGGTGCTGGGATTTCTTTTTTCCCCCGCGCAGTACAGGCAGTACAAAATGAAGCGGGACACGCGGAGAAAACAAGAAGAGCAGAGAAAGCAAGCCGAACACCTCATCGCCATATCGCGTGCCCCAAGCCCCGGAGAGCAGATAGAGCAAAGGAAGCGGGCCGCCCTAAACGCCGTCAAAGAGCAGTTAGAGCAAATAGGGCAGAGAACGCAAAGACCAAACCCCGTCATAGATCAGATAGCGCAAAGGGCCTTTCCGCGACCTACGGTCCAGCCAGCGCAGAAAACGCAAGCCCAATCCATTGAGGATATTCTGGTTAAGCACCGTATTCTCGTCGATAGATTCTTGGAGATCGCCGAGCGCAAGGTCTCTGTTCTGGACGAATATGGCGATGAGAACTGGGGCGCTTTAGCAGAAGAAATCGAAAAATGTCTTGCCAAAACTGCCGAACGAGAGCCGTCCGTAAAGTTGTCCAGATGGAGCAAAGGCAAAGACTTGCGCCCGCTTAGCTACCATGACGTAGGTACGCAGCGTCTGTGGTATCGCTTGCAAGCGGAGTTTACCGCCTACCATCAAAGCCGCAAGACGGTTTCTAACCGCGTGCAGGACTTTAGCAAACTCACTGGAGTTGACTTCGAAGTCTATGTGGCGAATCGGCTGAAAGAGGCTGGTTTTGAAAGCGTAGCGGGCACGCCCGCCACTGGGGATCAGGGTGCAGACCTCATTGCGAAGAGGAACGGGAAAACAATAGCCATTCAAGCAAAGGGGTACTCAGGTGCTGTCGGGAACGGGGCGGTGCAGGAAATCGTTGGTGCTCTCAAGTATTACAAAGCAGACGAGGGATGGGTCGTTACAAACAGCACGTTCACAGCATCAGCTCGTTCACTGGCACAGGTTAACAACATAAGACTCATCGACGGTCATGATCTCAAAGACTCTGCGGCTCTAAAACACAAACTGTGATGATCTGTGCTCCGGTGCGCTCACATCAACTCTAGAGCGCGGTGGCCAAAAGGTCTATGATCGCTACGTGAGACAAGGTGAGCGCAACCCCAGCGTGCCAGAAGACGTGGACGTGAAGTTGAAACGAGCAGCTCACCATGAGGCGGGCCACATGGTTATTGCGGCGGCCCAGGGATTGAGACTGCAGTCGGAGGGTCTCATGGTTGACCTGCATGGCGATGGCCGTGCTTGCTACTGCAAGCAGCCCGACGGGTCCGATCTCTCGCGAGAGCTGCGTTATTATCGCTACGTTCGCCGGGTTCTATGCCGAGAAGCGCTTTTGCAAGGATCGCTCTTACCCTACCCCAGACCTTCCAGAACATTCACGAAGAACTTCTTTCGTGGAAGTTCGTGTAAGACTAGACCGCTCGCCACGAATTGATCTCGACATCAAGATGAAGTTAGAGAGCTTGCCTCGCGTGCGCCGTCGAGAAGCAGAGGCGTTTGGCCTTGAAAATTCAGTAATACGGGTTGCCGGGTAGTCCTCAGCCAGAAGGTTATTGTTTGACCAACAAGCCTTCGTAAGCAAGCGTGTTGTAGTCGAAAACTGCGATTGAGTTCGGGGTGCCGGTATATGTTCCTTTGCTATCAAAGTATCCGAACAACGAGAAAGCAGTCCCATCAACTGTCCCGGACACGAACATCACGTTGGCGACCGCTGAACCTGAGAAGGTGAAGTTTCCACTGTACGCCCCGGTCAACGTGGTTTGAACCGTCAAAGAATTTCCTGTGCCTTCGGTGAGCGTGGCCGTCGCCTGGGTTGAACCCAAATTAAAGTTTAGCGTCCCCGAGAACGTCCCGCCGAGGGCCGGCACTACGGTTCCCGTAAACGTGCCTGAGTCCGTGCAACCGGGGCTGTTTCCCGAGTAGCTTCCTGAGACCGTTG
>Ga0302319_10010284_pt1 | contig 17861 bp, 17 predicted proteins | sample Bog_T0_2_FD_203319 | JGI IMG/M metagenome (GOLD analysis project Ga0302319, IMG submission 203319) | Peat permafrost microbial communities from Stordalen Mire near Abisko, Sweden - Bog_T0_2 | ecosystem: Environmental > Terrestrial > Soil > Wetlands > Peat | place: Sweden: Abisko, Stordalen Mire...
CGAAGGCGGCGGAAAGATCCGGGACGATCTGCCCGCGGCTCGCGATGACGATGTGATGCGGCGGAAAAACGCTCAGGACGCGGCCGCCGGAACTCGGACCCGTGACGCATACGGAGCCCGTCTGGGCGACCACCGACTCACACTCGGTAAAGCCCGCATCGGAGGACTCCATGGCGTCTTTCTCGTAACCGTGATCTGTCCTGAGCAACTCGATCGACTCGGGCAATTTTGCCGCGACCGAGTCAATCAAGGCGCCGGAATGCAGCGCGATCCGCTTCCACTGGCCTTCCCTGGCGAGGGAAGCGATGTGGCCGGCGGCGTCTTCCGGCGATGCGCATTGGCGAAACTCGGTCCGAAGGATTTCGCTCAACCTGGCAAAAAGCGCGATTTGCTCCTGTGGATCTTCGTCGACCGGCGGGAGCCATTCACGAAAGGGCACGGTCACGGCAGAGTCCCTTCCGTTGGGATGTGGCTCGTGATGACGGGGAGCGGGCGCGCGCAGGGCCTCCGCAATGCGCGCCAGGATAAGTTCACGATCGCCGCTCATTTCCGGGCCGCCTTTCTGCCGGACCACCAATCGTGAAACGATTGCGGGGCGGCATCGGGAAAGTCACGGGTGGCAGTCCATGAGCGCAAGGGATCGAGGGCCGTGCCGAGCACGAGGGGATGCAGCTTCTGGCCGAGTGGAGCGAGACGCGTGGCCATGAGATAAGCCCATTGGCGTTTCATCATCCAGACGTAGCCGGCCCAAATGAGGCGCTCCCACCACACTTTCTTTTCCGCGACGGCATTGCGGCGATTCTGGAGCAGATGGTGATGGATATCGATCTTCACCGGGCACGCTTCCGTGCAGGCGCCACACAGGGACGAGGCGCCGCTGAGATGCTTCCAATCCTGCAAGCCGCGAAAATGCGGCGTGATGACCGAACCGATCGGCCCCTGATAAGTGGTGCCGTAGGCGTGGCCGCCGATGTTTTTGAAGATGGGGCATACGTTCAGGCAGGCGCCGCAACGAATGCAGTGGAGGGCATCGCGTTGCTCGGCGTCCGCGAGGAGGCGCGTGCGATGGTTATCGAGGAGGACGACATGGAATTCCTCCGGACCGTCGTTTTCCCCCGGCTGGCGCGGGCCGCCATACATGGAATTGTAGCCGGTCAGGTGTTGGCCGGTGCCCGCCGTGGCAAGCATGGGAAGGAGGAGCGCGAGATCGCTGAGCTTCGGCACGATCTTCTCGATCCCCACGAGAGCCACGTGCACCTTCGGAAGGCCGGCCGTCAGGCGCGCATTGCCTTCGTTTTCGGTGATCGAAATCATTCCCGTCTCCGCGACGATGAAGTTTCCGCCGGAGATGCCCATATCCGCGTTCGCAAAATGACGGCGCAGGAAGCGGCGAGCGATCATGGTCAACTCTTCCGGGTTATTCGTGCGGGCGGCGCCCAGTTCGCGTTCGAAAAGCTCGCCGATTTCCTCCCGTTTCAGGTGCATGCAGGGAAAAACGAAGTGGTAGGGCGGCTCGTGCATGAGCTGCTGGATGAGTTCACCCAAATCGCTCTCGATCACCTCGTAGCCTTCCTTTTCCAGGGCGGGATTGAGATGGATTTCCTCCCCCGTCATCGCCTTCGATTTGACGATCGATTTTACCCCTTTTTCTCGCGCGAGATTGAGGATGTATTCGCGGGCTTGAGCGCCATTGCTGGCCCAATGGACCTTGCCTCCGCGCGCGGTGAATTTCTCCTCAAATTCCCGCAGATAGCGGTCGAGATGATTGACGCCCTCGTATTTGATCTCCGCCGCAGCCTCGCGGGCGTGTTGCCAACTGGTGAAGGCGTTCTCGGTCTTTCCACGGGCGGACTTGTAGTTGCCGAGCGCCTTACGAACGGCGGCGCGCCGAGGTTCGTCCGCCGTGGTCCGATCGGCATCGGTCTGAAACTGGGCGCCGGGCGGGAGAGCCGTTTCGCTCATGGAAGGGATTCTTTCATTGCTGGGCGAGAACTTCGGCGAGATGCAGGCTCTTGATCACGCGCGGGCTGTGCCGGTTCATGTAACCCTGGATCTGCATGAGGCAGCTCGAGTCGTTGCTCACGACGTATTCGACGCCAGTGTCGATAATGGAATTGCACTTTACCTCAGCCATCGCCGTGGAGATCTGCGGGAACTTGACGGCAAACATGCCGCCGAACCCGCAGCAGGATTCCGCCTCGCCCATCTCGACCAATTCCAGCCCTTTGACTGCGCGCAGCAATTCCCGCGGGGCGGCTTTCGTGCCGAGTTCACGCAGGCCATGGCAGCCATCGTGAAATGTGACTTTTCCCTCGAATCGCGCGCCCACGTCGCGAACGCCGAGCTTGTTCACGAGGAATTCGGAAAACTCGAAGGTCTTTTCCGCCAGGGCCTTTGCCTCCGCCTGCTCGGGCCGATCCTGGAAGAGTTCGCCATAGAAAACCTTGAACATGGCCCCGCAGGAACCGGACGCGGACACGACCACTTCCGCATCGCGGAACACGGCAAGCTGGCGCTCTGCAATGACGCGCGCTTCGTCCCAATACCCGGAATTGAAGGGCGGTTGACCGCAGCAGATCTGGGCTTCCGGGTAATCGACCTCATGGCCGAGCCGCTCAAGAATCCTGACGATCGCCACGCCGACGCCGGGGTAAAGCGAATCGATGAAACAGGGGATGAAGAGCGTAACACGCATGGATGAGGGAGCCGGATGGCTGAAAGGGAGTCCAATCTACAGCGGACGTCGAGAGCAGGATAAGCAAAATGTGGCGGACGCGGCGCAAAGAGCGCGCGATCCGCTTCCGTGCTTCCCTTTTTGGCCGCGGGCGCGCTACACCGCACGGAAGCCAAGATGCCCCCGCTCCTCCAGCTTTCCCGGATCAGTAAATCATTTGGCGCCGTGCGCGCATTGAACGAGGTGTCTTTCAGCCTCGAACCGGGGGAAGTGCATGCGCTCCTCGGCGAGAATGGCGCGGGGAAATCGACGCTGATCAAAGTGATTACCGGCGCCCACGCGCCGGACGACGGGCGGATCGAAATCGATGGGCGTCCGGTGGAGGCGCTTTCGCCTTCCCACGCCCGCGCTCTGGGAATCGGATGCATCTATCAACAGCCCGCGCTTTTCCCCGACCTGACCGTCGCCGAGAACATCGCGCTCCGGCTGGAAAGCGCGTCGCCCGCGAGGCGGATTCGCTGGGCGGAGCGGCAGGCTCAAGCGAAGGAACTCCTGCACAAGCTCGGAGCGGAAATCGAGCCTTCGGTGGAAGTGCGCCGGCTTTCCATGCCCAATCAGCAGCTCGTGGAGATCGCCTGCGCCTTGGGCTCGGGAGCGCGGATCGTCATTATGGACGAGCCGACAGCGTGCCTGACGCAGAAGGAGCAGCATCTGCTTTTCGCGGTCGTGCGGGGCTTGCGCGCCCACGGCGCCGGAGTCATCTACATCAGCCATCGGTTGGAGGAGATCTTCGCGCTCGCCGACCGGGTGACGGTCCTGCGCGATGGAACGAGCATCGGCACAAATCGGATCGACGAGATCAACGAAGCGAGCCTTATCAGAATGATGGTTGGACGGGAGGTCGCGACGATTTATCCGCCTTCCGAGAGCGCGCCGCAGGAGAAGCTTGTCAGCCTGCGCGGGCTCGGTTCCCGTGAAGGCGGCGTTCATGGCGTAAATCTCGATTTGCGAGCGGGCGAGATCGTGGGGCTGGCCGGACTCGTCGGCGCCGGCCGGACCGAACTGGCGCGGGTTCTTTTCGGGATCACCCCGGCGGATGCGGGTGAAATCCTGCTCAATGACAGACACGTGTCTATTCGCAGTCCGGCCGAGGCTATCGCCCACGGGATTGCCTACACGCCGGAAGATCGCCGCAAACACGGCGTCATCCTCGAAATGCCGATCGCGGCCAATGTTTCGATGGCAGTTCACCGGATACTTTTCCCAGGGACGTGGCTGCGATTCGATGCGGAACGCTGCCTCGCGCTCGATGCCATTCGCGATCTCGGGATCAAGACGACAGGTCCATCCGCGCCGGCCGGATCCTTGAGCGGGGGCAACCAGCAAAAGGTCGCCCTCGCCCGGTGGCTGGCGACGAAGCCGAAATTGCTCATCCTCGACGAACCGACGCAGGGAGTGGACATCGGCGCGAAGAGCGAGATTCACAAGATCATTCGACGCCTCGCAGCCGAGGGTCTCGCCGTCCTGATGATCTCAAGCGATCTCCCGGAAATCCTGGGCATGAGCGACCGGATCGCGGTCATGCGGGGCGGTACGATTACAACGATTCTCGATGGAAAGGCCGACGCGCACCGGGTAATAGCCGCGGCGCTCGGTCAGAGCGGAAAGGAGGCTGCGTGACCGGGCGCTCGCCATTCCAATCCGTGAGCAAATACTTTCGCGAACTCTCGGTCGCCGCCGTTCTTGTGGTCCTGCTTCTCGTGCTGGCGATCGCGGCGCCGGCTTTCTTCGATGCGCCGCCGCTGTTTTCCCGTCTGGCGCGCGACACGCCGACCCTCGTGGCCGCCTGCGGCATGACGCTGGTCATTCTTTGCCGCCAAATCGATATTTCGATCGGCTCGCAGTTCGCGGTGTGCGGCGTTTGCGCGGGAATGCTCGCTGCCGGGAAAGAGCCGGCCTTCGTGGTCTGCGCGGCTCCCCTTTTGATTGGCGCGGCGCTGGGCGCTGTCAACGGGGCGCTGATCGCCGGACTCCGTCTTCCAAGCATCGTGGTCACGCTGGCCACCATGGTGATCGCAAGGGAAGGGCTGCGATGGACGCAGCAGGGCGCATTCGTCAATCTGCCCGACGGACTGCAATGGTTCGGTCTCGCGCAAAGGTCGGGCCAGTGGGCGCTCATCGCGTTTGCGCTCCTGTTGGTCGCCGCGATGGCGTGGGTAATGAAGCATCTCGCCGCCGGACGTTTCGTTTATGCCGTCGGTTCGGATGCCGAAGCGGCGCGGCTGGCGGGCTTGCGCCCGCAGCTCACCACATTTCTGGTTTTCATCCTGATGGGCGCACTCACGGGACTGGCGGCGCTGATGAATCTGGTGCAGTCCCCGCAAGTCGATCCGAAATCCGGGACGGGCATCGAGCTGAAAGCGATCGCCGCGGCCGTGGTGGGAGGCGTGGCTGTCTCGGGTGGGCGGGGACGGCTCTGGGGTGTGTTCGCCGGGGTGCTGCTGCTCGCATGCATCAATCCCGCGCTCACTTACCTGCACGTGGAGGCTTATTGGGAAAAGGCGATCCAGGGAGCGATCATTCTGCTGGCCGTCGTCGCGGACGGGATGCGCAGCCGCAAAGCGAGGGAAGCTTCCTGATCTGAATCTGCCATGGAAGATGGAAAACTGAAAACGGGCTTCATGTTGTCTCCGCTCAAAAACTGGAAAGCCGGGCTTTTCCGCCACGAGACCATCCTGCTCGCCGTGCTGCTCGCGGAATGGTTCTACTTCGATTCCGTGGGGCGGCGATTCGGGACGCTGGACAACACGTTCGACATTCTGCGGCATTCCTCGGAGATCGGATTGCTGGCGCTGGTGATGACGCCGATCATGCTCACGGGCGGGATCGATCTCTCGGTCGGATCGCTGCTCGGCTTGTGCGCAATCCTCTTCGGGAAGCTCTGGCGCGACGCCCACTTTTCACCGGGGCTCGCCGCCGTTTGCACGCTGGGAATCGGCGCCGTGGCCGGCGGGCTGAATGCCGCGCTGATCACCCGGCTGCGCCTGCCGCCGCTGATTGTCACGTTGGGGACTTATTCGCTCTTCCGCGGGCTCGCGGAGGCGATCACACGAGGCGTGGATACGTTCACGGATTTCCCGGCGTCCTTTCTCGCGCTTGGCCAGGATCGGCTCGGCGGGCTCCCCACCCAGGCGTGGATCTTTCTCTCGGCGGCGATCGGCGTCTGGCTGCTCGTCCATCGCACGACATTTGGCCGTTCCCTTCGCGCGATCGGCTACGCGCCCGAAGGCGCGCGATACGCGGGGCTCCCCGTGGAGAAACGGCTCGCGATGGCCTACGTTCTCGCGGGCGTGGTGGCGGCGCTGGCGGCGATCATCTACACGGCGCGGCTCGGCCAGGCGAAAGCGGACGCGGGCACGGGTTACGAACTCTTCGCCATCACCGCGGTGGTGCTCGGCGGCACGAGCATCTTCGGAGGCGCGGGCTCAATCCACGGCACGCTGCTTGGCGTGGCCACCATCGCGGTGCTGAGCAACGGGCTCGTGCATGCCCGCCAGCCGCGGGAAGTGGCCGGAATGCTGACGGGCGCGCTGCTCCTCTTCGCACTCGCCTCCGGGGAGGTTTCAAAGCGGCTCGCCAAATTTCGCGCGCATCGCCATTCTCCGAATCCCGCCACTCCCGTTTCCGCTTCCCATTCCCCATGAAACAGTTCCTTCCTTTCGTCCTTCTCATTGGCCTCGCACTGGAATCGGGCTGCCACAAGCAGCCTGAGCAGTCTGAGCAGTCCGACTCCGCCGGTGGAAAAAAGCTGACCATCGCGCTGATGCCGAAAAGCAAGGGCAACGCCTACTTCATCTCCTGCAAGGCGGGGGCCGATGAAGCGATCAAGGAAGTGGGCGCGGACCTGATCTTCGACGGACCGACGGAGCCCGATCCCGCCAAGCAGAACGAAATCGTCGAGAACTGGATCACCCTCGGCGCCGATGTCATCGCGGTCGCCTGCGAAAACAAGGAAGGCATTTCCACCGCTCTCAAGAAGGCGAAGGCGAAGGGCATCAAAGTCGTGACCTTCGATTCCGACGCGAATCCCGATGCGCGTGATTTTTTCGTGAATCAGGCCACGCCGGAAGGAATCGCGCAGACGCTGATGGACGAAGCGGCGCGGCTGACGGACGCGGAAGGGGAGTTTGCGATCATCACTGCTTCGCTCACAGCGGCAAACATGAACGAATGGCGGAAGGACATCGAGGCGCGCCTGCGCGAAAAGTATCCCATGATGAAGCTGGTGGACACCAAGCCTTGCGATGATCTGAAGGACAAGGCCCAAGCCGAAGCGACGAACCTTCTCAGCGCCAATCCCAATCTCAAGCTCATCATGGCGATCTGTTCACCCGCCGTGCCCGGCGCCGCGGAAGCCGTGAAACAGGCAGGAAAGACCGGCGTGGTGAAAGTCATCGGGCTCGGGCTGCCGAGCGAAAATCGCAAATACGTTCACGAAGGCGTCACGCAAAGCGTGATCCTCTGGAAGACCAGGGATCTCGGCTACCTCACCATCAAAGTAGCCGAGGACGTCGCCAACGGAAAACTCAAGACCGGCGACACGATCTATCACGCAGGGAGGCTCGGCGATCTGGAGGTGAAAGGCGACAGCATCGTTCTCGGCAAGCCTTTCATCTTCAACAACGAGAACATCGATCAATTCGATTTCTAGCTTCCCGCCCTCCCGATTCACCTCGCAAAAGCAAAGCGCATCTCAGTGGCAGCCGCAATCGGAACAGGAGCCGTCGTAGACGTCTTCATATTCCGGCTTGCGGCCGAGTTCGAAGGTCTTATTCACGAAGCGGCCCACCGCTTCATGCAGCCTTTGCAGTTCCTTCTGGGCCTCAAAAAATCCGACCGCCACCGGGTTCTTCAATAACTCCTCGCGCAGAACGTCGAACTTCGCGATCTCCTCCTCCGTCAGATCGAGGCCGTCCTGCTGCTTCATCTGAAGCAGGTTATTCAAATCGTTGACCTGCTGATATTGGAACTTTACCAGCTCGTTTCCCATGAACGCATCGAGCTTTTGCTTGAGCGACTGAAAATCGGGCTGTTCCGTGACGGCCTGACAAAGGTCCAATGTTTTTTGGATTATACCGCCTTCTTTGAGGGTGCTTTCCATGGGAAGTTGATGTTTTGAAGCGAGTGAGTTTTCTGCGAACCGATGATAATCGCCAGTTCGACGGGATGCAAATCGCGTCTTCGGCGATCAAATTGAGTTTTTTTTGACTGAAACTGAGGATGGTTTTGCTAACATCGGCGCCAGATGAAAAGCGTTCCTCCAGAAAAGGCAGGCGATGCCTTCGCGGCGACCCGGCACAGCCTTGTCGAACGCCTGGTCAACTGGGAGGATCAGCGGAATTGGCAGGATTTTTTCGAAACCTACTGGAGGCTCATTTACGGGGTGGCGCGGAAGAGCGGATTGAGCGACGCCGAAGCCCAGGACGTGGTTCAGGAAACGGTGATCACCGTGGCGAAGAATATCTCGAAATACGAACGCTCGGCAGGCTCATTCAAGAGCTGGCTTCTCCATACCACCCGATGGCGGATCGCAGACCAATTTCGAAAGCGTTCACCAGCGGATTGCCCGGGGAATCCGTGCGACGACACGGATCGCGCCACGGCGCCGATCGACCGAGTGCCGGATGGTTTCAACCTGCAGGCTGCGTGGGATGAGGAATGGCAGAGCAATGTGCTGGCCGCCGCCCTGGAGCGGGTGAAGCGGAAAGTCGATCCGAAGCGCTATCAGATTTTCGATTGTTCGGTCATCAAGCACTGGCCGGCGTCCAAGGTGGCAGCGGAGCTAAAGGTGAGCATCGCCCAGGTGTACCTCGTCAAGCATCGCCTCTCCGCGCTCGTAAAGAAGGAAGTAGCCGCGGTGGAAAAACGCTTCTAGTCCCCTATGGGGCTCCGAAACGCTCGGCGGCGAGCAGGATGCCCGAGGCCTTGTCCAGCGTCTCCTGCCATTCCTTTTCGGGAACCGAATCGGCGACAATTCCGGCGCCGACGTGGAAATGAGCGGCGCCGTTTTCGGCGACAACGGTGCGGATGGCGATATTGAAGTGGCTTTCGCCGTTGAACCCAAGCCAGCCGATCGCCCCGGTGTAAAGTCCGCGCGGCCAGGGCTCGAGCCCGGCGATAATCTCGCGAGCCCTCTTTTTCGGCGCGCCCGTGATCGACCCGCCCGGGAAGCACGCGCGAAGGGCCTGAACGTGGTTCACTTCACTCCGCAAATGGCCCTCGACGGTGGAAACCAAATGGTAGATTTGCTCAAACCGCTCGATTTTCAAAAGCTCTCTGACGCACACGCTGCCGTATTCGCAAATCTGCCCAAGGTCATTGCGTTCGAGGTCGGTGATCATCACCAGCTCGGCTGTCTCCTTCGGCGAAGTGCGCAATTCATAGGCGGAGAGCGCGTCGGCGTTTGGCTCGGACCGGCGCGGTCGCGTTCCCTTGATCGGCCGTGTCCGAATCGAACGGCCCGAGATCTTCAAAAATGATTCCGGCGAAGCGGAGAGGATGGCGCGGCCGCCCAACTCCATAAACGCAGCCTGCGGAGCTGGCGAATAATGACGCAAAGCTTCGTAGAAGGCGAAGGCATCCCCGTCCCACGGCGCGGTGAACGGGTGCGCAAGATTGACCTGATAGATGTCCCCAGCGGCGATGAACTCCTGCGCGCGAGCCACCATCCCGCAGAAATATTCCCGGGTCATCCGCGCCTCAAATCGAGGGCCCGGCATCACGGGCGCCGCCTCTGGCATGCCATGGCCCAGTAAATCGAGAAACCGCCCAATCTCATGCCAGCTCTGGTCCGCATGGCGGAAAATCAAAGCCTCGGGATAGATGCCGAAACAAAAGGCTCCATCATATTCGACGTATCCGGCGGCCATCCCAATTGGCATGCCGGCATCGAACTCGACGGCCGTCTGTCTCGCGCGCAAACGCCGTTCGAGCGCCTCCCATTCGTCATCCGATCTGCCGCGAATGACCTCGACCGGGCGGGCGGCGACAATCGAGAGCGCCTCCGCATCTCCTTGATCGACAGCAGTATCGAAAAACACGCACCCAGGCAAATGCCGGCAGGCGGCAGCCACTTCGATCGGCGTGAGGTCGAGCGATATCTGGCGCGGAAGACTGGCAAGCGATGGCACAGCCTCCGATTGCGTGAGAAGGCGGGCTTTTCAAATGAATTTTTCCCATTACGTTCGTTCGAAAGCCCGTTTCCATGAAAAGATCGTTCGCCTTCATCCTCGCGTCGTTTCCCGCCGTCAGCCTGCTATTTGCCCAGGTGGACGTGAATTCTCCGACTGCGCAGTTCCCAGGCCAAAGGCCCGATCCGCTTCCCGTGGCGCCCGCTCCCCCCAGCCCGCAGGGAATCCCACTCATCCCTCAGGCTCCACCTGTGCAGAACCCCGCGCCAAGCACGGCACAAAAAAAGAGCAAACAGCCCGTGGGGCCTTCGAAGACCGACGTGGCGGAAGACGCCATGCAACTGCACATCAAACTGCGGAAAGCCAAGACCAAGGCGCTGGAAGATCCCGTCATCCAGGCGGAACTGGCAAAAACGGCCTCGGCGAAAACCGACTACGCCGTGCGGGAGGTATACAAGCGCTACTACGTTCTCCTCTACGCGCGAATGCTGCAGATCGATCCAAGCATAGCCGCCGGGATCGCGGCCCGGCAGGCGGTCTCCCTCTCCCGATGCTACCAATTCCACATCAAACCGACGGTGCCGGTCGACCAGGCCGGTCAATCCAAGCCTACGGGGCCGGAGAATTCGCTCTTCGGGCCCGGCAGCGGCGGCACTCCCCCTCCGCGGAGAACCTACGGGCAGGCGAGGATCGGCTCCTCTTAGCGCGCCGGGAGACGTTTGGGCCTATGGAGCAGCGGGAAGATCCGGTCCTGCACGAGGGGCCAACGACGAAATCAGATTCTCATGATCTGCGGTCACCGCGCAGAATGAAAATGTGATAAATTGGAAGCGCGGGTGGGGCGGGGCGGGACCGACCCGCGGACACCTCTGCCTGGGAAGCGGAGCTTACCCCCCATTGCATGCCGAAGCCGGAGCTTCGGCACGAGGAGCATGACGATGCGGAATCGCAACGCCTCAGAATTTTCGGGCCAGGTTGAGGGGGACGGCTTTCAAACAGGAGCAAAGGGGGAAAAATCTATTTGCCGGTCGGACGATCTGAGCTACCCTTCCGGCCCCTCTTCGCAAAACGGCGCATTCGTCTAGAGGCCTAGGACACAGCCCTCTCAAGGCTGGTACACGGGTTCGAATCCCGTATGCGCTGCCAGCGTCGGCTGGCAAGCATTCGGGGTTCGAACCTCAGTTCGACTGCACGACGCGAAGCGTAACCCTACCCGCCGGAGGCGCATCCGGCGGGTTTCCCTAAAGGCTCGGATCACGGGCGATCGGAGTGGTTTCACACTAAGGCGCGAAGACCGTTGTGTAGACTTCCCATCCGCGCAAAGTCATCGCAATTCTCCATATTCGGAGGTTTCGACCGCGAATGTCGTTAGAGGACGCGGCTATTCAGTGTAAAAGCGGATTACGTTGCGACCCGGCGCGGTGAGTCGAATGGCTTGCTCACCCGCGCTCAGGCATGTCATAAAAAGGACGGTTCCCCGATGATTGGATTTGGTTTCATGGAGCCCCGAAAGCCTTCGTCAAAAGATTGGAAGGGAAAGCCCTCTGAGATCACTCCCAGAGGGTTCCCGTCTTTGGTTGTTGGTGGAAAACTGACTGCACCCGTGATGGAAGAGACACCGGTGGGGACCAGCTGTCGGCTTGCATTGAGAGCATGCACCCCGCCAATGTCTGACTGCTGACTGAATTGTCGGAAGAACTCAATGATCGGGCCATACCTCTTCGGTGACAGTGCCATAGCCGAAAGCTATGACGATGCGATCCGTTCCGTCTTTCGATCGCTTGTGAAAGACTCTTCCTGCTGCCCTGTGGCAGCAAGAAAATGGCTGTATTCTGTGCTGAACCGAGCCCGAAGCCATTCAAGTTGCTCAGACAGGCGCTTCCGAAGATCTGGAGAGCGAGCAGTCTCGACCTTGTCTTCTTTCGCATCAATCGCGCCTGCGAGAAGTTTCAGGGTCTCAATCGTCGCCTTCATCGGGATAGATTACGAGTCCAAACTTCTTACGCAGTTCCAGGGAGCCACTCCTCGCGGGAGGCCAAAACCGAAACGGCTGCGCGAAGCTTCTTTACTCCCAGTTCAATGCGGGTCTCGACGGAGTCGGGTGGGATGCCGGTTTCGTGGGGCTTGATGAGGGTTTCAAGTGCTCGTTCGTCGCGGGATCGAATCCGGTCCATGAGATCGAAGTCTTCGATTTCACTTTTACGGGCTTCAATATTTTGATGATCGAAAGTGGAAAACATATGGCTGATCGTCGAGAGATTGCCGAGCTTTGTTCCTCGATTTCCCGCTGGGCGTCACTGGGTTTCGCAATCCTTGATGGGGTTGCTCCCTATCTAAATGACGTGCATCAAATACAGGACAAGCAGGATCAACAGAATCGTTCCAAGACCGCCACTCGGGCCATAACCCCAATTTGAACTGTGTCCCCAAGTGGGGAGCGCACCGATCAACATAAGGACGAGGACTATAAGGACGATGGTAATCATGGCGACTCCTTCAGTTCGATTTACAGGCCTCAGTGTCGAGGCGCCTGACGATTCCGGCTAATACTTCCTCAGGGTATGCGCCATAGCCAAAAACTATTCGCAAACGCCCTGGACACATTTGCATTGTCAAAACGCGGTATCCTTTCCGAAAACTGGCGATAGCTTTTGGTTATGCCCCCCACGACACTCGGGCCACGGAGCTTCGCACCCGCGTTACTTCATCACTATCGCCGAACATTTCCTTCCGCCTCGATGCACCGGCGGCGCCGAGATCGTTCGATTCTCCAGTGTGAAGCTCCGCAGACGGCACAAGACCGTCGTTTTTTTGATCCCTTTCTGCTCCCTGCCAGTTGGCATCTGCGCCCTTGTCGCTTGGGCTGCAACCTCGATTCATTTGTGAAAATGGACCACGACCAAGCCTGCAAGGAAATATCCGGCGAGTTGCAGAATATGGCGGGCGGAGTTGGCTTGGAACCTCACGTTGGAGGAACAGATGCACTTTAGGGATGCAACGCCTTCAAGACCGGCGGCTTCCGGTTAGGAGATGGATAACGAACATTATAACTGCCACGACGAGGATAACGTGGATCAGACCTCCGGCGATGTGAAAGCCAAGACCGAGCGCCCAGAGGAGGATGAGGATGATACCGATGATTGCGAGCATACTATAAAGATTTGTCGCGCTCTTTAAGTGGGCGAGAGCGCATGGGATTTAAAAACGCTAAAGTTCCTTCAATTCACTATTTGGCGGCGACGTTGATGACGGAGGTTGCAAGCCTCGTCAGTTTCTTGTCGGTCTCACTCTCCTCGTTGAATGTGGCTTGCAGAAGCTTTGCGCCTTCTGTGTCCCCAAGAATTTTGGCGTAGGCGCGCACGCAGCCGTATCCGGCCATTTCATAATGCTCCACGCGTTGAGCCGCGGCGATGAGACCGGCGTCGCGGACTTCGTCGTCGGCTTCCTCCTCGATCATCTCGGCGCCTTCTTTAAGAACTCCTTCCATCCCCTTGCATTTCGGCCCCCGAGTCGTCTGATCATGGCTCGCCAGAATCATTTCCAGCCGAACGGCGTGTTCCTTGGTCTGTGCGAGATGCTCCTTGAAACCGGCGGCCAGTTTCTCGTTTGTGGCGGCTTTTGCCATTTTTGGCAACGCTTTGACGATCTGTGTTTCAGCGCTGTAAAGGTCTTTAAGTTCTTGAATGTAGAGATCTTCGAGGGTGGATAGTTTCATGGGTTTTAGTTAGTTTTTATTGTTGTTGTCCAATCTCCGGGACTTCCCGAAGGGATGAGGGATGGAGGGCTCGTCTGGTTCGGCTATTTCTCTTATGCCGGATGTATGGGGCGCGGAAAGGCGCTGGCGGTCCAGGCAGCGCTTGCCTAACGCTCCAACCTATCCCGCGGCATGATCGTTGAGATCGGGATTCAAGTTATTGCTCATTTCTTCCAGTAAGCTTGGCCAGCGCTTCATGACTGGTCACCGTATGCTGGTGGCTTCCAAAGCCCTCTGGCCAAGATAGTGCTGGCCCTCGAGAGAAATATGCCAGGTGACCGCAGAGCCGTGGCTCGGTTGACTCCAAACGCGGTTGGCGTTCTCAAGCTCCGAAAGATGCACGGCAGCGGCCTGTGGTCTGATCCGCATCTCCGCGGCGACGCCGGCAGTGGTGGGACCGTTGGAATGGTTGAGAAATGCCAGAATCCGGCCTTCGATTTCAGGACGGTCAAAAGCATGCACGAGGCTCTCCTGGAGCTGCTCGACGAATCGATCCATCTCTTCAAGGCCGGGCGAGACAGCCCGCGCCGGCTGCTGGGCTCTTTCTCTTATCGATTGAAGCTGCATTAGTTAGAATTTGGTTATGCGGCAACAAGCCATTCGTCCCGCGAACCGATGCCGCAAACAGCGGCGCGAAGTTTCTTCACCCCAAGCTCAAGACGGGTTTTGACGGTGCCAAGGGGAATGCCGGTCTCGCGCGCGATTTCCCGCTGGCTGAGACCCTGGTAGAAGGCCATTTTTACCACTTGCTGCTGCGCTTCAGGCAGTTTCGAAATGAGTTCCGCGAAAGTCGCAGCATTATCGGAACTCGCAGCGTGTTCCTGGACGTCTTCCAAGGCGAAATGTTGAGTTCCGGTGTCGGTCGAAAGGCGGAAACGCATTTCCGCGCGGTCGTAGGCCTGGCGACGGCGCACACGATCGATTCCGCGGCGCCGGGCCATCGTAACGATCCACCCGATGGCCCTACCTTTTGAGATGTCGAAATTAAAGGCTTGGTTCCAGACGCCCAGGAAGACTTCCTCCACCGTGTCGGTGACGTCCTGATCATTTGAAAGGATTCGACCGATGACGCTGCGAAGCATCGCCTCGTAGCGTTTAATCAGAATCTCGAGAGCCCGTTCATCTCGGGCCTGGATGCGCTCCATAAGCTCCTCATCGGAGCATTGACCCACAGAAAGCAATGGCTCATAGGCCGGTGCGCGGAAGTCTGCGATTTGTTGATTATCGAATTCGTAGAGCATGTTTTTTGGTGTTGATGAACACCATCGCGATTGCCATGCCACTGACCGCTCCCCTCTGTAAGCATCTCGATTGGGGGTGTCTTCTGTGTCAGCTCCATTGAGCGCGTGTCCGAAATCAAGACACTCGAATGAAATGGGTTCAGCCCTGGCGTCTCTGCGCTCTTAGCGTCGGCGAAAAATCGGGCCGCCGGGAATGAATGGGCTCCCAAACCGGCGCCGCCCAGGATTCGAGCCGCGGCATTTTCCCGCTTCCCACAGCAGATTTCCCATGGCCGAAATCTACTTAAGGCGCGGCGGATAACGCAATTCCGGCGAGCCATCAAGGCGTTTCGACATATCGATCGGGTCGCCGGGATTCACCTCCGCCGGATCGACCTGGTACGCCCAGACAAAAAAACTGGACAGGAACGACGGGCCGTAAAGCGTCGAAAACGCGCCGTCCACTGCGTCCAAACCGCAAGCGATATTTATTCGACCGATCCTTGGCTCGTTAAAGCGCGCGTCGAAGGTGTACCAGCGATGCCCCACGTAGACTTGCATATAGGCATGAAAATCCATTGGTGACCCGGGATCCCAGCAACCGACGTCGGGAACGTATCCCGTCACGTAGCGCGTCGGCACATTAAAGCAGCGCGAAAGCGCGACCGCGAGGTGCGCGAAATCGCGACAAACACCGTACCCTTGCGCCAGGATCTGACTGGCAGACGTATGAGGGCTTCCCGACCCCCACCGATACTGAATATTGTGGTGAACCCAGTCGCAAATGGCCTGAACGCGCCGAAGACCTTCGGGGTAGCTCCCGAACTGCTGAGCAGCAAAAGCCATCAAGCGGTCCGAATCGCAGTAACGACTGGGCAGCGTGTATCTTAAGAATTGCGCCGGCACGTCGGCAACTTGAATCGGCTGGTCAACCAACCAATGGTCATCGGTCGTCGGGGGAACTGCGACAAAGATATCGTGCCGGACTGTCGTCGAACCCGGAGGTAAACTGAATCGGCGCACGATATTGCCGAACGAGTCCTCAAAGGTGACGGCCGGAACAGACGGAAAGAACGCCATCTGTTCCTTCAATTTTCGCTGCCACGGATCGAGGCGCGGCTCGACGATGAGAATGGCCGGTGTGAGGGCGGCGGATTGATAGACGAATTCAAACCCGCAGCGGATGGTCAGTTCATGAGGCGCCGTGATCATCAGCTCGGAGAACCAATTGCAAGGATTCAGTTTCCATAGACATCCATATCGCAACCGCGTGGGCGTATGGCCGTAATCGTCGAGTCAACCAGGCGGAGGAAGATTATCTTCACCGGGAGCAACCGGGACGAAGTCGCGAATCGCGCGCTCCAATTGGTGAAAATCCACGGGCTTCGTAAGGTGCGTCACAAATCCGGCTTCTCGCGAACGAGCGAGGTCTTCATCCATGCCGTAGCCACTCAAGGCGATACCGCTCAGACCATATACCGCGCGAAGCTGTTGCATGAGTTCCGTGCCTGTCCCATCAGGGAGGCCGAGATCGGAAATGACGAGGTCCAACCGGTTCGCGGAGGCTTCGGACAGCGCATGCGCAAGACTGCCCACGGCTACGACTTGATGCCCTGCACGCACCAACAAACGCGTCATCACTTGCAGAGTTGGCTCGTGATCCTCCACGAGCAGGAGCCGGAGCGAACGCTGGCTGACGCAAGCCGGCGCGAGCGATTGGGAGGTGGGCAGAAGAGACTGGACATGTTCGAGAGCGCCGGCCGGCGGCTCGGTTGCCCCTGGAAATTCAACGACGAATGTGGCGCCGCGATTTACGCCTTCACTTTCCGCATGGATGCTTCCGCCATGGAGGTCCACGATAGCCCGAGCGATTGCGAGCCCGAGGCCAACGCCGCCGAATCGGTGATTGCCGGCGAGTTCACCCTGTTCGAAGGGGAGGAAGATGTTTTCCAATTGGGCGGTGGTGATGCCGATCCCTGTATCGACGACTTCGACGCGAAGCCGGCACAAGCCCTCCGCACTTTTATTGTCGCGTGTGCCAACGGTGATACTGCCGCCGCGAGGCGTAAACTTGACCGCGTTTCGCAGTAGATTCCAAATCACTTGTTGGAAACGCGCGGGATCGGCAACGAGCCCGCAGTGGTGCGCGGAGAAGGCCCGCCGAATGGAGATGCTTTTGCTGAGCGCGTCATCGCGGACGATTTCAATCGCCAAACCGATGAGGGAGTGGGCATCGCAAGGCTGGCGGATGACATGGAGTTTGCCGCGTGAAATGCGTGTGAGATCCAGCAAGTCATCGATGAGCCGGGCTTCGAGAGCGATGTTGCGTTCCATCATGCCTAGCTGCTCACGGACAGCCTGCGGAAGGCTGGCATCCTCGCGCAGAGCGGCAGCGGTCATGAGCACCGGGGTGAGCGGCGTGCGGAGTTCATGCGAAAGCGCGGCGAGGAATTCATCCTTCGCCCGATTGGCGCGCTCGGCTTCGCTTTGCGCGAGTTTCAACGCGTGGATATCGGTATTCGTGCCGAACCATTTGGCGATGCGGCCCGTCTCGTCGCGCAAGGCTTGAGCGCGAACGAGGAACCAGCGGTGGGCGCCATGGCGGTCTCTCAATCGGAATTCCACTTCGTAGCGCTTCCCCGACGCCAGGGACTCCTGCCAGCAACGGAAGGCGGCAGGCAAGTCTTCCGGGTGAACGTACTGCGCCCAGGCCTGGCCGAACACATCGCGTTGGAGATCGTCCGTTCCGAAATACTCCGCGCACTCCTGATTTGCGAAGTCCAATTCGCCGTCAACCCCGGCCGTCCAAACCTGGAGGGAAACTACTTCCGCCAGCAGACGGAAACGCTCCGCGGATTCGGCAATGGACTGAGCATCGCTCTCCGCGCGTTCAAGCGCCGTCCGAAGCTCCGTTTCGGTGCGTTTGCGTTCGATGTAGAGCGCCAGCGTATCCGCAAGCGGCAGAAAGTCTCCGAGCGTAATCGAACTGAGGGGGGTTTTGGCAAACATCGCGACCACCCCGA
>Ga0302319_10010286_pt1 | contig 17860 bp, 12 predicted proteins | sample Bog_T0_2_FD_203319 | JGI IMG/M metagenome (GOLD analysis project Ga0302319, IMG submission 203319) | Peat permafrost microbial communities from Stordalen Mire near Abisko, Sweden - Bog_T0_2 | ecosystem: Environmental > Terrestrial > Soil > Wetlands > Peat | place: Sweden: Abisko, Stordalen Mire...
CGTCCGCCTGCATGGCTTCGGCAAGATGGCGGGAGGGTTGATACTGTCTGGTTTGGGTTTGGGCTTTGTCTGTTGTTGCTTGCTGTTGAAAAGCGTTGCAGCACTTTCGTGGAATGCCACAGCACTTTGTCAAATACCCTGAACTCGGTGCAAACTGTCACATCCGATTGGCAACCCGAATGATTCAGGGATTCCGGAGAGCATGGAATCCCTGAATTTCTCACTCCAGTTTCAAGGATCCTTTTCGCAGCGAAGGGATAGACCTCGACGCTTTTGATAGGGGAAGCTGTAGGTATTCGTCACACCAGCTCCCAAGTCCCTAGTCTCGGCATTCGTTGCATCCTGCTCCGTTGAACTCCACCACACCGCGATCGAGGTCGAGCTGCTGAAGGAGCCATCGAGTTCATTTCGGAACGTAGACGGCAGCGCACGAAATCCGACCGAATCATTCCCGCCACCCGATCCAGACCATCCCGCCATGGACTGAAGCCCGGCAGCGTCCGACAAACCCGCCGGGTCCATGTGCAATTGTAGCGAATGCCATTCGGAATCCGCAGGAATGTGCCAACCCACGGGACAAACACCCCCGACAGGCTGGGTGCCTCCCCATAGACTGGTGTCCGCTGAAGCTTGAAGCATCAGGCCCGCAGCCCATTGGAACAGCCTGCCGTACTTTCCACAGGAGTCGACGGAATTCGAATAGCACCAGGAACTGTCAACGGCGAAATTCAGGTTCTGCGCCATCCATGTCTGCGAACCGATCTTCACTGTCCGGTATACTTGGCCATCCCTGTTATCGAGCAATGCTCCATATGAAACACTCGAGTTCCAGGGAATTCCGTACGTGTTGGTATCCGCGATGAAGTAGGTCGCGCTGTCCACGATGCCATTCACCAAGGCGCCATTGGCGGCGATGGCCTTCAGGATCGTCTTCTTGCCGACAGATATCGAATTGGTATAGATCGCCGATTTATTGGTCGGGATGGAGCCGTCGGTGGTGTAGTAGACCACGGCTCCGGCGGGCTGGGATGCGATCGACACCGTTTGCGGTGCGAGGTACGCTCCGCCCGAAACGCTGAAACGCGGTGCGCTCGGATAGAGGCCCACGAACACCGAATCCACCGCGGAGACGGCGCTTCCCACCCGACTGCGCCCGTAAAGGATCCCGCTCGCCGTCATCGGATAGCTGGATGTTCCAGACAAGGTGATCCATTTCTGCTGGTTGAGGGAGACCTGGACGCTGTCGGCGCCCTGACCGGCAGCCGAGACGCTCACGGAATTGACTCCCGTGTCATTGATCGAGGGACTCAGGTTGGGCGCCACCGCGAAGTCGATTTCCTGTGAAGCGCTGACCGCCCCCCCCATTCGGGACCGAGCGAAGACCTTGACGTTCCCGCCGATGGTAAACGTGCCGGAGTACGGGTTCCATGAGCTGCCCGTGCTCAGGGAATCCTCGATCCCTGCGGAGCCGGCCGGAGCAATGGTCACTGTGGCTTGCGTGGATGTGATGCCCGACAGGGTGGGGGTGGGGATGTAGAGGAATGCCGCAGAATCGATCCCGGAGACGACGGAACCTAGGGTATCCTGGGCGTAAAGGATCTCGTTTTTGGAAACCGTGATTCCCCCGGCTGGGTAGGGTGACCAATTGATCTTGTCGGAGGAGTAGCCGATGCGTGTGCCAGGGAGATTGGCCGACAGATTTGCCGTAGGCGTCTGATTTCCGGAATATGCGGTACCCGCACCTGAAATGCCTACCAGGGCCAACCGCCTAACTTTCACGGAATCCTTCGTCGTGACGTTGGCTGCGCTTGTGGCAAGGAAGGATATCCAAAGCGAGTCCCGTGTTTCACCCGCCAGGCTTACGTTTGATACAAACGTGCTGTTGGGTCCGGCGATCGCAGTGACCCCGTTGATCAGCACGGAGGACAGGCCATTGTTGCTTGTGGCTGTCCAGGTCAGGGTGATTGACGGCGTGCTCCAGAGCACGACGGTGTCATGAGTTCCTGCATGCTGCACCACCGGATGGGACGTGTCCGCTGCTCGGATAACTACCACCGTGTCGGACGCAATGTTGCCGAAACTGTCGGTGGCAACCAGGAAGGCGGTGTCGGATCCCACCGCCAATGCCAAAATGCTATCCACTGTGGTGTCCAACTTCACCGAAGCCTTGTTCAGCGTGATGGAACCCAGCTTGTAATTGTCCTTCACGGTCCACTTCAGCTCCACGGAGGTTTGGCTGTAAGGCACGCTCTGGCGCAACGCCCCGCTCTGGGACACCAATGCGACGGTTGGCGGCACAGTATCCTTGGCGCGGATGGCGGAGAGGACATCCTGGCTGGTCCGACCACTGTCGTTCGTGGCCACGATTGCGATCTGGAATAGCTGTCCGTTGAACGGAACAGGAACATCTGCTGCCCAGGAGGAATCGGACTTCTGCTTTGCCAGGACCCCGCCGAAGCTGATCCGGGTCGGATCCAGGGGAACCAGGTCCTTGATCCTGTACACCACATGGAGGGTGTCGCTCGCAAATGGAAGATTATTCCCGGTGCGGGATGCCGGCTGCACCAACGTCAAGGAGGGTACGTCGGTCCCGCTGGGAACGTTCCTGGTGATGGAGACGCTCGTGGAATCGATGCTCAGGTTCTTGAGTTTGTCCCAGGCCTTCGCCACAACCTTCATTGGAGCTCCGGAGGGCTGACCCAGAGCGACCATCGAGGACCAGTACGCACCCGAGTCGTTGTGGGCCATGACACCTTGCAAGTACACCGAATCCACTCCCGAAGGATCCACCGCCTTGACTTGGACCTTGTAGCTGGATACGGTCGCGTCCACAGACATGGACGCCATGGGCGCGATCCAGGTGAGGGTGGGGCCGGTGACATCCTGTCCCCGCGTGATCACGAAGGAATCCCGACTCGTATTCCCGAAGGTGTCCGTAGCCACCAACACGAAGACGTTGGGTCCCACCGACAAGTTTGCCGATTGGTTGGGCATGACAGACGGAAGCAAGGTGCCGCTGTTGAGCGCAAGCGAGGTCACCGCGAAGTTGTCTTTCACGGTCCAGCTCAGGTGGACCGAGGACGTATCGAAGGGAACTGTTCGTGTGACCGCGGAGATTCCGGGAACGATTTGGGGGGCGACAGTATCCTTGGCTCGTGTCACCAGCACGATGGAGGTCGCCGCTGAGCCGTTCTTCCCCACCGCACGGAAGGTGATGGTGCTCAACTGCCCGCTGGGTAACACATAGAGGTTCTGTCCCCACGTCGAATCGCTCAACTTCGTGGCGTTGGAGCCGTTGACGGAGACGGAGTCGATGTTGACGTCATTCCAGTTGCTGACGCCCCAGGAGACGAAGAGGCTGTCGGTTGTCTGCGCAAGTGTGTTTCCTGCTGGATTGGAAGGGGCCAGGAGCACGATCTTCGGGGTGGAGGGAGGAGCGGCCACCACCTGGAATGGCAATCGCACGCTGACAAAATGGATGGTGTCGCTGGAAAGCGTCACCACCAAGGTGTCCCATCCCAACGGGGCCGAAGCCAGAGCCTGTACAACCAGGTTGTCCGATAGCGACCAGGAGGTATCGGTCTTGCTGGGGTTGAATTGGTAGGAGAACTGGAAATCCATGCTGTCCACTCCCTGCGCGGAACGAACTCTGACGGGTGAAAGGCTGACCTGGACCCCTGCATTCCAGGAGAAGCTCCCGCTGGCGGCCACGGCGCTGCCTCCGGCAGTGAGGCTTCCGGCCAGGGAAGCCCCGATGTTCAATCTCACCGGGTGGAACCAGCCCAGTGTGTCGGAGGAGGGCAGGAGATTGGATTTGACAAGGATCGCTGCAAAGCTGCGAATCGAGTTGGTGTCCAAGGCGATGCCCAGGTTCTTCGCCAGAAGCTGGCTCACGGTGAGACCGGACTTGTTGGCCAGGTAGACGAGATCCTTCTTTACCGAGTCGGGGTCCATGCCCACCGGGGGGGGCTTGCCGACAAATGCGGTATCACCGGAAAGAAGAAGGCTTGCGTAATAGGCAACCAAGGCGGACGTCCCATGACCGAGCGCGGAGAAGGACGCCTCTTGGGCAATGGTGAGAGTGTTGAACTTGAAAAGGAGCGAGTCGTCAAGGGTGTCGCGACGGAAATTAGACTTCGCGGTCAGGGTCGGGGAATTTCCGGTTTCGCCGAAGAAGATGGTGGACGTCCGGATACCCAGGGTCCACAACTGAATGGTCAAGGAATCCGTCCCCAACGGCTCGGAGAGGTGGAAGGTGTCCATACAGGCTAAGGTGTTTGTGTTGCAACTCTGCTGCTGCGTCCCAGAATCCTTCGGAGTCTTCCAGCATATGCTGTCGGGGAGGCGGGTGGAACTTGCCATTTTGTAGGATGCGATCACTGTCACGGAACCAGTATTGCTGTTGGGCTCCGTAGCGTTCTGGCAGGCAACCAAGACGATCAGTCCAGCGACGAAGGTCGCTAGAGGACGCAAATGATTGGATTGGAATTTCATCAGGGGCACTCCGATGTCATCGTCTGGCAATAGGGGGCTTTTGGGGGCAGCCGAGAATACAGGCTCCAAGACAGAATCCCAATCTAAATTGTCTCCTGAAAGTGGAGCGTTCGAAGTGCGTTGTCAGACGGAGAGTCGGGGTGAGGGCGGCCCAGGTCCGGGTCCAGGCCTTGATATGACCGAGTCCGAAATGGCCTGCACGGTAGTTCGAAGCATCGTCGACATTGGAGACATGGGCGGTGCGGAGAACGCGACCATCGGCGTGAACCAGATGCCGGCGCACACCCACGTGATCACCGCCTCGCCGTAACTACCGTTCCCGCATGATCGCCGCTTGCCTCGCGCTGTCGGGCGTCCTGTGGGGAGCGCGCCCCGTGGTGGTGGCCATCGTGGACGACGCGTTCGAACTGTCTTCCGAACCCGCTCGCGGTTTCTGGTACGATTCGGCCCAGGCTCGGAAGCTCGCCAACCCGGCACTGGCTCCCTGGGACCTGGCCGACCAGGACGGCGATGTTTCCGCGCCCAAGGCCCGCGGGGCGGAATTCTGGCACGGCACCGCCGAGGGGAACCTCCTGGCCGAGCGGTTGGGACAATTTCTGGGGAAAGATGCCCGGACCCTGGTCCGGTTCGTGCCCATCAAGGTCCTCTCCGACGGCATGACCCGCCCCGACATGTCGCTGGGCTACTCCGGCCTCGAGCGCGCCGCCCGCGCCCATGCCGACATCATCCTCTGCGCCTGGTCGGGAGGCACGCCCAGCGATGAACAGAAGGGGATGGCGCTCCAGGCCCAACGCGCAGGGGCCCTGGTGGTGGCTGCCGCCGGCAACGAGGCGACCCGGCGTCCCCGGTTTCCGGCGAGCCTGCCCGGCGTCGTGGCGGTTGGCGCCCTGGACTCCATGGGAAGGCGCAAATTCCTGTCGTGTCGCGGGGACTGGGTCGCCCTTTCCGCTCCCGGCGACACGGAACGGGTGTCGGTCCGACCCCTCCTGCCCGATTCCGTGGGGTTCTCCCAGACTTCGCGCGCCGCCACGGAAGTGGCCGCGCTGGCCGCCGCCCTGAAGGTGGACCATCCCGACTGGGATGCAGACAAGATCCGTCAGGTGCTCATGGCCTCCACCATGCTCCTGGAGCCGCGTTATCCGGGCGTCTCGGGGACCCTGGGCGCGGGAGCGCTGGACCCCGTGCACGCGCTGGTGGGCTCCTGGGACGCCCGACTCCTTTCGGGGATGGAACGCCATCCTGCCGGATTGCTTTCTCTCTCCCGGCACCCGTGGAAGCTGGACCTGGACGGACCGGGGAGCTATCGGGGCATCCGCCTGGACCTGGTGGACGCGGTGGACTCCAACGCACGCTTGGGCGCGGTGGCACCGGACGGCCAGCGCTACGACTGGTCGATCCGGAAATTGGCACAGGGGATTGAAGTCCCCTATTCCAGCCTCTCCCTCGTCTGGAACGGAACATCCAAACCCGGTGGGTACCTGGATTTCCGCAAGCTGGAATTGGATTCGTCCACCCTCTACTGCCGCGGGACCCGGGAATTGTCGGGCGACTCGGGGCATGCCTCCGACGGATCGGGGAGCGCTCCCTACGCCCACGAATGCGACTGCAGATGGCAGCTCCATGTCCCCCCGGGACACCGGATCCGATTGGAGTTCGACACCTTCCAGACCGCCGCGGGATTGGACCAGCTCCACATCTTCCAAGGTACCGCCACCCTGCCGGAGAACCTGATGGCCCTCTTCAGCGGCCCGCATCTCCCACCGCCCCTCGTGAGCCCGGGAAACGACCTGCTCCTGTGGTTTCCCAGCTCCACCACCGGAACGGGGCAGGGCTTCTCGTTCCATTGGCGCGCGGTGTCGGACACCACGAGGCCGGGACTCGCCCAACCATGGGTGATGGACACGGCCCGATGAGGCAAGGTGGGCCCTTCAGGGGCGCGGGATCAGCACCGATCGAACCCCGGCTGCGTTTCGAAGGGACAGGATCCATTCTCCCTGGGGAAGGTTCCGTGCCACCAGCGCGTCGCCGGTGATCCGGCCTTTGTCCAGCTCGCGTCCCTCCAGATCCAACAGGCGCCAGTCCACGGGAGCGGCGGAATGGATTCGGACTCCCGAGGGTGTGACGTGCCACGCGAGGTCCCCCGGTTCCGCGGTCGCCATCGGGTTCGCGACGCTGGTGGGACCCCCCGTCAGGAAGGCGTCCAACGCCTTGGTCGGCTTGCCGGAATTGTCGAATGCGCCCAAGGTGTAGCCCTGCCAACCGTTGTAGGCCTCGGGCTCCCAGTAGAACACGCCCAGTCCGCCGGTCACGGATTTTGTGTTCGCGATCAGCGTCTTGAGCATGGCGAAGGCGGTGTCGGGCTGGTCCCAGGACATGCCCACTTCCGAGACGATCACCTTGGATCCGTAGCGCGAGACCATGTCCTTCATGTTGACCAGGCAGAGGCTGTCGTAACTGCGCCAGTTGGTGGTGGAAGGATACAGGGACATACCGATGGCGTCCCAAACCGCGTTGTTGGTCTTGAGCAGGTCGAAGATCCAACGGAACAGGGCATTGTCGTAGCCGTTGGAGATGTGGACGACCACCATGGCGTTGGGGTCCACGCCCTTTACCGCCGCTGCTCCCGCGGAGACCATGGCGGCGAAGTTCGCGGCGTTCGTGGTGGCCCGTCCGTCCTCCCACAGCATGCCGTTGTTGGTTTCGTTCCCCACTTGCACCCAATCGGGGGTCACGCCGGAATCGCGCAAGGCGGTCAGCACGTCGGTGGTGTGCGCGGCCATGGCCTGCTCCAGTTGCGCCGTGGTGTAGCCGGTCCAGGCGGCGGGTTTGGTCTGGGTCCCGGCGTCCGCCCAGGTGTCGCTGTAGTGGAAATCGATCATCACCCGAAAGCCCGCCCGATGGACGCGCGCGGCCATCTTCACCACATCGGCCTTGTCGCAGTACCCGGCGGAGGGATTCACCCAGACGCGCAGGCGGATGGAGTTGATCCCCTTCTCCGCCAGGATGGTCAAAAGATCCTTCTGGGCTCCGGTGCTGTCGCGGAACTGGGTTCCCGAGGCCTCCATCTGGGAAAGCCAGCCGATGTCCGCGCCGTTGGCGAACGCGGGCGCCGGGGCGGCGCGGATGAATACCGGGAGAAGGAGAAGGATCAGGCCAAGACGGAATCGTGACATGACCAAAGGGTACTGGCTCCGCGAGGTGTCGCGCAGGCCGGTTGCGGAAAAGTCCCCGGTGCAGGCGGTTCCGGGAGAGCACGGATTCCGCCCGCCGGGAACGGTCGTCGTGAATGTGCGGAATCGTGGTACGATGGAGGATCGTGTCGAGCCCTGGTGACATGGAATCGAAGGCGCCCGGTGAAGGTGTGACCTCCGGCACGAGTGTTGTGGAGAAAATCCAGCCGGTTGCGGTGACATCCGGTCACCGGTTTTTGAAAAATCGACAACGCTCAAGCACCACTCTCCGAGTACTGTGTATCCATGGTTCCGCTCATCGGTCAATTGGATTACCGGGCCTGGCTCCGGCAGGTCTACGAGGAGAGGAAGGCGCGCGACGCCTTCTTCTCCTACCGATTCCTCGCCGAGAAGGTGGGGATGGACCACTCCCTACTGATCAGGGTTCTCCAGGGCGAGCGGCACCTGGCCGAAAGTTCGCTGGATGCCTGGGTCAACTACCTGGAATTGGACGCCAGGGAAGAGGACTACTTCCGGGTGCTGGTCCGTTTCGCGAAGAGCAGATCCAGCAGCGAGCGCACCAAGACCCTGGATCGCCTGATCGGCCTCCAGGGGATGCCTTCGCACCGGTTGGAGCGGGACCAATGGGAGTATTTCCGCAACTGGTATCACGTGGCCTTGCGCGGGGTGGTCGGCCTGGACGGAAGCCTGGATCCCGCCCAAGCGGGAGCGAGGTTGGATCCCCCGCTGGGTCCGCGTCAGGCGCGGGAGGCCTTGGTCCTGCTGGAACGGCTCCATCTGGTCCGGCGGGATCCGGACGGGCGATTGGTCCTGACGAACGATTTCGTCGAAGCCGGGCCGGCCATCGCCAACACGGCGGTCCGGGAACACCAGAAGCAGATGCTCGGGCTGGCCATGGAATCCATCGACAGGCACCCCCCGGAGATCCGGCAGGTCTCCTCCGCCACGTTCACCCTGTCCCTGGCCGATCTTCCGGAGGCGCGCAGCCGCATCCGTTCCCTGCGCGACTCCCTTCTGCGGCTGTCGTCGGAATCCGGGTCGGCCGACCAGGTCTTCCAATTCGAAGCCGTGCTCTTCCCTTTGACGAAGATCGGGCTCCCCTCCGGGCGCAAGGGGAGGCGGAAATGAAACTTCGGTTCCCCCTCTCCGGACTGTTGGTGGCCAGCCTGCTGCTGGTCGCCTGCGACGACCACCTTGCCGGTGGGAACGGCACCTCGACGGACAATGTGGTGGCCGCCAGGGTGATTTCCGTGGACAGCATCGCCTGGGATCTGCCCAGCGGCGATTCGGGGCCCTACCCGCTCCTGGTTTCCCTGGACTCCGGCAACTTCGATTTCTCCCACAGCTTTTCCGACGGTTCGGACCTGCGTGTCCAGCGACTGGATTCCACGGCGCTGCCGTTCCAGATCCGGGACTGGGACACCGCGGCCAAACGAGCAAGTCTCTGGGTGCGGTTGGACTCCTTCCACCGCGGTGAGGGACAGCGCATCCGCCTGCGCGCCGGCAAGGATTCCACCACGAGCCGTTCGAATCCAGTCGGGACTTGGGCCGGCGTGTCCGATTCCGACCGCCTGATGGTGGCGTCCGTGCTCCTTGCCGATTTCGAGAACGGATCCTCCCTGGTCCCCCTGCCGTGCGCCTGCAACAACTGGTACGCTTCGCCCTCTTCCGGGGCGACGCTGACCCTTCCCGCTCCCGGTGCCGCCTTCTCCACCGCCATCCAGGCGGCGGGCGATGGGCGCACCGGCAAGGCTCTCCACCTTGCCTTCACCGCCAAGAGTCCGGAATGGGTGCTTGCCGGAACCAACATGGGCGTCGGGTACCACCGTTTCGGAGGATTGGATTCCATCACCTTCTGGGCTCGCGGCAAGGGAACCATGCACATATCGCTCGAGAATCGGCGCGACACCAGCGGCTACATGAAGGCCTGGGCGGGATTCGCGATGGACACCGGCTGGACCCATTACGCCATCAAGCCGTCCCAATTCGATGCACCCGGTGCCACCAAGGGATGGTTGGGCGTACGGGACAGCATCACGACCTTCTCGGTCTTCGGACAGGACGGAACCGACCTGTGGATCGACGACATCCGCTTCAACGGCCTGTCGCCCTCCGAGATTCCTTGAACACCAAACCCAACCCAGAACCACCCAACCAGGAGGAGCACATGAAACTCAAATCCACCCGATGGCAGATCGCCATGGGATCCCTTGTCGCCTTGTCGCTAGCGGGAGCCGCGCAGGCCGCCACGGTCGCCGTGGATGTCGGAACCACCTACCAGAAGATCAGCGGGTTCGGATCCTCCACGGCCTGGAGCTCCAACATGAGCGCCGCCGATGCCGACTATCTCTGGTCCACCACCACAGGTGCCGGCCTCTCCCTCCATCGCATCCACATCGACGACGCCAACGACAGTTCGAGCGAGATGTCCATCGCGAGACAGGCTGTTTCGCATGGAGTCACCGTCTGGGCGACTCCGTGGACCCCACCCGCGGCCGACAAGACCAACAACAACACGGTGATGGGTTCGCTCAGCAACGCAAGCGCCTATGCGACCTACCTCAAGAATTTCGTACAGATCATGAAGACCCACGGAGTGCCCATCTACGCGATCTCCGCGCAGAATGAGCCGGACGCCAACGTCACCTACGAGTCCTGCGTCTACAGCCCGGCCCAGATGGCGACCTGGGTGGGAGGCACCCTGGGACCGGCGTTCGCCGGGAGCGGGATAAAGATCATGGCCCCGGAAACCCAGAACTGGTGCGGACTCTCGACATTCTGGCCGACCCTCAAGGCCAGCACAGCCTTCATGCAGTACGCCGACATCATCGCCACCCACGAATACGGCTGCAGTCCGTCCGCCTACCCGGACATCGCGGCAGCCGGTAAGGAATTCTGGGAAACCGAGATCTACGACACGAACGGCACCACGGACCCCGGAATGGGCAGCGCGCTGATCATCGCGGCCCTCATCCACGCCGCGATGACAACCGCCAACATGAACGCCTGGCACTACTGGTGGGTCTACGGCAGCGTCAACCAGGACCTGTTCACCAGCCCCGGCAACCCCACCAAGCGCCTCTGGATCATGGGGAACTACAGCCGCTACGTCCGGCCCGGATACTACCGCGTCGGTGCCACCGCCTCCCCGACCTCCGGTGTCAGCGTTTCCGCCTATTACAAGGCGGCGGCCGACAGCCTGGTCATCGTGGCCATCAACACGAACACCTCTGCCACCAGCCAGGCCTTCACCGTGGCCGGCGTGACCGGCAAGACCGTGACACCGGTGATCACCGACGGGACCCGAAGCCTGGCCGCGCAGACCCCCATGACCGTTTCGGGCAACGCCTTCACCTATTCGCTGCCCTCGCAGAGCGTGACCACGCTCGTGGTGAATCTCGGCACCACCGGTATCGCGGAGGCCGCCGGCACCAATACCCAGGGACTGAAGGTGGCCCAGCGCGACGGAGCGGAATGGGTCCTCCTGCCTTCCTCGGAATCCGGAATCCTCCGCGTCCTCAGCCTGGATGGACGGGTGCAGGAGTCCCAGCCCATCGCGACCGGTGTTTCCCAGATGCGTCTCGGAGCCAGGACTTCGGGAGCATACCTGGTGGAAGTCCGACAAGGGGCGCATCTCAGCTCGACCATGTTCGCCCAACCCTGAATCGGGTTTCCGTTCCAACCTAGGCGTCCCGGATCGGATCTCGAGTCTCTCGGATCCGGTCGCCTCCGGTTCCAGCGACCTTCGGGTGAACCCCGGGGTCGCTTTTTTGCGTCCCAGGCGAATTCCTGGTGACATCAGGTCACCAGATTTTGTGAGATCGACAACAATGAAAACGAACCATGGCAGTACTGTCTATGCATGACCCAATCCAGAGGACCTAACCCGGAGAATGGAATGAGATCCGCAACAATCCGATGGCAGATCGCCACGGCCACCTTGATCGCCTTGTCCTTGGCGGGGACTTCGACGGCCGCGACCGTGGCCGTCGACCCGTCCACCACCTACCAGACCATGGACGGTTTCGGAGCCAGCGACAACTGGAACGGGCCGTTCACCAATGCCCAGCTCGGCACGTTCTTCAACAAGGACACTGGCATCGGACTTTCCATTCTCCGCATGGGGATCGCTTCCACGGGCAGGAACGGCGCGAACGGCAATAGCTGGGCCACCGCGAAGTACGCCGCCGGACAGGGCGCGAAACTTTGGGGTGCCCCGTGGAGTCCTCCGGCCAATGAAAAGTCGGGAAAATCCACCACAGGAGACGTGGGGGGGTATCTGTTGCCGGCGTCCTACGTTGCCTGGGCTACGACCCTCGCGAACTTCGCCGACTCCACCAAGATCAACACCGGGGCGAATCTCTACGGTATTTCCGCACAGAACGAACCCGACTACTCCTCCCAGGTCACCTACGACGGTTGCGTGTACAGCACCGCGCAGATGGCGGCTTGGTGCGCGGTTCTCGGGCCCACGCTCCACGCGCTGAATCCCCCCGTGAAACTGATCGCTCCCGAAAGCTTCCAATGGGGCAATCTGAATGGCTTCGTCACGGCCATCAAGGGGAACGCCACGGCGAATGCAGGTGTGGATATCTTCGCCACCCACGATTACGGGGGGAGCGCCGTGGCCGTCCCCAACGCCGGTCGGCCCATCTGGGAGACAGAGGTCAGTTCTTTCGAGACGGCGGACTACAGCATCACCAACGGTCTCAAGGTCGCCGGCTGGATCCACGATGCGCTGGTGAACGGCGGGGTCAGCGCTTGGCACTACTAGTGGCTTACCGCGGGCGACAACGAAGGGCTGCTGGTCGGGTCGACCCCGGCGAAGCGCATGTACGTGGAGGGCCAGTACGCCAAGTTCATCCGCCCCGGATTCGTTCGCATCTCCGCCACCGCGTCTCCCGTCAACGGCGTGTTTGTGTCGGCCTTCATCTCCCCGACCACCGTGTCGCCGCGGCAGATCGTGGCGGTGGCCATCGATACGGGATCCGCCGACAACCAGGCCTTTTCCCTGACGGGGATGTCGGCCGACAGCGCGATCCCCTGGATCACGGACGCCAACAACAACCTGAAGAAGCAGTCCGCGGTCTCGATGAGCAATTCCGCGTTCACCTACAGCTTGGGTGCCAAATCCGTCACGACGTTCGTGGTCTACCTGAAGTCCACCTCGGTCGTACGCCAGCAAGCGGCCACCCGCGTGGAAGACGTGCAGATCCTGCGCAACGGCCCCCAGGCGGTCCTCTCCATCGGACCTGCCCAACAGCCGGGTCAGGTCCGGGTCCTGGACTTGGACGGACGCGAAGTGGCTTCCGCCAACATCCTGTCCGGACGCTCGGAATTGCCTCTTCCCGGCCTGCGCGCGGGGATCTACGCCGTCGTGGTCAAGCGCGGCGACGTCGCGGTGACCAACAGCGTGATCCTTCCCTAACTCGCCCTCGGCGAATCTGGACCGCTCCATTTCGAACCCGTCCTTCCCTGCAAAGGACGGGTTTTCTATTTGGCTAGGCGGGGAGCGCGCTTCCTTCGCTCGCTTCCAGGCGCAGCATACCGAAGAGGCCGGGAATGCCCAAGTCGCGCGACACCACACGAATGGAGAATGCCCCGGCCGCCGCAGGGACCTGGGAAGCGATCGGGACGGTCCACAGTCCCTTCCGCCATGCCTCGGGCACGCCGGTCCAGCCCTTCGCGGCGCGCACCCACCTGGGGGGGTGGGATCCGATCGCGGAAGCCCTTCCGGAAGCGCCCTTCGTCCAGGAGTCGGGGGGGCGCGGGACCTTGGAGGTCGATCCCCGGTGGCTGGAGGCCTTGGCCGACCTGGAGGGATTCAGCCGGATCTGGATCTTCTTCTGGTGCCACCGCGGCGCCCGGGCCCGCGCTCGGGTCCGCCCCTACCGCGACACCGTGGAGCGGGGATTGTTCTCCACGCGGGCCCCCGCGCGTCCCAACCCCATCGGGATGTCCTGCGTGCGGCTTTTGGGCGTGCGCGGCCGGTTCGTCCATGTGGCGGAGCTGGATGCCTTGGACGGGAGTCCCCTGTTGGACATCAAGCCCTATGTTCCCGCCTACGACAGTTTTCCCGAAGTCAAGATCGGATGGCTCCAATCGCCCACCGTTCGCAAGGGAGCGATGCATGCGGATGGTCGTTTCGAGGACCCCTCCGCGCCTTCCTAGTCCGGTGGCGCCAATGGCTTCATCTGTCATTTCGGAGTGTCAAGGATTGTTCCGAGGCCGCGCTTCCAACCCCTCGAGCCCTGCCGCATAGGCTGTAGGCATACGAATTGCGCGTTCGGGAAGGTTGGAGGGAGGGGGCAGCCATGCAGACGCCACCGAGGCTGGAAGCCGCTGCGGAGCTTCGACTGGTCGGGGGACTGGACACCTTCCTCGGAAAGAAGGACTCGGTCCTCCTTTCCCAGGTGCGTCTGAACGGGTCCCTCCAGTGCGCGGCGAGCATCGCGGGCATGGGGTACCGGCAGGCGATCGAACACGTGCGCGCCATCAACGAGTCCGCGGGGCGTCCCCTGGTCGCCTCGCAGCAGGGTGGAAGCCGGGGGGGGTCCACCACCCTGACCCCGCTGGGCGAACAGATCCTGGAACTCTACTCCCAGGCCTCCCGCGAACACCAGAAGTGGATCGTGGAGCTCAACGAGAGGTTGAAGCCCGAACTCGCCTGGATGCTGGGTTGAGGCCGTGATCCTCGACACCACATTGCGGGAGGGACTCCAACGCGTGGGAGCCTACCTGGAACCCAGGCAGAGGCGGGCGCTGGCCGAGGAGCTGGTGGCTTCCGGCATCCCGGAGCTGGAGATCGGCGTGGTGGGGCGCGACGGGTTCCTGCCCAGCCTCCTCGCCGGACTCCAGTCCAGGCATCCCGACCGGCGCTTCTGGGTCTGGTCGCGGTTGCGGCAGTCCGACGTGGAGGAAGCGCACCAGATGGGCGCCCGCCACATCGCCATGTGCGCTCCCGTCTCCCCGGAACATCTGGAACTCAGGATGGGCTGGACGGAGAGGGAACTTCACGACAAGATCCGTCGGCTGGTGGCCATGGCCTCGCAACTGGGGATGGATGTCTCCGTGGGGCTGGAGGACGCCTCCCGCGCTTCCATGGAGGCGATCCTCTCCGCGGCCCGCGCCGCCATCGAGGCGGGCGCCGCGCGCGTGCGCCTGGCGGACACCGTCGGCGTTCTCTCGCCCGCCGAGACCTCCGACCGGATCCTCGCGCTGGTGTCCCTGGGGGGGCAGGCGGGATTCCACGGTCACGACGATTTCGGATTGGCCACGGCCAACGCCTTGGCCGCCTTGGAGGCGGGAGCTTCCGCGGTGGACGCCACCCTCCTGGGTTGGGGAGAGCGCGCGGGCATCGCCGCCACGGAGCGCCTGGGCGCTTTCCTCTCCGTGCGCCGCGGGTGGGAGCTGGACATCGAACGCATCTGCCGGGCGGCGCGCGACCTGGCCGTCCGATGCGGAATCGAAATCCCTCCCAACGCGCCCGTGATCGGAGACGCGATCTTCCGGTCGGAGACGGGCCTGCACGTTTCGGCGTTGGCAGAACACCCCGCCCTGTACGAGCCGTACGGTCCGGAACTGGTGGGCGCCCACAGGGAATTGCGGCTGGGCGGGAAGTCCGGCGCCGAGGCCGTCGCGAAGGTGTTGGCGGCCATGGACCCGCAGGCCCGGCCCACGCCCGGCCTGGTGACGCGGATCCGGCGCGTGGCCGAACGCCTGGGCCGCCCGCTCGAGGCGCGCGAGTTGGCGCGGCTCGCCTCCACTCCGCGCTGAAATCCCCGGTCGCGGAACGAACAGCCCCGATCGACCGTTCGCCTGTCATCGCCACAATTGCCACAAGCGACGCAATCTGACACTGGATGGACAGGAACACGAGATAACCGGATCCTTTGATTGATTGAATGGCGGATCCGGTTGTGGCACGTTCCTTGATCTCCTGTTCGGGCATCAAACGGCGCCGGTCGCGCCGAAACAGGAAGGACCGAACATGCGCAAGATCGCCATCTACGGAAAAGGCGGAATCGGGAAGAGCACCACGACGCAGAACACCGTCGCGGCGCTGGCCGAAGGCGGCAAGAAGGTCATGGTGGTCGGCTGCGACCCCAAGGCCGACTCCACCCGCCTGCTGCTCAACGGACTGGCCCAGAAGACAGTTCTCGACACCCTGCGCGAAGAGGGCGAGGACGTGGAGCTGGACGACATCCTGAAGCCCGGTTTCCTCGGCACCCTCTGCACCGAGTCGGGAGGTCCGGAGCCGGGCGTGGGCTGCGCCGGACGCGGCATCATCACCAGCATCAACCTGCTGGAGCAGCTGGGCGCCTACGAGAAGGAACTGGACTACACCTTCTACGACGTGCTCGGCGACGTGGTGTGCGGCGGTTTCGCCATGCCCATCCGCGAAGGCAAGGCGCAGGAGATCTACATCGTGGTGTCCGGCGAGATGATGGCCATGTACGCGGCCAACAACATCTGCAAGGGCATCGTGAAGTATGCGGAAGCGGGCGGCGTGCGCCTGGGCGGGCTCATCTGCAACAGCCGCAAGACGGACCGCGAGGACGAGCTCATCGAGGCATTGGCAGCCAAGCTCGGCACCCAGATGATCCACTTCATCCCGCGCCACAACGACGTGCAGCGCGCCGAGATCAACAAGAAGACCGTGATCAACTGGAACGACAAGTGCGAGCAGGCCGAGGAGTACCGGACCCTGGCGAAGAAGATCGACGAGAACCAGATGTTCGTCATCCCCAAGCCGCTGGCCATCGAGGAACTCGAGACCCTGCTGATGGAGTACGGCCTGGCCGCCTGACCGGCCCGCGAAGACGGCACCAAGCAGCGCGCGCCCGCCGTCCCCTCGACATGATCTGTCGAGGCGCGGCGGGAGCGGCGGTCCGCGAAGACCGCCGCGATCGGACAACGAACAGGACGTGGTCTCCCGCCCAGTCGGAGGGACCGGTAAACACCGCCATCCACCGGCGCGACCGGGGGGACGGCCCAGACGGAGGGAGACCACATGATCGAGCAAAGACCAGACGCGGAGACGGCGAAGCAGGAGCTCGTCTCGCTCTATCCGGCCAAACTGGCCAAGAAGAGGGCCACCCAGGTGGTGGTGAACGACGTCCCCGAATCGGGAATCGTCCCCGAGATCCTGGTGAACTCGCGCACGGCACCGGGCATCATCAGCCAGCGCGGCTGCACCTACGCGGGATGCAAGGGCGTCATCATGGGGCCCACGCGCGACATCGTCAACATCGTGCACGGGCCCATCGGATGCTCGTTCTACGCCTGGCTCACCCGGCGGAACATGACGCTCCCTCCGACCCCGGAGAGCGAGAACTTCATGATGTACGCCTTCTCCACCGACCTCAAGGAGGAGAACATCGTGTTCGGCGGCGAGAAGAAGCTCGACGCCGCGATCCAGGAGGCCTTCGACCTCTTCCACCCCAAGGCGATCTCGGTGTTCAGCACCTGTCCGGTGGGACTGATCGGCGACGACATCCACGCTTCGGCCAAGCGGATGAAGGAGAAGCTGGGCATCAACGTCTTCGCCTTCTCCTGCGAAGGCTACAAGGGCGTCTCGCAGAGCGCGGGCCACCACATCGCGAACAACCAGCTGTTCAAGCACGTGGTGGGACTGGACGACGAAATCCGGGGAGCGAAGAAGTTCCGGGTCAACCTGCTGGGCGAGTACAACATCGGCGGCGACGCGTTCGAGATCGACGAGATCTTCAAGCGCTGCGGGTTCGAGCTGGTGGCCACCTTCTCCGGGAACTCCACCTACGGTTCCTTCGCCAACTCCCACACCGCCGACCTCAACATGGTCATGTGCCACCGCTCCATCAACTACGTGGCCGAGATGATGGAGAAGAAGTACGGCATCCCCTGGATCAAGGTCAACTTCGTGAGCGCGTCGGGAACGGCCAAGTCGCTTCGGAAGATGGCCGCCTACTTCGAGGACCAGGACCTGATGGACCGCGTCGAGGCGGTGATCGAGGAGGAGATGGCCAAGGTCGAGATCCAGCGCCAGAAGTACGCCGCGCGCACCCGCGGCAAGACCGCCATGCTGTTCGTGGGCGGAAGCCGCGCCCACCACTACCAGGAGCTCTTCAAGGAACTGGAGATGAAGATCCTGGCCGCCGGCTACGAGTTCGCGCACCGCGACGACTACGAGGGGC
>Ga0302319_10010288_pt1 | contig 17856 bp, 15 predicted proteins | sample Bog_T0_2_FD_203319 | JGI IMG/M metagenome (GOLD analysis project Ga0302319, IMG submission 203319) | Peat permafrost microbial communities from Stordalen Mire near Abisko, Sweden - Bog_T0_2 | ecosystem: Environmental > Terrestrial > Soil > Wetlands > Peat | place: Sweden: Abisko, Stordalen Mire...
TGGGCAACCTTCTCCTCGAGGGTCATGCGGCCCAGGAGATCCCGGACCCGGGCCTCGACCGGCTGGGAAGGATCCTTGTAAAGGGGCCTGTCGGGCGTCTGCGCCGCCAGGGGGGAGATGAGGAGCAGCCAGGAAAGGCAGGTGCGTAAGCGGATCTTGGGCATGGGGTATGCCCAGATTAGTGCTCAGTCTTCCCGCTATTTGCCAGCCGAAGCTGTGCTTTCGATGAATTTTCCGATGTTGTCCCTGAGCTCGGCGAGCGAAGCCTCATGGAGGTACATCATGTGCCCGGCCTCGTAGTATTTCATTGCGACATGCGCCTGGATGGACGGCGGCAGCAGGAGGTGGCTCATCGTCTGCTCGGTCGAGAAAAAGGGAGTGACGAGGTCGTAGAGCCCGTTTTCGACCTCGACCCGCAGGTGGGGATTTTCGTTGAGGGCCGATGCCAGGTCGGGCTCAACATTCACCACAAAGGCGTCCAAGCCCTGGGCATCGTTGCCGGCCTGTTTCCAGTCCCAGGCGTTGGTGGCGTCGTCGTTCTCCGCGTTGTATTCGCGTTCGGACCCGAAATTCAGCTCGTCGCGGACATAGCTGTTGAAGGCCGCGGTGAAGGCCCCCGTGATCGCGGTGGACTGCGGATCGTAGGCGGCGAACTCCGCCAGCCGGTCCAGCGCGTATCCGCTGAAGCGTGCGTCGTACTGCCCGAGCACCTTCCCGCTGCCCCGCTCGAGCTCCTGGACGAACTGGGCGTAATTCACGCGCAGGTCGGCCTTTTCCAGGTAGTCCTCGCCCAGGCCCGTGAAGGCCGAGAGCTTCCGCGCGATGGCGGCCTTGTCGAAATCAGAGATGTTCGACCCGAGCGCCAGGGCCGCGGCGTACTCGCCGGCCGCGAAGCGACGGGCTCCGGCCAGGAATGCCGCCAGGTCCGCGGGACGGTCCTTCAGCATCCTGTGGTACCACGCCGTCGCAGCGAAGCTTGGCAGGTAATTGACGTACGGGCGGTCATCACCGGGCGCGAACTCGATCGTGCCCATGTCGAGCACGCTTGAAATCAGGACCACGCCGTTGAAGTACATCCCCTTCTTCGACTGGAGGTAGTTCACGAGCGCAGCCGAGCGGAACGTGCCGTAGCTTTCACCGATCAGGTATTTCGGCGAATTCCAGCGATGGTTGCGGTTGGCGTAGGCGACGATGAACTTGCCGATGGAATGGACGTCCTGGTCGACGCCCCAGTAGTCCTTGTCCTTGGCCTTGCCCACGGCGCGGCTGAAACCCGTGCCCACCGGGTCGATGAAGACGAGGTCGGCCTTGTCGAGCAGCGTGTAGGCGTTGTCGACCAGGCGATAGGGAGGGGGAGGGCTGGACTGGGCATCCTCGGTCACGACCCGCCTCGGTCCGAAAGCCCCCATGTGCAGCCAGATGCTCGAGGAGCCGGGGCCTCCGTTGTAAAGGAACGCCAACGGCCGCGGCCTGGGCGCATCATCCCGGGTGTAGGCCACGTAGAAGACGCTGGCCACGGGCTCGTCGTTCTCGTCCTTGAGCAAAAGGGTGCCCGCCGTGGCGGTGTACTTGAACACCTGTCCGCCCACGGAGAGGGAGTGCTGGGTGACGGACGACTCCTCCTTGGGAGGCGCCTTGGCCGGAACGTCGGCGTCGGGCTTGTCGTCGGCGGCCTTGGGAGCCTCCTCCGAGGCCCCCAGGCAGGGAAGAAGGAATGCCAGGGCCAGGGACGCGCAGGCAACCGCAGTGAGGCGCGTCCTGGCCATCGTGTCCGGGTTACTTGGCCGCCAGGAAAGCCCGCAGACCCAGAAGCTGGTTCGCGGACCCCAGCTTTTCGTTCTTGTGGGCGATGAACTTGGCGTACTCGTCCATGAACACCTTCCCCGGGGGGCGGAAGTCGAACTCGCCGGGCTTGTCGCGGAAGAATTCCCGGTGGACGCGGGTCCAGACAAGGCGGCCATCGGTGTCGATGTTGATCTTGGTCACGCCGAGCTTGGCGGCCGGGAGGTACTCGTTCTCGTCGACACCCACGGCGTTGGCCAGCGTGCCGCCCGCCGCGTTGATCCTGCGCACCTCCTCCTGGGGAACGCTGGAGGATCCGTGCATCACCAGGGGGAAGCCGGGCAGCAGGGCCTCGATCTGCTTGAGGACCTCGAAATGGAGGGACTGGTGCCCCTTGAACTTGTAGGCGCCGTGGCTCGTTCCGATGGCGGCGGCGAGCGAATCGCAGCCGGTCTGCTTTACGAATTCCTTGGCCTCGACGGGGTCGGTGAGGCAAGAATGCCCCTCCTCGACCTTGATGTCCTCCTCGACGCCGCCGAGCATGCCGAGCTCGGTTTCCACCGAAATCCCCTTGGCATGGGCGGCGACAACGACGCGCCTGGAGATCTCGACGTTCTTGGCGAACGGCTCATGGGAGGCGTCGATCATCACCGAGCTGTAAAAGCCTGAGGAAATGCAATCGTAGCAGGTCTCCTCGTCGCCATGGTCCAGGTGCACCGCGAAGATCGCCTCCGGGAAAATCTCCTCGGCGGAGCGGATGATCGCCTCCAGCATGCGCTTGTCGGTGTACTTCCTGGCGCCCTTCGAGATCTGGATGATGAAGGGGGCCTGCGACTGGATGCAGCCGCGGAAGAGACCGATGGTCTGCTCGGCGTTGTTGATATTGTACGCGCCGACGGCGTACTTGCCGTAGGCGTGCTTGAATAGCTGTGCGGTTGTAACGATCATGGAAGGTAAACTCCTCGCCTTGCGCGGTGCGCGCCAAGCACCCCAGCAGAGAAGAAAACGCGGGCAAAGTCGATTTGTAATTGCTGGGCCGGCCCGGTATTAGGCCCCGCTCTGGCGCCCTTCAAAAATCAACCGCCGGGAGGGGGGGCGGGGGGCCTGTCGGCGTTGCGCATGAGTTGCTGAATCTGTTGCTGTGTCTGCTGTTGGGTCTGTAACTGCTGCAGCGCCTGCAGCTGGGAACCCGACAGGATTCCGGAGGCCTGGGACACCGTCTCGTCGGTCACCCGGCTCGTCTGGTTGCCCCCGCCCAGGATCGCCCCCAGCCCGCCTCCACCCCCTCCGGTTCCGGCGGTTCCGTTTCCCGGCCTCGCGGGGGAGGTCTGCTGGAGAAGATTGACCATCTGGCTGGCCTGGTCGTCCGTCAGGGGGCTGGACGTGTAGCTGAGGGCCTGCTGGAGCTGGTTGACCGTGTTGCGCTCGGGCATGGTCTGAACGTACTGCTGGTATTGGGCGAAACCGGCATCGCCCAGGGAGGATTGAATCTGGGCATCGACCGCTGCCTGCGCCTGCGCTATCGCCTGGTTGAATGCGTCGGGATCCGTGCGCGGGTTGATGCCCTGCTCACGGGCCGCGTTCACCGCGTCCATCATGGCCTGCTGTTTCTCCACGAGCAGGTTCTTGAACTGCTCGAGCTGCTGCGGCGAAAGATTCAGGCTCTTGAAGAGAGCGGCATAATGGGAATCGAGCATCCCCTTTTGCTGGATGGCCATCAGCTTCTGGAATTTGGGGTCCGAGGACATCGACTGCCACGCGCCCCAGCCTCCGGGGCCCCGGCGGCCCCGGTTGTCCTGGGAGCCGTCGCTGTCGGCGGGTTCGGGCTGATTTTGCCTGCCCTTCAGCGCAGTCAGTTGATCCTGGAGGTCGTGGACCCTCTTCTGGGAGTCTTCCAGCCGCTTCTGCAGATCGGCGCGCTCATTCGGATCGAGCAGTTCGGCGCGGAGCTTTATCAGCTCCTGATACTGGGTCCAGGCAAGCGACGAGGTCGCCAGCACAGCCAGGCCGAGCACAATGCTGACGTAATTTCTGGGTACATTCATCCGGCTGGAGTGACGCGGAGGCCCGGATAAGGTTTCGCGCTCAACCTTCGGCGGGGGCGGCGGGAGGCTCGGCGCCCGGAACCGCGGCGGCCTTCTTCCTTCGCCCAAAGCGACCCTTGGCCGGAGCATTCGGATCCTTGGGGGCCCGCGGGGCGAACTCAAACCCCGTGGCGCCATCGGGTTTGATCACCAGGAAGGCGCTGAAGGGCCGGCGGGTCCTCTGGCTCCAGAACTTGTCGAGAAGGTCGGTCTTGCCCGTCTCCAGCATCTTCATGAACTGGTCCCGAGGGATGTCGCGGGCAAGAATCCTCCTCGAGCACCGGATAAGGACCTTGTCCTCGCCGTTCTCGACCTTCCTGACCACGTAACTCTGCGGTGTCTCGTAGATCTCGGCACCGGGGCCGTACCGGGCCACGGGGGCGGGCCCGACCGGCTGCAGGCCGGTGAAATCTATCTTGATGGCTCCGTTGGCGTCGCGCTGGCCGTCGAAGACAAACTCAGCCTTCTTGGTCTCCGGGTTGTAGCGGAGCACGGCGCTGAACGGCCTCCCAGCCTTGGAGCGGAATCCGTCGAGAGGGCCGATCTGGCCCTTGACGAGGAGATCGTGCACCTCCTGTTCCTCCATCTTCCTGTTGGCGATGACCTTGTAGATCATGACCTCGCCGTCCTGGGACTTGTAGCCGCGCAGTGTCTCGCGGAGGGGCTTTCCGTCCGTGGGCGACGGGATCTCGGTCACCCGGGCCACGGAATCGTCCTCCTCGAATTTCTTGACCCTCTCCACGATGCCCCGGGTCTGGTCGGCGACCTCCTTCATGAATTCGGGACGGGTGAACCTGCCGTGCTCCATCTGGCGGAGCTTGAATTCCCACTCGCCCGTCATGGCCGGGCTCGTGAGGGCGTCGGCCTTCACAGCGCTGAGGAACTGCAGCAATTGCTCGGCCTTCGGGGTGGGGATGAGCTCCCGCTGGGCGCGCTCCATGTACTTCTGGTTGATGAGGCCGTCGATCGTGTCGGCCCGTGTGGCCGGCGTCCCCAGGCCCCGCTCCTTCATGGCCTCGGCGAGCTCCTCGTCGTCCACCAGCTTGCCGGCGCCTTCCATGGCCGAGAGGAGCGTGGCCTCCGTGTAGCGGGGGGGAGGTTTCGTCGATTCGCTGTGCAGTTCCGCGGCGGCCGTCACCGCCCGGGGGGGCTTGCCGTCCGCCGGACTGAGGGCCGGGAGCGCCTTCGAGTCCTTGGAGTCGTCCTCGACCGTGGTCTTGCCGTAGACCGCAAGCCAGCCGGGGTTGGTGAGCACCTTGCCCTCGGTCTTGAACGTGTGCCCGGAGACCACGCTCAGGCGGGTCGTGATGTCGAATTCGGCGGACGGGAAAAACACGGCGACAAAGCGCCGGGAGATCATGTCGAAGACCTTGGCCTCGTACTCGTCGAGGCTCTTGGCCTCGTGCACCGTGGGAATGATCGCGAAATGGTCGGAGATCTGGGCGTTGTTGAAGATGCGCTTGTTGGGCCGGAGCCAGCCTTCCTCAAGGACCTTCTTTGCATGGGGGGCGAGGTCGCCGGAAAGATTGTTGAGCGTTTCCCGGCACGTGGGGATATAGTCCTCGGGCAGCGCCCGGGAATCCGTCCTCGGGTAGGTGATCATCTTGTGCCGCTCGTAGAGGGCCTGGGCGATCTGGAGCGTGCGCCGGGCGGAAAGGCCGAAGCGGTTGTTCGCCTCGCGCTGCAGCGTCGTGAGGTCGTAAAGCCGCGGGGAGGCCTGGGTGCTGGCCTTCTTCTCCTCGGAGACGCTGGCGGGCGGGCGGCCCTGGCAGGCCGCGAACACCGCCTCGGCCACGGCCTTGTCCCAGACCCTGTCTATGCGGTCGTGCTCGTCGTTCTCCGCCTTGGCGAAATTCTCGCGCTGGTAGATGCCCTCGTAACTGCCCTGGGCAATGGCGAAGGTCGCGGTGACCTGCCAATAGGCGCGCGGCTTGAAGTTCCTGATCTCGAGTTCGCGCGCGTAGACGATCGCGAGGGTGGGGGTCTGCACCCGGCCGACCGAGGCCACGTTCCCCGCCCGCGAGCCAAACATGCGCTTCGTGAGGGCGCGGGTTCCGTTGATCCCGATGAGCCAGTCGCTCTCGCTGCGGCAGCGGGCCGCGTCGGAAAGCCCGGCCATCTGCCCTCCGTCCCTCAGGTGCTTGAACGCTTCGCGGATGCCCTCCGGGGTCATGGTCTGCATCCATGCGCGGCTCGTGGGGAGCTTGCACTTGGTGAGCTGGTAAAGGTACGTGAAGATCAACTCGCCCTCCCGGCCGGCGTCGCAGGCGTTGATCACCTTCTCGATGTCCTTGCGCCCAAGGAGCTTTTTCAGGGCGTCGAAGCGCTCCTTGGAGGCCTCGACCGGCTTCAGCCCGAATTTCTCGGGGATGATCGGAAGGACCTCGAGCCGCCAGAAGCCGTAGAGCTTCTTGTCGATGTCCTCGGGCATCTCGAGCTCGACGACGTGGCCGAGGGCGAATGAAATGACGTAGGTGTCGTTCTCGTAGTGCTCGCCCTTCTTGGGGATTTTCCCGAGGGATCGAGCGAGATCGGCCGCCACCGAGGGCTTCTCGGCTATGATCAATGACTTCATCAGGGATGCGAGCGGTTAGGGATCGCCGGGGCTAAGTGCAAGGAATTGTTTTGCCGGAGTTTCCGCCGTCACGGAAGCATCCTCCAGATTCCGTGCACCATCAGGCCGGCGTTCGCCGCTGTGAAGCGCGCCCAAAACCAGCGGTCCCGCGGGGCGAGCAGGTTGAAGGCAAATGTCATCGGCAGGACGACGCGGGCCGCCGCCCAGTAGCCATGCCAGACGTCGTCTCCGAGGAACCAGAACAGGACGGCAAAGCCCACGCCGACCCTCCACCAGGGCTCCGTCCACCGCGGGCGCAGGAGGAGGAAGATCGACTGGCCGGCGAGGCCGGCCCCGGCGATGAGGCCGAAGACCCAGCGCGAACCGAGGTCCCCGGCGGCAATGTGCCGGAGGCAGGTTGCGCAGTTCCGGAGGAAGGGAAGCGGGGGCCATCCGAAATTTCCGCGGAAGGGGAGCCCGGAGGCCGGGACATTGTGCCGCAGCCATGCCGTCCAGAGGAGCACGGGGGCGGCGGCGAGCGCCCACCGCGCGGCCGCCCGAAGCCATCGCCCGGGCCCGGGTCGGGCGCCGCTCCGGCCGTCCGTCACCGGGGCGAGCAGGGCGCCGCCCAAAAGGGAGGTCTCGCGGGTCAGCCCCGCCAACGCAAGGGCCGCGACGGCCCCGCGGGGCCTCCCCGACCTGACGAGGGCAACGCCTGCGGCGAACATGAGGACGGGGGCCAGGTCGACGAGGCCCATCCGGATATTGTCGAGCGATCCAATGCCGAGCATGCAGGCCGACCAGACTGCGGCGCGCGGAAGCCCGGGAATCGGATCGACCTCGCGCAGCATCAGCCAGCCGAGGGCGAGCCAGACAACGACGTTCTGGAGGGCGTAGATCTCGAGCGTGAGGGAGGGGTTGCCGCCGCCGAGGATGTGCGCCGTCAGTATGAGCAGGATCCGCCGCGCCCGGTAGGCGGGGTTGTCGAGCGCGGCCCTGACGGCCGGGAGACGCACGTCGGGCTGGACGGCGAGCTGGGAATAGTACTGCCCGTCGTAGCCATTTCCAGGCACGGTTGCCACGGGAACCCCCGCGAGGGCCGGAACCCTTGGCAGCGGAAAATGTTCGGCGAACCGGAGCAGGGAGGTGAACCCGGTGCCGGCGTCCCACCGCGCGGCCACCATTCCGAACACGAAAACGACCGCGGCCGCGGCGAACCATGAGCGCCGCATCCGGGTCCCTTCAGCCCGCCGCCTTGGCAGTCTCGGCGAGGGATCGGTCGAGGGCGCCGAGCAGCTCGGCTATCGTCGAGTCGGTTTCGTCGCCCATGTTCGAAAGTCGGAAGGTCTTTCCCTTGAGCTTGCCGTAGCCTCCGTCGATCACGAGGCCATGCTTCGACTTCATGGTCTTGGCCAGCGCGGCGATGTCGAAATTCGGGGTGTTGGCGAAGCAGTTCAGGGTCACCGAGCCGTAGCCCTCCTTCGGGAAGAGCCTGAATCCCCTGGCCAGGCCCCAGTCGCGCACGGTCCGGTTGAGCCTGGCGTGCCGCTCGTAGCGGGCCTCGACGCCCTCGGCGGCGATGTCCTCGAGCTTGGACTTGAGACCGAAGATGTGCGGGAGCGACGGCGTGCTCGGCGTCATCCCGGCCTCATGGTTCTTCTGGAACTCGAGGAAATCGAAGTAATACCCGCGGCCCTCGGTGCCCGCAGCGCGGTCGAGCGCCCGGCGGGACGCGGAGAAAAGTGAGATGCCCGGGGGAAGCGCCAGGGCCTTCTGCGACCCGGTGATCAGCACGTCGATGCCGAGTTCGTCCTTGCGGATGGGCATCGCGCTGAAGGAGCTGACCATGTCGACGATGGAGATGACCTCGGGGAATTCGCGGATCACGGCCATAATGGCCGCAAGGTCGCTCATGCACCCGCAGGAGGTTTCGCTGTGGATGAGCGTGACGGCGTCGTAGGCGCCGGTCGACAGCTCCCTGCGCAGCGCCGCGGGATCGACGGGCTGGCCCCACTCGAACCTGAGCGCGGTGGCCTGCCTGCCCGTTCTGAGGGCGACGTCGTGCCACTTGTCCGAAAAGGCGCCGTTCATGCAGTTGAGAATCCTTTTCCTCACCAGGTTCCTGAGGGAGCCCTCCATGACGCCCCAGGCGCTGCTGGTCGAGATGTACACGGGATCCTTCGTGAAAAAAAGCGACTGCAGGCCCGGCTGGATCGACTGGTAGAGCGCGACAAAGTCGGAGCTCCTGTGCCCGATCATGCCCTGGGACATCGCCCGGAGTGTTTTTTCCGAGACGGCCACGGGGCCGGGAATGAAGAGTTTGAATGGCATGGAGGGTGGAATGGGAACCGGGAGTCCCAAAAGACCGGAGGAGCCCTGCGGCGTCAAATCCGAAGAAGTGCGGTTTTACTTCCTACCTTGTCGTTACTGCGTCATTACTTTGCCGGAACATGGCGCCCTCCTGGCTCAAGAAGAAATTCCAGGCCTTCGAACTCTACACGGTCGACGTGGTGCTCGGGCGCAGGGCGGACACCGGGGCCGCCGTCTACGGCTCCCTCCTGCAGGCGCTCTCGTGGATCTGGAATTGCGTGATCCAGACCAGGCTCTGGCTCTACCGGCACCGCATCCTCAGGGACCAGCCGCTGGGCTGCCTGGTGGTCGTGGTGGGCAACCTCACCGTCGGGGGCACGGGGAAGACCCCGGTCGTCGAGAAATTTGCGAGGGCCCTGCGCGACCGCGGCCGCAAGGTGGCGATCCTCAGCCGGGGCTACAAGAGCAGGGCGGCCCCGTTCTGGAAGAAGTGGTGGTTCTGGCTCACCCACACCCAGGAGCCGCCGCCGCGAATCGTCAGCGACGGCGAAAAGGTCCTGCTCGACAGCGAGGACGCCGGGGACGAGCCCTACATGCTGGCCCGCAACCTTCCCGGCGTGGTCGTGCTCGTCGACAAGAACCGGGTCAAGGCCGGGGCCTACGCCATCAAGCGGTTCGGGTGCGACACGCTCGTCCTGGACGACGGTTTCCAGTACCTGCCGCTCAAGGGAAGCCTCAACCTGCTGCTCGTCGACAAGACGAGCCCTTTCGGAAACGGGCATCTGCTGCCGAGGGGCATCCTCCGGGAGCCGGTCAAGCACCTGAGCCGTGCGAGCTACGTCTTTCTCACGAAGTCGAACGGCCAGCGCGACTTCGAGCTCGAGCAGACGATCGCCCGGCATCATCCCACCGCGGACATCGTCGAGTGCGCGCACCGGCCGCAGTACCTTCAGCGCGTGGGGGCGGGCGCGGAGGCCCGCCAGCCGCTCACGTGGCTCAAGGGGCGCCGCGTGGCGGCCTTCAGCGGCATAGCCACCCCCGAGAGCTTTGAGAAATTCCTGCGCGACCTCGGGGCGGTCCTGATGGTCCGGGAGAGGTTCCTTGACCATTACCGGTATGAGCAGGGCGACTTGGACGGACTTTTCGCCCTGGCCCAGAGGGAGGGCGCCGAATGCCTGGTCACGACCGAGAAGGACGCCGTGCGCATTCCGCCGCCTCATCCCGGCGCGCTGCCGCTCTACTACCTGAGGCTTGAGATCGAGATCATCCGCGGCGCTGCCGACTTCGACGAAGCCGTCGGGAGAATCTGCTTTCCGCCGTCCGGCTTTGGCGTTTTATCGCAGCATGATCATTGACCCGCGGTTCACCAGGCTTGCCGAGGGCCTCACGGGCTTCTCCCTCTCGCTCGGCCGGGGCGAGCGGGTGCTGATCGACGCATTCGACGTCCCGGAGGGCATCGTGATCGCGATGATCCGCGCGGTGCGCGCCCGCGGCGCCCACCCATTCGTGCAGATCAACAACTCCCGTATCTCGCGGGAGATGGCGATCGGCGCGGACGAGGGGCAGTACGGCCCCCAGGCGGAAGTCGAGCTGGAGCGCATGCGCAGGATGGACGCCTATGTCGCGCTCCGCGGCTCGGGAAACATCTTCGAGGCCTCGGATGTGCCCGGGGAGAAGATCAGGCTGATGAGCCGCCTCTTAAAGTCGGTGCAGGAGCGGCGGCTGAACCACACCAAATGGGTCGTGCTCCGGTGGCCGAATCCCTCCATGGCCCAGGAGGCCAGGATGAGCACGGAGGCCTTCGAGGATTTCTTCTTCAGGGTCTGCACGCTGGACTACCGGCGCATGCGGCCCGGCATGAGGGCGCTCTCCAGCCTCATGCGCCGCACGGACCGCGTGCATATCACCGGCCCGGGAACGGACCTGCGCTTCTCAATCAAGGGCATCGGCGCGCAGGAGTGCGGCGGCCTGCGCAACATTCCGGACGGAGAGGTCTTCTCCTGCCCGGTGCGCGATTCCGTGGAGGGCGTCCTCCAATACAATACGAGGAATGTCTACCTGGGATCCTCCTTCGAGAACGTGAGGCTCGTTTTCAGGCAGGGAAGGATCGTCGAGGCCACCTCGAGCAACACCAGGCGGCTCAACGAGATCCTGGACAGCGACGAGGGCGCGCGCTACATCGGGGAATTTGCCATCGGCTTCAATCCGCACATCCTCCAGCCGATGTGCGACACGCTGTTCGACGAGAAGATCGCGGGTTCGTTTCACTTCACGCCCGGGCAGGCCTACGCCGACGTGGGCAACGGGAACAAGTCGCAGATCCACTGGGACCTGGTCTGCATCCAGCGCCCGGAATTCGGCGGCGGCGAGATCCGCTTCGACGACAGGCTTGTCCGCAAGGACGGACTCTTCGTCCCCAAGTCCCTCCAGAAACTGAATCCCGGGCACCTGCTCGGGTGAGCCGGCCGGCCCTGTTTCACCCCGCATTATGGGCCCTGTAGCCTACACCGTCCCGGACTCGGTCCGCCGGGGACGGGCCGACAAGCTCCTCGCCTCGGCCTTTCCCGAGCACAGCCGGGTGGCGCTGCAGCGGGCCTTTGCGGCGGGACTGGTCACCCGGAACGGGCTCGCCCTCGGGCAGAGCGACCCGGTGGCAGCCGGGGACAGGCTCGAGTTCTCGACGCCGGAGGTCCGGCCCGCGGTGCTGCGTGCGGTCGATATCCCCCTCGACGTACTGTTCGAGGACAGGCACCTGCTCGCCCTCAACAAGGCGCCCGGGATGGTGGTCCATCCGGGGGCCGGCACCCGGGAGGACACGCTGGTCCACGCACTGCTCGCCCACTGCCGGGGCGGGCTCAGCGGGATCGGCGGGGTGGAGCGCCCAGGCATTGTCCACCGGCTGGACAAGGAGACCTCGGGCGTGATCCTTGTGGCGAAGACGGACGAGGCGCACCGCGGCCTCGCCGCACAGTTCGCCGGGCGTTCGGTCGACAAGGAATACATTGCCCTGATTTCCGGAGTGCCCCCGCTTCTCGGGGGCGACATACGCAGGCCGATCGGCCGGAACACGCGCCAGCGCCACCGGATGTCGGTTGTCGAGGAGGGAAGCGGGCGCGACGCCCACACCGAGTGGCGGCTCGTGGAGCGCTTCGGAAACCTCGCGGCGCTCGTCCGCTGCATCCTCCACACGGGCCGGACCCACCAGATCCGCGTGCACATGAAGTCCGCCGGGCACCCCCTGCTGGGCGACTCGGCGTATGGGTGGAGGGTGGACGCCAGGTTCCCCAGGCAGCCCCTGCGCGTGATGCTCCATGCCGAGCGGCTGGCATTCACCCACCCCGTGACGGGAAAACGGCTGGACATCCACGCCCCCCCGCCGGCCGATTTCACCGAAATGATCGTCTCCCTGGGCGGCGGGAAGCCGGCTCCCCGGAAAAGACGGTAGGCCTTCAGCGCTGAAGTTCGGTAGCGGCCATCCCCCAGCGAAGGTTGTAGAGCGAGTGCCGGAAGCCGTCCAGGCGCCCGGCGCCTGCGACAGCGATCAGCGTGGCGAGCGCCGCCGGGAACACGTCGGCACGGGCGGCCGGGAGCCCGGGGTAGGTCCTGCGGCGCGAGAGCGACAGCGAGCCGATCCTCTCGAGAAGCAGGCGCAGCTCGCCGACGGGGATGTACGGGTCGGTGCGACCGAAGGCGACGCCATCGCGCGCCGCGCGTATCGCCCTGACGGTCGAAAGGGTTCCGCCCGCCCCGACCGCGGCCGCGCCGGCCGGAAGCCCAAAGTCAAAGCCGGCCGCGGCGAGGGAGGACCGCACGTGTGTCCCGATGGCGGCGGCGGCTCCGGAGGCAAACGGACGGCTTGGATCGGAGACGAACCTCTCCGTGAGGCGCACGCAGCCCAGGGGCAGGCTGATCGCCCGGCCCGGTACCCGGGCCCTGAACGAGAGACATTCGAGGCTGCCCCCGCCGAGGTCGAAGACGTAGAAATTCCGCAGCCTCGAGAGCGCCGGGTCGCACCGCAGGCCCCGGCCGATGAGGGCCGCCTCCCCGCTTCCCGAGAGGATGCGCACCGAATGTCCCGTCGCCGCACGCACCCGTCTGCGAAACTCGGCGCCGTTCGCGGCGTCCCGGACGGCGCTCGTCGCGACCAAAAACGTCCGGTGCGGGGCGAAGGGCGCGGCCATCTGAAGCAGGCTGCGGATCGCGGCGACACCGGCCGCCATCCCGCCGGGCCCCAGCCGGGGCCTGCGGGCGGATATCCCGGCGCCGATCCTGGCCTCGATTGTCTCGGAGAACACGGCTTCCGGGCGGCCGGAGCGCGAGCGGCGGGCGACGAGCACCTTGATGGAATTGCTCCCGATGTCGACGATCGCGACCGGACCGGCCTTCATAGCTCGAAGTCCCCGGGCGCCACGAGCAGCGTGAATTCCCCTTTGAGGCTGGCGGCGGCGAGCCGGGTGCCGACGGCGGCGGCTCCTCCGACAAAGAACGTCTCGTGCAGCTTGGTCACCTCCTTGGCCACGCAGATCACACGGTTGGCGCCCAGGGTCGCCGCGATCTCGTCGACGGCCTTGGCAATCCGGTGGCAGCTTTCGTAGAGGGCCAGCGTGTACTCGAAGTCGCGGTGCTTCTCGAAGAAGGCGATGCGCGCGGCGGACTTCGGCGGGAGGAACCCGGCGAAGAGGAATCCATTGGTGGGCAGCCCGCTGGCGCTGAGGACGGCCGCGACGGCGTTCGGCCCGGGCACCGGCACGACGGGCAGGCCGCGCCTGCGGCACTCCCGCACGAGCCGGAACCCGGGATCGCTCAGGGTGGGGGTGCCGGCGTCGCTCACGAGCGCGATCGACCTGCCTGCGGCGAGTTCGTCGGCCAGGCGTCCGGCCGCGGCGACCTCGTTGTGCTCGTGGTACGACGTCAGCTCCCGGTGCAGGCCGAGGCGGGCGAGCATCGCACCGGTGGTCCGCGTGTCCTCGCAGGCCACGAGGTCCACCGCACCGAGGATCGCCCGGGACCTCCCGGTGAGATCGGCCAGGTTGCCGATCGGTGTGGCTACGACGTAGAGATGCCCGGGCTGGGGGATGAGCGAGGCGTTTTCCATCGGCACACCTGGAACAGGCCGGGCCGGGAACTCAGTGCCCCGTGCCCATTCCCGGAATCTGGCCTTCCCAATCCGCGGGCTTGCTCCACGGGATGGAGGAGTCCTGCGGGGACGAAAGCGCGCAGCCTCCGAGGAGGGTGCCGAGCAGCAGCAGCAGGCAGCTTGCGATGGGTTTCAAGAGTGGTTTCACGATGGGGATCTCCTACGGGACAAACGGGTGCGGAGGCGAATGATTTTTAAGGGGCCCGGTGCGATTGCTGCGGGGGACGGCGACGGCGGGCCTGGGTCACGAATCGAGATGCTTGTCGGTGACTGCCCCCTCCGACGCGGACGCGACAAGGCGGGCGTACTTGGCGAGAGCGCCGCGGGTCTCCTTCGGCCTTTTCGGCTTCCAGGCCTTCAGGCGCGACTTGAATTCCCTTGGGGGCAGATCCAGCACGATCTCGTCTTCGACAGCGTCGATCGTGATCGGATCCCCATTCCTGATGATCGCAATCGGGCCGCCGACGGCGGCCTCGGGAGTGATGTGGCCCACCACGAAGCCGTGGCTGCCCCCCGAAAAGCGTCCGTCCGTGATCAGGGCCACGTCCTGGCCGAGGCCCTTGCCCATGACGGCGCTGGTGGGCGCAAGCATCTCCCTCATCCCGGGCCCGCCCACGGGGCCCTCGTTGCGGATGACGATGACGTGCCCCGGCTTGACCCTGCCGGCGAGTATGGCGCGAAGGGCGGTCTCCTCGCCCTCAAAAACAATGGCCCGGCCCGAGAACCTGAGGCCCTCCTTGCCGGAGATCTTGGCCACGGCGCCCCCGGGCGCGAGGTTGCCCCTGAGGATGCGAAGGTGGCTGTCGGCCTTGATGGGATTCGAGAGCGGGCGCACCACGTCCTGGTCGGCGGCATACGGGCCGACGCCCTTCAGGTTCTCCGCGACCGTCCGGCCCGTCACGGTGAGGCAGTCGCCATGGATGAGCCCAGCGTCGAGGAGCATCCTCATGAGCGGCGGCAGGCCGCCGATGCGGACAAGGTGGACGACGCCGTATTTTCCGGAGGGCTTGAGGTCGGCGAGGACAGGCGTGCGCCGCCCTATGCGGGTGAAGTCGTCGAGGCCCAGCCTGACTCCGGCCGAGTGGGCGATGGCGAGCAGGTGGAGCACCGCGTTGGTGGAGCCGCCGAGCGCGATGACAACCGTTATGGCGTTTTCAAAGGCCTTCCGGGTGAGGATGTCGCGGGGGCGGGTCCCGGCCTTGAGCAGGGCGAGGGCCGCCTCGCCGGCCCGGCGGCAGTCGGCGCGCTTCTCGGGCCCGACTGCGAGCTGGGTGGAGCTGTTCGGGAGCGACATTCCCAGCGCTTCGATGGCCGCCGCCATGGTGTTCGCCGTGTACATTCCGCCGCACGATCCAGGACCGGGGATCGAGCAGGCCTCGACGGTCTTCAGCCCCTGGTCGCTGAGCTTGCCCGCAGCGTGGCTTCCCACCGCCTCGAACACGGAAACGATATCGCACTCCTTCCTCGTCTCGGGGTTTATCCCGGGAAGGATGGTGCCGCCGTAGACGAAAACGGCAGGCCTGTTCAGGCGGGCCATCGCCATCAGGCAGCCGGGCATGTTCTTGTCGCACCCGCCGATCGCGACTACGGCGTCGAAGCCCTCGGCGCCCGCCACCGTTTCGATCGAGTCGGCGATGACCTCGCGCGAGACCATCGAGTAGCGCATGCCGGGGGTGCCCATGCTGACGCCGTCCGATACGGTGATGGTGCCGAAGATGATCGCCTTGCCGCCGGCGGCATCGGCGCCCGCCGCAGCCTCGCGCGCGAGCTCGTCGACATGCATGTTGCACGGGGTGACCATGCTCCAGGTGGAGGCTATGCCCACGATCGACTTCTGGAAATCCTCGTCGTGGAAGCCCACGGCCCGGAGCATCGAGCGGTTCGGCGCGCGATCCGCGCCGTCGTTGACAACGGATGAATGAAGTCGGGTGGAGGCGGGGTTGTCGCTCATGGGCAGGGAAAACGATTAGACTCGCTTGCAGGTGAAAGTGGCAAGTGACAATTGGCCGTCACTTATCACTTGTCACTTCCAGCCGCGGCCCCTTCATTCGAATCCGGAACACCCCATGGCCTTTGATCTTAAAAAAATCCTGAAGGCGCTCCTGTTTTCCTCAAACGAGCCACTTTCCATCCGGGACATCCAGGGCGTGTTCACCCGTTTCCACGAGACCCCGCTGCCGCTTGTGTCTGATGAGGAAGCGGTTGCGCCCGAGGATTCCGCGGTCGGCAGGCTGACGGGCGTCTTTGCCGATCCGGCCGACGATGCCGGACTCTACCAGGATGTGCCGTCGCTGGTGACCGACGCCCAGATCAGGGAGGCCATGGACGCCATCGCCGCGGAACTGCGGGCGGCCGACGAGGGGCTGCTGCTTGTCGAGGGCGCGAACGGCTACCGGATGGCCACGCAGCCGCGCTTCGCGCGCTGGGTGCGCATCCTGCGGCAGGAGCCCCCGCCCCTCAAGCTGAGTCCCTCCTCGCTGGAGACGCTCGCCGTGGTCGCCTATCGCCAGCCGGTGACGCGCGCGGAGATCGAGGCGATCCGCGGCGTCTCGGCGGAGGCCGGGATCAACAGGCTTCTCGAGCGCGAGCTCATCGCGATTTCCGGCCGCGCGGAGATGCCCGGGCGGCCGCTCCTCTATTCCACGACGGACCGCTTCCTCGAATTCATCGGGATCCGCTCCACCGACGAACTGCCGGCGTCCGACGTGCTCACGTCCCGGCAGATCGACGAATGGCTGAAGAACGCGGCCAGCCCCAGGAACCCGGGCGACGCCGAGATGGGCATGGCGGAGGAGCCGCAGCCGGTGGCTGCGGGAACCGCCCCCGCCGCGGGCGATTCCCAGGCCGAAACCGCGCCATGAACCTTGGGCCGCTTCGCGAAAAGATCGACGCCCTGGACCGCCGCATCGTCGAGCTGGTCAACGAGCGCCTCGCCCTTGCGGCCGAGATCGGCCGGATCAAGCGCGGCGTCGGCGGGGAGGTCTACGTGCCGGAGCGCGAGGACGCCGTCCTGCGGACGGTGTGCGCGCTCAACCAGGGGCCCATCAAGACGGAGGCCCTGCGCGCGATCTACAGGGAGATCATGTCGGCGGCCATCGCCCTGGAGAAGCCGCTGCTGGTCGCCTACCTCGGGCCCGAGGCGAGCAACACGCACGCCGCGGCGATGAAGAAGTTCGGGGCGAGCGTGGACTACCACGCCATGGCGACGATCGGCGACATCTTCACGGCGGTCGAGAAGGGGGAGGCCGATGTGGCCGTGATCCCGATCGAGAATTCCACGGAGGGAAGCGTTCGCGAGACGCTGGACAGCTTCGTCGAGAGCGACCTGAAGATCGTCGCCCAGATCCACATGGAGATCACGCACTGCCTCATCTCCAGGTCGCCCCTGGAGAAGATCGAGCGCGTCTATTCCAAGGACCAGGCGCTCGGCCAGTGCCGCCACTGGCTCCAGAGGCACCTGCCCCACGCCCAGCTTGTCGACGCGGCGAGCACATCCCGCGCCGTGCAGATCGCCAGGGACGACCCCGTTGCCGCGGCCGTGGCCAGCGAGCTGGCCGCGGACCACTACGGCGTGCCGGTGGTCGCCAGGAACATCCAGGACCGGGTGGACAACACCACCCGTTTCTTCGTGCTGGGGCGCAAGCCGGCCGGCCCCGTGGGCGGCGGCAAGGACATGACGAGCTTCCTGGTTTCGCTCGGCGACGAGGCGGCGGCGCATTCCGGGGCACTGCTGCGCATGCTCATGCCGCTGGCGGAGCGCGGCATCAATCTCTCGAAGATAGAGTCGCGCCCGAGCAAGAAGCGGCCGTGGGACTATTACTTCTTCCTGGATGTGACCGGACACTTCGACGACGACGCGATGAAGGCGGCGCTCAAGGAGCTCAAGCAATTCTGCCCGCTGGTGAAATGGCTGGGCAGCTATCCGGCCTCGACCCAGCTGTGAGACGCATTTCGGGTCAGCCCCTGAAGGGCCAGATCCTGAAGAATTC
>Ga0302319_10010296_pt1 | contig 17846 bp, 17 predicted proteins | sample Bog_T0_2_FD_203319 | JGI IMG/M metagenome (GOLD analysis project Ga0302319, IMG submission 203319) | Peat permafrost microbial communities from Stordalen Mire near Abisko, Sweden - Bog_T0_2 | ecosystem: Environmental > Terrestrial > Soil > Wetlands > Peat | place: Sweden: Abisko, Stordalen Mire...
TCCTACGGAGATAGGCGCCGAGGGACTCGCGCGAGCGCCAGTTGCTGACCACCGGCGAAAGTTCGCGCACGACAAATCCGGCGGCCTTGGGCGCCGCGGCCTCGGCGTCCTCGCCGTTGATCCCATAGTTTCCAATCTGCACCGCTGTCATCGTCACGATCTGCCCGAAATAGGACGGGTCTGTGAGAATCTCCTGATAACCGGTCATCGACGTGTTGAAGACGCATTCGCCCGCGATCGTGGCGTCGGCTCCGAACGCCAAGCCGCGGAAAACGCTTCCGTCTTCCAGAGCGAGTACTGCCGAGAGAGGGGCGGGCATGGGCGAAGTAGAAAGGGGAAGGCTGGAGGGAGGAAGGGGAAAGTGGCCAAAGCCGATGCCGGAGACGCAGGTTGTGTCGCCCTGGTGACAATGCTATAGCTTATATGGCAACAGGTTATGCATAAATACTGGGATTGCCTCCGATCCTCGATAATTTGGCCAAATCCATGGTCCAATTTGACAGGACCCGGCGGGGCGGCATACTGCCCTCACAACCCTGATGGCCCACACCGAAGACCGTTCCGTTTGGTTCGAAGGCCAGGGGCTTTGGAGTCACGTTTCCGAGGCTGATTGGGGGGATTGGACATGGCAGCTCAAGAACCGGCTGACCTCGGCCGAGCATCTCGAACGCCACATGGTGCTCACGCCCGAGGAGAAGGCGGGCTGCGCGTTTGCCAACAAGAAGCTGGCGCTGGCGATAACCCCCTATTTTTTCAACCTCATCGACCGCGACGATCCCGATTGCCCGATCCGTCGGCAGGTCGTCCCCAGGGGCGACGAGATGGTCGTGAGCGAGGAGGAACGGCTCGATTCGCTCGCTGAGGATGAGCACTCGCCTGTTCCGGGGCTGGTGCACCGTTATCCGGACCGGGTCCTGTTCCTTGTGACCGACCGGTGCGCGGCCTATTGCCGCTACTGCACCCGGAGCCGCCTTGTCTCCAACGCGCAGGATTACAATTTCCATCCCGAATACGAGCAGGGCCTCCGCTACATCGAGGCTCACCCGGAGGTCCGCGACGTGCTGCTTTCCGGGGGCGATCCGCTGCTTCTCTCGGACGCAAAGCTCGACCACCTCCTCGGCCGCCTCAGGGCGATTCCGCACGTGGAATTCATCCGCATCGGTTCGCGCATCCCCGTCTTCCTGCCTCAGCGCATCACGCCCGCCCTTTGCGGGATCTTCAGGAAACACGGCCCGATCTGGATGAGCATACACACGAATCATCCCAGGGAATGCACCGCCGAGCTGAAGGGGGCCTGCGAACGCCTTTCGTTTGCGGGGGTTCCCCTCGGCAACCAGAGCGTGCTGCTCAAGGGCGTGAATGACGACGCCGCGGTCATGGGAGCGCTCGTGCACCGGCTCCTGCGCATGCGGGTGCGACCCTATTATCTTTACCAGATGGACCTCATCACCGGCGGCAGCCACTTCAAGGTGGATGTGCGAAAGGGGGTGGAGATCATCCGGGCGCTCCGCGGCCACACCACGGGTTACGCCGTGCCCCAATACACAATCGATGCTCCTGGCGGCGGCGGAAAGGTTCCGATCAACCCCGAGTACGTCGAGAGGATCACCGAGGACGCCATCGTGTTCCGAAACTACGAGGACAATCTCTACAGCTACCCGCTCAAGAGCACGCTCGCAACCGGCCAGGAACCCGAATTGCCGCCGTCGGAGTCTCTTGAAACTATCACTGTTAAATAGCCTGATGGCAACATGTTGCGCCACACGTTGTCGCACCGTCGGTTTTTATTCAACGTTTTGGGCCATTCAGCGTCTATCCCATCGTTAATAGTTCTTACGGTTTGCTTGGTGTTAGGTCACACGGGGCGCCTCGAAAGGGGCGCCTCTTGTGTTTGGGGACGCTCCGATGCGGATTCTGGAGGACCCTCTCCGGTTGCCTTTTGCTCGCTGAGCCTCGCACGGTCAACCTTCGTGGGTCCTCCAGAATCCGCATCGGAGCGCCCTTCCCAGTGTCAAACGGGGGTGAAGAATACTGTAGCGTGAGGGGCCTTCTCCCTGTTCGTTGTTCGCATGGATGAGTTCAGGCAGATCCTGGGGGTCCGTTTTTACGTCGGGAACCTGGGCGGGCTGCTCGACCGCGCCACGAACGGTGCCGGCCTTATCGTCGTCCCCTCGGCGCCGGTCCTCTCCCGGATGCCCGACGACAGCGCCCACGCCGAGGCCCTAGTGAACTGCGACTTCGCAATCACGGACAGCGGCCTGATGGTCTGGCTCTGGCTGCTGCTGACGGGCGAGCGCCTGCACCGGATCTCGGGGCTGCGTTTTTTGGAGGCCCTGCTCGGCCGCCCCGAGCTGCGCAGACCCGGCGCCACCTTTTGGGTGATGCCCTCCGAAGAGGATTCCCGCGCCTCGGGCGACTGGCTCCGGAAGAGGGGATTGGATGCCGGCCCGCGGAATTGCCGGGTCGCCCCCGTCTACCCGCGTTCCGGACCGCTCGAGGACGTGGGCCTGCTCATGGAACTTGACCGGCTGCGGCCCGAATTTGTCGTCATCTGCCTCGGGGGCGGCGTCCAGGAGCGCCTCGGCCACTTCCTGGTCCGGCGCCTTTCCCACCGGCCCACGATCATCTGCACGGGCGCAGCCGTCGGTTTTTTTTCCGGGCGCCAGGCGCGGATCCCGGCCTGGGCGGACCGCCTCATGCTGGGCTGGCTTTTCAGGACGCTGCACGCCCCGTCGAGTTTTCTTCCCCGCTACAGGCCGGCGCTGGCGCTGGTTCCCCTGCTCCTCAGGTATCGCGCGCGCCGGCCGGGTTTCCCTTGACCCTGGCCCGGGGCGGCACGTCCCGGGTCACGACGCTGCAGGCGCCGACCACCGCGCCCTCGCCGATCGTGACTCCCGGGAGAATGAACGCCCGGGCTCCCACGAAGGCCCGCGCGCCGATCTCGATCGGAGCGCTGAGGAGCGGAAGGTTCTCGTCGTTGAAGTCGTGCGTGGCCGCGCAGAGGTAGGCCTCCTGGGCGACGACGGCGCGCTCGCCGAGCGCGACCCGGGACACGCTGTACAGGTTTGCCCGGTCGCCCACGCTGGCCCGGTCTCCAAGGGCGATATTCCACGGGATCTGTATCCGAGCGCGCTGGTGGACAAACGGCGTGCCCGCGATCGTGGCTCCGAACGCCCGGAGCACAAGGAGCCTCCACGGGTTCGCGGGCTTGGGGGTCCATCTGCAGAGAATCGCCCACGCGCAATCCCAAAGCAGGAGCCTGGCGCGGACGCCCGGTGTCCAGGGGGAGGCGCCCAGCGAAGCCCGCGACGACGGGTGGGGGGTGTATTTGACACCGTCCATTGGCGCGGAACCTAATCCCCAATCTTGCAATTGGAACCATAAACGGGGAAAGGGGGGCATGCCGCTCACTGCGTTTATCACCGGAATAACGGGTCAGGACGGCTCCTACCTTGCGGAACTGCTGCTCGAAAAGGGTTACACCGTGCACGGGCTGGTCCACCGGCCGGACGCACTCGCGACAAGCCACATAGGCCCCCTTGTCCAGGATGGATCGATCGCGGGGCAGCGGCTCTTCCTTCACAACGGGGCGTTTGAGGACGCGACCCACCTTCGACGGATCATAAGCCAGACCAAGCCCAGGGAGTTTTACCATCTGGCGGGCCAGTCCAGCCCGCGCCTCAGCCTCGAGCTCCCCGAAGCCACGGTCGACAGCATCGGGATGGCGACGCTGCGTCTCCTGGAGATAATCCGCGACCTGCCCGACCCACCCCGGTTCCTGTATGCCTCCAGCGCGGAGGTCTTCGGTTCCCCTCCCCACTCCCCCCAGGACGAGCTGACCCCGCTCAATCCGACGACTCCCTATGGGGTCGCCAAGGCATTCTCGCAACAGATGGGCCGGGTCTACCGCCTGGCCTACGGGCTTAGGACCTGCTCGGCCATCCTTTACAACCACGAGTCCCCGCGGCGAAGCGGCCAGTTTGTCACGATGAAGATCGCCCGGGCGGCCGCCCGGATCAAGCGGGGGCTCCAGTCCGAACTCGTCCTGGGAAGCCTGGCGGGCAGGAGGGACTGGGGCTGGGCGCCCGACTATGTGCGCGGCATGTGGCAGATGCTCCAGGCCGATCCTGTGGACGACTTCATCCTGGCCACCGGCCATCTGCATTCCGTCCAGGAGCTGGTGGAGATCGCCTTTGGGGAGCTTGGGCTGGCCTGGCGCGACTACGTCAGGTTCGACCCGAAGCTCGTCTCCGCGATCGAGCCCGTTGCGGCCTGCGGCAATCCGGCCAAGGCGAAGCGGCTGCTGGGGTGGGAAAACACCGTGAATTTTCCTGAAATCGTGGCTCGCCTCGTGCGTTCGGAATGCGACAAATTGCGCTCCTGACATGGCCAAACGAGCGCTCATCACGGGAATCACCGGGCAGGATGGATCTTATCTTGCCGAACTCCTCCTAGGGAAGGGTTACGAGGTGCACGGCGTCGTGCGCCGGTCCAGTTCGGTGAACCGGTCCCGGATCGACCACCTGCGCAACAGCGAATCCGGCCCCAATCCGCAGCTGCGCCTGCATTACGGCGACCTGGCCGACTCGGTGGCCCTGGTGAAGCTGCTCTACGAGCTCCAGCCCGACGAGGTCTACAACCTCGCCGCGCAGAGCCATGTGCGCGTGAGCTTTGAGATCCCGGAATACACGTCGGACATCACCGGCGTCGGAGCGGGAAGGATACTGGAGGCGGTGATCGAGTCGGGGATCGGGAAGAAGGTGCGCTTTTACCAGGCATCGTCGTCCGAGATGTTCGGCAAGGTGCAGGCCGTGCCGCAGAGGGAGAGCACGCCGTTCTACCCGCGCTCGCCCTACGGATGCGCGAAGGCCTTCGCCCATTACCTGACGGTCAACTACCGGGAGTCGTACGGGCTCTTCGCGTGCGGCGGCATCCTGTTCAACCACGAGTCGCCCCGGCGGGGCGAGAGCTTTGTCACGCGCAAGATCACGCTTGCGGCGGCCCGCATCAAGCTGGGCCTCCAGAAGGAGCTGCACCTGGGCAACCTCGACGCCCGGCGCGACTGGGGCTACGCGCCCGAATACGTCGAGGGAATGTGGCGGATGCTCCAGGCGGAGCAGCCCGACGACTATGTGCTGGCGACCAACGAGACGCACACCATCGGCGATTTCCTGGACGCCGCCTTCGGCCATGCCGGCATCGACTGGCACGACCATGTGAAATTCGACGAGCGCCTCCTGCGCCCGGCCGAGGTCGACCTGCTCATCGGCGACTATTCAAAGGCCCGGGCCGCCCTCGGCTGGGAGCCGAGGACCCGCATGAGGGCCCTCGCAGAGCTGATGGTGGATGCGGACATTGCGGCGCTGCGGCGCTGAACATTCCCCTTGCGTCCTCCCGCGGGCCGGCTTTTCTGGAACCCGCCTGTAGGGGAGTCCTCCGCGGAGGGCTGAGAGTGCGGCGCGACCGGCCGTGATACCCTTCGAACCTGAACGGATCATTCCGGCGAAGGAAACACGCAGGCGGTGCGCAAAGGGGCGCGACCGCCTCTTTTCCGGGAGTCCTTTTGGGGCGGGCCTCCATCCCCCCATGCACCTCCGGAAACTCCCGATACTCCTGCCCGCCCTTGCGGGTCTCTTCGCCGCGGCCGCCCACGGCCAGGCCCAGGCTCCCGCGGCCGGCCAGACCGACGACGGGGTGACCCAGCTTCCACGCTTCCAGGTGACGGCCGAGCCGATCGACTCCACGGTCATCCCCCTCGGCGTGCAGGGCTCGGATGTCATGGGCGATTCGCGCGGCCCGCTTGAGACGCCGCGCGCCGCGACGTTCATCACCCCGGCACTCATGGCGGAGAACGGGATCGACAGCGTCGCCGGCCTCGCCGACTACAGCCCGGGCGCCTACGCACCCTCCGAATACGGCCGCACGACCGTCCCGTACATCAGGGGTGACGTCGCCGAGACCTACCAGAACGGCCAGAGGCTGAGCGAAAATCTCTATGGCTACGTGCCCTCCTTCAACGGGGTCTCGTCCGCCGCCGTCGTGCGGGGCGACGGTTCGGCCGTGTTCGGCGGAGGCTACTACCAGGGTGGCTATGTCGACTACATCACCAAAAAACCGGATTTTTCCGGCGCCACCACCACGGTGAACACCCTCATGGGGGAATGGGTGCCCGGCGGCGGCTCCTACGCCGATGGCACCGTGCAGGTGGACCACAACCAGCCGGTCTCGGACACCCTGGCCTGGAGGCTGAGCTACGAGGCCCAGTCCGACGCCACCTACTACCATGCGAGCGGGGCGAGGGACGACCATGAGGACGCCTACGCCGCCGTCACCTGGAAGCCCCGGCCGGGCCTCACGGTCGACGCCAACGCCCAGTTCCTCTGGCAGGACAGCCCGGAGATCCTCGGCATCAACCGGGTCAACCAGCAGCTCGTCTGGAACGGCACCTATTACACGGGCGTTTCCGCGGACAATCCCGATTTTCCGGGGCCGATCCCGGCGACCGGCACGGCGGCGCTCCCGCGCGCGGCCACCCTGTTCTCCCCGGGCGACAATGCGAACGCCGACGTCGCCCGGGCGCAGGCGGTGGCGACGCTGGATCTCGGCCCGGGCCTCTCGCTGGCCGACCGCGTGCTTTACGAGGAGGTGAACCGGAGGTCGTATTACCAATTTGAATACGACGAGTGGGCCACGCAGGAGACCTTCGAGGACCGCCTCGAGTTCCACGGCGACCTCGCCGGCGCGCCCGTGCCGCAGACCTTCACGGGGGGCGTGTCCCTGAGGTGGGAGAGCCGCCTGAGCTATGTGAACTACTTCAACGAATACGCCTACAATTTCGACCTGACCGGGCCGTCCAATGTCTTCAACGAGGCCCAGCAGTTTCCGGCCTCCTACGCTCCGGGGCAGCCCGGGCCCGGCGGGCGTCCCTTCTTCGGCGAGGAGCAGGGCACGCCCGACAGCACGGACTCCCGCCTTTGGAATCCGGCGGTGTTCTGGCAGCACGAGGTGCGGCTGGCACGGCGGCTGTCGCTGCTGGTCGGGCTGCGCGGCGAGGGGTTCCTGGCCCGGGCTCAGGATCCCCTGCCCCCGCCGGGGTCGCTCCCCTGGCGCGACTCGGGGCAGGCGTGGGTGTTCTCCAACGACGAGAGCCTGCTGTTCCGGCCCGCCCGCTGGGCCACCCTGTACGCCACGTGGCAGCAGATGCACAACGTCAGCGGCAGCGACGCCGGCGGCGGCGTCATGCTGAACGGCAGCGGGCGGATCGACCCGGGCGACCTCCGCGACGTGAGCGAGCTGGCGGAGCTCGGCGCGAAGTTCTCCTTTCTCGACGGCAGGGCCTACGCCGCGGCGACGCTTTTCGACCAGGCGCGCACGCAGATCGAGATCGGCGACGTCCACAACGACATCCGTCTGCGCGGCCTCGAACTCGAGGCCGTCGCCCAGCCCTCGCGGAACCTGAGCGCCACGCTCAACGCCACGTTCCAGCAGGGATGGTATGAGGACTCGGCCCCCTTCCAATTCGGCGGGCAGTCGATCTACGACGCCTACGCGCTGGGCCGGGGGCCCGGCGGCCTCGGGAACAACGCGGGCGACTTCAACCCCTACGGCGACCAGGAGCCCGTCGGCGATTACCCGCTCCAGGCGTTTTCGCGGGCCATGCTGAATGGAAGCGTGCGCTGCCGCTGGGAATCGGGATTCGGGCTCGAGTCCGACCTGCAGTGGCAGAGCTGGCAGCGCGGCAACCTGGCCGACCAGTGGCACATCCCCTCCCAGTACACCCTGGATTCCACGGTCTTCTACCAGGCCAAAGCCTGGGAGTTCGACCTGGATTTCCTCAACCTGACGGACCGGCACAACTGGATCGCCAACGGCGACGCCTACACCGACAGCCAGCTCATCTTCCAGGAGCTCCCCTTCCGCATCCAGGCCCGCTTCCGCTACAAGTTCTGACGAAGCGCACTACCTCATCATCCCGGCCACCCAGGGGTACGCGGCGATGGCCGCCTCGAACTTGGCGGTTCCCAGGTCCTCCTCGACCATCGTGAAGATGTCCAGCATCTGGAGGGTGGCGCCCGGGCCGCCGCGGGTGGTGTCCCAATGCTCCAGGACGTCCGCCAGCCTGACGCGGGGAGGCTCGGGCATCAGCCCGCGCATGCTGGCGGGCACCTCCGTCGGGATGCCGTCGCGAAGCAGGCAGTAGCGGGGCGGATCGCTCATGAAGGCCGGCCCCGTCCATCCAAAGTCGAGGGCCCCGAGGAATGTCACAAGGTTGACGACATACGGGCGGTACACGGCGGTGTCGAAATGGTCGAGGCAGCCGGTCGGGATCGGCATCATGTTCTTCGCAAAATACTGGGCCTTGGCGCCAAAGATATTCTCCGCATCAATCGGACGGGGCAGCCCCAGGGGATGGGTGACCCCGAAAATCTTTGGGGATGGGCGGAGATACATGGCCGTTGGAAGGGTTCTCGGGGGATAACGTGTTATATTCCAAGCATAGCACCGGATTCCGCCTTCCATGAAACTTTCAATGATCGCGCTTGCGATTTTCTCGGCCCCGGCCGCCGCCCTGGGCTCGTCCGCACAGGTCGCCGCGCCGCCGGCCGCCCTGCACCTCTCCCTTAAGTTCAACAAGGTTCCGCTGGGCAACGTCGTCAGGATCCTCTCCGCCCGTTTCGGCGCCACGGTGGCGATTGGAGCGAACGCCCGGGCGCCCATCACCGGCGACTTCTCCGGCATGGATCTCCGCCAGGCGCTCACGGCTGCGGGCAGCCAGTCGGGCCTGGTCGTCGTGCTCCTCGGGAAGGATCCCTCCGCAGGCTACTGCCTCGACACGCCCAAGCCCGCGCCACCGGCCGCTCCCGCCGCCGTCGCCGGGGCGCCAAAATCGGACGCCAGCGTCAAGGTCGGGCTCGACGAGGCGGCGAGGCGGCGGCTCGAGCTCCTCAGGGCGCAGCAGGGGCTGCTCGAGCAATCCTCGGATTCGGAAACGGGGAATTGATCCCACACGGGGGGGGTGCCCGGACGGGGATCCGGGGTGAATTGCCCATGGCTCATATTTCCTGTGAAGCTGGGCGCCGATTGGCCCGATAGGGGGATTACCCGCTTGATGAACCCAGAGCCCCCCAACCCTCAGACGGCCAAGTTTAACGGGGACTTCTCCCTGCCGGGACCGGCCAAGGCCGAGCTCCAGGTGAGGTGCCATTTCACGGACCTGATGCTCCAGAGCAGGGAAATCGAGGATCAGACCCGGGTGGACTACCTGCAGAGGCAGGTGCCTCTTTGGGAGGCGCTCAAGAGCGTCACCGAGACCTGCTTCTCCCTCTGGTCCCAGGCAAACGGTTCGAAACGCGACAAGTTCATCCGGGATGCCCTGGCCATCAAGGAGCGCTGCGCCAAGGAGGGGCAGGCCCTTGTGCTCGCGGCCCTCAAGAACCCGCTCCAGGCAAAGGCCATAGCCCGGGTGCTTTTGCTGGGGCACAACTTTCTCAGGACCCTGGACATCTGCCTGCAGGCGCTTCTCAGATATCCCTCCCAGAAGTCCGTCGCGCGGAAACCCCTGAGGACCGAGGTCGTCATTGACTGGGCCGTGGGCGGAATCCGCGACTGGGTGGTCCATTACCCCTATTCGTTCGAGAAGGCGGGGAACGATGGGCGCACGCCGCAGCGAATGGCACACGTCAACCGGCATTACTCGACGGACCGGAGCGTGCGCAGCCAGATAAGCCACAAGCAGATCGCAAACATCTTCATGCTGCGCGAGACCACGGTCGCAGACCTGGAACACCGGGGACTCGCAAAGCTCCGTGCGGCCTTCAAATCGGCCCAGGGCGGCGACTTCGACCTGTCGGAACTGACAAACCTTTAGCGGCCTGCTGGCAGGCTGTTGGGGATCAGCCCCCGGGGGCGAACAGCTCCCCGAAGAAGTCCAGCATGTCCGCCCACGACCTCCGGTCGGCCTGCGCGTTGTACCCAATGGCTCCGCTGATGTGGTTGGCCGCGGCAAGCGCGTCGGCCCCGGGATTCGTGAAGGCGTGGCGCGCCCCGGAATAGGCGACGAATTTGTAGTCAAAGTTGCCGCTGTTCAGCGCCGCGAGGAAAGCCGCAGTCTGCTCGGGCTTGATCGTGGGATCGACGGCCCCCTGGCAGATCAGGAACTTCGCCTTGTTGGGCGCGCCGGCAGGGGGCGGGAGGAGCGCACCATGAAAGCTTACAATGCCGGCCAGGGGAGCCCCGCTGTAGGCAAGGGCCTGCACGGTGGATCCGCCAAAGCAATAACCGATCGCCGCGACTCGCGCGGGGTCCACAAGCCCCGTGGCCAGGAGGCGGTCGAGCCCGGCCCGCGCCCGCTCCGCCATGAGCGGCTTGCCGTAGAACTGGCCCGAAAGGGCGCCGGCGGTCTTGGCATCCGTGGTCGAAACCCCCTGGCCGTACATGTCGACGGCAAAGGCGACATAGCCCAACCGCGCCAGTTGCTCCGCCCGGTGCTTTGCGTAGTCATTGAGACCCCACCATTCGTGGACGACCAGGACGCCCGGGAGTTTCCCTTTGGCGGTCGCAGCGCCGTCGTAGGCCAGGTAGCCGACAAGCTGCGTGCCGGCCTGCTCATAAGGAACCGATTGGGTCACTATTTCGGCCCGCGCGGCCGACGCGGAGAAAAACAGGGCCAGGAAGGTCGATAAAGCTTTCATGGTGAAGGCCCATCTTGGGGGTTCCTGGCCCAATTGCAACTGGCGGCCGTCGCCCTGGGTCCGGGTCATTTTGGCCTTCGGGTCGGAAAGCATGCTAAGATGAACCCAGCCGTGCCGATATCCTAGAGTGACCAACAAAATGCCCGCAATGGACGAGGCTCCTCCCCAGCAGTTGATCCAGACCCAGAAGGCGGAAGCCATCGGGCGGCTGGCCGGGGACGTCGCGCATGACCTCAACGACATCCTGACCGTCATCACGGGCTATGCCAACGTCCTGCTCAACTCCGAGGGATGCACCCAGGACATGCGGGAGCCCCTCAGGCAGATCTTTGTCGCTGGTTCGCGCGCCACCGACCGCACGCGCGACCTGATGGCGTTCAGTCCGGGGGCCGGCTGCAAACCCGCTGCCCGCGGCCCGGCGCCCGCCGCACCCGGATCGCCCGGCGGAGACGGAGGCGAGACGATCCTTCTGGTGGAGGACGAGGACTCCGTGCGCGATTTCGCCGCGGCCGTCCTGAAGCGGTCCGGGTACCGCGTGCTGCAGGCGCGCTCCGGCGTGGACGCCCTCGATGTCTGGAAATGGCATTCGCCGAGGATCTCGCTCCTGTTCACGGACTTGGTGATGTGCGACGCAATGACCGGCCTGGAGCTTGCGGACAGGCTGCTTTCCGAGAAGCCGGCGCTCAAGGTGGTCTGCACGAGCGGCTACACCGAGGAAAGGCTTGCGGGCGGCCGGGTTTCTCCGGGCTTTATTCAATTTCTGCAGAAGCCCTACCAGCCCAGGGAACTCGCCGCAGCCGTGAGGTCGGCGCTGGCGCCCTCCCCCGTCAAATGAGCGGCGCCTCGAACACCACCACGCCGATGTGGGCCGTCCGCCTGAGGACCGGCATAAGCCTCGGCCTGATCTCGGCATTGGTCGTCCTCCTGGGATGGCGCCATTACCTTGCCCTGGGTGCGGTCGCCGGGCTGGCGATCCTGTGGATGGAGTGGCTCGTCACGCGCGCCATCCGGAACCAGGCCAGCGCCCGCGAGCCCATCGAGCAGGCCCTCGCGCGGGAGCGCGACCTGCTGCGCGCCCTCCTCGACAACGTCACCGACAACATCTACTTCAAGGACCTCGACTCCCGATTCATAAAGATCAGCCGCTCGCACGCAGAGCAGTTCGGGCTCGCCGACGCGTCCGGGGCGGTCGGAATGACCGACGCGGACTTCTTCACCGCCGAGCACGCCCAGCCGGCGCTGGACGACGAGCGTGAGATCATCCGCACGGGTCGCCCGATCGTCGGCAAGGTCGAGAAGGAAAACTGGAAGGGCGGCAGGGAGACGTGGGGTCTGACGACCAAGGTGCCGCTCAGGAACGAGCAGGGCGAGATCATCGGCACCTGCGGGATCACGAAGGACATCACCGACCTCAAGGTGACGGAGCGGGAGCTTGCCGCCGCGCGCGACGCCGCCCTCGAATCGACGCGCGCAAAGAGCGAATTCCTGGCGAACATGAGCCACGAGATCCGCACGCCGATGAACGGGGTCCTGGGCATGGTCGGCCTGCTTCTCGACACCAAGCTCGACCCGATGCAGCGCGAGTTTGCGGAGACCGTCCGCATCAGCGCGGAGAATCTCCTGACCATCATCAGCGACATCCTCGACTTTTCCAAGATAGAGGCCGGGAAGCTCAACTTCGAGACCATCGACTTCAACCTGGTCGAGATCGCCGAGGGGACGCTGGACATGCTCGCCGAGCGGGCCCAGGTGAAGGGCATAGAGCTGGCCGGCTCCATTCCGCCGGACGTCCCCTCGCGGCTCCGCGGCGATCCGGGCAGGCTCCGCCAGGTTCTCACCAATCTCCTGGTCAACGGGATCAAGTTCACGGAACGCGGCGAGGTCGTCCTGCGGGTCCTCAAGGAGAGCGAAACGGAGACCCACGCGACGATCAGGTTCGAGATCGTGGACACCGGCATCGGCATACCCCCCGAGGTCCAGAGGCGCCTGTTCCAGGCCTTCACCCAGGCGGACTCCTCGACGACCCGCCGGTATGGAGGCACCGGGCTCGGCCTGGCCATCGCCAAGCAGCTCGTCACCCTCATGGATGGAAAAATCGGCGTGGAAAGCGAACAGGGCAAGGGCTCGATCTTCTGGTTCTCAGCCCGTTTCGAGAAGCAGACCGGGGCGCTCAAGCCGGCCAGGTTCCAGAACCGCAACCTTTTCAACCTTCGCGTCCTCGTGGTCGACGACAACGCCACAAACCGCCAGATACTCCGCCACCAGCTCTTCGCCTGGAAGATGGAGAAGGGAAGCGCGGCCAGCGGATTCGAGGCCCTCAACATCCTCCGTGCGGCGGCGGCGGCCGGGACCCCGTACCACCTGGCCCTCCTCGACATGCAGATGCCGGAGATGGACGGCCTCACGCTCGCCCATGCGATCAAGAGCGAGCCGGCGATCGCCGAAACACGCCTCATCATCCTCACCTCCCTCGGCAAGGTCATGAGCACGGAGGAGTTCAAGGCCGCGGGCATCGACGCCTACCTGGTGAAGCCCGTGAAGCAGTCGCGCCTCTTCGACGCCGTCGTGAGCACGATGCAGACCTCGCCCGCGGGCATCTACGGCAAGGCCCCGGAGGCCGGCGCACCCGCCGAGCCCGTCGATCCGTCGCTTTCCCGGCTGCGGATACTGGTGGCGGAGGACAACGACGTAAATCAGAGGGTCGCCCTCGGACAGCTCCAGCGGCTCGGCTACCCGGCCCACGCGGTGGGCAACGGGCTGGAGGCGCTCAAGGCCCTTGAGAAGAATGCCTACGACATCATCTTCATGGATTGCCAGATGCCGAAGCTCGACGGCTTTGAGACCACCCTCAAGATCCGTGAGCGGGAGAAGGCGGCGCTGGCCGACGGCGGCGCGAGGCCGCCGGTCCACATCGTCGCGATGACCGCCGACGCCATGCAAGGCGACAGGGAGCGGTGCATTGCCGCGGGCATGAACGATTACATCAGCAAGCCTGTCCACCTGGGAGAGCTCCGCGCTTCCTTGGAACGAATGGCTCACGAAGCACTTGCCACTTGCCACCTCTGACCCGCGGAGGTAGACTGCGGGCCATGAGCACTGCGGTAAAAGTCATCCTCGCGGCGGTCGGACTTGTCGTCCTGATCGCCGTGATCGTCGGGCTTTCCGCGATCAGCTCCTACAACGGGCTGGTCGGGCTGAAGCAGGGGACCGACGCCCAATGGGCGCAGGTCGAGAACGTCTACCAGCGGCGGGCCGACCTGGTTCCCAACCTCGTGGCCACGGTGGCCGGAGCGGCGAATTTTGAGAAATCCACCCTCATCGCCGTCACCGACGCCCGCGCCTCCGTCGGACGCCTGCAATTGCCTGCCGGCTCGGCCCCGACCGATCCCGCCCAGCTGGCCGCCTTCGAGCAGGCCCAGGGGCAGCTCGGCAGCGCCCTTTCCCGCCTCCTCGTTGTGTCCGAGCGTTATCCGGACCTGAAGGCGACCGAGTCCTTCAGGGACCTGCAGGCGCAGCTCGAGGGGACGGAGAACCGGATAGCCGTCGAGCGCGGGCGCTTCAACGACGCCGTCCAGGCCTACGACACGGCGATACGCCAGTTCCCCGCGGTCATCCTGGCCGGCGTCTTCGGCTTCACCTCCCGGCCCTACTTCACGGCCGCTCCCGGCACCGAGACCCCCCCCAAGGTCCAGTTCGATTTCAGCGGCAAGACCACGTGACCGCGTTCCGGGACCTCCCTTTCCGCCTGTGGGCCGCCCTGGCTCTTGTCGCATGCGGCGGGGCCGCGGCCCGGGCCGCCGAGGTCATCCCGCCTTCCCCGGCGGCCTATTTCAACGACTACGCGGGCGTCGTCCGTCCCGACGCCGCCGCCGCGCTCAATGCCGGGCTCGAGCAGTTCGAGCGGGAGACATCGAACCAGATTCTGGTCGCGATCTATCCGCACATGGAGTCCGACTCCTCGATCGAGGATTACACGGTGAGGGTGGCCCAGTCCTGGCAGGCCGGGCAGAAGGGGAAAAAGAACGGAGCCGTCCTCTTCGTCTTTGCGCAGGACCACACACTCAACATCGAGGTCGGCTACGGCCTCGAGGGAGCCCTGACGGACGCGCTCTGCAGGCGCATCATAGACGATGAGATCGTGCCGCGGATTCGCGCCGGGGACTTCACCGGGGCAATGCAGGCGGGGGTCCAGGCGATCCTCGCGGCCACGAGGGGCGAGTACAAGGGCGACGCAACCACGGCGGCCGACGACAGTGCTGGAGGCCAGGGCCGGCTACCGCTGCCCGTGGTGGCGATCTTCTTCCTCCTGATGATCGGCCTTTCGGTGCTGCGCAGCCGCCGGCACGTGGTCTACAGCGGCGGCGGCCGGCGGGGCTACTGGGCGGGCGGCGTTCCCTGGATCATGAGCGGGGGAGGTGGCGGAGGTTTCGGCGGAGGCGGCGGAGGTTTTTCGGGAGGAGGAGGAAGTTTCGGCGGAGGCGGCGCCAGCGGCCGCTGGTAGAGAATCCACGATGCGCTGGCTGTTCTCCAATCCCGCAGGGATCGACCACAAACGCGTGGCCGCCGCCATCGCTGCCGCCGAAAAGGCGACCTCGGGGGAAATCCGCGTGGTCGTGACGCGTCACAGGACTTCGGATCCGGTGGCCGCGGCACGCAGGCACTTCAGCCGTCTTGGGCTTGGCCATACGCATCGGAACACGGTGCTCATTCTCGTTTCCCCGAGGTCGCGGAACTTTGCCGTCATCGGCGACAGGGGCGTCCACGAAAGATGCGGAGATTCGTTCTGGACGGAGCTCACCGGCGCGATGGTTGGCTACTTCAAGCGCGGTGAATTCACCGAAGGGGTGGTGCACGGCGTCGAGCGGGCCGGAGCCCTCCTTGCCGCGCATTTTCCGCCCGCATGAAACAGTCCAGGCCCCCCCTTCTTCCCTCCGAGGTTCTCCGCCGGATGCTGCGCGTCGCGCGGTTTAACGGCTCCTGTGTCCTCGCTCTGGCCGGGGTGTGCGCCTTCGTCTCGGCGTCGTACCACGACGTCCATGGCACGATTGTGGGCCTCCTCGTCGCCGGAGCCGGGGCCATTGAACTCCACGGCGCCGGCCTGCTCGCCCACCGGGAGGAGCGCGGGCTGCGCTGGCTGGTTTCCGCACAGGTGTACCTGATGTTCATAATGCTCGCCTATGTGGCCTACTCGCTCCACCACCCGGATATTGCCGGGTTCAGGCGGCTGCTCGCGACCGCGGCCTCCGACTATTCCCTGTCCACCGGGGATCTGCGCCAGGCCGTGGTCCAGTCCGGCATGACGGTGGACGAATTCCTCCGCTCGACCTACCAGCTCGTCTACCTGCTGGTCGGCGCTGCCACGGTGGTTTTTCAGGGCGCCATGGGCATCTATTACGCCCGCCGGCAGCCGGCGGTGGCCAAGGCGCTTGCAAGGTAGGCACGCCCGGAGGGGATTGACCCGGGTGGCGGGGTCTGTTGTCCTCCGGCCGTGTACACCATCATCGGGGGCGACGGCAGGGAGTACGGGCCCGTTCCGGCCGACCAGGTGCGCACATGGATCTCGTCGGGGCGGGCCGACATGAACACCAGGGCGCGGGAACTCGGAAGCGACGAATGGAGGCCGTTGGGGGATATTCCGGAATTTGCGGGCGGACCGCGGCGGACGCCCGCCCCTCCCGTCATGGCCCCGGAGCCCGGGGACGCGCGGGCCCTCGCCGATACCCTGATCGCCGGGGCCCGGGACTTCGACGTCTTCCGCTGCTACGAACGCAGCTGGGCCCTGGTCAAGTCGCAGTTTTGGCCGCTGCTTGGCGTCACCCTTCTCGTCGGCCTCATCTCGGTCATCTGCCGCGTGCCGCCCTACCTCGGGATGGTTGTCAGCCTGACCCTGAGCGGGGTCTTCACGGGAGGACTGCAGTATTATTACCTGAAGAGGATACGCGGGCAGCCGACCGACATCGGCGACGCCTTTGCGGGTTTCACCCTGGCGTTCGGACCCCTGGTGATCGCTTTTATCGTTTACCTGGCGCTTGTGATGACGGGATTCGTGCTTCTCATCCTCCCGGGCATCTACCTCGCGGTGGCCTACCAGTTCGCCTTCCTCCTGATCCTGGACAGGAAGCTCGATTTCTGGTCGGCCCTGGAGGTCAGTCGCCGGGTGATCACGGCCAGATGGTGGCCCATGTTCGGCCTCGGTCTGCTGGGCGTTCTCTTCGCGATCATCGGGCTGCTCTGCCTCGTGGTCGGGGTGTTCGTCGCGATTGTGCTTATCCAGGGCGCGGGCGTCTACGCCTACGAGGACCTGTGCAACCCGCAGGGCCGGTCCGCTAGCGCGGCGCCCCGGCCTTCACCAGCCGATCCGCCAGCGCCTGCGGGCTGAACATCGGGGAGGAGCAGGCGCCGTTGGCGCATAAAAAGGCGGCGGCGCGCGGATAGGCGGGATAGATGTCCTCGCCGCGCGGAGGCGGCCCCTCGCTCCTGTCCCACCACTCGACAAGCTTGTGCGCGGTGGGAAGGCGGAGCGCGACCGCATGCATCGCGCGGGCCCCCGGATCGTCCTTCCGGCCGAGGATCATGACGTGAAGCGGATCGGTGCCCGCCTCCTCCTCGGCGAGCAGCGCTCCGCCGACGTAGTACCCGCGCCGCGACGTGAGGGCCGGCGCAAGCACCCAGCGGAGGGCCGACCCCGACATCGCGCGGAATTCCGGCCTGCCTGTGGCGTCGCCGATCGCCGACGCAAGGCGCGAGAGAGCCACGTTCTCGTCGAATTCCGGCCCGGGCGGCGGAAACGACCACACGGTGGTGTCGCTGCTCGCGTAACCCTGGGAGGCGCCCCGGGAAAAATGGGACCGGATGAAGTCGGCCGCGGCAGCGGCCCTGTCCAGCCACCGGGATTTCCCCGTGGCCTGGAAGAGCGCGTAGAAGGCCCCGCCCATGGCGAGGCTGTCCCCGAGGTACGGACCGGCGGCGTCCCTCGCGTCGTGGCGAAACCCGCCGCCGGGCAGGGACCTGTGCACCTCCACCCACTCCGCCGCCCGCTCAGCCTCGGCGAGGGCGGAGCCGTCGCCTGTCGAGGCCGCGAACTGCGCGAGGGCCGCGATCGCCCAACCGTTTTCCCTCGCATAGACATGGCGGTCGACCCGGGGAATCCCCCTT
>Ga0302319_10010297_pt1 | contig 17844 bp, 17 predicted proteins | sample Bog_T0_2_FD_203319 | JGI IMG/M metagenome (GOLD analysis project Ga0302319, IMG submission 203319) | Peat permafrost microbial communities from Stordalen Mire near Abisko, Sweden - Bog_T0_2 | ecosystem: Environmental > Terrestrial > Soil > Wetlands > Peat | place: Sweden: Abisko, Stordalen Mire...
CCTTCAAACCCTCCTCGCCGCTCGAGGCGGTGACGATCTCGATTTCCGGCGAATCAAAAATCCGCTGGAATGAATACCGCACGTCTTCTTCGTCATCAATCAACAGGAGCTTGCTCATTTGCACGGGCAGGATAACGGATTCCAGCAAAAGAAATAGGGATTTTTTGAATTGAATCTGCACGGCCGGCCGGGCAAGGTTCTTAATGTTCCCCAAACTAAATCGCACACAAAAATTATGAAGAACAATCTATGGGTCGGCCTGATGACGCTGGTGGCCGGTTCGTTCCTGACGGCGGACGCCAGTCCGAAAGATGACGTGAAAATCGCCGCCGCCGCGCTCGGCAGCCAGACCAACTACAGCTGGCAGGCCACGGTGGAGGTTCCCGCCGATGCGCAGTTCAAGCCCGGCCCGACCGACGGAAAAACGGAGAAGGGCGGCTACACGACTCTGGCCATTGGTTTCGGCGACAACACGACCGAGGCCGTGATCCAGCGCACGAATGGCGCGGTCAAGACGGACGACGGCTGGAAAACGCTGGCCGAGGCGATGAAAGACAATGGCGACGGCGGGTTCAACCCGACGATGTTTGTCGCGCGCATGGTGCAAAATTACAAGGTTCCCGCGGTCGAAGCCGCGAGCCTGGCCGGCAACGCAAAGGAATTGAACCAGTATAGCAATGCGATTTCCGGCGATCTGACCGAGGCGGGTGCGAAGGAGTTATTATCCTTCCGGCGCCGCGGCAATGGCGGTGAACCTCCGACCGTCACCAATCCCAAAGGCTCGGTGACGTTCTGGATCAGGGACGGTCAGCTCGTGAAATATCAATATCACATTCAGGGCACCGTCAGCTTCAACGGCAACGACCGCGATGTTGACCGCACGACCACGGTGGAAATCAAGGACGTGAACGCGACAAAGATTGACGTGGCCGACGAGGCGAAGAAACTGTTGGAGTAAGGTTTTGAATCAGGCCGCCCGGCTTTTCATTTCCTTTGGTTCGGTTGTTTTGGCTTCGGGAATTTGTCTGCTGATAATACCTGATATTCGTTGTTTGACGTTGCTGCGGGTCTGACCTAAACTCATTTTCCTTTTCAATATGAAAATTATTGTTTGTGATCCAATCTCACCCAAGGGCATCGCGTTGCTCCAGCAGCGGCCTGAATTCCAGGTTGTTGTCCTGCCGAAACGGCTGCCGGAAGCGGAATTGATTCCGCTCGTGGCCGACGCCACCGCGCTGGTCGTCCGTTCGGAAACCAAAGTCACCCGAAAAATCATCGAGGCGGCGAAGCAGTTGCGCGTTGTCGGCCGCGCCGGCGTCGGCGTGGACAACGTGGACATTGAAGCCGCCACCCAGCACGGCACGGTGGTGATGAACACGCCCGGCGGCAACACGGTGACGACGGCGGAATTGACCTTCACCATGCTGCTTTCACTCGCCCGCAAAGTGCCGCAGGCGGCGGCGACAATGATTGCCGGCAAATGGGATCGCAAACTGTTTCAAGGCGTCGAGCTGCAAGGCAAGACGCTTGGCGTGCTCGGCATGGGCCGCATTGGCACGGAGGTGGCCAAGCGCGCCATCGCGTTCGGGATGCACGTCATCGCCTACGATCCGTATCTCACGGAAGACCGCGCGAAGGCCATCGGCGCGGAGTTCGCGCCGGAAGTGGACAATGTTTATCGCGTCGCCGATTTCATCACCGTCCACATGCCGGTCACGAAAGAGACGAAGGAAATGCTGAACGCCGCCGCCTTCGCCAAAATGAAGCCCGGCGTGAAGATTGTGAACTGCGCGCGCGGTGAAATCATTTCCGAAGCCGACCTCATCGCGGCGCTGGAATCAAACAAGGTGGCCGGTGCGGCGCTGGATGTTTTCGCCGTGGAACCGCTGCCGGCGGATCATCCATATCGCAAGCAGGCGAATTTGATTTTGACGCCCCACCTGGGCGCGAGCACCGAGGAAGCGCAGGAAAAATGCGGCATTGAAGTCGCCGAAGTCATCGCGGGTTATTTGCTCACGGGCGAAGTCCGCAACGCGGTGAACCTGCCTTACCTCGACGCGAAGACTTACGAGCAGGTGAAGCCATATCTGCCGCTCGGCGAGGCGCTGGGCAAATTGCTCGCGCAGCTTACGCCGGCGGGTGCCGACCGTTTGCACATCACTTATGGCGGCAACGCGCGGCTGCTGCCGAACATTGATCCGGTGACGCGCGCAGTGCTGCGCGGCTTTTTGTCCACGAGCAATTTGAAGGACGTGAACAACGTCAACGTCCGCAGCGTGGCGCAAAGCATCGGCATCACGGTCGAGGAAAAAAAATCGGACGAGCCGGTCACGTTCAACGAATGGGTCCACGTCCAGGTTTTCAGCAACGGCAAGAAACTGATTTCGGCGGGCGGCACGTTCTTCGGTTCGCCCAACAACCCGCGCATCGTGCGTTTGTTCAGCCAGTCGGTGGAAATTCCTGTCACCGGCACGCTGCTGCTGTTGAACAACGCGGACAAGCCGGGCATCGTCGGTCTGCTCGGGACGCTGCTGGCGAAGCATAAAGTCAACATTGGCAGCATGAGCCTGGGCCGCGACACGGCGGGCGGGCGGGCGTTGACCGTGTTGAGCCTGGACAGCGAGCCGCCCCAGGCCGTGCTGGATGAACTGAAAAAAGACTCTGACATTAGCAATGTGAAAGTGGTAAAACTGTAGGCATTTTTGAACTGAATCGAACCCAAACCAATCGAACGAATACATGAACACCAAAATGAAGCTGATTTTTCCCGCCGCGCTCGCCGTGGCCTTGATGACTTCGCCCCACGCCAATGCCGCCACCGCCGATGCAACGGCGCTCGCCGCATTCGGGACCAATTCCGTCGCGACGGACACGAATGCGAACCCGGCGGCGACGATTGCATCGCTGTTTGGCGATCCGGTCATCGCGAAGGGCAAGGGCGTTGAGATCAAGCAGAGTGCGCTGGATGAGGTCGTGCTGGGCGTCAAATCCGCCGCCGCCGCGCACAACGAGCCGATTCCGCCGGGTCAGATGATGGGCATCGAAAGCCAGATGCTCAACCGGTTGATTCAGATCCAGCTTCTCCTGCAAAACGCGACGGATGCCGACAAGGCCGAGGGAAAAAAGAAGGCCGATCTGCAGATTTCGGCATTGCTGGAACGCGCCGGCTCGCCGGAGGCGTTTGACCGCCAGTTGAAGGCGGTCGGTATGACCCCGGAAGAACTGCGTGCCAAAATCACGCAGGAAGCCACGGCGACGGCGACCTTGACTCGCGAGCTGGCGATCACCGTGACCGATGACGAGGCGAACGCTTTTTACACTAATCATCCGACGGATTTTGAACAGCCGGAAACCGTGCACGTCCGCCACATCCTACTGCTGACCATGGACACGGCGACCCGCGCGCCTTTGCCCGCCGATCAAATCCAGGCCAAGCGCAAACAGATTGACGACCTTCTCAAGCGCGTGAAGGCCGGGGAAGATTTTGCGACGCTCGCCGGGCAATACTCCGAAGATCCCGGTTCGAAGCTCAAGGGCGGCGAACTGCCGCCGTTCAGCCACGGTGAGATGGTTCCGGAGTTTGAAGCCGCCGCCTTTTCCATGGCGACAAACACTGTCAGCGATGTCGTGACCACCGCCTACGGCTTCCACATCATCAAGCTGCTCGACAAGGCTCCGGCGAAAAAACTGGCGTTGACGGACAAGGTGCCCATGACCGACACCACCATTGCCGACAGAATCAAGGAGGTGCTGGTCCAGCAAAAGACCGCGAAGCTGGCGCCCGCCTACCTGGCCGGTTTGAACAAAGCGGCCGGCGTGGAAATCCTGGATGCCGATTTGAAGGCTGCCGCTGCCGCTGCGGCGCTGGCTGCCGCCACGAATGCGCCGGTGGAGGCGCCGTAATCAGCCGGGGAGGCTTGCCAAAGCCGTTGAAACACGTCATTTTGGGAATGTTATGAAAATAAAGATTGGAATGGTTGTTCTGGTTGTCGTCAGTGCCGGGCTGCTCATCGCCTTGCTCGCCACCAAGAAGCAGTCCGAAGATCTGCGCAAAAAAGACACCGACGCCATTCTTGACTTTTCCAACCAGTTGACGACGGCCAACACGAGCCTTGATGATCTGCGCCAAGTCAACCTCATGTTGACGAACGACATTGTCACCACCCATGAGGCGCTGGAAGCCGCATCCAACAACCTGGTGGCCACCACCATTACGCTGACGGATACCAAAGCCAGCCTGGAAAGCGCCCAAGACCAGATCACGAACCTGACCGGCCGCATCAGCGATCTGGAAGAGCAAAACAAAGTGCTGGATGACCGCGCCATCGCGCTCTCTAACAACATTGCCATGCTGGATGCCCAGATCGCCGACACGCAGCAAAAACTTGCCACCGCCGAAACCAACAACACGTTCCTGACCTTTGAACTGCAAAAACAGATGGCGCAAAAGGCAGAACTGGAACGCAAGTTCAATGACATTGACGATGTGCGTGCACAGGTTAAAAAACTGCGCGACGAGCTGTTTATTGCCCGCCGCCTACAATGGATCAACGCCGGAACCAGCCCCGCCTTGCAGCCCAAAGGTGCCCAGCTGCTCATGCAGCGGACAACCCCTTTGGTGAAGGCCTCAGCCACCAACCAGTCGCCGCAATACGACCTCAATGTGGAAGTTGGTTCCGACGGCTCGGTTCATGTCCTGCCGCCACCCACCAATTCGGCGGCGCACTGATGACATCTGCGGGAAAAATTCCACCCGCCCATTTCCGCCATGCCGACCTACGAATACACCTGTGAAAAATGCGGCCACGAGTTTGAAGTCCTGCAGCCCATGTCCGCAGCGCCGCTGTTGACCTGCACCCGGGAAGTTTGCCCGCGGAAAAAATGGGGGCGCGGCAGGGTAAGGAAAAAGATCAGCTCCGGCGGCGGACTTTTGTTCAAGGGCAGCGGTTTTTACATCACCGACTATCGAAGCGAAGGCTACAAGAAATCCGCCAAAACCGAGGCGGCCCCGGCCAAACCGGCGGCTGGCGACGCCAAACCCGCACCGGCCAAAGCCGCCGCCAAAGCGGATCAAAAATGAAGACGGTGTTGCATCGGGTTCGCGATTCAACGCTTCAACACTTCAACGTTCTCCCCTTTTGCCGGACGCTTGTCCTTGGCGTGCCGTTGTTCGCGCTGGTTGCCCACGGCCAGCCTTTTTTGCAGGATAAAACCATGGCGCGAAGCATTTCCGGCCAGTTTATCGTCCATGGTTCGTCCCAGTTTTCAATTCTGGCCGTTTCGCCCGAGATTGCCACCGACACGAATTTTGTCCGGCTGGAGCCGGCCCTGCTCGCCGTTTCCGCCGAGCGTATCAAGGACTTGCTATGGCACCGGCTCGAAATCAAGCTGAACACGCCGTGGCGTGGGCAGATTTATCTGGTGATTCATCCGGCGCAGTCGCTGGATGAAAGTGTCACCATCGTTTCCAGGCAGACAATCAACGGCTGGGATTATCGCGTGGAGCTGCCCGACGTGCTGTCGCGCACCCGTTTCACGCGGGCGCTCACCGGCGGACTGCTGTTGGAACTGGCCAACCGCGACGCGCGATCGCGTTCTGCGGAAATCCCCGCATGGCTCACGGACGGCTTCGCGCAGCAACTGCTCGCCGCCGGCTCGCCGGAGTTTATTTTGTCTTCCCCCGCCACAATTGTGAATGGCATGCCGGAAGCGAGAATCAATGCCACGCAGCGTGGGCTGGATTCGCTGGCCGCCGCCCAGGCGGTGTTGAAAAAAAATCCCCCGCTGACGTTTGAACAGTTGAGCTGGCCTGACGCGGCGCAGCTGGACGGCGGCGACGGCGGCGCGTATCGCGCCAGTGCGCAGGTTTTTGTCAGTTCACTGCTGGCCTTGAAGAATGGGCCGCAACGGATGTGTGCCATGCTGGAATCACTGCCAAACTATTACAACTGGCAGTTCGCCTTCCAATCAGCCTTCCGCACGGATTTTCCCCGCACGCTGGAGGTGGAGAAGTGGTGGGCATTGCAGACTGCCGGTTTTGCCGTCCGTGATCCGGGGTCATTGTGGACACCGGCGGCCAGCCAGGTGAGGCTCGCCGAGCTTTTGAGCGTGCCCGTGGAAATGCGCGCCGCGTCAAACAGCCTGCCGGCACCGGCGGAAATTTCCCTGCAGACGGCGATCCGCAGTCTGGACTTTAACTGGCAGACCACAATTTTTCAGGACAAGCTGCGCGATCTCGGGCTGGCACGGCTTCGCATGGCTCCGCAGTTTGCCGCCCTCGCCGAGGCATATCGTCACGCGCTGGCCAGCTATTTGGGCGAGCTGCCTACCGCCACACCGGCTTCAAACCGGCATGGTCGTTCGTCCTCCGCACCGTCAATGGCCGTTGCCGGCCGGGCGTTGAAAAAGCTGGACGAACTCGATGCCCGACGCCGGGCAATCGAATCAAATGCCGGCCTGCAAACGTCCCTTTTATCCGGTCTGGCCCGCTGAAATTTAAAATTGAATGCCCCCGGCGGCCGCCGGTCAACTTGACAGGACGTGATTCAAACTTATAGTTCGCATACTGAAAAATGAAGTCTGACCATTTATCCGCCGATGATGATGACACGCCCCGGGAGGGTGCTTTCCAATCCGTCAAAAAATTTCACTCCGCCGGTCGGGGTTTTTGGTGCGACGTTTCCGACGCCGACTGGAACGACTGGAAATGGCAGTTGAAGCATCGCATCACGAATGCGGAACAATTGCAAAAATTCCTCCCCACGCTTACGCCGGAGGAATTCGCCGGCGCTAAATTAGCGGACACCAAACTTGCGCTCGCCATTACGCCGTATTTTTTCAATCTCATTGACCCGGAGGACGAGAATTGCCCCATCCGGCTCCAGGTCGTTCCCAAAGTTGCCGAAACGCACATCGCGTCATGGGAAATGAGCGACCCGTGCGGGGAAGATTCGCATTCGCCCGTGCCCGGGCTGGTGCATCGTTATCCCGACCGCGTCTTGTTTCTCGTGACGGACCGGTGCGCCGCGTATTGCCGTTACTGCACGCGCTCGCGGCTCGTGAGCAACGCGACCGGCTACGATTTCCATCCCGAATTTGACAAGCAAATCGCCTACATCGCCGCGCATCCGGAAATCCGCGACGTGCTGTTGAGCGGCGGCGATCCGCTGCTGTTGAGTGACGACAAGCTTGAAAACCTGCTGGGCCGATTGCGCGCGATTCCGCACGTTGAATTTCTGCGCATCGGCTCGCGCATCCCGACGTTTCTGCCGCAGCGCATTACGCCGGAACTGTGCGCCATGCTGAAAATGTTTCATCCGCTCTTCCTGAGCATCCACTCGAACCATCCGCGCGAACTCACAACGGAGGTGCGTGACGCGCTGGGTCGCTTGGCCGACGCGGGCATTCCGCTCGGGAACCAGTCCGTGCTGCTCAATCATGTGAACGATGATGCGCAGGTGATGAAGGCACATGTGCAGAAACTTCTGATGTGCCGCGTGAAGCCGTATTACATCTACCAGTGCGATTTGATTTCCGGCTCCGCGCACCTGCGCACGAGCGTGCGCAAGGGCATCGAAATCATGCAGCAGTTGCGCGGGCACACGACCGGTTACGCCGTGCCGCAATACGTCATTGACGCGCCCGGCGGCGGCGGCAAGGTGCCGGTCAACCCCGAATACGTTTTAAGCCACAACGCCGACCGTGTGATCGTCCGCAACTTCGAGGGCAAAATATTCGAGTATCCCGAGGCGCTTGACGGCATGCCGCTCTCCCGGCCGCCGAAAGAAATTGAAGAGCCGCAGCTGGTTTGATTTTAAACTGTCTGGGGCTGCGCTGCTGCAAAGTTTTCTTGGCTTGTCATTGTCTTGTGTTTATTTTTTAAAAATCAGACAGAGATAAAACTATGGCTATTACTCACAACTGGAAATTTTTTCGCGCCGGCGGTTTTAACCAGGTCGTCCTCGGCTCGGGAGCCGACCTGTTGAACCTGGACCAGCTCGACCAGAAGCTTTGGGTCGCGCTCGCCTGTCCCACCACGGGCGTCGAATTCGACAAGACTACGCTTGCATTGGTTGATACCGACAAGGACGGTCGGGTCCGTGCGCCGGAGTTGATCGCCGCCGCCAAATGGGCGGTCAGTCTGCTCAAAAATCCCGACGACCTGCTCAAGGGCGGTCCAACCCTCAAGCCGGCGGCCATTAATGACGCGACGCCGGAAGGCAAATTGATCGCCAATTTCGCCCGGCAGGTTTTGGACAAGACCGACAATGGTGAAGTAACCTTCGACGAAGCCGCCGCCGCTGCGCAGACCTTCGCCGCGAAACCGTTCAACGGCGACGGCATTGTCCCCGCCGATTCCGCGAGCGACGACGCGACGAAGGCGGTGATTGCCGACATCATCAACTGCCTCGGCGCGGACACCGATGCCAGCGGCAAGCCCGGCATCGGCCAGGCCAAGGTGGATCAATTTTTTGCCGAGGCCGCCGCTTACTCTGACTGGTGGAAAAAAGCCGAGGGTGACGCCGCCGTGTTGCCGCTCGGCGTCAGCACCGAGGCCGCCGCTGCCGCCGTCAAAGCCGTCAAGGCCAAGGTGGAAGATTATTTTGCGCGTGGCCGGCTCGCCGCGTTTGATCCGCGTTCGGTCAACGCGTTGAACCGCGACGAAAAAGAATACGCCGCGCTCGGCGCAAAAGATTTGACGAACAATCACGCCGACATCGCCAGTCTGCCGCTGGCGCAAGTCGGTGCCACGACGCCGCTGCCGCTCACGCAAGGCATCAATCCGGCCTGGGCTAATGCCATCGCCGCGCTGCAAACCCAGGCGATCACGCCGCTGCTCGGCGCCAAGACAGTGCTGACCGAGACGGATTGGAACGCGCTCGTCGGCAAACTCGCGGCCTTCGATGCCTGGAACGCGGGCAAAACCGGTGGTTCGGTCGAAAAAATCGGATTGCCCCGCGCGCGGGAAATTCTTGCCACCAAGGTCAAGGAAACTTTGACGGCGCTCATCGGCAAGGACAAGGCCGAGGAGGGCAATTCCGTTGCCGTGATCGGTCTTCACCGCCTGATTCATTATCATCGCGACTTGGCCACGCTGTGCCGCAACTTCGTCAATTTTGCCGATTTTTACGGACGCAAGGACAAGGCCATCTTCCAGGCGGGCACTCTTTATTTGGACCAGCGCAGTTGCGATCTGTGCCTTGCCGTGGATGACGTCGGCAAGCATGCCGCGATGGCGGGCATGGCCGGCACCTATCTCGCCTACTGCGATTGTGTGCGCAAAGGCAGCGGGGAAAAACTGTCCATCGTCGCCGCGTTCACCGGCGGCGATTCGGACAACCTCATCGTCGGGCGCAACGGAATTTTCTATGACCGCAAAGGCCTCGATTGGGACGCCACCATCACCAAAATCGTGGATAATCCGATCAGTGTCCGGCAGGCATTCTGGTCACCCTATAAAAAACTGGTTCGCATGATCGAGGAACGCGCCGCCAAGCAGGCGGCCGATGCCGATGCCAGCTCCAACGCGCAATTGACCGCCGTGGCCAACGCGCCCGTCGCCCCGGCAGGTCCGGCGGCGGCAACGTCAAAAACCGCGTTTGATCCGAGCGTTATCGCCTTGATCAGTTTGGCTCTGGGCAGCTTGGCGGCGGCGTTTGCCGGCATCCTGGGTTTCCTCGGCAAATTTGAGGCGTGGCAGGTTCCGCTGGTGATCCTCGGCATCATGCTGGTGATTTCCGCGCCGTCAATGGCGATTGCGTGGCTGAAGCTGCGCAAGCGCAACCTCGGCCCGATTCTCGACGCGAATGGCTGGGCTGTGAACGCCAAGGCCCGCATGAACGTGCCGTTCGGCGGCGCGCTCACCGGCGTGGCGGCGCTGCCGCCGGGCGCGACCTTTGGCGCGGCGGATAAATTCGCCGAGAAACCCTCCGTCTGGCCCAAGCTGCTGCTCGCGGTGTTCGTGCTCTGGTTTGTCTGGGCGTTTCTCAATGACAGTCAGGGCCGGCTCTACGAATGGACCAATGGCAATTACGGCACACCGCCGCTGTCCGTCCGCGAACAAATTGCCAAAGACAAGCTCGACAAGGCTAAGACCGATAAGGCCGCAGCCGATGCGGCGGCCGGAGTGGCACCGGTTGTCCCCGCCGCACCTGTGGCTCCGGCAAAACCATGACCTGTTTGTGATATTCAAAGCCCGGACGCGCACGTCCGGGCTTTTTATTTTCCGGCGATGTGAGAAAATCATTTCGATGCCACGCGAGACCGCCGCTGAAAAAAAAGAACGCGCCGAAAAAATCTGCGCTGTGCTCCAGCGCACCTATCCCACGGCGCACTGTGAATTGAATTTTTCCAATCCGCTGCAACTGCTCGTCGCCACGATTCTTTCCGCGCAATGCACCGACAAGCGCGTGAACCTGGTGACGGCGGAACTGTTCAAAAAATATCGCACCGCCAAGGCTTTTGCCGAAGCGCCGCCGGTAGAAATTGAGGAAGCCGTGAAGTCCACCGGCTTTTTCCGCAACAAGGCGAAAAATATAAAAACCTGCTGCGCCTCGCTCGTTGAAAAATTTGACGGCGAAGTGCCACGCACAATGACCGAATTGCACGCGCTTGCCGGCGTCGGCCGCAAGACGGCGAATGTCGTCCTGGGCAACGCCTTCAGCATCAACGCCGGCGTGGTCGTGGACACGCACGTCACGCGGCTTGCAAACCGTCTCGGCCTGACGAAACAGACGGACGCGGTGAAGATCGAGCAGGAGTTGATGCAACTCGTGCCGCAAGCGGATTGGACGCTGTTCAGTCACTGGCTCATCTGGCATGGTCGCCGCCGCTGCGATGCCCGCCGGCCGGATTGCGCGCATTGTGAAATTAAAAAGTTCTGCCCGCAAATCGGCGTGGAAATTGACGACAAAGTAAAGAAGGGGCCGGGAGGAGCTTGAACTTCGTTGCTTTGTTACTCTGTGGTGCATGAATCCCTGGCTGCTCATCAACTCCGGCAAGTGCGAAGCGGCGTTCAACATGGCGTTGGACGAGGCGTTGCTCGAAGCCATGCCGCGTTTGCAGCAGCCTGTTTTGCGTTTCTACGGTTGGACGGAGCCGGCGGCGACGTTCGGTTATTTCCAAAAATTTCACGAGGTCGGACGCACCACGCTGCTGCGTCCGCTCATCCGGCGTCCGACCGGTGGCGGCATCGTGCCGCATGATGCCGACTGGACTTACAGCGTTGCTTTTCCACCCGGCCACGAATGGCACTCGCTCAAGGCCGAGGAAAGCTACTGGCGCATCCACGACTGGCTCCGACTGGCGTTTGCGGAATTGAAAATAAAAACGGAACTCGCGCCGTCTTCCAAAAAATCGCTGCCCGGCCAGTGTTTTGCCGGCCACGAAAAATCCGACCTGCTCTGGCACGACCGGAAAATTGCCGGCGCGGCGCAGCGGCGCAACCGGCTTGGCCTGTTGATTCAAGGCTCGGTGCAGCCGCCGTTAATTTCCGTTTCGCGCGACGATTGGGAACGGGCAATGGCGTCGGTGGCCACGTCGGAGTTTGGCATCGTCTGGCAGCCGGGCATGGCCGATGCCGGACTGCTGGCGGCGGCACATCAATTAGTTCGTGAAAAATTTTGGCGGGCGGATTACAATCAAAAGCGCTAATCATAGAAGCTGGCTGGATGCTGATGAAATTATCGTGTTTCATTTTTATCTTGGCGGTTTTTGCGCGCAGATTTCGGCAACGCACAGATCCTCATGAGCGGTGGCCCGTATTCTCAGGATTTTGATGTTCTGGCGAACAGCGGCGGTCTCAACTGCTGGACGGACAATACGACATTACCGGGGTGGTATGCCTCCAAAAGCGTTTTGCCGACTGCCATCACGAATTACATCGCGAACGCAGGTTCCCTCACGACCGGTTCGCTTTACAGTTATGGCGCGACAGTTTCGGCAGACCGCGCGCTCGGTGTTTTGGTTTCCGGCACGCCCGGCAACATCGCTTTCGGGCTCCGCTTTACCAACGACACGGTCTTCGCCCAGAGCAACAGCGTGGTTTCCTTCACCGGCGAACAGTGGCGAAATGCCAACGCGGCACCGCTGACGCTCGCCTTCGAATATCAAACCGGAAATTCGTTGACGAATGCCAACGACCCGGACGCATTAGTCTGGACGCCCTTTGCCGCGCTGGATTTCACCACCCCGGTCACCGGTGGCAGTGCGGGCGCTTTGGACGGCACGGCGTCGGCCAACCAGGTTGTTTTTACCAATGTTGTGCTGGCGGGAGTCTTGGTTCAGGGGGGACAGGAATTATTCTTGCGCTGGTTTCTGGCCCGGCCAGGTTCAGGCAGCAGTCCGGGCGTGGCCATTGACTTTCTCACCGTCAGCTTCCAGGCGTCCGGCAATTTGCCGCCGGTCATCACGACCCAGCCGCAAAACGAGGCGGCGAACGAGTCAGGCTTTGCGCTGTTGTCCGTCGAGGCCACGGGCAGCCCGGCACCCGGTTATCAATGGCAGTTCAATGGAATCAATCTGCCCGGCGCGACCGGTTCACGCTGCTGTTGGACAACCTGACGACGGATCAGGCGGGAAGCTATTCCGTCGTGGTGACGAATCTCGCTGGCGCAACGAACAGCCGTGTGGTCACGCTTTGGGTCGCCCCGACTTCATGGCCGGCGACCAACGGGACGATTACAATTTTGACTTACAATGTGGCCGGCAACAACAGCGGCACGGACACCAACGCGGCGGCTTGGAGCACCAACGCAGCGCAGGTGCAGGCCATCGGCCGTGAATTAAGGTATTTGAATCCCGACATCATTACGTTCAACGAAATTTCCGTGACCAATGGCGTGGCCCAGATGCCTGACTGGATGAAGGTGTTCTTGCCCGGCTATTATCTTGCGACCAATTCAACGGGGGATGGCTATATCCAAAGTGTCGTCGCCAGCCGGTTTTCCATCATCCGCTCGGCGAGCCATCTGGCTGGTTCAAGCCTGGTGCCGTACGGCTACAAGGGTGCCGGCTTCACGCGCGACCTGTTTGAAACGCAGATCGCCGTGCCCAATTTTCCGGTGCCGCTCCACGTTTTTGTGGCGCACCTGAAGTCCACTGGTGCAACCAGTCCGCAGGACGATGCGAACAAGCGCGCGGCAATGGCCTCGGCCGTTTCCAATTATTTCACCACGGTTTTCCTGCCGGGCACCAACGGCTCGCATTCGTATGTTCTGACCGGCGACCTGAACGAGGACGCTTTTTTTCCGGATCCGGATTATTTCAGCGGCCGGCCCATCCAGCGGCTGACCAGTCCGCCGACCGGATTGCAGATGACCATTCCGGTCAATCCGGTCACGCACACCGATCTGACCGAATCCATCCAGGGCCCGCTCGACACGCGCTTTGATTATATCCTGCCCTGCGGTCTGCTGTTTTCGAACCTCGCCGGCGGCTAGGTTTTCCGCACTGATTTGCTGACAAATTTTCCGTCAAACCTTTTCAGCAACGACGACCGGACCGCCTCCGACCATCTCCCGGTGCTGATGGCGTTCCACAATCCGTTCGACACGCCGTTCAAGCTGCTGGCCATCACCTGCACCAACCATTGCGTTACACTCAAATGGGAGTCGCAGGACAAACGCAGCTTCACTCTCGAATCCTCCAGCAACCTGGCGGCATGGCTGCGGTTCGCCACGAACCTCCTGGCCACGAACACGGATGCCAGTTTTGCCTTCACGACCAGCAACGTCACTGAGCCGGTAAAATTCTTCCGGGTCTTTCGCGTGCCGTAGAATCACGGCAACCAGACCAGCTCCGGATTGTTGGTGATGCCTTTGTTGGGCGTGAAATTCCAATACGCCGTGTTGCGAAACCGCGCAACGTGGCCGTCCAGAAAGACAAATTGCGCGCCGCCGTTGTGCAGGTTGGTGTGGACATTGTTCTCCTGTGCCACTGGGGCAAGTCCGCCGTTGTCGAAAAGCCAGACGGTCGCGGTCGTCTGCCGGACGAGGGTCAGCCGGATCTGATTTCCCGAGCCTGTGCCGTTGACGTGTTCATTCAGGCAGTAGTGGAACAGATTGTTCCCGTTGCTGCGGCGCTTGTTGCTGGGACAAATCCAGACGGAGTTGCCCGGGTCGATGCTGGCGTTTGTGCGCCATCGCATCTCGCAGTAAGCGGGAATTTCGAGTTCGTGCGGCAAATTAATATACCAGCCCTCGGTGGTTGAACTGCCGCTGGCGGAACCATCCTTCGGCAAAAAATTCTCGTGGTCCACCGCAAAAAATGCGTTGCCAGCCCCCATTGCTTGAAATTGTTCCGGCACGCCATCGCCTGCGCCGTTGCCTTGGTCTTGCTCAACGCCGGCAGCAGCAGCGCCGCCAAGATCGCGATAATGGCAATCACCACCAGCAATTCGACCAATGTGAATGCGCGGGAAACATTCATAAGGATTTCTGTTCTGAAGCTGAAAAGGATTAGCACATCATCGCAATGATTGACAAAACAATTTTCACCGGCCGGCCGGCGGATGGTTTCCGAGCGCTTTCCACTCAAACGCTGGCATGTCCTCTTCCTTCTGCTAGCATTCCGCCGTGCTTACGCAAGACGACATCAACAACGCACTGGCCGCGGTGAAATATCCCGGCTATTCGCGCGACATTGTTTCCTTCGGCCTCGTCAAAGAAATTTCCGCCGCGAACGGCGCGGTCAGCGTCACGATGCAATTGACCTCGCCGAATCCCGGGGCCGCGCAGCAAATCAAGGCCGAAGCGGAACGCGTCTTGAAGGCGTTGCCCGGGGTTAGTCACGTTCACGTCCAGGTGCACCAGCCCGCCGCCGGGTCCGCCGCGCCACAAAATCCGTTTGCAAATCAAAAGGGCGTTCCCGGCGTGCAGCACATCATCGCCGTCGCCAGCGGCAAGGGCGGCGTCGGCAAATCCACCTGTTCGGTCAATCTCGCCTGCGCGCTGGCACAGCTCGGCGCGAAAACCGGCTTGCTGGATTGCGACATCTACGGACCGAGCATTCCGCTGATGATGGGGGTTCACGAAAAGCCGACGGTCAACGCGCAGGAACGGCTTGTGCCGCCGGTCGCCCATGGCGTGAAGGTGATGAGCATCGGGCTGCTGGTCACGGACGACCAGCCGGTGGTCTGGCGCGGGCCGATGATCACGAAAACCATCCAGCAGTTTCTCCTCGCGGTCGAATGGGGCGAACTGGATTTTCTGCTCGTGGATTTGCCGCCGGGCACGGGCGACGCGCAACTCTCCCTCTGCCAGACCGTGCCGCTCGACGGCGGCGTCATCATCAGCACGCCGCAGGAGGCGTCGCTCGGCGTCGTGCGCAAGGGCATCGCGATGTTTCGCAAGGTGAACGTGCCGATCCTAGGCATCGTGGAAAACATGAGCTGGTTCACCACGCCAAACGGCGAGCGCGTGGAAATTTTCGGCCACGGCGGCGGCCAGGAGGAAGCCGCGCGGCAAAATGTTCCGTTCCTCGGCGAAGTGCCGATCTTTACCGCCATCCGCGAGGGCGGCGACCGCGGAATCCCGATTGTGGTTTCCACGCCGAATCACGCGGCGGCCAAGGCGTTCATTCAAATCGCGGAAGCGCTCCGGAAGCTGAGTCACGTCAGTTAGTAGTAGGCTTCATTGGGAATTTTGGAGCCTAACCGAAGTCTTGGGCGGTTGTTTATCTGTTCGGCAATGCAAACGCATTCCGGCTGTCAAGTTCGAATGATGGGTTGTGCCGGTCAAGTCAATTGACAGCGGGCGGAAGCGCGAGCAGGCCGGGCATTCATCGGCCGGATTTGTTAGGCGGGATTTCCCTTGCGGCCTTTGAAGGTCAGTTCGGCGATGCCGGAATTGTCGGGTTCGGCAAAGCCGGCCTTGACCCGTGGTCAAATTTTCAATTTGGAAAATCTTTGCCAAACATTTCAGCGGCCTCTTGGGCAGCCTGATTCTGATTGAGGTTGTTTCTGCCATAGTCCGTCAACTTTTCAAAATAGAGGTCTGCCTCCCGTGCGACGGAACCAAGACGGGCAAGATATTGAATTCTCAACCGCGCGGCGGTTTCACCAAGGGCGCGTGCTTTTTCGTTTTCAAAGCCCGCTTCGCGTGAGGTGAATTCTTCACCAATCACGGATTCGCCGAGGCGTTTCGCCAGTTGCGGCCCCAAACGGTAAAAATACTCGTAAACCTGCCTGCGCCCTTCCTCATGAAGCGTGATGAATTGATATGGGGACTCTGGTTGAATGATGTTACACGACATGTCCAACGAGAACCTGGCCTTGGTGATGTAAAAATGAACCGGCTCCCCGACAGCGGCCTGCTCCGAACGAACATCAAAATCCACTTGGCACTGGTAGCTATGTTGACAGGTTGCGACGTTGGAAATGAGCAGGGCCGGTTTCTGGCTGGGAGCATAATACGTATAGGTGACGCTTGGATCGGAACTGCTTACCGAAACAGCGCCCGCCAGGTTTGGCGGGCGAGTCGTCTCATTGAACAAGGCCAGCGTGGCCGCCCTGGCCTTTTCGTCCTGTTGCAGTCTTTGTGTCAGCGTCGCCATTGCGAGCTGTTGTTCGTGTTCGTAGTCGGCTGACTTTTGAGGATCATAGCCAAATTGTTTCTGGAGGGATTCCGGCAGCTTTGCAAATTTAAGCTTTGCCAGACCGGTGCCGCCGGCAGCGGGCTGGAATTCAACCAGCAACCCGTCCGGTTCGACGCGTGAGAGCCTCGGCGCATCATAGATAACTCCATCCGTGGTGGTAATTTTTGACGGCAATGAATTCGTGGGCCGGGTGGTTGCCGGATTCGGTTGGGGAGCCGGCCCGTCGGCCGGACCGGCAGAAGCAAGGGGCCGGCCAAGAGAAATCACCGTCAGGGCAATCGCCAATTTGCGGTAGAACATTTGTTTCCGGCATCGGCTAGTGGCCCTCCGTTGCTGCGGCGGGGTTGACACCGATAAACCGGAAAGAACGCATAGAACACACCGGGCTTGGAGGCAAGCGGAAACATCAAACGCGAATCGAGCCACGGCCCGCAGGCAAGGCCACCCCATAAATTTTGGCTTTCCCCGTCACCCGACTGCCTGGCGGCCTTTGAAGGTCAGTTCGGCGATGCCGGATTTGTCGAGTTCGCCGAGGCCGGCCTTGACCATGCGGTCGTATTGCTTTTTGGTGGCGGCGGCCAGCGGCAGGTTCAGGTGCTGCGCTTTGGCCAGCTTAAGGGCGATGCCGGAATCCTTGGCGGCGTGGGCGGCGGAAAAAAAACAGGCGTGGTCGCGTTTCTGCATGTCCTCGCCGTCGGTCTGGAGCACGCCGGAATGCGCGCCGGTCTGGGAAAACACCTCGCGTAACATGGCCAGGTCCAGACCGAGCGCGTCGCCGAGTCCCAGCCCTTCGGCCAGGGCGGCGGTGTTGGCGTTCATGACCATGTTGACGAGGGCCTTGACCTGCGCGGCCTGTCCCGCCACGCCGATGTAGCGGAGGGATGCGCTTAATTTTTCGAGGATGGGTTTGGCGCGGTCGAACACCTCCGGCTGGCCGCCGCACATGAGATAGAGCGTGCCCTGCCGCGCCTGGGTGATGCTGGAAGCCATGCAGGCTTCGACCGATTGCGCGCCTTGGGCCGCGCACTTTTGCTCCACCCAGGCGTGGGTGGCGGGCGTGACGGTGGCGCAGTTGATGAAAAGCTTTCCCCTGGCGCGCGAGGCTGTGTGAAAACGTTTTGACGGCGGAGGCGAGGAAGGCTGGGTGCGAGAAAGTATTTATCTGGGTAAAAGTATTTTTGGGGAACGAATCTGGCCGGTTCAGCCGGTGATGGGGAGAGTTATCCGGGTTATAGGTTGGAACGGGGCTAT